>MKWU01000233.1_pt1 | contig 105221 bp, 93 predicted proteins | sample 809101 | NCBI WGS metagenome assembly MKWU01 (sample SAMN05860141, study PRJNA318959) | sponge metagenome | host: Aplysina aerophoba | place: Slovenia: Piran, Adriatic Sea, Gulf of Piran | collected 2013-05-07
GGCACCGCAGCCTTCGCATCCCCGTCGGGCAGCAGGATCGTGCTTCCAACGTACAGCTGATTGGGGTTGGTGATTTCCGGGTTCAACGCCAGGATCTCGGCAATCGTGGTGTTGTGGACCTCGGCAATCCGACGAAGGCTATCGCCGGAGCGGATGACGTACGGGATCGTGCCCGGCTCGGAGGCCGTGTCGATAACGGGATGCGGATCGGGCGCGGATATTTGGGTTTTGCCCGGTGCTTCATCTTCCGCCAGCGGGGCCGGCTCCACCCATGAGAGCAGGGTGGTTCGCAGGTCCTGTTGTTGGATGTCGATTCTGAGGTCTTGTATGACGAGTTCCAAGCTGTCAACTTCGGCAAGCAAGGCATTTAGTTGCGACATTCTGGCAGCGTAGCGGCTGCGCACGCTCTCGTGGAATTCCACGAGAGTGACCAGATCGTCTTCGTCAAGCCAGCCGGTTGTACCATCCTCCAATCGCACCTGCACCCAGGTGGTCAGCCAACGCTTGTTGGTATCGATAAGGCATGCTTTCGTACCCCAAGCCAAATGTGTTTTATCAGCAAAACGATCAGCTTCCGCGTAGATTTCCTCGGCCTCCCGGTTGTCGTAAAACAATATCTCCTGTTGGCACTCGAGTGCCCATGCCGGCCTCTCCGTGAACAGCCACAGGATCGTCGGGAAAACCAAAATCAAACAGATTGCAATCTGCCTCATGGGTACCACCTTGTGGCGTAACGGTTCAGGTCTTGGAACAGGAGCACGCTGGTTCTTCGACCGTGGTATTGGAAAGGGGAGGATAGCCGATGTCCCGCCCGCAACCTGCACACAGGTTCATCCAAGGTTGACCCCAGGTAATCCAAGATGGCACCATATCATTACCTTTTTTGAACTCCGCCAGCTGCGCCGGGGCGGGCTGCACGCCGCGCGGTCGCTCGCGCACGGTGACCTCTCAACCGTCCAGGTGATCGGCCAATTCCGGGACCTTCAGCCCCCGGTCGGATAGCAGCAGACACTCCACCGGTCCCGTTCGCGGGGCCGCAGTACCTAGCGTTGGGACGGTGCGAGCGAGACGTACAGAGGCGCGGACATGGGGACCCGCCAGTGGCCTGGGGACAAGTCAGGCCGCGTGATAGCCGAAAGCGTCAAGTCATCCCTGCCGGGTGCTTAGCGGTTCCGCGCGGCGAAACAAGACCAGAACCAACGTTTCCGTCGAGCCTCTGCCAGATCCACCTTCGGGTCCAGCTTGGGTGTCCCGTCACGCCCGCCGCATCTACGGACAGTTGACCAGGCTGCATTGCGAAAGGACGCGCAAACGGGAGAATGACAGCCATCAACACGGCCGCAAGCTGGCGGACACGGTGGTCGTGGAGGACCTGGACACCAAGGCCATGTCCAAGAGTGCCAAGGGGACGGTTGAGGATCCGGGCCGGAACGTCAGACAGAAAACCGGCCTCAACCGCGGGATCCCAAAGTCCAACTGGGGGCTCCTGGAACGCCAGCTGGCCTACAAGGCGGGGGAGCGTTGAAGGTCAATCCTGCCTGCACGTCGCAGACTTGTGCGGTGTGCCAACACCGTGGACAGGGAGAATCGCAAGATCCAGGCTTGGTTCCGGTGTACGGCCTGCGGACACACAGGCAACGCCGACCACATTCAGCCCTTGGGTGGCGGTGTGTCGCGCCCCTCCGATACATCGGCATCGTTCTCGCGATAGCGGGTTGGGACAAACAGGTCCAGCCAAGTCGCGGGGTTGGTCATTACGGCCACGAGCCGCTCCAATACATCGTCGGGCACATTGTGGGTGTACCAATTCGATTCAACGCGCGCAAGTTGGGATTCCGTCAACCGGCTGCCAAGCAAGGTGTGCAGATCGCGTACGCGGCCGGTGTTCTCGATATGTTGGAGTTCCCGCGCGCCGACCTTGGCGTGGGCATAGTGGTCGAGCGCGACGGTGCCGAAGCCGCCCAGCGCATCGCTGCCAATGCGATGTTCGTAACCGATGTCACGGGGCGTTTTACCCAACATCGCCAACGCGTGGTCGGCCAGGCCCAACGATGCTCGTTGCGCGGCTGCGAGCAAGATTTCGTTGTCGGTCGTAGGCCATTCCACCTGCTGGTCGTGCTTGTATGGAGCAGTGTCCTGGTACGCATCCAGTTCGTGCAGGTACTCGACCGGTATGACGCCCGTCGGATCGACGGGCGTCTCCGCCGCCAACAATTCGGCCAGAGTGCACAGATTGTGTTGCCTATTCCGAGGGAGATGATCTCTGAAATCCACCCCCTCGGCGCCCAGTGCGGCCTTTAGGCAACGTTCCAATGTCGCATGGACGGACAGCACGATCTCGCCCGTCAGCGGCTGCGTACCAAAAAGGATTAACGCAGCTTCCAGTTTGCGGCGCGCTGCGTGCAGGAGTTCTTGAACTCCCGGCCAAGGATTGTCTTGATCCATAGATGGTAGGTGTTCTCCTGCGGCCGTCAGCCCATGCGCCTGCACCTGGCCGGCCACATGGGGCAGCGAGGCGCGGAGCTCGTCGAACTCAGCGCGCGTGAAATGGAACAGTTGGGCACGGAGGTGTGGCTCCTGGGACCGAAGCTGCGCGAGCGCATCCGCGGCCGCATCCTTCGAGCCACCGATTACCGCCAGGTCGATGTCCGACCCTGGCCGCCAGTCGCCGATCGCCCGCGAGCCGAACAGTAAAACGCGGGCGTCGGGCAACTGCCGTTGCAGTTCGCCCACCAGATCGAGGGCACGCGGATCGGGCGCACCGTTGCCGTGCGCCAAGTCAACGGGGACTTGAACCGGCGACAATTCTTCCAGCGTGGCGGCCATGAGGGGGTGTCCGAGTTGCGTTCACACGGAGGGGCACGGGATCCGCGTGGGATTGTACGCCACGCCAACCCGGCCTTCCGTCATGCCGGGCAGCGAGGCGGGGGTGATTGCATCCAAATTGGTCGGTGTGACCGAGGCAGGGGGACACAAGCCTACAATACAATGGGCGGTTCCGGAATCCAGCCTGCGGAGAACGCCTCATGCCCGGCCCAATGTCCCCGTCCCTGGTCGAGACCATGGAGGCCCTGGAGGATCCCCGTGTCGATCGGACCAAGCTGCACCCCCTGACGGACATCCTGGTGCTGTCCGTGCTGGCCGTCATCTGCGGCGCCGACAGCTTCGTGGCCATCGCCCTCTTCGGCCGGCTCAACGAGGAGTGGCTGCGCACCTTCCTGAAGTTGCCGCACGGGATCCCCTCGCACGACACGCTGGGGCGGGTTTGCGCGCGGCTGGACGCGGCCGGCTTCGAGGAGGGCTTCCGGGACTGGGTGCAGGCAGCCTTTGAACTGACCGAGGGTCAGGTCGTGCCCGTCGACGGCAAGTGCGTGCGCGGCTCCCACGACCGGGTGCAGGGCCTGGCGCCCCTGCACCTGGTCAGCGCCTGGGCGCAGGCCAACCGGCTGGTGCTGGCCCAGACGACCGTGGACGACAAGTCCAACGCAAGCACGGCCATCCCGGAACTGCTGCGCATGCTGTGCCTGCAGGGCTGCATCGTAACCCTCGATGCCATGGGCTGCCAGAAGGCGATTGCACGCCAAATCCGGGAGCAGGGGGCCGACTACGTGCTGCGCGGGCGGGCCAACCACAAGGGTCTCCACCGTCGCCTGGAGGACACCTTCGCCCTGGAACGGGCCACGGGCGTATCGAAATCCGCCGCTGCTGGACGACCGGCGACCCCGCCCTGCTGGCCCATGTCGACCCCGACCGTGAATGGTGCGACCTGGCCAGTTTGGTCTGGGTCGAGTGCGAACGCCGCGGCGGCGACCGGGTCACGACCGACGTCCGCATCTTCATTTCCAGTCTGCCCCCCAGAGCCAGGCCCCTGCTGCAGGCGGTGCGGCAACACTGGCGCATCGAGAATGCACACCACTAGGTCCTGGACGTGGCCTTTGGCGAGGACGACAGCCGCATCCGCACGGGCCATGCCGCCCACAACATGGCCATCCCAGGCGTATCGCCCACAACCTGCTGCGTCAGGACCGGTCGCTCAAGGTGGGCATCGCCAACAAGCGGCTGGCGGCCGCCTGGAACAAGGGCTACCTGTGCCAACTGATTGGTCTCAATCCCAAACCAATTTAGATGCAATCGCCCTGGGAGGATGCGCCATATACCGGCTCAAAACTGTCCGAACCATAGAGGTGTGTACGAACGCGGCATCAAACCCGCCATTGAAGCCTCCGGCTACGAAGCCCGCAGAATCAACCAACAGGATTTCGTGGGCGGAGTGGTCGATGAAATCGTGGCCGAGATCCGCAAGTCGCGGTTCGTGGTTGCGGACTTCACCACTACTCCGGAAGCCGGCGACCGGGGCGGTGTCTACTACGAAGCGGGTTTCGCCCTGGGTCTGGGCATTCCGGTGATCCACACCTGTCGCGAAGCTTGCACGAAACCCGTACACTTTGACACGAGCCACCTCAACCACCTGATCTGGAAGGATCCGGAGAACCTGCGGTGCAGACTCCGAAAACGTATCGAAGCCGTCCTGGGACACGGCCCGCTCTGAACACCGCGAATTGCAACGATGGCCAGTCAACCGCAAGCCCCGGACTCCTTCGTGGACAACACCGGATCGTCCACGGTCGACAGCCTCAGGCGACATGAAGTTGCAGGCGCGCGGCGGGTCCGCCGCCCATCGAAGCCGCCGGTCGGGATTGGGTGCTGGTGTTGGAACTGCCGCTGGCGAGCGGCCTGCTGCTACTGTTGTCCCTAGCAGGGTGATGCTTGTGTTCCGCAGACGGCCCCACCACGAAATGGATCGTAGACACGGGTGGCCCTAGCCTTACCCGTCGACGACAGTGCGCAGCGAGGTAAAGGATGAATAGGTTCAAGACACTCAAAGTGACCAACTGGCGTCAGTTTCGCTCGGTCAACGTCGAGTTTCACCCGCGGGCCACAGTCATTGTCGGTGCCAACGGTTCCGGCAAAACATCGCTGCTCAACATATTGAGCCAGCAAATCGGATGGGCGCCGGGATTCGTCGGCACACCCACCGTTGACGAAGAGACGGGAGAAATGAGGTACCTTTCGGGCTTCAAGGAAGAAGAACCCGATGAAGACAACCGCATCGTGTCCCGTGGCTCAGTGGCAGGTGTTGACAGGATTGGGTCACTCACCTACGAAACCGGAGACGAGGTAGGTCTCTACGCACCTGTGGAAGACGCTATATTCCATGTCAGTTCCCCCGGTCATTGGGTGCCCGGCATCTACATCACCTCGCACCGGCCCGCCTACTTCTACCAACCAGTCAATCAGATCCCCACGAAGGTTCAAGCAAATGAAGTACTGCTCAACCAGTACCTGGCCAACCTGCGGAATTTCCACCAACCATTTTCTGGGAAAGTTCGGTCTCCCAGCTTCACACTCAAGGAAGCACTAATCTCGCTGGCGACGTTCGGCTATGGAAACCAGGCTGTCAAAGCAAACCGGGAGGCACGCGAAACGTTCGAGGGCTTCTCAGACACTCTCGAGAAGGTGCTCCCTGCCAGCCTTGAGTTCCACCGGCTTGCAATCCGCATGCCGGAGGTGGTTCTGGAGACGGGCACCGGCGACTTTTCGCTGGACGCAGCGTCGGGCGGCATGGCCGCGCTGATTGACGTAGCCTGGCAAATCTACATGAGGTCGCGCTTGGACAAAATGTTCACCGTGCTCATCGACGAACCCGAAAACCACCTGCACCCAAGTCTCCAGCGGGCCTTGCTGCCAGGTCTCGTCAAAGCATTTCCCCAGGCCCAGTTCGTTGCCGCTACGCACAACCCGTTCGTGGTGACGTCAGTCCAAGAGTCGAATGTCGTTGTCCTCGATTTTGTTGATCGACGTGTGGAATCCAAGCAACTGGCGGGAGTTGATCGGTCGGCGACCGCAAACCAAATCCTGGTGGATGTGCTCGGAGTTCCGTTTCCTGCGCCCCTTTGGGTAGAGCTCGAACTGAACCGCATTGTGGCATCGGTTCAAGGCAAGGAGCTGACCGCGGAAATCCTCGCCGGTCTGAGGACGGATCTCAAATCGGTGGGGATGGGTTCCCTGTTCCCCGAAGTCATCGATCGCGTGCTGCCGGCCGACAACGGTGCCGGCGAAGGACGGTCGAAGTGATCCGACTGCGCAAAGGTTGCGAACCTCAAATCCTCGTGGAGAACCGCGACGCCTGGACCGCCGAATATGAGCATTGGCTGGAAACCCGCACAGGCCATGAACCGAGACGGTACGCGGCCCGGGACATCCGCGCAGCGCTCGAAGCCGAGACGCATTGCAAGTGCGCCTACTGGCGAGGGACGGTTCAAGCCCGTCTCCTACGGACACATCGAACACAAGCTTCCCAAGCGCAAATACCCGAATCTGGTCTGTGCGTGGACGAACCTGACTGTGGCGTGTCAGGTGTGCAACACGAACAAAGGCGACTACGACGATCCCGAATGTCGACTCCTGGACCCTCACGTGGATGATGTCGAGGGGATGGTTGTCTTCGCCGGTCCAATGGCGTTTGCCAGGAAGGAAAGCCGCACCCGCGCAACAATTATGCGTCTACAGCTAAATCGGAACGGCCTCCTCTTTCAGCGCACGCAAGTCCTGGAAAGGCTGAATTCGATACTTGACACAGTGCAACGCGCGTGCAATGAACCAGCTGTGGTGCGCGCAATGTGGTTTGACATCGACTCACTGACCGCCGCAGACGGCGAATACGCGTCTGCCTGCCGTCAGTTTCTCAAGTGGCAATTGCAGGAACGGGGTCTTGCAAGGCCCTGAAGACGGCGTTGGAACCCTCGGCAGTCGTCCTCCCGGAACTACACGTCCAGGGTGCGGTGCAGGCCGTTCCCGCGCCCAGAGGGCCCCGCCAGTGGCCGCGGACGAGGTCCAGCAGGGCCTGCGCGTCCACCGGCCGGCTCGCGATGTAGTAGCGCACGGAGCGCTGCCGGCGGCCGCGGGGACCGGTGCGCTCCGCCTGCACGCGGATCAGGCTGCGCCGGCCGGGGCCGGCCCCGGGGTCCGCCACCCACTCGCAGAGGCCGGGACCGTACAGGTGCGCCGTTCGCGGCGGCCGCCGTTGCGCGCGACGGTTTCGCAGTGGTCCTGCGCCTCCGGCGCGAAGGCGCCCCGTTCGGCGGCGTCGAAGGCCGCCTTCACTTCCCGGTGGAGGGTGCCCTGGTTGCGCTTGACGGCCAGCACATGGTCGGCGCCGCCCGCCCGCAGGGCCTGCACGATGGCCCTCTGGCAGCCGGCGGCGTCGATCGTGACCACGGCTCCCTCCAGGGCCAGGCGCTCGAGCAGGCGGGGGATGGCCGTGATCTCGTTGCTCTTGGCCGCGCCCGCATGCCCGCGGCCCGGTCGCCCGAGCAGCGCGCGACCTTGCCGTCCAGAGCCAGGATCAGTTCCCGCAGCCACAGGGCCGCCTTCACGGCCGTTTCCGGATCCAGGCGCTGGACCAGGCGCAAGTAGGTGTCGCGGGAGGGCGCGGCCGCGTGCAGGGGCAGCCACAGCCGGAACCAGGCCCGGTGGTCGTGCGTCAAGGCGGCCACCGCGGCCATGCCGTTGGCGCCCCCGGCCAGGGCACCCGGCAACGTAGCCAGGAGCACGGGCAGGGCGTGGCGCACCCCGCGCGGGTCGCGCGGATCGGGCAGCGTGCCCAGATGCTCGGCGAAGGCGCACAGGGCTTCCAGGAGCTTGGGGGCGGGGCATGCGACAATGTATTCCATGAGGGTTGCAGTGTGTCCCTTGAGGTATTCAGTCACCCCATAAGACGCACGGCGGCCCTCTTGGTTGCGCGTTGGGCAGCCCGGAACCGATCCCCGATTTGGATTATCCGTGCTGGATTATCCCCAATGACCGATGGATTTGTTCCGTGCCATTCGCTCGCGGACAACGCCCGGAACCGGCCCCGATTCACCCCTGCCCCGCGACTTTGCGTTTGCCCTGCTTGAGACACCGTTTCAAGCCACCTTCTTCCAGAATGGTGGTCAGTTCCTGATCACCGCCACTTCCAGACGTGAAGCGCGCATCCACAGACAAACCGGAAGGCATCGGCTTGATTCCACCGAGTGGCAGTCTCTGGTCCATCCCCGAGAACATTCCCATCACCTCCAAACTGCAAGGCCTCCTGCAGCCGGGTCAATTCAAGCTGCAGCTGACCGGGGAAGTTTTCCCAGCCAACTTTGGTCTCCCTATCCGTTCACAGCATTCAACGGATGCAAGGCCCCTGAACCCTATCTTCATTGCACTTTCCGATCCTTGGACTTGTCCCAGCCGCTTCGCAACTCATCAATGTGCTCATGAAGATCCGGACCGATGTTTGCCCCCAAGGGATCCAGAATGACACTGGCACCTTCTCGCCTAGCAAGCTTAGCCGCCGGCACGAAATCTGCATCCCCTGTTACCAGAACGATAACGTTTGCCTGTTTCTTCAGGGTTAGGGAAGCGATATCGATGCCGATGCGCATGTCCACTGCCTTCTGTCTCAGATCCGGTTTGAAGTCATAGTCCGTGAGATCATCCACCGTGATCTCCTTCTTCATCAACCGGTCTTGTGCTCCTTTTTTCAGGATCCAACCTGCTCCGGGCCGAACCTATCCAAGGCGGACCGCCGTACTGGGAGTACCACGCAACTCGTGGAACAGAGCTTGACGAAACTCAGCCACCCGGGACTTGGCAAAATACTCAACCCGGCCACTCACAGGGTGCTTCCATTTTCCGTCAAAAGGACGCGCATCGTAGTAAAACACGCGATACAGCAGTGAGCGTGGATTGGGGACGCATTCAACTTGATTGATCTGCTCCAAATGGGAATGTACCAACTCGTTGAGAACATTCTTGACAGCCCTGACATCATCATGGTTGATGTTCGAGCGGACCTGGTGTAGACGTTTGAGGAAGAACCCTCCATCAACCAAGACGGCCACCTTCGTCACCAAAGTACCTCCTGAAGCAAAAAGCCCCCGGGTTGGACCGGTTTCGGGGATGGGAGTGAATCCGGTCTACTGCCAAAGGGCGGATAGGGATGAATGATACCGGATCTGTATAGTGTTGTCAAACGGTCAAGGGTGATGGCAGGGCGATTGCATCTAAATGGGTTTGGGCTTGAGGCCGATCAGTTGGCACAGGTAGTCCTTGTTCCAGGCGGCCGCCAGCCGCTTGTGGGCGATGCCCACCCTGGGGACCGGTCCTGCCGCAGCAGGTTGTGGGCCATGCGTTTGAGGATGGCCATGTTGTGGGCGGCGTGACCCGTGCGGATGCGGCTGTCGTCCTCGCCAAAGGCCACGTCCATGACCCAGTGGTGGGCGTTTTCGATGGTCCAGTGCTGTCGCACCGCCTGCAGCCGAGGCTCGGCCTTGGGGGGCAGGCTGGCAATGAAGATGCGGACGTCGGTCGTGACCCGGTCGCCGCAGCGGCGTTCGCACTCGACCCAGACCAGGCTGGCCAGGTCGCACCACTCGCGGTCGGGGTCGACATGGGCGAGCAGGTCGGGGTCGCCCGACACCCAGCAGCGACGGATTTCAATGCGGCCATGATCCTTCCCGACCGTGTCCGCATAGTCGTGGGGACAGCCGGCGAAGTGCCCGGCCCATTCCAGGGCGAACGTGTCCTCCAGGCGGCGGTGGAGACCCTTGTGGTGGGCCCGCACGCGCAGCACGTAGTCGGCCCCCTGCTTCCGGATCGGGCGCGCGATCGCCTTCTGGCAGCCCCACCCAGGGGGTACCCGATCGAGGGTCACAATGCAGCCCGTCAGGCACAGCATGCGCAGCAGTTCCGGGATGGCCGTGATTTCGTTGGACTTGTCGTCCACCGCGGTTTGGGCCAACACCAGGCGGTTGGCTTGCGCCCAGGCGCTCACCAGGTGCAGAGGGCCCAGGCCCCGGCCCCGGTCATGGGAACCGCGCACGCTCTTGCCGTCGATGGGCACGACCTGGCCCTCGGTCAGGGCAAAGGCCGCCTGCACCCAGTCCCGAAAGCCCTCCTCGAAGCGGGCCGCGTCCAGCCGCGCGAAGACCCGCCCCAGCGTGTCGTGCGAGGGGATCCCGTGCGGCAGTTCCAGGAAGGTGCGCAGCCAGGCCTCGTTGAGCTGGCCGAAGAGGGCGATCGCCACGAAACTGTCGGCGCCGCAGATGACGGCCAGTACCGACAGGACCAGGATGTCCGTCAAATGGTGCAGCTTGGTCCGGTCCACCCGCGGATCTTCCAGGGCGTCCAGGGTCTCGATCAACGGCTGGGGCATCAGGACGTCCATGGGGGCGGTTCCGCAGGCTGAATCCGGAACCGCCCATTGTAGTCTTGCGTCCACTCGCCCCGGTCGGCCCAACCAATCTGGATGCAATCGCCCTGCCCCCTTGACAAGGGTATTTGCACAAGGATGCTACTGTGCAGGCCCGCACAGTGACAGTTACTGAGCAGAATGTCCGCCCGGTCCTGAGTTGTATTCGGTGGCGATTCACTGCGGTCGCCCGGCACCACCTTCAACTCGAATCCGCCTTGATGACGGACCGCCAAAGCTCGTCGACCTGCCGCTCCAAGTCCGGCATGGATCCCGTGTTGAAGATCACCCGGTCCGCCTGTTGAATCTTCCACTCCTGGCTGCTTTGGCTTGCCAGCCGGGCAAGTCCGTCCTGCTCCGACATCCCGCGCGTCTCCTGAAGTCGCGCCAGTTGCAGTGCTTCATCCGACGCGACAACCCAGATCTGGTCGCACAACTCCCTGGACCGACCACCCTCCAGCATCTTGATGGCTTCGATCACGACCACATCCGTGTCCGCTTCCGCCACCAGGGTCCTGCCGATCCCTCCCACGATGGGATGCAGGATCCGTTCGAGTTCACGCAGGTTCTCAGGATCGCCAAACACCATCCGGCCAAGGCGCGCCCGATCGATCTCGCCGGTGTCGTCGAGAATCCCCCGCCCGAACCGTGCGACCACCGGACCGAACCCGGCCCCGGTCGAACACAACGCGCCGCGCGTCACCAAGTCCATGTCGATCGTGGTCGCGCCCCGGTCGGCCAGCAACCGCATGACTGTTGACTTGCCGGCCGCGATGTTGCCGGTGATGCCAATCACCAAGGGACGCCGTCGGGAGTTCATGCCTCGTACAGTTCGGCCAGGGCCGCCCACTTGCCGTCCGCCTCGTCCTGGAGGAAACGGTGTGCCTTTTGGAGCTTCCGTATGGCTTCGCCGTCCCCCGCGGCCGACGCTGCGTTGAGCCGTTCCAGGACCGCCTCCAGTTTCTGGTCCAGAAGGTCTATCTCCCTTTCCAGACTGCGTTCGGTCTCCGCCCGTTGCCGCTTGGCCGACTGGTTTGGGGCCGTAGTGTCCGCATCCTGCAGCCTGGGTACCGGTGTCGTGTCCGGCCGGGTCTTCCGTCGGCCGTTGGCGCGTGCGGTGCGCCACGCCGACCAGGAACCGTTAAAAACCTCCAGTGAGGACAGTTGTCCTTCCTGCCCAGGTGTAATGTTCCAAACCTGAGTGGCCAGGTTGGCCACGAGGCGTTGATCATGGGACACCACCAGGATCGTGCCCCCGTACCCCTGCAACGAGGCCAACAGGGCGTCATGGCTGTCGAAGTGGCTGAGCGGTTCGTCCAGCACCAGGAGATTGGTGTCCTGAAGGGCCAAGTGGGCAAACATCAATCGGCTCTTCTGACCGCCCGACAGGGTTCCCAAGGGGCGAAAAACATCCTCCCCGCCTAGTTGGAAGGCACCCAGGTGATCCCGCACGTCCTGGTCCTTGAGGCGCATCTGATCCTTGATGAGGTCGAACGGCGCCTGTGCAGGGTCCAACACCGAGAATTCGTCCCGCACGTGATGCTGGGCAAAGTAGCCGGGCCGTATGCTCGCGCCCATCTCGAACTCGCCCTCGACAGGCTCCAGGTGTCCGACCAGCGTCCGCAACAGCGTGGATTTGCCGGCGCCGTTGGGACCAACAACGGCCACCCGCGCCTGACGCCTGAGTTCAAGGTCGGGCACCCGCAGGATGGGCTTGCCGGATCCGTAGCCCACCACGAGGCCGTAGGTTCGCAGCACGATGTCGCCGCTTCTGACCCTGGACGGAAAGGAAAACCGCAGGGCCGGGTCGGCATGGACCCGTTCCACGCCGTGCCGTTCGAGGTGCCGGGCCAGCCGGGTCTCCCGACCGCGCGCCTGTCGGGACAGAACGCCAGCCTTGTTCCTGCGGATGAATTCCTCCGTCTTGGCCACAAACGCCTGTTGGGTCGCATACTCCTTGGCCTGCCGCTCGCGCCGGGCGGCCCGTTGCTGCCGGTACTCGGCATGGTTGCCCTTGTATTGGGTTAGACCATGCCGGTCCAGCTCCCAGATCCTGGTCGGCACCTGTTCCAGGAATGCGTGGCTGTGGGAGACCACAACCACGCTGCCCGGCCAGTCCTTCAGGGTTCGGATCAGCCACGGGAGCGAGGTTTCGTCCAGGTAGTTGGTGGGTTCGTCGAGCAACAGGAGCTGTGGCTGTTCCAGGAGGACATGGCCAAGGTGCAGTCTTGTTCGCTGACCACCGCTCAGGGCCGACACGGGGGATTGCCAGCTGGACTCCGGGATCCTCAGGTTGGCCAACGTCTCCTCCAGCCGACTGTCCATGGTGTAGCCGCCCCGGGCTTCAAACGCGGCCTGGACCCGGGCATAGCGTTCAAGCAATTCCTCGTGTCGGGGCCCTGCGGCACCCGTCTCGAGTTCGATAGTCAGATTCTCCAGTTGCCTGCCAAGCTCCTCCAGTTCGCGGAACGCGGAGCGGAGGAAGTCCAGTACCGGGAGGCGGATGGTGCCCGGAGGTTCCTGGGCCAGGTACCCGATGGTCAGCTGCCGCCTGTAGGTCAGCTGACCATCAAAGTAGTCGTCAAGCCCCCCGATGGCCCTCAGCAGCGTGGACTTGCCGCTGCCGTTCGGTCCGACCAGGCCGATGCGGTCGCCCTGGCCGATCGCGAAATCCAGACCTGTAAAGACCAGGTCGTCGCCGTACCGCTTTTCGAGGGAGCGGCCAACCACCACGCTCATGTTGATCCCAGGTGTTGTTGTGTGGCCAGGTGTGAGTGAATGAGTCTGTCACTGTTTCCGGATGCACCGCACCTGTCAGCCGGCATCCCGGACCCGAGGTCGCCCACGGCGACCGTGCGCATCAAGTTGCGTAACAATATCAACTTTCGGTCGTCTTATATGAACAGGGGCACCTGTACCCCGAGTCGCCGTGCTCGCATGCAGGCGCGGGATTCGATCCCAAACGGACGAATCCGGGCCGGTCAGGCTTGGCGATGGTCGGGAACGGGTCTGTCCCGAAGTCGGAGACATGCCGAATCATCCGGACATTGCCGAGGCAAGCATCCTGATCGTTGGAGAAACCGAGGAGTCACACGATGTTGAAATCGATTGTTGCGAGACCCCTTGCCAGGGTATTGGCCCTCGGCGCGGTGCATCTTGTGCTGTCCCTAGTTGTTATGTCAACCGTCGTCCTGGCGCAGTCGGGCACGACGACGTACATCATCCGATCCGGCGACAGTCTTCGCCAGATCGCCGAGGATCACGGCACCACGATTGAAGAGATCCTGGCGCTGAATCCCAGCGTCGCGAACGCCAACCAGATCTATGTGGGGGCCACGATCCTGCTGCCCGGCAAGGCGGTGGAAGAGGAGGCGGATCCCGGCACCGCCACGGCCGTGTGTCCGAACACCTACACCACGGTGGCCGGGGACACCTTCGCCTCCATCGCGGCGGAACACAATGTGGAAGCTTCCACATTGGCCTTGGTCAACAACAAGTCGGTGGTCTCGTGGCTGGCGGCAGGCACGGAGCTGTGTATTCCGGGCGGCACCGGCGGCACGCAGAGCGGCGGTTCGCAAGTTCCGACCCCGCCCACTACACCCCGGACGCCCTCCGCATCCAGCCCGAGTGTTCCGCAGGCCGGACAGGGTGAAGGCCGCTGGTACACGATCCAACGGGGCGACTTCCTGGCCCGAATCGCACGGAGCGTCGGCTGCGCGACCAGTTACCTGGTCCAGGTCAACAACATCGCCAACCCGAGCCTGGTCTACACCGGGCAGCGCATTTGGCTTCCCGCTTCCTGCTCAGGAGCGGTACCGACCCCGCCACGGACACCCGCGCCAGCTCCAGCACCAGCACCAGCGCCAGCGCCAGCACCGGCCCCTGCGCCTGCTCCAGCGCCAGCGCCCGCACCGGCCCCAGCACCCGCACCCGCACCGGCGCCTGCTCCGGCACCGGCCCCACCCCCGGCAGCAGCTCCTCTGGCCGGCTACTACGGTGTGGGTCCGTGGACCGCACAGTACTTTGCCAACACCAGTCTGGACGGCGCTCCCGTGGTGACCAGACAGGACAGCCAGATTGCCTTCCACTGGCAGCAGGCCTCGCCCGGAGCCGGCATCCCCACCGACTTCAGCGTGCGCTGGACCGGTCAGTTCCAGTTCACGGGCCAGGAGTATCGGTTCATGGCGATTGCCGACGACGGCATTCGGGTCTGGGTTGACGGTCAGTTGATCATCAACCAATGGAAAGGGCAGGCCGCCACACTGGTCTACCGGGACCATGCACCGCGCTACGGCACGCGCACGGTCCGGGTCGAGTACTTCGACGCCGCGGCCGATGCCACTGCGATTGTCAACTGGGCCGTCAAGAAGTAGCCCGGTCGGCAACCTGACACTCTCGCCACAACACAACCCGTCCCTCACGCCTCCGGAGGAGAGACATCATGAACAGACACTCGAAAATCCCAGCCAGGTTCCTGTTGGTGTTGCTGGGCACCATCCTGATCACCGCCGGCATGACCTCGGTCTCGCTGGCGAACACCGACACCACTTGGGGCGGCAGCTACTTCGATGTGGTAGAGGCATCGCCCGGCTACGCCTGGTTCTCAATCACCAGAAGCTGTGACGACATAGACGAAAACTGCGCGGTGAAGGTCACGGGTACACTCGCCTCACCACAGTTCGACATTGGTGAAGTCGATTCCAATGCCGGTGGTCGAACAATTGATAATCAATCCCAAAGATGGGCGGCTGCCATCAACGCCTGCACGCCAGAAGCCAGCAGTGGTGACGATCGGTACGGAGACTTCGAGCAATGCTGGGACGACGACTTGGGCAGCGGCTTCGATGTGGAATGGCCCTCCATCAACCCGAACGACGACTTCGAAATTACCCCGTACTGCAAGAGCGGCGACGAGGTGTGTGCCGAGGAACTGATCGTTTGCTTCAACGCCGCCGACTGCGACGACAACAGCCATAGTGATAAGACATGGGATGAGATTGGCGAACTCTGGGAGGAAGCCGGGTCATGCCTGCACGACGGCGACGAGGACGATGACGATGTCTGGGAATGCATCGACGACGCCCTCGACGATTGGTTTGATGACCACATGGGGCGCAACGACGACTACGACGATCTGGAAGACGAACGGGAAGACCGTCGCGGCTTCACCCTGGAGGACTACGAAAACGACCTGGACGATGTCGGCGACCAGCCGTCAACCGGAGGACGCGCGTCCGAAACCGTGCGCGAGCGGTACCAGCGACAGTGGAACGCCCGGACCCCGGTTTCCATCTACCAGTCGGTGGACGACGTGGATACCCGCGGACCCAGCTTCCGCCTGACCGCGGACGAGTACCTGACGGTCAACTTCACAACCTTCCTGGAATCGACCGCGCCGTACCAGATCTGCAACACGACCCTCGGCTGCGTCACCGTGACCACCTACAGCAACACCTTCCGCAGCTACATGCAGAACATGCACATCATCATCCAGGACAGGTCGGTCATGCGTTGCATGGACCGGGCCGGCTGGGACGTGGACGACGATCACGCCATTCCCTTCGACAACCCCGACCTGATCGTCTGCGACGAACGCATGAAGGTGGCCAATGAAGTCTGCCCGGCCAAGAACACCGGCGCCAGCGACGACCTGTTCGCCATGTGGGACACAGGCCTCCTGAGGGGCATTCTCCCCGACTCGTTCGCCCAGGGCTTGCGCCTGCAGGTGGAACGGGCCCGGGATCAGGCTCCGGAGTGCCTGTGCGCCGCCGGGTTCGAAGATCGGCACTTCGTCGTTACGTCCGAGAACACCGAAGGTCCATGGGAACGTTCCGGTGCGCTGCGGGTGGAGGACGTGTGCGACTGACCAACTGCTCCGACAATTCGGGGTTGACCTGCTGAAGTCGGACTTGAACAAGCCCCGGATGCCAGTTCCGCGGAACTGGCATCCGGGGCTTTCTGCTTCTTCACCGGTCGGAAATATCGATTCATGGCGAATGCCGTCGTCGGCATTCGGGTTTGGGTTGACAACGACCCAACTGATCATCCACCAATGGGCAAGGGTAGGTTGCCACGCTGGTCTACCGGGACCATGCGCCGCGCTGCGGCATGTACACGGTCCGGGTCGCGTACTTCGATGCCACGGCGATTGTCCACGGGACCGTCAAGACATGGTCCGGTCGGCAACCTGACACCCCACCCCAACCCTCACGCCTCCGGAGGGAGACGCCATGAACCGACACTCGAAACTTCCCGCCAGATTTTTGCTGGTGTTGCTGGGCACCATCCTGCTCGCCGCGGGGTTGACGTCAGTCTCGCTGGCAGCCGACACCACTTGGGGCGGTAGTTATTTCGACGTGGTTGAAGCGTCTGCCACCACGGCGTACTTCGCAGTCGCCGCTGATTGCGCAGACACGGATGAAAACTGTACGGTCAAGGTCACGGGTACACTCGACGACACACTGTTCTTTCTTGATGGAACCGATCCCAATGCCGGTGATCGACCAATTAATAGTCAATCCAAAAGATGGGCGGCTGCTCTCAACGCCTGTACGCCAGCCGCGAGCAGTGGTGACGATCGGTACGAAGACTTCGAGCAATGCTGGGTCAAGAACCCTGCCTTGGGTACCGGCTTCACCGTGACCTGGCCCTCCATCAAGCCCGACGACGACTTTGAAATCACTCCGTACTGCAAGAGTGGCGACGATGTGTGTGCGGAAGAGCTGCGCGTCTGCTTCAATGCCAACGATTGTGACGGCAACAGTTATGGCAGGCAGCCATGGACCCAAATGGGTGAACTCTGGGATGAGGCCGGCTCGTGCCTGTACGACGACAATGAAGACGATGTCTGGGAGTGCCTCGACGAGGCTTTGGACGATTGGCTCGACGACAACATGGACCACAACGACGACTACGACGACCTGGAAGACGAGGAAGAGGAGGATCGGGGCTTCACCCTGGAGGATTACGAAAGCAACCTGAGCAGTGTCGGCAGGGACTGGCCATCCCCGCGCCGCGCCGAGACCGCGCTCGAACGGTCCCGGCAACAGGAGACATCCCGGACCCCGACCCCCGTCTATCGGCCCGGGGACTCCGCGGACACCCGCGGACCCGGTGTCCGCCTGACCGGGAACGAGTACCTGACAATCAACTTTACGGCCTACCTGGAAACGGACTCGCCGTACCGAATCTGCAACACAACCATCGGCTGCATCAACGTGGCCACCCTCAGCAACACCTTCCGGCCAAGCATGCAGAACCTGCACATCGTGATCCAGGACACCGGAGTCCTGCGCTGCATGGGCGGGGCCGGCTGGGATGTGGGCAACAATCACGCGATTCCCTTCGACAATGCCAACCTGATCGCCTGCGACGAACGCATCAGGACGGCCAATCAAGTCTGTCCGGCCAAGGCCGCCGGCGCCAGCGGTGACCTGTTCGCCATGTGGGACACCGGTCTCCTGAAGGGCCTTCTCCCCGACTCGTATGCCCAGGGTCTGCGCCTGCAGGTGGAACGGGCCCGCGACCGGACCCCGAAGTGCCTGTGCACCGCGGGGTTCGCCGCAAACAACCTCGTCGTCACCTCCGAGAATACCGTTGGTCCATGGGAACGTTCCAGTGCGCAACGGACGGGGAACGTGTGCGGTTGACCAACCAGTGAGCTTGACATGGCCCGGACCTCAAAGCATCAACGGTTCCGGCGATTCGGGTTTGCCCTGTCGCAGTTGGGCTTGAACAAGCCCCGGATGCCTGTTCCGGGGAACGGCGGCTTGGGCTTCGGGCTCCCGGCACAGGCCTGCCGAACCGCCATCAAGGTGCGATTGCCCCTTGGGGCCCGGGTTGCGGCCCGTGACTCCGCCGGGAGGCTCCGCAGTCGGTTGCCGTCGCGTCGGTCAATCCGGCAGGCTGACACGGTTCCGGAAACCCGCACCGGTTTGAATCCCGTGTTGTACCGACAATGATGAAGCAGTCATTGGTCACGCGTGCGAGGCCACCCAACCGCAAATTCATGTAGAGTTGACTTCGGACCCGCAAAACGGATCGGCCCGTCCTTGGACGTTTCCCTGCTTCACAACACTTCCACCTTGGCTCGCCACACATTTGACACAGCTCCATGCATGCCATGACCGAATCCCTGACTTCCAGCCATCCGGCCGCACGCCCTTCGCCGCAACGAACCCTTTCCCGAAAGCGCAAGACGTGGCTGAGCGGCGCAGCCGCTGCCTTGCTGGCCGCCTTCCTGCTGGTGTTCGTGCTCGGAAGCCCGGTCAAGGCCGCTTCCGCGACCGACTTCGCCGGTGGCTACTTCGAAATCCTGTCCGCGACCGAGAAAACCGCCCACTTTTCGATCCTGCCGGCGGGCCAGTGCACCCGCCTGGACATCCACTGCTCGGTGCAGGTCACGATCCGCAACCGCACCATTCCCAATCTGGACAAGAAGAGCCTGACCGCAGCCTGGACCGACCAGCTCGACGCTTGCAATGCCCCGGCCGCGGCCGATGAAAACAGCCGCAATGCGGCCTTCCACGCCTGTTGGGACGACAAGTTCCCCATCTACGATCTCGTCTGGCCCAACTTCACCCTGGCGCCGTCGTTCGAAATATCCCCTTACTGCGAACCATTCGACGACGAATGTGCCGAAAAACTCCATTTCTGCTACAACGCGGCCGACTGCGCCAGCGTGCTTTTCAAGAGCAGCGGCTGGACCCGGGTTTCCGAATTGTGGTCCGCAGTCGACGGCTGTTTCTACAGCAACGATTGGGATCGCATGTGGGAGTGTGCCGACGACGCCCTCTGGATCTGGTTGGACACGCACGTGCCCCGTTCCAGCGCCTACCGCACCATGGACTTCGTCCGCCCGGACCTGCGCGGCTTCATCCTCCTCGATTACGCAGACAACGTCAGCGATGTGCTGGATGTCGATTCGGGCGCGCGCACCAACGCCAAGTTGTTGGATCGGTACATCGCCGACTGGGACCGCAGGGCTCCCCGATCCCTCTTCCGGCCCATGTCCGAGGTCGACAACGCCGGGCCCGTTTTCCGGCCCTTGGGGTCCCACCTGACAGTGGCCTTCACCTCCTACCTGGAGTCATCGGCCGCACAATCGATCGAGGTCTGCAACACCGTGCTGGGATGCCTGAACGCCGAGATCGACAGCGGCATGTTCAGGACCTACATGCGCAACTTCCACATCGTGATCGAGGACAGCCACGTGTTGAACTGTATGGACCGCTTGGGCTGGAATGTGGACTCTGTCCCCGCGGTTGCGTTCGACAACCCCATCCTCGCCCTGTGCGACGAACGCATCAGAACGGCAGCCAAGTACTGCCCCGCCAAGAACACCGGGATCCTGCGCGAACTGGTTCTGCTCTGGGACATGGGGCTGTTCAGGAACCTGGTCGCCGATCAGTTGGCGGCATCGGTCAGGTTAATCACGGAAGAGGCCCGGGACCGGACCCCGGAATGCCTTTGCGCTGCCGGTTTCAAGGAGCACAATTTCGTCGTCTCGGACCATGCAAGTTCCAATCCCTGGGCCGAGACGGGCGCATTGCGGACCAAGGATGTCTGTGAGTAACCGCAGACAGGCACCACATGGCCCCAACCGACCGAGGTTCGACGCCGCCAGACCCCAACACGGTTGGTCGGCGGTAAACAAACAGGGAGTGGAGGGATCCCCGCAATCCGGCGAATATGGGAGAGGTGACTGCGGATGGTCCCCGCCGCGCATCACTGCCTGAACTGGCACTGGCATCAGTGGTGTGTGTGTTCCGGATCGGTCCAAACAGTTGTTTTTGTTCTTCACCATGAACCCGTGGAACACGAACGGGCGGAACGGGGCCGGCTCCCAAATGGTTGGCCGGTGCCTTCCAGCAGGTGCGACCGAACATCGACGACTACACCTGGCTCAAGGCCTACCCCTTCACCGGTGTGCGGCCCGGCCTCCTTCGCAATCCCTGACGGTGTGCACTGCCGGGATGAGCTTCTGAGCGTGCCCCTGGGTTGGCCCCCTGCGAACCCAGGACGGTCCGCCTCCGGATGGAAGGCATCGAGCCAAACCCGAAGTGGCGCGCCTCCGTGTGCCACGACGTGCTGGCGGACTTGCTGCCCGACGCCGTCGTCACCGATGCCGTCGATGTGGACCGCGACGTGGACGCGTGCACGGGCAACACCGGAATGTCCGTCAGGTTGGGCAGTTTGGTCCGGTCGACCCGCGGATCCTCCAGGATATCAACCGGGGACGAGGACATCGGGCCGTCCCATGAGGGGTTTTCCACAGACTGCATCCGCAACCTTCCCGGTGTAGCCACGCGGCAACCCACACCGTCAACACACGCTGTTCGGATGTGATCGCCTTGGGGTGGTTGTGGCGGGATGGCAACAATCCGGCGATGACCTACACTCCCCCCTTGGATCTGACTCACTTATCGGGATCTGTTGGCGATGCCGCAAGACAAGCCCAGCGTTTTTGTTTACACCATTACGTGCGATAGTGGCTTCGCACCCAATCCCTTCCACGGCGTTTGTACACTCGCCACGTGCAAACCGGACATACGCAAGGCGGCGGGCGGCGACTTCGTCATAGGCAAGGCCAAGGCACCCAACGGCACCAGGGCGGTGTTCGTAATGGAAGTGAACAAAATCATGACCTTTGACGAGTACTGGCACGATCCCGACTTCGAATGCAAAAGGCCCCGTTGTGACGGCAACCCAATGTACGCCTGTGGCGACAATATCTACCATCGAGCCGCCGATGGCAGTTGGGTCCAAGCCTGCTCCTTCCACGCGTGCAATGACATTGCACGCGACACAGAAAAAACGGACCACGTCTTGGTATCCCGGAACTTTACCTATTACGGGGCGGAGGGACCCAACGTTCCGGAACTCCATGACAAGCCTCTGAACCCGGGCATCAGGAAAATGCGGTGCCACTTCACGGACCGGGACCGCCGGGAACTTGAGGCATGGATCGGTTCGCTGAACGGACAAGGGCGCATGGGCATGCCGTCCGACCAGCGGAAGCAAGGCGCACACAACCGCTGTGGTTCTGTTGGACCCGGGTGCGGGTGCTTGAAATGTTGAAGTTCAACCGGCGGCACCTCCCGATGTCATCGTAGCCCCGGTTCGCCAGCCCCTACTGACTGGACGATCGGGCCCACTGCTGGGGCCTCGGTTGCCGGCAACGGCCAACCGGAGGCGCCAGCTACGTCGGACGACCGGTGTTCGGCTCCAGGGCGGCCAGGCACGAATCCGTAAAGCCGTCCATTACTTGGACTTCGGCCGTGACGACCGTGGAAGCCCCTGCGGAAAGCAGTAGCTCCCTGTCCAATTCGTACTGCACAAGTGCGATCACTGCAACATCGGGGGCCGCCTCCCGTATCGCGTGCAGGGCGGCTTCAGCCATGTTGGGTTCGTGGAAATTGAGGATCACCAGTCGGGCTTGGCTGCAATCAAGCTCTTCCAGAACCTGGGATTGCGTCATGTCCCCGAGTACCGCCCTGACTCCGGCATCGTGCGCTTCATGGACATGGTCCGGATTCCAGTCCACGGCCACATAGGGGTGGCCGGCGGCGCCAATGGCTTGGCACAAGTGCCGGCCGGCTTGGTCGCAGCCGGCTACAATCACGTGATCGCGGTGCGGTTCGTCCACATCGATGCCGGGAGGTTCCGCATCCAGGAGACGGTTCAACCAGGGTACCCGCGCCGCGCTGCCGGCCAAATGCGGCTCGAACGCGATCACCAACGGGGTCAGCAGCATGGAGAGGATGATCGCCACCAGCAAGCTATGGGCAAGCTCGGTGCCCAGGAGCTCCATGCCACCGGCGGTCATGAGAACAAAGGAAAACTCCCCAATCTGGCAGAGTGTGGCGGCGGATAGGATCGCCACCCGCAATGGCAGTCGCAGAATCAGCGCCGTCCCCAGGATGATGACAAATTTGCCGGCGAGGATCATGCCGAGCAATCCGACTGTGGGCCCCAAGTGTTCCAGAACGTCCGAAACGTCCAGCAGCATGCCCACGGAAACAAAGAACAGACTGGCCAGAACTTCGCGCGCCGGTATCAAATCCGCCATTACCTGATGCCGGTACTGGTATCCGGAGACAATCAGCCCCGCCAGGAAAGCCCCGAGAGCCAGCTTTATTCCCACCAGCGACAACAGCCAAGCGATTCCGAAACAGAGAAGAAAAACGCTCAGGATGAACAGTTCGCGTTCGCGCGTCTGCGACACAAATTCAAGCAGGCGCGGAACGACCCGGCCTGCCGCCACCAACACCCCGGGGATGACCACTGCCACGATCCCCACGGTCGTGAGAATATCCCTGAAGTTCCCTCCTTCTCCTGCCAGGTACGGGACTGCCAACATCATCGGAATCACACACAGGTCCTGGAAGACGAGTATCCCGACGGCCAGCCGTCCATGTGGCGCCTCCAATTCGCCGCTGTTGGAGAGTCCGCGCAGGACGATCGCGGTGCTGGAAACCGCCACTACGCAACCCAGGAACACGGCCGGTCCCGGAGCCAAACCAAATCCCAGGGACAAGGCTGCCGTGCATGCGATAGTGAGCGTGACCTGCAATCCGCCACCCAGCAGAACGGCTTTCCATAGGTATCGGAGACGATCGAGCGACAGTTCCAGTCCGATGCTGAACAGCAGCAGTGCCACACCGATTTCCGCCAGCACCTCCACCTGATGGGTGTCGTCCACCAATCCCAGTGCCGTGGGGCCGACGAGGGCTCCGGTCAGGATGAACCCGGCGATCGAGGGCAAGCCGACACGCTGCAAGAGGGTGACGACCACAACCGCCGCGCCCAGCACGATGACGAGGTCCTTGATGTATGCGAGTTCAGGCACGCGTCAACACTCCATCCTGCATCCAACAGCCCCAAGGCTCGCAAGAAGTTGCTCGGACGGTAAGACGAATCTCGCTGCGGACGCCATACCCGTCAACCCCGGTAATACAGATAGCCGGCGAGCCGGTGCTCTTTCAGCCAACTGGACCATACCTGCCGCCAACGGCCTGCTCGCTGCCGACAGGCAGGACGACTTGGCTGCCACTGTATAGCAAGCAGGGCCTGGTTTTCGAAGTTCTTTGGTCCCTGTGGCTGGTTGGAATCTTGGTACAGGTGCGACCCGACATTGACGACTGCACTTGACTGCGGGACTGCTCCTTGCCCAGTGTTCAGCACACCCTCAAGGACCTGGCCCCCAGTCCTACCAGGAGTTGTCAACTTTGCGTGCCCTGCGCTTGGCCCGCGCCGTGCCCACCTGCGTTGGCTCCTGCCGGTGACGCAGGCTGTACTGGGTCCGCCGGTGGATGGCCCCCATCGGGTACAGGTACTTGCGAGCACGCGGTGTCCGAGAGAAACGGATGCCCCTTCCCAACAGGCCGTGCCCCCAATGGTTGTGGATGTCCGGCCCACACCCCGATCTGGAAGCCGGACCTACGGAAACCGGCTACAGTCCGCACTTGGCGTCAACGAACCACAAACTTGCCGGTACTGCGGGAGCAGTGGACGGCAAGGAGGAACGGAGTCCGCATGCCGGGCAAGCCGCTTCACCGCGAACCGGAGTGCAGTTCAGGACCGGGGTTCGGCTCGCCCATTGGCCCCCAGGCGCGGTGGGCGCCCGGCTGTCTGGTCGTCCACCAGGTCGGAGATGTCGGGCAGGTCGTCGAGTTCGGCCGCATTCAGGAACGGGACCATTCGTTCCGCCTCTGCATCGCCCCACACCTTCTTGATGAACGCCAGGAGAACCTCCTTTTTGCCGCGTGCCTCGCCGCGTGCCTCGCCGCGTGCCTCGGCTTCCTTCTTCTCGTCCGCCACGTATTGACCGAATGTGTACATGAACGCCTCCGCCTCTTCAATTGAGTGATCTTGTCCAATTCCGCACGCATGATGGGCAGATCGACCAGCCGATCGCCCCAACTTGAACAAGGTCCCGACGGCCCCGGGCACCGTCGCCGTGGAAGCCAGCGCCCGCGGAAGAACCAACTCTTGCTGTATTGGCAGGATCTGCTCCACGGCCTCCCGCCCTCGCCGCTTCATCTCAGCCTGCACCTGCGCCGGTGCCACGTAGCCGGAGCCCGGGTTGTCAGCGAACGCGCCCCGTCCGACTGGCCGGACATCCGACGCCGGTGGATGTCGGGCCATGCCCCGATCTGGAAACTGTGCCTCCGGAAACCGGCTACGGTCCATACTCTGCGTCAACGAACCACAAACCTGTCGGTACCACTGGAGCAGTGGACAGCAAGGGAGAGAAGGAAGCTGCCATGCCGGGCAAGCTGCTCCACCGCGAACCGGCGCGCAGTTCAGACCCGGGGTTCGGCTCGCCCATTGGCCCCCAGGCGCGGTGGGCGCCCGGCCGCCTGGTCGTCCACCAGGTCGGAGATGTCGGGCAGGTCGTCGAGTTCGGCCGCATTCAGGAACGGGACTATCCGTTCCGCCTCCGCATCGCCCCACACTTTCCTGATGAACGCCAGGAGGACCTCCTTTCTGGCGCGTGCTTCGCCGCGTGCCTCGCCGCGTGCCTCGCCGCGTGCCTCGCCGCGTGCCTCGCCGCGTGCCTCGCCGCGTGCCTCGCCCCGCGCCTCGGCATCCTTCTTCTCGTCCGCCACGTATTGTCCAAATGTGTACATGACCGCCTCCGCCTCCTCAATGTAGGTGATTCTACTCAATGCCGCACGCACTGTCGGTTGGTCGTCCAGCAATTCCCCGAAACCCGTCTTGAACCAGGCCCCGAGGGCGCGCCGCAACGTCGCCGTCGAAGCCAGGGCCAGCGGGATCAACCCCTGCAGCACCGGCAGGACCAGGGCCGCCGCCGCCCGCCGCTCCAGCTTCATCTCGGCCTGCACCCGCGCCAGCGCCATGAAACCCGATACCAGATTGTCCGCCGGCAGCGGATACTTGCCCCTCGGCAATCCCGGTACCTGACAATCATGGATGTCCAGCAACAGGCCCTCCCGAAATGCGTACCGGGACGAGCCGGCCACGCGCTGCACCGGCGTCCACCACGGGTCGAAGGGCCGCAGGCCCGTGTTGACAACCAACCCGCAGATCTCCAGCGCGCGCAGACTGGGACTCATCTCCAGCGCGTAAGCGAACATGCGCCCGGACATCCCGCGGTCGCGCTGCGACTGGAACTCCAGGTGCAGCAGCATCTTCTCCTGGGACCGGTCGCCGTGTGCCAGGAGCCAGACCAGGTCCCGGTGCCCCTCGGACTGGTGGGGCGGTGTCTCCGGATCGGTCGTGACGGCCGAGCCGGCCACCACCCGCACCGGCACCCAGCCCCGCAGTTCGGGACACAGGCCTTGCACCAGGAAGGCGATCAGGTCGCGGGCCACGTCCGGTTCAGCGAAGATGGACTTCAGGGTCAGGTCGTGGGAAAAGGTCGGTGGTGTTGGTTCCGGCGGCTGCGACACGGTGGCCCTCACTGGGAATGGAACCCGACTCTGCAATGGGACTTATATACATTGGTTGACACCACGCATATCCGGTTCACGGGTCGCGGGAGTCCCAGTGGTCGGCCTTGCGGCCGACCACTGGGAGGGAGCGCTCCTCGCCGTGCAGCAGCCCCAGTCCCGCGGGCCGGAACGGGTGCGGACGGAAGTCCCGCCCGCACCAGGATGTTGAGCGCTGCATTGTGGTCGGCGTACGCCCGGAACCCGCAGGTTCCGCACACGAACACCGCCTGCGACAGTCGGTTTGACTTGGCGGTGTGCCCGCAACGGCTGCAGGCTTGCGAAGTGTAGGCCGGATCCACGAACACCACCCGGCCGGCCTTGTACGCCAGCTTGCGCTCCAGCGGTCCCCAGCCGGACGCCAGGATGGCACGGTTGAGCCCTGCCTTCTGCTGCACGTTCCGGCCGGGGTTCTCGACCGTGCCCTGCGCACTCTTCGTCATGCCCTTCGTGTTCAGGTCTTCCATGACGACCGTGTGGGCGGTGTCCGCCATCTTGCGGCTGATTTGATGTGTGGCCGTGTCCCGCCGACGGGCGCGCTTGCGCTGCAGTTGGCGGAGTTTGCGGGCCGTGCCGCGCCGGCGGTTGGAGCCCTTCTGTTGTCGGGCCATCCTGCGCTGGTACCGCTTGATCTTCGCGTCCTCAACAGTCGTGTCGGGGAGGGCGTGCAGGGCTCCCGTGCTGTCCGTGGCCTGTCCCACGTTGCGGTCGACGCCCACGGCCCCGTCGGCCGCGGGTAGGCACACGTCCGGATGGTCGACCGGCACCTCGAACACGATGTAGGCGTACCACTTCGGCTGCTTGCTTTCGGACTCCTGCCGTACGCGCACCGTCAGCGGCTGGCCGTCGACATACCTGCGGATGGGGGCCAGACGCGTCCAGCCCATCTTCGGGATGTACAGGCGCCCGTCCTGGATGCGCACGCGGGACGGGATGGTGAAGGCGGGCTGATAGTGCTTGGCCTTGCACTGCGGACGCCCGTGGTCCGGACGGTCCGGGTCGAAGAACGCGGCGTAGGCGTCCCCCATGTACTTGCAGGCGTACCGGACGATTGCGTAGCTGTAGCCCTTCAGCCATTCGTTGCCGGGTGCGTTCCGCAACTGCGTGAACCGCTGGCCCAGCGTAAAGAAGGTCGGACTGCCGGGACCCTCCCCCGGCTTGCCGAACGCCTTCCACATGCGGTAGTCCGTCTCGTGCCCGGCCAGCACGTGGTTCCATGCGAACCGGCAGGCTCCGGCCAGTTGTTCGAGGTACTGGCCGTTCGCGGCCGTGCCGGGATACAGACGCACGCGCAGTGCCCGCATGACGGTCCGGGGCTCTGGCGTTGTGGACTTGGGTGTGCTGGTCATGGTGTCATCTTCACCGTGTCCGGTCGAGGGCCCGGTTCGCAGTCGGATCCTCTCTTTCACAGGAATTGCAGCACAAGAGCTCTACTGTCAACTATTGGATATAAGCCCCTTTCAATTCAACGAACCTACTGCAGAGATCGCCTTCGTGAAGGTCCGATCATATTCTATAAGGTTCTGTAAATACAAAGTTTCACTTTGATTTGGATACCTCAATCCAATCCGGTCGACCAATGTGATTGACGGCGCGCACATCCAACCAAGGCTAGTCCAACCTCCCAACGATGGGTGCAGGGGCCAACAGCCATGGTTGCGAGGCACAGCGCCGGTCGCGTGGCCCAGTTCCAGGACAACCCGGTCCGCACCTCGCCGGCAAGAGATCGACGGAACGTCGGCTTGGTTCCATCCTCGGTCCGGAGCCGTCCCTACAACCCGCGGCGATCGGGAACCAACCCGTGGCTGCATGTTCGGACAATGTTGACACCACCCGATCCGACCTGTATCCTTGGCCCAACACATAAACGGACTGTGATCCGGGCTAGTAGCCTGCCAGTCTGCCTTCAGAGAGCTTCCGGCCGGTGGAAAGGAAGCACAGGCAAGGGGCAGGTGAATGGACCGGTGAGTCGCAAGCCGAACGGAATCCCTCCCAGTAGGCAAGCCGGAGACGCCACCGTTATCAGGGCGCGGGGAATCGGACGCAAGTCCCGTTCCTGCAGAGAGGAGCGAAGGGCACGGCCCGGATGCTCAAGTGGGGTGGCACCGCGGAATTCCCGGATTTCGTCCCCGGATGTCCCGTCGAACACGGCATCCGGGTTTTTTGTTTTCTGGAGGTGCAGCGGTGAATTTCGTTCCGGCCTTGGAGATGGTCAAGGCCCATCGGGGAGAGGCAACCCGGTATCCCGTCTATCGGGAAATACCGGCCGACATGGACACGCCCGTGTCCGTGTTTCTGAAGCTGTGCCGACGCCCCGACCAGCAACTAATCCAAGGAGCCCAGGCCACCCAGCCCTGCTTCCTGCTGGAGTCCGCCGAAGCCGGGAAACGGTTCGGCCGCTACAGCTTCATCGGGCTGAACCCCACCCGCAGCCTGGTGGCCTACGGGGAGTGCATGACCCTGGCCGGCCAGGACGGCTCGGTCAAGGAACTGTGCGGAGACCCCTTCGACATCCTGCGTGAACAGGTCACGGCCGAAACCGTGGTGGATGTACCGGACCTGCCGCGCTTCAAGGGCGGCGCCGTGGGCATGTTCGGCTACGACATGGTCAGGTTCATCGAAAAGCTGCCAGCCACCGCCGAGGACCTCATCGGCACCCCGGACATGGTCATGCTGTTCAGCGACGAACTGGTGATCTTCGACCATGTCAAGCACCGCCTCATGGTGATGGTGAACCTGGACCTGACCCACCCGGACCTGGATCGGGCCTACACCGATACCTGTCGGCGCATCAACGCCATCTGCGATCGCATCCATGCGCCGTTCGCCGAACCGGACCTGCCGGAAATTTGCGACGACTCCCCGTGGGCCTGCTCGAAGACGCCGGAGGAATACGCGGAGATCGTGCGCCGCACCAGGGACTACATCATCGCCGGCGACATCTTTCAGGGGGTGCTCAGCATGCGCCAGACACGTGCGACTCAGGCGGACCCCTTCACCATCTACCGGGCCCTGCGGATGGTCAACCCGTCCTCCTACATGTTCTACCTGGACTTCTCGCACATCCCCGGCCTCAAGGGACCGCCGATGCGCCTGGTGGGCTCAAGCCCCGAGATGCACGTGCGGTTGGAGGACCGCCAGGCCAGCCTGCACCCGATCGCGGGATCGCGATGGCGCGGCGAAACCCCGGAGGAGGACCGACAACTGGCGGAGGACCTGTTGGCGGACCCCAAGGAACGGGCCGAGCACGTCATGCTGGTGGACCTGGGCCGCAACGACCTGGGGCGCGTCTGCGACTACGGGTCGGTACAGGTGGCCAACGTGATGCAGATTGAGCGCTACAGCCACATCATGCACATCGTCAGCGATGTACAGGGACAACTCAGGGAAGGCATGGACGGCATCGACCTCATCCGTGCGACCCTGCCGGCCGGCACCGTCAGCGGCGCGCCGAAGATCCGGGCCATGGAGATCATCGAGGAGCTGGAGGCGTCCCGCAGGGGACCGTACGCCGGGGTGGTCGGGTACATCGACCACGATGGGACCATGGACACCTGCATCACCATCCGGACCATCACCATGTTGGGTGCGACCTGTGTCCTGCAGGCCGGCGGCGGCCTGGTCATGGACAGCCAGCCCGAATACGAATACAACGAGGCCATGAACAAGATGCGTGCCCTGACCACGGCCGTCGCCCTGGCCGAAAACGCCCTGCAGTTTTGAAGGAGAACACCCAACCATGAGCAATGCCAAACCCCGTATCCTGACCGGAGACCGGCCCACCGGGCAATTGCACCTGGGCCACTTCATCGGCAGCCACCGGCACCGTCTGGCCCTGCAGGACACGTACGAGTGCTTCTTCCTGGTGGCGGATCTGCACATGCTGACCACCAAACCGGACAAGGCCAGCATCGAGGCCATTGCCGACAACGCCCGGGCCATCGTGCTGGACCACCTGGCCATCGGCATCGATCCCCACAAGGTCACCTTCTATCTGCAAAGCGCGGTGCACGAGGTCTACGAAATGAACCTGCTGCTGGGCAGCCTCGTGACCGTCGAGCGGATCCAGCAGCTCCCTACCATCAAGGATATGGCCAACGCCGCGGGCATGGACCAGATCCCCTACAGCCTGCTGGGCTATCCGGTCCTGCAGTCCGCCGACATCCTGACGCCCCGCGGCAATCTGGTACCGGTCGGACAGGACAACGAAGCCCATGTCGAGATGACCCGGCAAATCGCGCGGCGCTTCAACCTGGCCTACGGCGAAGTGTTCCCCATTCCCGAGGCGATGGTGGTGGGCGGCACGCTGGTGGGCACGGACGGCAACGCCAAGATGAGCAAGAGCCTCAACAACGCCGTCTTTCTGGCGGACGACGAGGCGACCGTCAACCGGCGCGTGATGGGCATGTACACGGATCCGAAGCGGATTCGGGCCGATATTCCCGGCACGGTCGAGGGCAACCCGGTGTTCGAGTACCTGGACTTCTTCCACCCGGACGGAGCCAATCCGGCCATTCCGGAATCCCGGCGCAACCCGGGCGGAACCGTGGTGGAGGACCTCAAGGATCGGTACCGCAAGGGTGCCGTGGGCGATGTCGAGGTCAAGCAGACGCTGGCCCGGGCCATCAACGACTTCCTGGAACCCACCCGCGAGCGCAGGGCCCATTTTGAGTCGCAGACGGGATTCGTTGACCACTTGTTGGAGGCGGGTACCGCGCGGGCCCGCGCGGAGGCGCGGGAGACCCTCATGGCCATGAAGAAGGCGATGGGTCTGACGGGCATTTGGAACCGCATCCGGCGCAGCGGCGAGAAGTTTGCCAAACGCCAAGCCGCCGGCCGGGAGGCCTGACATGGTGATTGTGATCGACAACTACGACAGCTTCACCTACAACCTGGTCCAGTTCCTGGGGGAGCTGGGGGCCTCGCTCAAGGTCTACCGCAACGACGAGGTGCCGGTGGCCACCGTGGCCGCCGACGAACCCTCCCACATCGTGATCAGCCCCGGGCCGGGAACACCCCAGGCCGACTCCGGCATCAGCAACGAGCTGATCGAAACCATGGGCGGCCGGACCCCCATCCTCGGCGTGTGCCTGGGCCAGCAGTGCATCGGCCACGTACACGGCTGCGAGGTGTCCGGCGCGCCGGAGATCATGCACGGCAAGACCAGCCAAATCCACCATGACGGGGAAGGATTGTTCAAGGGCATCGCCAACCCCTTCACCGCCACGCGCTACCACTCGCTCATCATCCACCGGCCCATGTCCCCGGAGTTGGCCGTCACGGCCTGGACCGCAGGTGGCGACATCATGGGTGTGCGCCACTGCAGCAAGCCGATCCACGGCCTCCAGTTCCATCCGGAGAGTTTTTTGACGCAACAGGGTCACGACATGCTGCAGAACTTCCTGGACTTGCCCGGTCCCGATGCCCGCCCAGCCTGACCGGCACATCGCCTGTCCATCCGCATCTCCGCCCACCATGGCCTCCGAGACCGGTACGATCCGGGATCCCCTGCATTGGCTGGCTCATGCCCCGGCCAGCCCGGTGCACGGCCAGACTGTCCGGCTCACGGACACGTTGACCGGCGACAGCAATGCCCTGTGGAAGGTGGAGGCCGGCTCGGAAAGCCTGGTGCTGAAAATGTTCCTGGATGCAGGCCAGGCCCGCGGGCGGCGCCAATACAATGCCCAAACGCTTGCCTGGCGGGCGGACCTGGCACCGGAACCGTTGGTGTTCGACCGCTACCCCGAGGGTCTGGCGCGCCAGGTGCTGGTCTACCGGTGGTGCCCGGGGTGCCCGGTGGACGTTCGCGATCCGGCCCACAGGGAGGCTCTGGCCCAAAGCCTGGGCCGGCTGCACCGCCTGGCGCCGACACCCGACACCCGGCTCAGCCCCCATCCGGTCAACGCGGAGTACCAGTGGAATCTCATTGAGGGCAGTCTGCGCAGGCTGGAGCGTTGGCGGCTGGAACAACCGCGCGATGAACTCAACGCGGCCCTGGCCGCCGTGATGCAGGAGGCGTCCCGGCAGTTGCCTGCGAGCGTAACCGGTTTGGAGGGCTCGGTCCCGGCAGCAGTCGTCCACGGGGAACTGTACGCGGAACACTGCCTGATGCACGACGGGCGCGTCCGGATGGTGGATTGGGAACTGGCCGGCATCGGCGATCCGGCCCGCGAATGCGCCCATGTCATGCTCCACATGTTGAGGAATTTGACGGCGGACGACTGCCAGGCATGGCAGGATCGTTACTTGGCGGAGGCGGGCCAAGCCGGCTTGGCGCCGCGCGTGGAACTGTACGCCCGGTTGCTGCCCCTTGAGGGACTGCTCAATCTGGCCCTGTTCCTGACCCGGCGGCAGCCCACGGCCGAAGCCGGCGCGGACAGGGTCGGACCGTTGCTGCGGGTGGCATTCCGCGAATGCATGTCCGATGTGAACCGTGCCCTGAAACTGAACCTCTCGGACGAGAACCTGAATCAACTGGCCTGCATGTACGAACGCAGACTGACACAAGAGACGCCAATGGTGGCAGAAGGAGGGTAAAACGATGGATCAGGCAATTGGCTTGTCCGCCGCCATCCAATATGTGATGGAGCTAGGCGATCTTTCGCAGGAACAGGCCCAGGCCATCCTCAGCGAGATGGTCTCGGGCAATGCCACCGACGCCCAAATCGGCGCGTTTCTGGTGGCCATGAACATGAAGGGCCCGACCGTGGACGAAATCACGGGGTTCTGGAACTCCCTCATGGAGCATGCCTCCCCGTTCCCTGCCCACGGCCGGCACGAACCCCTGCTCGATGTCGTGGGCACAGGCGGCGACGGATCGCACAGCATCAACGTGAGCACCACAGCCTCCCTGGTGGTGGCCGGCACGGGGGTGTCGGTGGCCAAGCACGGCAACCGAGCCGCCAGCAGCCGCAGCGGGAGTGCCGATGTCCTGCGGGAACTCGGGGCCAATCTCGACATGTCGCTGGACCAGGCGGGAGCCTGCCTCGACGAAGTCGGGTTTGTGTTCCTGTTCGCGCCCCACTGCCATCCGGCCATGCGGCACGTGGGCAAGGCCCGGATGGAACTGGGCATCCGTTCGTTGTTCAATCTGATTGGCCCTTTGTCCAACCCCGCGCCGGTAACCAACGTCCTGATGGGGGTCTACAGTCCCGACCTCAGCGTCGAGCTGGCACGGATGCTGCAGCGCGTGGGCAAACGGGCGGCGTTCGTCGTCCACGGCGCGGGCGGCATGGACGAACTGTCGTTGGCCGGCCCCAACCACATCGTCCACCTGCACAACGGCCGCATCCATGAAATGACCGTGGATGCGGTGGAGCTGGGTTTGCCCCGATCCGGCCTGGACGAGGTCAAGGGCGGCGACCCGGCGGACAACGCGGGATACACCCGCGGCATCCTGGCCGGTGAGGTCAAGGGTCCCATGCGGGACATGGTGGTCCTCAACGCCGCCGCGGCCCTGGCCACGGAGGACGGGGACATTGGCGCCCACCTGGCGGAGGCCAGGGAAAGCATAGACTCCGGCAAGGCCTTGGATACGCTGGAGCGGTTCGTCGCGTTTACACAGGACCAACAGGCATGAAGCGGTCGCAATTGGACATCGCCAAGTTCCAGGGCAGGGTCCTGGACAAAATCATGGCCGTGCGCCGCAAGGAGGTGGTGGCGGCCAAACGCCGGGTACGGGAGGAGGAACTGATCGCCTTGGCGCGGCTCGCGCGGCCGGCCCAGGATCTGGCCGGTGCCCTGGTGCGCGAGCCGGGTGCCGGCATCATCGCGGAAATCAAGCGCGCCAGCCCTTCGCGCGGCCTGATTGCCCGCGACTGGGATCCGGCCGCCATGGCCTCGGCCTACGTGCGCGGCGGCGCGGTCGCCCTGTCCTGCCTGACCGACAAGACCCACTTCCAGGGGGATCTGGCCTATCTGGAACAGATCGGGGACCGTCTCGAGGCGGAAGGGCAACCCGTCCCGGTTCTGCGCAAGGACTTCATTTTCGATGCGTACCAGGTCTGGGAGGCGCGGGCCGCCGGTGCGGACGCCCTGTTGCTGATCATGGCCGTTCTGGGAGACCAGGAGTGCCGGACCCTGCTGGATCTGGTGCATGCCACCGGGATGCAGGCCCTGGTCGAAGTGCACGACGAGGCGGAGCTGGATCGGGCTTTGGCCCTGGATGCCCGTATCATTGGCGTCAACAACCGCAATCTGCGCACGTTTACCGTGGATCTCAACACGACCCGGGAACTCCGCAGCCGGATCCCCGGGGATCGGGTGCTGGTCGGCGAAAGCGGCATCACGACGGCGGCCGATGCCGCCACCATGGCCGAAATGGGATGCGACGCCATTCTGGTCGGCGAAGCCTTCAGCAAACTGCCCCAGTCCCGCCGCGAGCGCAAAGTACGGGAATTCGCCGCGGCCGGTTCGTTGGCGGCGGTGGAAGAAAGGACCCAAGGAGGGCCTTGAACCATCGATGAAGGTCAAGATCTGCGGCCTGACCAGGCCCGAAGACGCGGAAGCCGCCCTGGACGCGGGCGCCGACTATCTTGGCTTCGTGTTCCATCCACCCTCGCCGCGCTTCATCGAACCCGCCAGGGCCGGTGAGCTCATAAGCCACCTCGGCACGCATGGACGCCTGGCCGACGGCCGGGCCCGTTGCATCGGCCTCTGCGTGAACCTCACCCCGCCACAGATGAACGAGGCCGCGGCCCTTTCCGGAATCGATCTCCTGCAGGTGTACGGCGATCCGGACCCGGAGGATCTGACTGCACTCGTGCCGGAGTGCTTCATGGCCGTGCGTCCGCGGTCCCTGACCGAAGCATCCAAACTGGCCAGCCGCTATGGTGCCGTCTCCCGGGGCACAGGTCCGGGCCTACTGGTTGACAGCTACTCGCGCAAGGCATGGGGAGGCACGGGCGAGCAGGCGGACTGGTCTTTGGCAGGCACGGTGACCGCTTCCGTGCCCAGGACAATGCTGGCGGGAGGCCTGGCGCCGGACAACGTGGCACAAGCCGTTGCCCAGGTGGCTCCCTGGGGCGTGGATGTGTCCAGCGGCGTTGAGGCTGCGCCCGGCCTGAAGGACGTTGACGCGGTCCGCGCGTTCGTGAGCCGGGCACGCCAGGCGGTCGCCAGCCGGGAACCCGGTCCGGCCACAAAGGCGTAGGAACGGCACACCGTGGAGATCCTGGGCGGACCGCTGTTCGCCGTCGCCGGTGCAGGCGAAAGCCATGGCCCGGCCGTGACCACCATCGTCTTCGGCTGCCCTGCCGGCCTCGAGATCGAACGGGACCGGATACAGTCCTTCCTGGACCGCCGCAGGCCCGGCAGCAGCAAGCACGGCACACCCCGGCGCGAGGACGATACCGTGTTCCTGACCGGAGGCCTGTACCGCACGGAGCAATTGCTGGACGGCCCGTCCATCCGCCTCTCCGTTGCGGACCCGGACAGCCCGGCCCTGGAAACGTACAGCGGTGGCTTCACCACCGGCGAACCGCTGTCCGCCCTGGTGTTTTCGCGCAGCCGCAAATCCGCCCACTACGACCAGTTGCAGGGATTGCAGGGGGCGGTGCGGCCCGGCCACGCGGACCTGGTCAAGTACCACAAGTCGCGGGGCTTCACGGACGTGCGCGGCGGGGGGCGCTCCAGCTACCGCTCCACCATTTCCGACGTAATCGGCGGCAGCGTGGCACGGCTCTACCTCCGGCACAAGTTCGGCACGGTGATCGTCTCATCCATCTGCCAGGTCGGGGAACTGAAGTCGGACCGGTCCCTGCTCGACCGGTTCGCAATCGGTCGCGGCCCCCTTCCGGCCGAGGGCATTGCCGAACTGGAACGGGAGCTTGCAGACAACGAGCTGCATGCCTGCAGCGCCGAATTTGCGTCGGCCGCCGGCAAACTGATTAGGGATACGCGGGTGCGCGGCGATTCACTCGGCGCGGGCATCGAGGTGGTGGCGCTGAATCCTCCGCCTCTGGTCGGGGAACCTCTGTACCAGAGCCTCAAGCTGCGCCTGATGGGCAGCCTGGGAGGATTGCACGCGGTACAGTCCTGCGAGATGGGTTCGGGCTGGGCATCGGTCGGCCGCCGGGGCAGCGAACACAACGACCCCATTCGCACCCGCGGCTACCAGGGCAATCACCACGGCGGCTTGCTGGGCGGGGTCACCACGGGCAGCCCATTGTCATTCCGCGTGGGATTCAAGCCCACGTCATCCATTGCCCTCCCGCAACAGTCCGTGACAAAGGGATTGGACGAAATCGACTTTCAGCTGCAACGGGGACGTCACGACCCCTGCGTGGGAGTCCGCGCCGGCATCACCCTCGAGTCGCGCATGGCGATCGAATTGATGAACGCCGTCCTGATGCACCAGGCCGGAGACACGGATCCGGACCGTTTCAGGTTGTTTCCAGGGGATTGACACGGAAATGCCAGGCCACGGCAACATCATCCTGACCGGCTTCATGGGCACGGGCAAGACCACCGCCGGCAAGGCCCTGGCCGCGCGCCTGGACCGCAGGTTCCAGGACATGGACGACCTCATCGAGGAGGGGGCCGGTTTGACGGTACCCGAAATCTTCACGATTCACGGCGAGACCCGGTTCCGCGACATCGAAAGCCAGGTGTGCCGGGACGTGGCCGCCCAGTCCGATCTGGTAGTGGCCACGGGCGGCGGTGCCCTGGTCGATCCGGAGAACCACCGGGTGCTGGCCGAATCGGGCACCGTAATCTGTCTGTCGGCAACGCCCGAACAGATTCTGGAACGCATCCGCAACGAGACCCACCGGCCGCTGCTGGACCTGGCCCCGGACAACCGCTTGGAACGCATCCGCGCGCTGTTGGCGGAGAGGGAGGAGCGCTACGGCTCGATTCCGCTGCAAATCGACACCACCGACTTGACCGTCGACCGGATCGTGGATCGCATTCTGACTCTGGTGTCCGGCGGAACCGAGGCGGAAGCGCCGTCCCCGCATCCCGCCGTGCCTGGCGCAAACGGTTCGTTGCAGCGCCTGACCGTGCGCAGCCCGGACGGGTCCTATCCCATCTGGACGGGTTCCGGAGCCCTGTCGGCCACCGGAAACCTGCTGCGCGCGCGCGGCCTCAAAGGTGTCAACGTCGCAATCCTCACCAACCCGGATGTTGAGGCACTCCATGGAGCCGGCCTGGTCGACGCCTTGCGGGAGGACGGTTTCGATCCCCGGGTATTCACCATGCCCGAGGGCGAGCAGCACAAGACCCTGGAAACGGTCCGGGGACTCTATTCCGACCTCCTGGCGGCCGGCATGGACAGGCGCAGCCCGGTGTTGGCCCTGGGCGGCGGCGTGGTCACCGACACGGCCGGGTTCGTGGCTGCCACCTATCTGCGCGGCGTGCCCTACGTGGTTGCGCCAACCACCCTGCTGGCCATGGTGGACTCCTCGGTCGGCGCCAAGTGCGGGGTGGACCTGCCGGAGGGCAAGAACCTGATCGGCGCTTTCAAGCAGCCGGTGGGCGTGCTGCTCGATCCGGATCTCCTGGACACGCTGCCGCCGGCCGAACTCCGGGCCGGGATGGCGGAAGTCGCCAAGCACGCCATTCTTGGAAACGAAAACCTGTTTGAGATACTGATGCACGCACCGGCATCTCCCGCGGCCGACTGGCTGGCGGCAGCTGTGCAGGTCAAAATCGATGTGGTCGAGGAAGACCCGCTGGAACAGGGACGCCGGGCCATCCTGAACTTCGGCCACACCTTTGCCCATGCCCTCGAACAGGTCAGCCAATACACGATTCGCCATGGCGAGGCGGTGGCGGTGGGAATGATGGCCGCCACCCACCTGTCCGTGCAGGCCGGCCTGTGTTCTTCGCCCACGGCACAGCGCATCCGCAGCCTGCTGACCGGACTGGGACTTCCGGTCCGCGTGCGCGACATCGACGCCGCGCCGGACCTGTCCGGCCGCGCCGGCGACCTGCTGGCCGCGATGGGCACCGACAAGAAACGCCAGGGAGCCGTCCTGCGCTTTGTCGTGATCGAGGACCTGCAGCAGCTCACCGTGATCCCCAATCCCGGCGATGAACTGGTGCTGGCGGCCTGGGAACACATCCTTACCTGACTCTCCTTGGAAACTGTGCATGGCCCGCATCCAGATCGTCAACGGCCCCAACCTGAACCTGCTGGGCATCCGCGAGACCTCGGTGTACGGCACCTTTACGCTGGCCGACGTCGAACGGTCCCTGACCGCCGAATTCGGCGAGCGGCACAGCCTTGGATTCTTCCAGTCCAATCACGAGGGCGCGATAGTCGAGGAGTTGCACCGGTGCCGCAGCCAGGCGGATGGCGTGGTCCTGAATCCCGGTGCCTTCACACACTATTCGCTGGCCATTCACGACGCCATCAAGGCCATTGAAATCCCGGTGGTGGAAGTGCATATCAGCAACATCCACGCCCGGGATGCGTTTCGCCACACGTCGGTATTGGTGGCGGCCTGCCTGGGTCAGGTGAGCGGTTTCGGGCGGAACAGCTACCACCTTGCCGTGTCCGCCCTGGATCGCCACTTGCAGGCGACGGATTAGGCGGCTCCCGCCTTGTTGGTGATGCTCCCTCAAGGAAGGGCCGCCCGGGCAATGCGAGCGGCGGCTCGACTAATCCTGCCAATTGCGCTCGGCCTGGCCCTGGCAGCCTGTGTCAGCGAACCCACGCCCGTTCCCATCCCGGAACCTGCCCCCACGAATTCGGTCCCGGCAACCCCTACCCCGTTGCCGTCTCCCACCTCGACTCCCGAACCCGGCGTGGGCTTGGCGGGCGACATCATCCTGTGGCACTCCTGGAACAGCGAAGATCTCAAGCTCCTCAATTCGATGTTGGACCGATTGCAGTCCGACCACCCGGACCTGTACCTGGACGCGGTCCACGTAAGTCCGTCCGAAGTCGGGGAGCGTCTTCTGGACGCCATCCTGGCCGGGAACGGTCCCAACCTGTTGCTGGCGCCGATGACCCTATATACCGATCTGGCGTCCGAGAATTTGGTCCAATCGCTCAACGGTTACATGGACTTGGTCCAGGAAGCCAACTTGCTGTCTTCCGCCTGGTACGGCAATACCATTGCCTCCAGTCTGGTTGCACTGCCGGCATGGGTGGAGACCGTCGCGCTGTATGTCAACACGGACCTGATCGCGCCGGATGACGTTCCCCGGACACTGGACGATTTGTTGACCCGGGCCAACTTGTCCGACTCTCCGCTGCTTGGCATGTACATCAGCCCGTTCCACCTCGGTTGGGGTTTCCCCGCCCACGGCGCGGTCATGTTGGATGCCGGCTATCGCGTGGTGCTGGATCAGCAACCGGGCGCGGAGGCATGGCTGAAGTGGCTGCGCGAGGCCAATCAATCCGGGGGAATTTGGTTCTCCCAGGACTATGCCGAACTCCAGCGCGCCTTTCGTCACGGAGAACTACCCATGATCATCGCCGGGTCATGGACCCTCGACTCCTTTGTTTCGGCATTGGGCGACAACCTGCGCGTGCTGCCCATTCCGGATGGTCCGGCCGGCCCTGCACGCCCCTATGTGACATCCGAGTCGTTCTTTGTGATCGCAGGGCAATCGCCTCGGGATACGGACGCCAGCGTCACGACCGCCCTGGCCCTGATTGAACTGGCGGCAAATTCTCCACACACCACGCGCGGGTTGCCGGCGGCCCAACGAGAGTCGGATGTCGATCCACGCGCAGCCCGCGAATTCAAGGCGTTGCTCGAACAAACGGTGCCGATGCACGTGGGCCCAGGGGCCAAGGTAATTTGGGACCTGGCCCAGTTCATGTTCGAGCGTGCCCTGGCAGGTCAGGAACCGCCTTCCGATCTTGTCGCCCGGTTTGCGCTGCTGGCCAACGAACAGACGGGCCGCTGATCGGCGCCGCCCGGACACGATGCCCGAATTCGAACGGCCCGAGTTGGTGCGGTTGCAAGCCAGTCCCCCTCACGTATTTGCGGCTGCGTACGTCGACCTGCCCCATCCCCACTTCGCCGGTCCGCGGCAGGAGCTGGTCTTCACACTGGGCATCACCGCCGTCAGGGGCAACATGGTCCTCCTTGGGCTGGCGGTGAACCTGTTGGCGGACCACCAGATACTGTCCGAACAGGCATGGACCGCCGCGATGCTGCAGGCCCACACCGGCCTTCCGTCCCTGGAGATTGAGGAAGGAACGGGTCTGGCCATCCAGCACCTGTACTTCAACGCACCGGCCTATGTCCGTGCGGACAGCGTGCTGGCCACCGCCGTGTTGACGTCCGCAAACGGAGAAACCTGGAACGAGACCCTCCGGATACCGGTGACGTTTCCGCAACAGTCCACCGATCTCCGATTTCCGCTGCGGGACAACTGGTGGGTGATCCAAGGCAACGACTGGCGGGACCTGCACAAGGCGGAGCCGGTCAGCCAAGCCTTTGCGCTCGACTTCGTCAAGCTGGGTGCCGACAACCGCTTCTTTGGCAACACCGGCGCCAATCTCGAGGATCACTACAGTTTTGGGGAACCCGTTTACGCTCCCGCCTCCGCGCGGGTGGCCTTAACCATTTGGGACATGCCGGATATGGCTCCGGGCCAGGTTCCCGACCCGGCCATGATGCAGGGAGACGCGCGACGGGTGTTGGGCAACGCGGTTGCCCTCAGTCACCGCAGGGGAGAATTTTCCTATCTGGCCCATCTCCAGCAGGGCAGTGTGCAGGTCAAGGTGGGCGATCACATCCGGCGGGGCACCCTCCTGGGGTACGTCGGCAACAGCGGCCACTCTCCCGGCCCGCACCTGCACTACCACCTCATGAACGGCCCGAACCTGTACACGGACCAGGGCCTGCCCGTGCAATTCAGCCATGTTCGGGCCTTGGGCGTCGAGCACAGACAACCCGTCACATTGACATCCGGGATGATTGTCTCCGACATTGAACCAGAACAACGGTCTCCCGGACTCGGGTAGGGTTGGGGGATTCCGGTCCTCCAGCCGCATGCACCGCTCGCGGGAGTGGTCATGGCTACTGTCCACCACCCAAGCCATGGGCGCCCCGGTGGCGAGCGCCTGGTCCAGCACGCCGAGCCAACTCCGGCTTGGTTGCGAAGGGGGTGTCGGGGGCCAGGCCGACGTTGCACAGCCGCGCGCTACCCCACTTGGTCGGCCGTCTCCCTCCCTCAATGAAAGATCGGACCATAAAGGCTTTTGGCCGGTCCATCTGCGCGTCCTGTGACTGGCCAAACTCGGGGCTGCGTTCGCAGGGACGTGGCCAACCCTGTTCCTGGTCGATACGCAATGGACGCCAAGCCGTTTGCCACGGGAGCAGGTCCGTACGACGCGAACGCTCCTGCTGGCCGCGGACCAACCTCCCCGGCCGGTGCCCGGCGGCCGCCGGTTACTCCCGTTCAACCTCCGGCAACGAGTACCGACCCCGCATCAGCCACAGTGCCCACGCACCGGCTCCCACGGCAAAGCACATTCCAAGCGCGTAAAAGGCAATCGGAATCCCGCGATCCGGGTTGCCGGACGTAAGGGCCGGCAGCACGACTCCCAGGACGCCGGCCAGGTTCAACAAGAGGAACTCGGCCGACAGCACGTGGTCGCGCATGGCGGAGGGAACCCGGCTGAGCAGAATCTGGGAAGAAAATGTCCAGATCAGCACTGCGCCCACATTGCGCAGCGCCACGCCGAACAACAGAACCGGAAACGGCGGGATGGGAGCCTGGATCCACATGCCGAGACCGGTCAGGAGGAAACTCATCGTCACCGCGTGCCGGAGCTTCATGTGGTCGTTGCCGGTAAACACCCTTGTCACCAACGGTGCAAAGAAACTGGTCAAGCCACCGATACCAAAGATGATCCCCACCACGATGGCGCTCGGCCCAATGTGTGCGTAGCGGTAGCTGAGCATGACCTGCAACACCTGGGTCGGCACAAAGCTGAAGACCGTCACAAAGGTCTTCATGGTGCCTACGAACAGGAAGTCGACGTTGGCTCGCAGGAACCGAAACAGATCGGGATATGTAACAAGCTCGTCCGTCGCAGGCACGCCCGTGGCCCGCGGTTGATCCGGCCCGGCGTTGCGCCCGTAGTGCATGAGCGTAATCAAGCCGGCGGAACCCAGGAACGTCAGGGCGTCCACCACAAAGGAGACATTGATCCCCGCTTTGGCCGTAACCACGCCCCCCAGCGACATGCCCAGCGCAATCATGGCCGTCCAACTCAGCGACGACAGGGTGTTGGCAGTCCCCAACTCATGTTCGTTGGCCACAATCTTGGGCAGGATCGCCATGCGCACCGGCATGAACATCCCTGCCAGAAATCCCTGCAGGCCAATCATGGCGTAGAGAATCCACAGGTCTTCCGGCCTGCGGATCAGCAGCAGCGCCAGCACCGAGAAGAATCGAATCACGTCGGCGCCAATCAGCAGCGTACGGCGGCGCAAACGCCGCACGATGTACGGCACCAGGGGCGCACCGAACACAGGGGCCGCAGTGCGAATGCCGACGAGAATTGAGAGCGCCAGGGGCGAGGGAGCCAACTGGGCCACCAACTGCGTCGAGGCAATGAAGTTGAACCAGTCGCCAAACAAGCTCAACACGTGGGAAAACCACAGCCAGCGGACGTTGCTGTTGTGTCGAAGCAGGTCGCTGTACTGGGTCAAGTGTCGAAGTATGCTGGTACCCGCCCGGGTCTCTGGCATGATCGCGTGCGGCACCCGTTCGGTGGCCGGGCGAGCCGCCCATGATAACGGGAACAGATGGAACCCGGGGCATATTCCCTGCTTCCGGCCTTCGTCCGCCCCGTCGGGCACGGCACACAACCCAATCCTGATACAATTCCGCTTGGCAAGCCCGCGACCCGGTCCCGAGCGTCCACCCAGTTAGGAGATTTCAACGTGTTTTCCATGATGACTGTTGCGGCTGGCGATGCCGGAGCGTCCGGCGGCAGCCAACCTCTTGTAAACAAAGTCTGCCTGTACACGTTTGTCGCCAGCCTGATTGGCGTGGTGGTGGCCATGTTCCTGATCAGCTCCGCCACCGTTACCAACGTGGTCATCGCCCTGCTGGTGATGGGTGCGCTGCCGGCGCTGGGCCGCGCATTGGGCAACGGCAACATTGGCGGCGGGATTTTGCCGGCGATATTGGGTGCCGTCGGCAGCGCCCTGGGATTGTTGGTTCTCTCCTCGCTGTTCTGGAGCCTGCTGGTCGGCGCAACGGCCAAGGGCGTCGCGTTCGGCCGCTTGGTCCTGTTCAGCATTGCGGGTTGCATCGTCGGCAGCCTGCTGGTGCTGGTGCTGGCAAGCCCTCTGGGACAGGACCCCAACTGGTTGCAGACTGCCTTTGTCCTGTGGGGGGTTGTTTGGAGTGCCGCGATAGCCTTTCCCATGAGCCGGTGATCGATTCGAACCCTTCGGTCCCGCGCGGTCGGCTTGTGGCCGGACGTTGACACTGGCCCCGACCCAGCAAGTACAACCGAATCCGGAACGCACCGCCCATGGGCGGTGCGTTTTCTATGCAGATTGCATGACTGCAACCTTTGGTACTGCCACCAACAACGCTGCACATGGACTTCCACGGCGTTTTTTTGTACTCTATGACCAATGGAGGTGCTGATTCCATACGAATCAAGGGTTGAATCGATGTTTCGACACTCCTTTTCGTGAGAAAGGAATTGTGTCATTATGCAGATTGCATATAATCAGGCTGGCGGGCGTCCGCCTGCCATGATCCGGGGCCAATCGCAGGCCTGTTGCAGGTTGAGGAACCCGTACCATCGGCGCAGACCATGAACTTGACGGCCACAACACTCGAAGAAATCTTCCATCTGGTTTTGCCGGTGGGCACGGAGCTGCTCACCCTCGACGCCAACCTGCGGGTGTCGGTCAGCTGGGCCTGCAGCAGCCGTCCCAGTCCTCCGGCATTCCCCACCCTGGAAGGCGGTGAACTCGCGCTCATCAATATGGAAGACTTGCGGGTGTTCGAGGCCAGCGGTGATTTGGGCAACGTCATCTCGCGGTTGCGCGAGGCCGCCATCTCGGGGGTCGCGGTCCAGGGCCGCCTGTCCCGCAACGCACGCGAAACCGCCGTTCGGGAGTCCGTTCCGCTGTTTGCAATTCCGGACGGTGTGTCCCTCTTGCAGGTTGAGCGCGACATCATCCGCCTGATCGTCGACCGTTCCGCCTATGTCCTGCAGCGCGCGTCGGACCTTCAGCGGGACCTGAACCAGATCACATTGGACGGAGGCGGCCAGAAGGCCATCGCGGCCCAGATTCACCACGTTACCAACCAGCCGTTCCTGGTCCTGGACGATGCGGGACACATCGTCACGGCGGCCGGCGCGGAGCGCGTCCATGGCGGCATCGCCAGTCTGCAAGCCGCCCTGCCCAACGTGATGCGGTTGCGCAGTTGGGTGGTGGGCAAGCCCCCGGAGGAGTTGGCCAGCAGCGTCGAGACGTGGGAACTGGGGGACCGTTTTCCGCTGCGGGACTGCAACCGGGCGGCGATTGGCGCCGTGGTGGCGGCGGAGAGAATCCAGGGCTATTGCATGCTTCTGCGCCGCACCGGAGATCCGCCAAACCTTTCCCCCATCGAGGAAATGGCCATCGTGCAAGGGGCGGCCGCGGTTGCCTTGGACTGGGTCACGCGCAACGCGGTGGGGGCCGCCGAGGAACGCATGCGCGCATCGTTTCTGGACGAGCTCCTGGGTTCCAACATCGCGGACGAACAAGCCTGGATTCGCAGGGGCCGCTCGCTGGGCTACGCGCTGGACAAGCCCCATGTCGCGTGGATGGTGGAGGCTCAAGGCCTCGATCCCTGGCCCGACGTCCTGTTCACCGCGCTCACCAGGAAAAACTTCAAGGTCCTGTCCAGCAGCCGGGACCAAAGCCTGCTCCTCTACCTGCCGGTGGATCCTGAAGGCGACGAGCCCAATGCCGCCGGCAAGCAGCTTGCCCAGGACCTGGTGGAGGATCTGACGCGCGCTGGCCCCGGCAGCGAAATCCACATCGGCATTGGCAACGCAGTCCATTCGCTCTCGGCGTGGCTGCAAAGTCAGCAGCAGGCCTGGGAGTGCCTACGGGCCAACAAACGCTGGGGATCGTCGTCCGTGACCCAGTTCGAGGACCTGGGCCTGTACCGGTATCTGACGGCACTCCGCTCCTTTCCCGAAACGGAACACTTCTACCAGTCAACCCTCGTGGATCTCATCGCCTATGACAACTCGCACAAGGCAGGCCTGATGCAGACGCTGGATGCCTTCTTTGCCTGCCACGGCAACATCAGCCAGACGGCCGCCTTTCTGCAGGTCCACCGCAACACGCTCACCTATCGGCTGAACCGCATCCACACCATCACCCAAATCGACTTGGAAGAGGCTGATGCACGGTTCGGCCTGCAACTGGCCCTTAAGCTGCGCAACCTGTATGTTTGAGCAGCGAAGCCGGTACCGGCCTGCCGGGAACTGCAACGACGCGGCTCAGCCGCGCATGGGCAACACCAACTCGGCAGGATAGTTGGTCAGCCAAACGAGTTCGCCGTCCTCGTCGAGGGCCACGGCATCTTCGTGCCGCACCCCCCATCCCCGGTCCGGATAGTACAGGCCGGGTTCCACCGTGATTACATGGCCCGGCCGAAGCACGTCCGTGTTGCCTTGGGCCAGGCTCAGGTTGGGACCCTCGTGGACATCCAGTCCAATCCCATGCCCCAGGCTGTGCACATAGCCTTCATGGGTACCCGGATGGGTGCGCGGTGTGGGGTGGCCCAGCCCCTCGTAGAAGTCGCAGGCCTGTGCCTGAAAACTGGCGCAGGTCTCTCCGACCCTGAACCTGGCCATCACCTCGTCGAACAGCTGCTTGGTGGCGGTCCAGGCTTCGGCCACGTGATCCGGAGCATGTCCAAGGCACCAGGTTCTGGTCATGTCATGAAAATAGCCTGAACGTCCCTTGGGGAAGATGTCGAAGATGATGGGCGAGCCTGTGCGCAACCGAACACTGTTGGTGCCGGCGTTGTGCGGGACGCCGGCTTCGGTGCCTTGGGCGAATATGGTCTGATGGTCTTCCACCAGTTCCTGCAGTTGTAGGCGGCCCCGGAGGAACGTCCTCACATCGCCAATGGTGAGCGGGACGCCGTCCTCCTTCACCACGTGGTCGCCGCCGACGGCATGGCCGGTCAGGAAATCCTCAACCTCGTGCACGACCGTGCAGGTCCGGCGCCCAAGTTCGGCCAGTTCGGCCAGTTCACGATTGTCCTTGGTGGCACGCGCCTCCGTGAACAGCGTCTGGCCAAACTCGCCCTTAATCTCAATTCCATCGAGCCGGTCGGCCAGGTTGTTGAGCAGCGTCCAGCCGGCACCGACATCCTGGGTGCCGTAAACGCCGACCGTGCCCCGCATGCCGCTGTCGCGCAGGACATCGAGGAGCATGTGGACGGAAGCGTCCAGCTGATTGCCTTCGTGGAGTTTCAGGTATTCGTACGAGTTGTAGGCCTGGTCCCGATCAACCAGCCGGTATCCGGTGCGGGCGGCGTTGTCCCGTTCCATGGAACCGTGAATCAGTGTGGTTTCGCCGCCCACCGCCCTGTAGATGAGGGCGCGTTCGAAGTGGACATTCCCCACCAGGTACTGCATGACCGGATTGCCGGAGCTGTCCCCCATGACCAAGAGACCGTCCAAGCCGCGCGCGGCCATCAATGCGTCGAGATCGGAGAGCATATGGATTTCCAGACTGGATGATCAAAATCTAAAGCAATCCCAAGGAACATACACCAATTGAGTACAACACCATTGATTGTGCACTGGCTCTGGTTTCAGCGCACACCGGATCCAGAATCGGCCGCACAGACGACAAACACGGATCGGATCGATCTGCCGGGCCCGTTGTCGCGCCACAAAGGGAAATACCGCTGAACCGTCGAGACAGGAGCGGAAGTCTTTGGGAGCATTTACCTTTGGCGTCCCGCCAAGGCCATATACAGTACTCCGTTCACAATGGGTTTCCAACGCCTTATGGGGAGTCCGCCACCATGTCCGATTGTGGCTGCGGCCATGATGTCAAGTTCGATGGTCTCTCGGCCGCGTACAAGCGAATGCTCTGGGCCGTGATTGCCATCAATGCCGCGATGTTTGTGGTCGAGATGGGAGCGGGCCTGCTGGCCGGCTCCCAAGCGCTCAAGGCCGACGCGCTCGATTTCCTGGGCGATACCGCAACCTACACCATAACGCTTCTGGTGATCGGCATGGCCCCCTTCTGGCGAGCACGGGCCGCCCTCCTGAAAGGCCTGAGCCTGGGTGCGATGGGACTTTGGGTCTTTGGGGCCACGGCGTATCACGTCCTGGTCCGCGGCATTCCTCAGGCGGAGGTCATGGGCGCGATCGGCCTGCTGGCCCTCATCGCCAACCTGACCAGCGTCCTCCTTTTGCTGAAATACCGCGACGGCGACGCCAACGTCCGGTCGGTTTGGCTGTGCAGCCGCAACGATGCCATTGGCAATCTTGCAGTGATCGTCGCCGCAAGTGGTGTGTGGGTGACAGGCACCGCGTGGCCCGACCTGATCGTCGCCGGCATCATGGCCAGCTTGTTCCTCTGGTCCTCAACGCAGATCATTCGCCAGGCTCGGGTGGAACTGCGCGCGCCTCAACCCAAGGCAATCGAATTCCAGTTTGCCAGTTTGGGTGGCGGAGCCTGTGAGTAGGTTGGGCGCGGTCCTTGCCTCTGCCTGGAACTTCCATCATCAACGCCACCGCCGCGCCCGCGCCCGCGCCCCTGATGGGCCTGGCCGCCGAAGGCGACGATCCCGATCGGCTCCGGATCACGCGCCACTTCCTGTCGAGGTTCCTGCCGGTCTCCGCCCGTCCTGGCCACAATCTGCGATGCGGACCGCACGCAGCGAGAACAGCCTCCAATGGCCTCTGGGCATGACCTGCCGGGAGGACGAGAGCTGCATCCACATCGGCCATGACGCGCACAACATGTCGATCCTGCGCTGCCAGGCCACCCTTGGCAGTGGTCTGGCGGCCAAGCGCAAACAAGCCGGCTGGGACAACGATACCTACTCATGGCCCTGTCGCAATGGAAGGCGATTGCCCGGTGCGGTGTACGCTTCCACGCGAAATTGGGTATTGGCCCCCGGCCTTGGAGCATTGGAGTCCCCCACCTGTCAGGGACCCGAAGTGCGGAGTTGGTAGTGGCTCCCTGAAACCACAATGATTGACAGCTGCATTGTCACCGGTGGTTGGTGGGGCGAATCACCCCGGCCGAACGCAGGTTCAAACAAGGTACCCGCCATCCAGCGGGATATCGGCTCCGTTGGCATAGGCAGCCATGCCTGAAGCGAGAAACAAGGCCAGGTTTGCCACTTCCTGCGCTTCGCCGGCGCGTCCCAAGGGCGTCGCCTTCACATAGGACGCGTGCGACAGGTCGTTGACTTCCGGGTTGGGCCCGCTGTCCATGTCGAACAGGGCCCGACTGAAATCCGTCTGTACCAGACCGGGCGAAATGGCGTTGACCAGGATGTTGTGCGGTCCCAACTCCCTGGCCAGACAGGCCGTGAGCATGCTCACACCGGCCTTGGAGATTGCATACAGGCCCAATCCCGCGGCCGGCCTGTGGCCTGCGATCGACGACACGTTGACAATCCGACCGCCGCCGGCTTCGATCATGCCGGGTGCGAAGGCCTGCGCGGTCCGGAAGTACCCCAGGAGATTGGTGTTCAGCGTGGCCTGAAAAATCCTCGCATCCGCCTCCAGCACCGGGCCGAAATGGGGGTTGGTGGCTGCATTGTTGACCAGGATGTCCACATGTCCCCAGGCATCCGCCACCGTGTCGCGGGCTCTGGCAACTTCCTCGTCCCGGCTGGTGCTGGCGGCCACGGCCAGTGCCTGTCCGCCGGACTGTTCGACTTCCCGGGTCGCCTGCGCCAACACATCCTTCTTGCGCGCCACCATGGCCACCCGTGCCCCAGCCAGTGCCAAAGTCCTGGCAATGCACAAACCAATGCCCCGAGAGGCGCCGGTAACCAGCGCGGTACGGCCGGAGAGGTCGATTTGCATGGACATGTTCGCCCCCGCTGTCCGAAGGGAAATTGCCGGAGATCCTGGCCGGCCGTTCAGTCAAAGACGCCCAGACTCACATACTTGCTGCCGTCATCCGGAAGAATGGTGACAACCACCCCGCGCTCAAGCTCGCGGGCGACATCCAAGGCGGCGGCCACGGCACCGCCCGCACTCAGTCCCATGAAGATTCCCTGCTCGCGGGCCAGGCGGCGCGCCAGATCCCAACTGGCTTCGGGATCCACGGTCATCTCCGACGTTGCCACGCCGGGATCGTAGATGGGCGGCACGATGGACGTGGGCAGGTGCTTGAGCCCCTCAATCACCGACAGTTCATCCGAGGGCTGGACGGAGACAAGCCGGATGTCCGGATCTTGTTCGCGCAGGTAGCGGCCAACGCCAACGAATGTTCCGGTGGTGCCCAGACCGCACACGAAATGGGTGACGCGGCCCTCGGTCTGTTGCCAGATTTCGGGTCCGGTGGTTTCGTAGTGGGCCAACCAGTTGGCCGGGTTGGCGTACTGGTCGGCGTGAAACAGGCTCGGGTCCTCAGCCACCAGCCGGCGCACCACGCGGATCGCACCGTCGGACCCTTCCAGGGGGTCCGACTCAATCAATTCGGCGCCGTAGGCCTGCACCATCGTCTTGCGTTCAATCGACACGTTGGCCGGCATCACCAACTTGACGCGGTAGCCCAGCGCCGCCCCGATTTGGGCGTAGGAAATGGCCGTGTTGCCGGAACTGCTGTCGATCAGGCACCGCTCTTTCGCCAGCGCGCCCGATTGCAGGGCGTCCCGGAAAATCCAGGCGGCCGCCCGCGCCTTGACCGAACCGCCGGGGTTGAACCACTCCGCCTTGGCCTGCACACGAACCGCGCGGGGCACACCTTCCCCCCAGGCCCACGGGGAAAGGTCCAGGAGCGGCGTGCCTCCCACGAGGTCCAGGATCGACCGGGTTCCCGAACCTCCCGTGGCCGATGTGTCGTGAGCCGCCACGGCCGCTGCCAACCCGTCTCAGGCCGGTTCGGGCACCGCTTCCGGATAGTCCGCCAAGCTCGGAAGGCCGCAGAACTCCTCGTAGTCGATCAGTTCGGTGACCGTCGGCCGACCACCGCACAACGGGCAGTCCAGGGCCGCGTCCACGCGCAGCGTCCGCACGGTCATGTCGGCCGTGTCGATCATCAACAGGCGCCCGGACAGCGGTTCGCCAAACCCGACCAGCAGCTTGATGGCCTCCAGGGCCTGCATCGAGCCCACAATGCCCGGCAGCACGCCCATGACGCCGGCCTCGGCGCAACTCGGAACCTCGCCCGGAGGCGGCGGATCCGGATACAGGCATCGGTAGCAGGGCCCGGTGCCGTCGTAGACCGTAACCTGCCCCTCGAACATGAAGATGCTGCCGTCGACCAGCGGCTTGTCCAGCAAATGACAGGCGTCGTTGACCAGGTAGCGGGTGGGGAAGTTGTCCGACCCGTTGATGACCAGGTCGTACTCCGAGATGATTTCCATGGCGTTGAAACTCTTCAACGGCACGTTGTAGCCCACCACCTCGACATCCGGGTTGATGTCCTGAATGCGATCGCGGGCCGAATCGATCTTGGGACGTCCCACATCCTTCTGCCCGTGCAGCAACTGCCGCTGGAGATTCGAAACGTCGACCGTGTCGAAGTCGATGATGCCCAGCTTGCCCACCCCGGCGGCCGCCAGGTACATGGCGGCCGGACTGCCCAGACCGCCGGCGCCAATCAAGAGGACGCTGCTCTCCAACAGACGGATCTGGCCGGCCTCGCCGATCTCCGACAGCATCGTGTGCCGGCTGTACCGGATTTGCTGCTCGTCGTTCAGCACCACCGGGACCTTGAACTCCATGCCTGCGTCTTTCCAGCCGTTGAAGCCGCCGATCAGGGAAATGGGGTTGCGGTAGCCCATTTCCTTGAGATTGCGCGCCGCCAGAGCCGAACGAACCCCGCCCGCACAATAGAGCACAACCGGCTCGTCCCGGTCCGACTGGTACTGTTCCACCTGCAGCTCCAGATGGCCGCGCGGAACAAAGGTTGCGTCGGGCACATGGCCCTGCACGAACTCGTCCCGTTCCCGGATGTCAATCACCGTCAGATCCTCGCCCCGATCAAGGCGCGCCTTCAACTGATCCGCCGTGATCTCCGTAATCTCGCTCTTGGCCAACTCGACCAGCTGGTCCCTGTTCAAGTGCGCCATGTCCTGTTCCTCCTGATTCCCAATCTGCTTCAGGCTGTTGCCGCACCGCCCGCCATCGCGGGGACGATGGATATGCGATCCCGTTCCCCGACCGGGGTATCCAAGCCTTCAAGCGAACGAATTTCATCATCGTTGCGGAACACGTTGATGAACCGCTTGACCTCGCCGTCGGCATCCAAAATCTTGGCCGCCACCCCCGGATGCTGCGCATCAACGGCCTGGATGAGTTCGCCAACCGAACTGCCTTCGACCTCCAGCTTGGAGGCACCGGCCGTCAGGCGTCGCAGGGGAGTGGGAATGTAGACAGTGGTCATGCTGGTTATGTCAGCTTTCTGGTGAATGAAGTCCCGTCTCGGGCAGGTGTCTGCCCATTGTGCCCGGTATCTTAGCACCGGGCACCGAGTTCATTCATTGGAGATGCGTTAGGGAGGCCGCCAGGGGAGGAGGCAGGGAATCAATGCGATTTGAGCCTGATTTCCCCAATGTAGACAACCCGCACCTCGGGCTCAGCAGCCGGGTCCGGCTGGAACCACACCACGTAGAACGGGTCCCGGGCCGGAAAGCGCGTCCGGTCGAGTGCATCGGGCAAGGGCGTGCCGGTGGCCCGATACCAGGCAAAGAGGCCCGGCCGCGTTTCGTGGAACGATGTCTGCTGCTTGAGGGCCGTCAAGTCGAAGTCGGCTTCGATGTCCAGCAGTTCAAAACCCCGGATCACGGGTTGCAATGCTTCCAGGGAACAGATCAGGTAAACGGACTCCGGATAGGCGGCCGTCCAGGCATCGGTGGCTGAGGGGTAGGCCGGAGACTCGGGATGCGAGTGGTAAATGGCCACCATGGAGTCGCCCGCGTCCTCGAAGACGAACTGTTGCATCAGCACCGACGGTTCCACCAGATAGTTGATGGTCCGTTCTTCCGCCACGTTCCGTGACGGCACCAACGCCGCCGCCTGCCGCTCCCGCCCCCTGACGATGCCGCAGATCTCCTCGGGTTTCCCCGCGAGCGACTGATCGATGATCTGCCGTTGCAACGTGTAGGGAAGCACCAGTTCGCGGGTCATGGTCGTCTTCCGGGTGGCAGTACTTCGGGTTGGCTGGCTACGGTTCAGACCTGAGGCAACCGGGCATTGCGGATGCTGGCGGTCAACTGATCGTCCATTGTTGCCAGGGCGGTTTCCGGCAGGACCGCCCCCTCGAACACGGCTTTCCAATTGGGTTCAACCACCGTCTCCAGCAACTCCCGGTGGTTGGAGCCCAGGGAGTTGTCGCCGACCCTGTCCGCCGTGCGCGGCAAATCCACGAACACGGAACCGCCTCGGGCACGACGCTCGTCGGTCAGCCACAAGTCCGGCCTTCCGGCTACCGGATGCGCGCTGTCCCGCGCCATGCGCGCCGCCCCTTCCCCGGTGGTCATGTGTGCCAACAGCCTGGCCGCCTCGTCGGGAAACCGCGTGCCGCTGGCAACGGCCAGGCCGGTGCTCCAGACCATGGTGGCACTGGGACCGTCAGCATGTGCCTTTGGCACGGAGACCGCTTCCCAATCCACTCGATCGCGTTGGTCCTCCAGAAGCCGCACATCCTGTGACGAGGCCATCCACATCGCGAGTTGGCCGGCCAACTTCAGGGATGCCGGCGTGCGACTTCGCAACTGTTCGGGACCGGGAGCCACCTTGTGCACCAGCCACATTTGGGAGAGCCATGCCAAAGCCGAACCATTGGCCTTGTGCGAGGCGGTCGGGTTGGCAAAGTCCGCTGCCGACCGGTCAAACAGGCCGGGACCGCCATTCGCCCACAACCAGTGTTCCGCTCCCGCCACATCAAGTTCCGTACCCCATCCCCAGGTCGCGTCGCTGCCCCCCCGGCGTGTCAAGGCATAGGACAACTCGAGGCAATCCTGCCAGGTCCAGGTCGCCCCGGGCAGTGGCTGGCCTGCCTCTGCAAACACCGTTCGGTTCAGGAGCACGGCATGGGACACAAACTCAAGGGGCAGGCCGTACTGTGCCTCCCCCCATGCATAGGCCTGCAACAGTGCGGGGGGGAATCCCTTGGCCGCGAGGCTCAATGCATCCGCAAGCCAGGGATGCAAATCCAGCAACTGGCCCGAACTGGCCCAGAGTCTGGGCAAGCCGTGAGTGGCGATCGGCAGGAGATCGATGCGATTGCCCGAGGCGAGGACCGCTCCGACCTGAACCTGCATGTCGTTCCAGGCGGAAGCAATTTCAATCGCCTCGATGTCCAAGTCGGGAGCAATGCGCTTGAACAGCCCGATCGCCTCAATGCGCGCCTCGTCCAAGGGGTAGCCGACGTACAGAAGTGCCTCCACCTCGGCACCACTGCCGGCCGTGGCTGCCGGAGCGATGGCGGTGGGTTCGCAGGCGGACAGCAACAGCCCGGTCGCGGCCAACGACGCCTTCAGGAATGTGCGGCGGGAAGCAATGATAGGCATGGACTTTGGGGCAACCAATTCCGGTCCCGGTTGGATTTGAAAGGGGCACGGACGGCAGGGCATGCCTACCGCCATCCGGACAATACTATCCTGACGGAGCGGGTTTGGATGCAAGTCGGGCCGGATTGGTTCCACCGTGGGGGATGGTCGACACGCGGCCCGCCATCCATCGCGAACATGTGCGCTCCGGGCAACATCCAGCCATCCGGTCGGCTTCCGACACCCCGTGAGCAGCATCGGCCCGTGCGATACTGCCCACAGAACACAGCAGATTGACCAACCCTTCACAGACACCCAACCGTGGATCTAGGGCTTCGCCACGTGGACGGCTGGACCCGACATCCGGTCGCGGCCGTGCTACTGCTAATCCTGTTGACCGCCTATTTCGCGGGTCGAGCCCGTCTGGCAACACAGGACCGGCCTGCACGGTACATGGTGGCCGTGTTTGGCCTCGGGTTTGTGTGCCTTTGGGTCGCGTTCGTGTCGCCTCTGGCGGAACTCAAGTTCAGCTACCTGTATGCCCGCACGGTACAACAGGCCCTGGTCGGCATCATGGCCCCGCCATTGCTGTTGCACGGGCGTTTGCTGGCCATGCTGTGGCATCTGGTTCCCGGCGACCACCAACACAGTCTGAAGCTGTGGTGGCGGGGAACGTCGCCATGGTCCAAGGTTCTCCATTGGGTTACCGGCGCAGGCCCGGTCTGGCTTTTGACGGTGAGCATCTTTGCTCTGTGGCACGACAGCGCAACCGTCAATTGGCTGATGGAACGGCCGCGATGGGCCAACGCGGTGCTGATGCCGTACTGGGCGACTTTCATGATGTTCTGGTGGCATGCCATGGCGGCGATGCCCCACCTGCACCGGCCGCTGCCGGTTTGGCTTCGCTTCCTGTACCTGATCGTTGGAGGTGAAGTAGCCAACATGATTACCGGCGTCACACTGGCTTTTCGCCAGGAAGCCACCTACAACTACTACCTGACCGCGAACTCCCTTGAACGCCTGACCGCCGTGCAGGACCAGATGATCAGCGGCGGCATCATTTGGGTCACCGGCAGCTTCATCTACATCGGCGTCGCGGTCGCACTGCTGGGCCAGATACTGGTACGGCGTCGATTCGAGCCGCAACTGCCGCCGCGGGACTGGCAAACCGCAACCTTGCTGACGATAGCCCCGGGCTTGGAGGACAGGGTTGCGGAACAGCCGGCACCGAAACCTGCTCACCGAGTCAGTTGAACTGCACACCTGTTGAAATTTCCGTTGCGCAGGGTTTGTCCGGGGCCGCTATCAACACGCCCGAACTTTCCCTAGAAGATGTCCAACGCGAACGCTTTAGGTCAAGCCGGTCGCGAACCCATGCCTTTGGCTGGGCACTTGCTTCCGTTTTCAGCCTTGGGTGGAACGGGCCGGCAACTCGGACCATCCCAACCAACCCTCACCAGGTGGTCCCCTGAGAAAGCTCCAACCAGTCATTCCCCGGGCCACTGCCTGACAACGACCCATCGGGAACTTTCCGTGGCAGTACCATGGGTTGGTGATCCAGACAACCCGCCGTCTCTCAGGCATAGTTGTAGGATCGGATCATCCAGCCCGTAGCCGATGGAAAACCGTCGTGCCGTCCGAAAGCCCTCTGCCATTCCTGCGTCCGGATCAGTCCGAGTTCATTCTGCTGCGTCATGGCGGTGGTCTGTACGTGGACAAGACGCAATATTTCCTCTCGTTGCTAGCTCCCACGGACCACAACCCGTCACTGCTGAACAACAAGTACATCTTCCTGGCCCGTCCCCGGCGCTTCGGCAAGTCCCTGCTGGTGACAACCCTGGAAGCCTTCTTCCAGGGAGAGGTGCCGGTTGATCCCCGCTACCTGAACGGCCACAGCCCACCGCCAACCCTGAGCAAGGCAAAGCTGTTCCAGGACACGGCAGCGGCGGACACCGTCGAGGACCGGGGCTTCCATCCGGTCGTACGGCTGAACATGGCCAACACCCCCGCCGATGCACCGGAACGACTGGAAGCCAACCTGCTGGAGATGCTGGGCGGCCAGTACACCCTGTGGAACCGACGCGGCATCAACGTCGGACTGGAACCCGTGGATGAATCCGGCGCTGTCGCCTTTCCCTCCGGCCCGGCGGTCAGCCCGGCCCAGCGCCTGGAGGATTTGGTGGGCCGGCTCAAGGCGCGCTACGGGGCCAACCCCGTCGTCCTGGTCGACGAGTACGACGCACCGCTGGTACACCTGCTGGGTAAGAAAACGGACCCCGAACCCATCTTGGACGTCCTGCGCAGCTTCTACGTCAAGCTCAAGAGCCTTGAAGCCGACCTGCACTTCGTCTTTGTCACCGGCATTACCCGCTTCGCCCGCGTCAGCCTGTTTTCGGTCCTCAACAACCTGCGCGACATCTCCTGGGAACCCGCCTATGCCACCCTTTGCGGCTTCACCGAACAGGAGGTCCGAACCGCACTGCACCCCCACCTCGCCACGGGCGCCGCCCACCTCAACATGTCCCTTGAGAAGCTGATGGACCAGGTCCGCCGCCACTACAACGGCTACTGCTTCGGCTTTCCCGAGGACAGCGAGAGCGTCTACAACCCCTTCACCCTGGCCTGCTGCCTCCGCGACATGCAGGATCGAAGCCATGTTCGGAGATGGGCCGTCACCGGATGGCCCAACCACTGGGCCGTCTCCGGCAACCCCATGTTCCTGATCCGCCTTATGCAGGAGGGGCAGTACCTCCTGCCCGCGGATCCGCCTCCCTGGGACAGCCTGATGAGCACGACCTACAGCCTGGACCGGGTCAACTTTGTCCCCCTCATGGTCCAAACCGGCTACTACACCCTGCGCCAGGACACCGACGGGGACCTGTACCTGGATTATCCCAACGACGAAGTCCGCCGGACCTACAGCCATGAACTGCTGGAGTCCTACCGGCAACCGCCCGACCCGCGGACCCTGCGGGCCATGCACCGGACACTGGCCGACGAGGACTACAAGGGGTTCTGCGGTCTCCTCCACACCTTCCTGGCCGGTGTCCCCAGCGAGAAGCTGCGCCGGGAGACCGACTGCCACCTCGTCCTGCATGTCCTGTGCCAGCTGATGCAGGTGGAGTTTCAGTCGGAAGTGCACCAGGGGGGCGGCCGCTCCGACATGGAGGTCCGGTTCCCCGAACACATCTGCGTCATGGAGTTCAAGTACGGCGAATCGCCGCAGGCGGCCCTGGACCAGATCCGGTCGCACGACTACGGCCGGCAGCACTTCGGCGGGACCCGCAAGGTGGTCGCGCTGGGCCTCAACTTCATGCCCGGCACCGAGGAGGCTCCGCCCACCGTGGAGCATGCCGTCTGTGTCCGCTACCGACCCGAGTAAAGCGATCGGCTCCTGATCGGGTGCCCGTGTTACGATTCGGATTGCCGATTTGGACCTGTTTTCTGATTGAGACTGCTTGTGGACTGTCCATCCTGCGGTCAGCACAACCCTGACGACAAGCGCATTTGCTGGAAGTGCCAGGGGGAAATCCCGCCGCCGCCGCCGCCGCCCAAACCAAGCCGCACCTACCTCGGACTGCCGGTTTGGGGCTGGGTCGTGTTCGCAGCCATGTTCATCGGTTCGTTCCTCGTGTCCCAGTGCAACCAGGCGAACCTGCTGGGCGGTTGATCCCCGGCGTGGCATTTGAATCTCCGCGGCAAGGATCCGCTCCCGGACTTTGATTGACAAGGTGGCGGACTGGCAATTGGCCAACGCCGAATCCTTTCCCTGGCGTTCCGCGCCCCACGGCTTCCGGAATCCCTACCGGGTCTGGATCGCCGAGGTCATGGCGCAGCAAACCCGGCTCGCGACCGTTGTTCCCTACTTCCATCGCTGGATGGCGGCCCTGCCATCCCCGCAAGCCGTGGCGCAGGCGGACGAGGATCGGGTGCTCAAACTCTGGGAGGGCCTTGGCTACTACCGAAGGGCCCTGAACATTCATCGGGCGGCCAAGCAGATGGTGCAGCACCACGGGGGACAGGTTCCGGACACCAAGGAGGAACTGCTGGCACTTCCCGGCATCGGCCGCTACACCGCGGGCGGCATCCTGAGCCTGGCGTTCAACCAACCCGAACCAGCCATCGACGGGAACGTCGTGCGTCTGTATTCGCGCCTTCACAAAACCCCGTACCAAGCGCAGCGCAAGGCGAACCTGGACACAATCGACACTCATATTCGAGAGCTGTTAGCCGCCAATCCCGCCGTTTCACCGGGCCTGATTGCGGAAGGCCTGATGGCGTTGGGCAGCAAGATATGCAAGCCGGTCAAGCCTGACTGCCCGCAATGCCCAGTACGGGCGCATTGCGCTACCTATTCATCGGCCCGGGCTGCACCGCGGCCGGGCCGCAGCCCTGCAAAATCACTCCCTGCCAGACACCATGTCGGATATGTGCTGCTCACCGCGCAAGGTGGTCAACAGCGGGTTTTCCTGGTCCGCAATCGACGCAGCGACATGCTTGGGGGGTTGTGGGGGTTTCCGGCCCTGCCGGTTGAGGAGCGGCCCGCAACCGACGCAACCGCGGCGGCGCGGATTGCCCAAGACCAACTGTGTGTGGTCGTTGATCAAGTCCGACACCTTGGCCGGCAGATCCAGGACTACAGTCATTTTCGGCGCCTACAGGACACCTATCTGGCGGTCTGCCACAATGCGGATCCCGAAACCCCGCGCTGGGAAGAGGGCCGGTGGGTTCCGGTGGGGGAGATAGGCGACTTGGCCCTGTCGCGTATCGACCATAAGATTGCGGCCCTGTTGACGGCGCACGCCGAGACGGTGGCATGCGCGGACTGACCCACAAGGCTCATACCCGATCCACCTTCGCCTCCCCGCGCCATTGACCGGAACCGCCATGACCAACTCGCCCGTCCAAGCCGCGCTCCTGCGCATCCTGGCACTGCAGTCCGCGCCCCATGTCCAGCAACCATGGACCGACCTGTCCGGCAGTGCATGGGCCGACCTGGAGCAGACAGCTAACACACAGCGGGTAGGTGCACTGCTCCACTACTGCCTGCAACAGGCGCCGGAGACATGTGCCCGACCTCCGGACGTGGTGTGCCAGAGTCTGGCGGACACGTATCGGCAGAGCGTTCTGCGCAATCTTTTCCTTGCAACGGAACTGGCGGAACTGGCCCAGGCCCTACAGGCCCGGAACATCCCCTGTCTGGCCCTCAAGGGCATGCACCTGGCCCATGATGTCTATCCGGAAATCGGCACGCGCCAGATGGACGACATCGACCTGCTGGTGCCCAGGGCATTGCTCTCGGAAGCGGTGCAGGTGACCAGGGAACTGGGATACATCACACGGGAACCGATGGATGTCGAGACTTGGTCGGCGGATGTGCACCACCTGCCGCGCATGTTCAACAACAACAACACCGTCCTGGAACTGCACTGGAACATCACGTGGCCCAAGGACCGATACGCCCTGTCGGATCTGGACGGCCTCTGGGACCGGGCCGCGCCCATCGAGGGTGCGCGCGGCCAGGTGCTGGGCCTGTGTCCGGAAGACCTGATCCTGCACCTGTGCATCCATGCCTCCTACCAGCACCTGTTCTATACGGGACTGCGCCCGGTGTGCGACATCAGCGCCACGATTGCCCGTTACGGCGATGCGCTCGACTGGGATGCGTTGTCGGACCGGACCCTGGACTGGGGATGGCAGTCCGGCGTATACCTGATGCTGAACCTGGCGCGCACCACCCTGGGCGCCCGGGTCCCAAGCCGCGTACTGGAGGCCTTGCGCCCGGACATTCCCGAGGAAGCCGCGGGCGCCGCGCGCTACCTGCTGTGGAACATCACGTCCGATGCAATCACGCTGCCCCGCAACATGGCCCGCATGTGGTCACGCGGCAGCCGCCGCGAGAAGCTGCGGGACCTGGCCGCCGCCATGTTGCCGAATCGCTCCCGGCTGGCGAAGGAATACGCCCTCAATGCCGGCTCACCGTTCGTCTGGTTCCACTACCCCCGCTTCGTCGTTGATCTGGCGGCGCGCAACTACGGTGCCTGGAGGAGCCTGCAACAGGCGGACCCGGACACCCGACGCATGGCGGTGTCCAAGAACCTGCTCATGGAGAGCCTGTATGGCGAATAGCAGGTTCGGGGGCCTCCCGGTGCGATCGTCCAGGACCGGTGCGGACTTGAACGTTGGCTTCGGGTCGCATGCGACCGCGAGCAGCGGCACATGGGCAAGGCTCCGCAACCTCGCTGCTTGGAGGGGTTGCGGGTTGGAAGCCGGTGGTCGGTCGCGCCTCCTGCGACTCCGACGCCGTACAGCCTGACTCGCGGATCGCCCGGGATTCCCTGCGATGGTCAACTTCCTACGCGAACTGGCGGGTGCCCTGCGGCTGACGCGCCGGCGCACTCCGAGTGCGGCCGCGTTTTGGGAACTGGACGCGTTGCGCGGCGTCGCCATCGTCATGATGGTGACCTACCACCTGCTGTTCGACCTGGATCGGCTGATCCCGTTCACCGCCGCCATCGATCACCCCTTCCTGGACATATACCACCCCTTTTGGGACCTGTTTCAAAAGGCCACGGCCTACACCTTCGTGACCTTGGCCGGTGTCTCGTCCGCGGTGGCCTACCACTCCGCTGCCGGCCGGACCCGCCCCCCGGCGCAACGACGGGCGCGGCAATACAAGCGGGGACTGATTGTCTTTTGCTGGGGCATGGTCCTGACCCTCATCACCTGGCTTGTGTTCCGCGGAGGGGCCTACATCCAGTTCGGGATCCTGCACATGATCGGGCTGGGCCTCATCGTCTGCGCTCCGTTGCTCGGCAACCGTTGGCTTGTATTGGCAACCGGCGCGCTCTGTGGAGGCGCCGGCGTGTGGCTGTCCCGTCAGACCTGGGACGGGTGGCTGGCGGAATTCGGCTTTTGGCTGGGTTTTCAGCCGACCGGCTACGCCGCCCTGGACTACGTGCCGTTCCTGTTCTACTTCGGCCTGTTCCTGTTGGGGTCGTTTCTGGGCATCCTGCGATACCAGGGCCGCACACCGCCTCCGGTTCGATCCCCGGTGGCACAAGTTGCGCCGGTACGGTGGCTTCAAACACTGGGCCAGCACTCCCTGGCCGTCTATCTGATTCACCAGCCCGTTCTGCTGGCCGTGCTGCTGTTGTTGTCCCTGGCCGTGGTGCTCCTGTGACCGCTGTGCCCGTCACCGTAGTCAGCGTCCTGCGCCGACAGAGCCCTTCATCGCCTACTCCGCGGCAGCCTGCATGTCCGGCCCGTGTTCCCTGACCCAAGCCCTCTCGTCCTCAATGGATCGGAGTGTCCCGGCCAAACGCAGAACCAGCAGCTCCTCCAGCACCCGGCCCAGAGTCCTGCCCGGTGTGTATCCAAGTTGGATCAGATCACTGCCGTCGAGTCGGGGCCTGGGATCGGCGGCCCGGGCCATCAACTGATCAATGCGGGTGTGCAAGTGGGGAAAGTACACCTGCAAACTTCGCAGAACGATCTCGTTCCGGGATACGGGTCCAAGCCGGCGGGCCAGGGCCAGATCGGACAGGGTGTCCTCGGCCAGCAGCGGATCCTGAAGCAACGACCAAAACACCTCCGCCCGGGCCTGCATCCTCGACGGCAGGTCCAACGCCTGCGCCGCGGACCGCGGCGCGGCCTCCGCCGTACCCAGCAACAGCAGCCACCCCATTCCGATGCGATTGGCATCGGCTTCGGACATGCGTCCGCAGGCCTCTCGACCTTCCGCGGCGCGGGCACCGGTCAGCCCCATCCCCGCCAACAAACCCAGATGGGCAAGTCGGTTCAGGACCGCCGCGACACGGGATTCCAGAAAGGCACGCTCCACTTCGTGGCGAATTCTGGTGCCGGATACCGTGGCCAGGCAGTTTTCGGCCACCGCGCGGCGGAACAGCTCCAACGTCTGCCCGAACATGCGGAAACCCAGGCGTTGTTCATAGCGAACGGCGCGGAACAGGCGGGTGGGATCGTCCACGAAACTCCCCGCATGCAAGACCCGTATGCTTCCCTGCCCCAGGTCCTCCAAGGCCAACGGATGGTGGTGAACGAGACATTGGCCGGCACCCGCGCCCAATTCCGCGGCTGCCTCCAAGTCCAGGGCCAGGGTATTGACCGTGAAGTCGCGCCGATGGCAGTCGTCCACGAAGGATCCGGGCACCACTTCGGGCAGCTGCCCAGGTTGCGGGTAGCTCTCGGACCGCGCGGAGATGAGGTCAACGGGAGGCGCCGACAAGTGTTTGGGCGGGTGCCAGGTCGCATTGGCGAACTGCCTGTGTGCAGTCAACACCCCGCCGTGGATTTCCTGCAGGCGAATGCCGGCGGTGACGGCGTTGGATTCCATGACCAGGTCCACATCCAAGCCCTGATGGCGCGGGACTCGATATCCGGTATCCCGGGTCGTGAGCAGAGCCCGCGGCAACCCGCCGACCAACCGCACGGCGGTGGGCGGCAGTCCGATCTCCTTCAGCAACGGCAGTACCCGACCCAGCTGAACCCGAATGTTGCGGGCAGCGGGAGTGTTGGGAATCCCGACACGGGTGGACACTGTGGCAGGTTGTGCCATGGACATTCCATTGATGCAATGCAGCCCGTGGATTGTGTCAAATCGGTTGGGCAGTTCCACAATGTTGCCCGGATGTACGCCAACGAAATCCGGACCGTGGGGTCCGGCACCCAGTCCTTGAACCTTGCTGCAGGCCCGATGGTGCGGTCCATGCCATGCGCGTGTTGATTTTGGGAGCCGACGGTTTGTTGGGCCGGGCCCTGCGGCAAGCATTCCGCGGCCACGATCTCGTCTCCTGGGGACGGGCGGAGTGCGACATCTCCGACTACCGGTGCATTCGCACCATTCGCAGCACCAACGCAGACATTGTGTTGAACGCGGCTGCCTGGACGGATGTGGACGGAGCGGAGCATCCGGCCAACGAACCTGCGGTTTGGGCCACCAACCGACAGGGACCCGTCAACGTTCGCACTGCCTGCGACCAGTCCGGCGCCAAACTGATTCACTTCAGCACCAACGAGGTGTTCGCCGGGGTTCCAGGCAGATTCTACGCGGAGATCGATCAGACCGGACCCGGCAACGCCTACGGACGCAGCAAACGGGCCGGCGAGGTGGCCGTGCTCGCCAACCAAAGCCACCATGCAGTCGTCCGGGTGAGCTGGCTGTACGGATCGGGCGCGGCCGATTTCCCGGGCAAAATATTGGGTGCGGCCCGCCGGTTGGGACGGTTGCGCGTTGTGAACGATGAATTCGGCTCGCCCACCTGGACCGCCGACGTGGCCAAGCGCGTCGAACTGCTGAGCCGGATCGACTGCCGCGGTGTGTGGCACATGGCGGGGACCGGCGCGGCCAGCCGCTACGACTGGGCCGTGTTCCTGCTGCGGCACGCCGGCCTGGGCGATGTGCCGGTTGATGCCATCGGCAGTGAGGATTGGCCCAGGGCCGCCACACCGCCACGCCACGCCGTGCTCAGGGACACGCGCCTGACGGATGCCGGCCTTCCGCCCATGCCTGCCTGGCAGGACTCCGTGAAGGCTTGGCTTGCCGACCGCGCCCGGGACGAATGAGATGCCGACTCAGGATCGCACAGACCCGTCCCGGTTCCGGCTTGGCCGTTGGGTGGCCGTGGCGGCCGCGGCGGTGCTGTCCGCGTGCCAGATTCCGTCTGCGGATCTGAAGGAACACCCCCCCGTCGAACCGGTGGCGGCAACCGCGACCCTTGTGCCGGTGCGCACCGGGTATCCGGAACAGACGGTTCAGACGATCCCCCTGGCGGGTCCGGCAGCCGAACCCGAGGTGGAATTCTCGGGCCTCGACTGGTTCGGGGATGTGCTGGTACTGCTGCCCCAATACCCGGATCGGTACGGCCACAACCTGTTTGGGTTGCCGCGCCGGGCCTTGGACAAGGCGCTGTCGGACCCGGGGAAAACCCCGATCGAGCCGTTCCCCATTCCACTGGTCAACGGATCCGACCTGCGCAGCCTCGAAGGCTATGAGGGCCTCGAGGCCATCGTGTTCGCCGGATCCCGGTTCTATCTGGCGGTGGAGGGGCGCTCCCAGGGCAGGATGCTGGGTTACCTGATCCCCGGGAAGGTCCTGGGAAACCTGGACGGTTTGGAACTGGACCTTGCCAACACCATTCTTCTGCAACCGCAGACATCATTGATGAACAAGGCCTACGAAACCCTGGTGATGCAGGACTCGCGGGTTGTCGCCATCCATGAACTGGCGGGCAAGGAGACCAATCCGGAGCGGCACGCCCTGCGGTTCTCGGCGGAACTGGAGGCTGTGGGCACACTCGATGTGCCGGAGGTGGAATTCCGCATCACGGATGCAACAAGGCTGGACCCGCACGGCAGGTTCTGGGCCATCAATTTCCACTGGCCAGGCGAAAAGCAGTTGCCCACACAGGCCGACGCCATTCGGGAACGGTGGGGGGAAGGCGATTCCCACAAGGATGTCGCGATCGTTGAGCGACTGTTGGAAATGGAGATCCGGGACGGCCGCATCGAGCTGGTGGACCGTCCGCCGGTCGAACTGGTTCTTTTGGACGAAGTCGTAGCCCGCAACTGGGAAGGGATCGTACGCTGGGCCGACGAGGGGGTGCTTGTGGTTACCGACCGCTTCCCCACCACGCTGCTGGCTTTCGTCCCTTTCCCGGTGGCAGAGTAGGCTCCGGGCCCGATCCGGTCAGCGAGCTTGGTTCTCGGAAACGGACCGGCCGTTTCGCAACTTGATGACGGTGCGCCAATGGATTTCCGGACGCTTCCAGTTGCGGATGCGCCAGATCCACCCCACTGGATATCCCGTCATCTTGGCAACGTCGCCCAACACGCGAATCAAAGGCACCATGGACATGGCGGCCATCAGTTGCAGCGGCGTCATGCGGTATTGGCCAAGCTGCATGATCCGCGCCAGTGGCCGACGGCAGTAGGCCGCGATTCCGGCTGCCAGGCCCGTCCAGCCCAGGCGACGGCGCCAGGCACCGCCGCCGATGAGGGACAGCAGCAATGGAATCAGCACGAGATAGGTCCCGTAGCGAATCGCATGGCGGCCGCGCCAAAGGTCGGCCTTGCCGTCGCCACGGGCATAGAGGTAGTACTGCTTGAAGAACGCCCTCAGGGACTCCCGGGGCGGAACCCGTACCACGGACAACTCGGCCAACGGCAGGCCTTTGACTCCGTCCGCCGCCAAGTCCTCCATCCGGAGGTCGAATACCAAATCCTCGCAGTAGTCCAGCCACTCGGGAAAGCGACCGGCCTCGTGCCATGCCTGCCGCGTAAACAGCATTGAGCGACCGGCAGGCAGGAAGGTCTCGGGATCAACATCCCTCCTCAACGGCTGCGTGGTGCCGGCCAGCGCCGTGTCCAGCACCCCTTTCACTTCCGGCAGGAAAAATCCGGCGACGCCTTGGACCGACGGGTCGCCGGCATGGGCCGTGAATGTTGCCACCAGCTGTTCCAGCCAGTCCGGTTCCGGCCGAATCCCGGCATCCGTGACCGCGATCAGGTCGTGGGTCGCGGCCTCGATGGCACGGTTCCGGCCTTCACTGATGTTGGCGCCCTCGGCCACCAGCAGGGTCAACCGCGTGGCCGTGCCCTCCATGGACTGCTGCAACGCCCTGAGGCTGGACATCGTATTGTCGGTGCTGCCACCGTCGCAGATCACGACTTCTGCCGGTACGTGGGTCTGGTCCAGCAGCGCCGAGATGACGGTCGGCAACGAACGACCTTCGTTGAGAACGGTCATAATGACCGACACATGCGGTGCTGTAGCGTTCATTGGGTTCCTGCAGATTGCCCTCCACCCGTCTCATACGGCGGAACCAAGGCGGATCCTAGGCTACAGTTTGGCACACAGGCATCCCTGACCGCCGTCGGGCAAGCCACTTGGTTGCGGATGTTCACCCGTCCGCCCGCAGTGCCGGAGCACCGCCGCACTTCCGGCCGAGCCGCATCTCCGCTTTCCCTCCCGACCTCCCTTCAATGCCAACCCGACAACATATGAACCCGGACCAACTGGATTTGTTTGCCGAAGCCGTCGCCAGGGAGCCCTTGGACCCGGCGGCGGCCAATCGCACCGTGTTCGCGGTGCTGGACCTGGAAACGACCGGGTTGAGTCCGCGCGACGACAAGATCATCGAGGTGGGCGCCCTGCGCTTCGACTGGGGATCCTCCCTGGACACACTGTATGCGGCCGATCGGCTTGATGCATTGGTCAACCCGGGCATGCCGGTGCCGCGGGATGTCACTTCACTCACCGGCATTGCCGACGCGGATGTGGCCAACGCACCGCCGATCGAACAGGTGGCCCCCAGAATCAGCGAGTTTCTGGCCTCCGCCACCTGTTTCGTGGCCCACAAGGCGAGTTTCGAAACCTCGTTCCTGGCCGCGGCCGGCATCGATACGGGCCACATGCAGGTCCTGGATACCCGCGATCTGGTCGTGATGTGCCAGCCGTCCCTGATCACAACGTCGCTGCCGCGCGTGGCGCCGTCCCTCAATCTGCCCGGCGGCGGCCACCGGGCCTTTGCCGATGCCCTGCAAACCGCCCAAATGCTGACCCTGTTCCTAAGCCGGGACTACCTGGGAGGCCTAAGCGACAACGTACTCCTGACGATCCTGGGACACACCCCCGAGACTTGGGTCCCCCGGCTGCTTTTTGTGGAGGAAGCCCTCGACCGCGGCATTGCCGGCGTCCCGACACCCGGGCGCCTGTGCGCGGTGGACTTCGAACCAAAGCCGGAAGGCGCAATCGTGGCGGCCCAACCCGCCGTGCCCGCCCCCGACGCAAAGTGCGGGGAAGCGGTCGCAGCAGCCTTGGACGCCGGCCAGGCCCAGGTGCTCCCGGTAGTCCCGGACCCAGCCGCTACCCAGGGCTTGGCCGAGGGGATATTGACCTGGGCCGGCCAGGACGATCGCCGCGTTCTGGTCGCCGTGCCCGCCCTCGCCGGCACCGGTGTCGTCGGGTCCCTGTGGGATGCAATCGCAACCGCGGGCACCGGTCCTGCAGTGGCCTGTCTGATTGAACCCGAACGCTACGTGGACTTGCGACGCCTGGAAACCTGGCTCGCCGGACGGGTACTGGACAACCGCCCTGAACCCAAGGATTTTGGCGAGTCCAGGATGCTGGTGAAGCTCCTGAGTTGGATGACCCACATGGCACGTGCCGGACGCCGGCAGCTTCGCTTTCTGAACCAGCACGACATGCCCATGCTGGCACTGGACCGGGGTGTGCATTGGCCGGCCCTCAAGGGTGATGCCGAGTCGGAGACCGGATCCCTGGCGCCATCCGGCCTTTCCCACCCGCCCGACCACAGCCGCGACCCCGACGACGCCAACGTGGTGGTGGCGGATCATGCGACGGTCATCCACACCGCGCTCAATGATCCGGAATTCGCCGGCGACTTCGATGCCATCGTCGTGGAGGATCTTTGGCACCTGGCGCGCATGGACGCCGAACGGGATCAGGAAACCCACACCTTGGGGGAACTCTCCCATCTGGTGGATCGGGTACAGGAGGCGTTCGGACCGGATGCCGTCCCCCCGACGGCCGCATGGCTGCCGGACGGGACCGACCTGGCCGCGTGTCTGCGGACCTTGGACGATTTGCGCCGGACATGCGCCAACACGCTCGCCCGTCTTGTCCAAGTTGTGGCCGCAACCGCCTCGGAACTGCGGGAGCTGGACGGGAAGCGCGACAAGCGATGGCCTTCGGATCAGTCGCTCGACAGTTGCCGAACGGCCACGGCCTGGGGAGAGCTTATCAAGGAAGGCCAGACATTGATGGCCGACCTCTCCGGGGTAACCGCCGCACTCGACAATCTGCAGGGGTTGCTCGGCGACGCTGCCGACAGCGATTCCCGCATATCGGGATTGTGCTCCCAGGCCGGGTTGCTGAGTGAGCAGATCGCGCGGCTTGGGGACTTCCTCGAAGTGTTCCTGGCCAGGACCCCGACCGCCGCCGCGCCCAATGCCGTCTACTGGGTCACGGCCCGCAACGCCAATGCCGGCGACGACGCAACCGATCCCCTCGAACGGCTGGGGTTCAGCCGCACGATGCTGTTGCCGCCTCAATTCCTAACGGAGGAACTGGAAACGCAAACCGACTCGCTCGTGTTGACGGCGCGCACCACCGCTTCGTGGGAGTTCGGGGATTTCGTCACGGATCGCCTTGACATCGGCAACCTTCCGGTTGCGGTTCCGCCGTCGCCACCCCGGCGCGCGACGCTGCTGGTCGGTCCCACCGGACTGGACGCGGCCAAAATCAACCGGATCCTCGCGGAACTGCTGGCCCGTCTCTATCCGCCAACCGGCCGGTTCCTCACGGAAGGCTGCACGATTGTCGTACCGCCGCCGGCCCATACCGGCGATCCGGAGTCGGATCCGTTTCAGGGGATCAGCCAGGACCTGGTCCGTGTCGTCGCCGGCAACATGGCGCCGTTGGCGGTCCGCCAAGAGCTTCTGCAGCCTGGGCCGCACCTGTTGACGGGCTCCGTGCGCGACCTTGCATCCCTTGACCTGGAAGGCGTGGATGTCCGCCTGGTCGTGATCACACGGCTTCCGTTTCTCCCGTTCTCGCATCCCGTCCAGGAGCAACTGGCCCGCAAAATGGGCTCCGGTTACTCGGGCTTCATGGACTACACCCTGCCGGAATCGATTGCCGCCGTCCAGCGCCTGGTTGACCTAACGCAACACGCCTCGGGAGGAAAGGCAGCCGCCGTTCTCCTGGATCCCCGCGTGGCGGAGAAGCGGTACGGGTCGGACTTTATGGACAAGGTCGCGGCCCATCGGACCTCCTCGCCGCCGGCATCCCACGTCGTGTCCGCCGTACTGGACTGGCTGCAAGGATAGGTTTAATGGAAGTGATGTCCGCGATGCGCCCCAGAGTTATCCTGGACGCCGGTCCCGCCGTACATCAGGCAGCCGGTCTCGGCCGATACGCGACGGAACTGGCCGCCGCACTTTGGCGCGGCGAATCGAATCGGACCGATCTGACCCTGTTTTACAACGACCACAGCGGGCACCGGCTTCCCGCGGCGCTGGCGGATGTGCCGTCCTCGCGGCTGCCCATGGGCCAGTACCGCTGGCGGCTTTCGGCGTTGGCGTCCCAGGTTGTGCACCGGCCGAACCTGCAGCGTCGCCTGCCGCCCGGCGACGTCTACCATGCCACCGAACATCTGCTCCCCCGCATGGCGCGGCGCACGGTGCTGACGGTCCACGATCTGATCTTCCGGCAGCTTCCGGAAACCCACACCTTGAGGAACCGGGCCTTTCTGACCACGGCCATGCCGATATTCGCCCGTCGCGCCGACGCGATCATTGCCGTCAGCGAACAAACCAGGCGGGATGTCGTCACGGCCTACGGCGTGCCCGAAGCCAAGGTCGAAGTCATTCCCGAAGGCATTGATCAGGACCTGTTCCAACCCGTCTGCACAGGCTGCGACCTCAGCCAAACACTGCGGCAGCGCCATGGCGACTACCTGTTGATGGTCGGCACCCTCGAACCGCGCAAGAACCATGCCACCGCCGCGCGCGCCCTGGCCATCCTGAACCAACGCGGACGCAGTCTCAATCTGGTGGTGGTCGGCGGCTCGGGATGGAAGTTCAGCCCCTTTCACCAGCTGGTCGAGGAACTGAACCTGGGTCCCCAAGTCCACTTCGCGGGCCGGGTGCCGGACGCGGAACTGCCGGCCTACTACTCCAACGCCCGCGTGCTGCTCCAGCCCAGCCTGTACGAAGGCTTCGGATTTCCGATCCTGGAGGCCATGGCATGCGCCACGCCGGTGGTGTCGTCCAACCGCAGCAGCCTGCCGGAACTGGCCGGCGACTGTGCCCTGCTGATCGACCCGACGGAGCCGGATGCCATCGCCAACGCCGTGGAGCAGGTCCTCGACCAGCCGCGGCTGCGTTCCGAGATGATCCGCGGCGGCCGCAAACGGGCGGCAACCTTCACCTGGGCCGCAGCGGCCCGCCGGACCGCCGACCTCTACCTGTCCCTGTTGTAACCGGCTACCAGTCGCCCCGGCCCAGGGCTCGGGCACCGGCCGAAGCTTCACTCACAAACACATCGGGTACCGGATGGTGGGCGTCGGGAAACTCCCGCACCAGCAGGTCCGCCATGTCCTGCTCCGCGCCCTTGGCCACCAGAGCCACGGCACAACCGGCAAAGCCGGCCCCGGTCAACCGGGCACCGAAGCAACCCGGTGCCGACATCATCAGCGCCACCATGCGATCCAGAGCCGAACTGCTGACTTCATAGTCGTCCCGCAGGCTCTCGTGACTGGCGAACATGTGGGTGCCGGCCTCGTCCAGGCGGCCATCTTCCAGGCAGGCCGCGGTGTCCATGGTCCTCTGGATCTCGGTCACGACATGCCGGGCCCGCCGGTACAGGACGTTCCGGCCGCCGGTCCGCAACAGTTCCAGGTCGGCCAACCCCAGATCGCGCCACCCGGACACGTGCGCAAGCCCGGTGCGCAGGCTGGCCAGACCGTCGTCGCACTGGGCCCGGCGCTCATTGTAGGCGCTGTCGACCAGGGAGCGGCTGGCCTTGGTGTTGCCGATAACAAGCACCGCGTCCGCCGGCACGGCGACCAAGTCGTACGCCAAGCTCAGGCAGTCCAGCAGCATGAGGTGCCCGGGTTCGGCCAGGGCGGAGATGAACTGATCCATGATTCCGCAGTTCATGCCGACAAAGTCGTTTTCCGCCCGTTGCGCCAGTTGTGCCAGCCGCCTCCCCGTCAGTTCCAAACCCGCGAGCCGATGCAGCGCCGTGCCGACGGCCACCTCCACGGCCGCGGAACTGCTCAGGGCGCTTCCGATGGGAACATCGCTGGCGAGCACCATGTCCGCACCGGTCAGATCAAATCCATCCTCCCGGAGGGACCAGGCCATCCCGGCCGGATAGTTCAGCCATGCCTGCCTCAGTCTGGCACTCGGCCGCAAGTCGGCCAGGCTGAACTGCCCGGTTTCATTGAAGGACACGGCACGCACGCGGATGCACCCATCCCCTCGGGGCGCGGCGGCCACGCAGGCATTGAACCCGATGGCCGCCGGCAGGACGAAACCATCGTTGTAGTCCACGTGATCGCCAATCACATTGACCCTGCCTGGGGCCATGGCCAGGAGTTCCGGCGTGCGCCCGCCGAAGACCTCGGGAAACACGGACAGGGCTTGTCGGGCGGGGGGCGGCAGCGTTTCGGCAGGCATGGTCGGCAGGAATTGTCAGGCACGCGTGTAGACAGAGTACAGGTTCAGGTGGCCATCCACACCGTCTGCCCGACGATGAAACAGGTTGCGGCATCCCGCGTGTTCGCCCAGCCGATCCATTTCCGCAGTGGTCGTTTCGTGTACGTAGCGCATGGCGCGCCGCCCTCGGCGCCAAGCAACCAGACGATCGCCTTCCTCCACATCGGTCTCCGCCAACCCGGCAACCGTCCAGTCCAAGAACTTGGCGCGTTCCCGCGGGGACCGCGACGGCTGCCAATTGCTGAATACCAGCAATCCGCCGGATCGCAGGCATGCACCAAGACCGGCCACTGCACGGCGCCGAAGTTCCAGTCCGGGCAGATGATGGAGGGTTGCAAGACACAGGACAAGATCGTATTGGACGGTGGCAGGCAACCGGTCAGGCCATGCATCCGACGCCAGATCGGCCTCCACGAATCCCAGGGCCGGAACGGGAGCCGCCAACCTGCCGGCCCGGCCTGCGGCCAAGTGCAGCATCGCCCGATTGGAGTCCAGTCCGGTATACCGGGCCAGGGACAGCAAGCCATGCAGCCAAACCAGAATGCGCCCGTTGCCGCATCCCGCGTCGAGGACGGCTGCCGGATGGCGGGCATGCCGCGCCAGAAGGTCGCTGCACGACAGCAACCCGGGCCACACCTGCCGCCGGGTCTCGTCAAAATCCTGCGCTGCACTTATGTAAAATTGATGGTTTAGGTCCAGCAGTCGGTCCCGAACGTCAGGCAACACCGATTCTCTCCCCGGATGCGGTGCTATAATCCCGCGCCTTGGCGCACCAGGCAGCAGCCTCGATCGCGTCGTCCGACCGGCAACCCCTGTCCGTTTTCCCATGCCAGTCCGGCGCATTCTGCCCACCGAAGAAATCCCGGTCCAGGTACGCGACCGAACCGAGGAATGGCGCAGGCAGCGGTTGGATTTCGATCCGGCCGAGCACGCGTCCGCCCTCGTCTACATCTTCAGCGCGATTGGGCAGGTCAAGGAAGACGACTGGGACGACCAGTCCTCGCTGCGGTTTGTCTTGAGCCAGGTGCCCAAGGACGGTTCCGGATTCTATTCCAAGTCAAATCTGGTAGCCGGCTACCGCTGGCTGGTCGCACAGGGGGACCTGGACGAGGATCCCGACATCCTGCGGCGGATTCGCATGAAGCCGATGCGCACGGCCAGCGGCGTGGCGCCCGTAACCGTGCTGACGGCTCCCGCCGGCTGTCCCTCCGCCTGCATCTTCTGCCCCGACGACGTGCGGATGCCCAAGAGCTACATCCACGACGAGCCGGGGTGCCAACGGGCCGAACAGGACGGCTTTGATCCCTTTCGCCAGACGCTGGGCCGCATCCAGGGATTTGAAAGCATTGGCCACACGGCCGACAAGGTTGAACTGCTGATCCTGGGCGGCACCTGGAGCGCCTATTCGCGCGAATACCGGAATTGGTATGTTCAGCGGTGCCTGGACGCCATGAACAGCGGGGACGGGCCGCACCATGCCCAAAGCCCGTCCCTGGAGGTGGCGCTCGAACGCAACGTTTCCGCGCGGCACCGCAACGTCGGGCTGGTCGTCGAGACCCGGCCGGATTGGGTTACCCCGGACGAAATCCGCCATCTGCGATCCCTCGGGGTCACAAAGGTCCAGATTGGGGTTCAGAGTCTCGACGACCGCATTCTCGAACTCAACAACCGAGGCCATACGGTGGCGGAAGTACGCCAGGCGCTCGACCTGTTGCGGACGGCCGGGTTCAAGTTGCATCTGCACTGGATGCCCAACCTGCACGGAGCCACGCCGGAATCCGATCGGCGCGACTTCCGCCGCTTCTTCAGCGACCGGTCCCTACGTCCGGACGAGATGAAAATCTATCCCTGCTCGCTGATCGCGGGCACGGAACTCCACCGCCTGTGGCAGCAGGGACAGTACCGTCCCTACACCGAAACGGAACTGGTGGACCTGCTGGCGGATGTCAAGCCGACCATCCCGCCCTACACGCGCATCAACCGACTGTTCAGGGACATTCCGGCGCACCACATCCAGGCGGGAGTCCGTACCAGCAACCTGCGCGAAGTGGTACAGCGCGAACTGGTCCGGCGCGGCACCCCGTGCGGCTGCATACGCTGCCGCGAGATCAGCCAGGCGGAAGTGGATCCGGATCTACTGTCCATCGAGACCATACGGTACCGGACAACGCTCACGGAAGAGTTTTTCATTGCCTGCACCATGCCGAACCCGGAATCGGACCGCAGCGCCAGGCTGGTCGGTTTCCTGCGGCTCAGCCACATCCGGGAACCCGGCGCGGGCAGCCACGCGTTCCTGGACGAACTTTGCGGCGCCGCCATGATCAGGGAGGTGCACGTCTACGGAAGGGCCCAGGGGCTCGGCCGGGGTCGGGCGGGAGCCGCCCAGCACGCCGGTGTTGGCCGCCGCCTCCTGAACGAGGCCGCGCGCCTCAGCGCGGATTGCGGCTTCGAACGGCAGAGCGTGATCGCGGCCACCGGAACCCGCGGGTACTACGCGGCGCGGGGATTCCGCCAGGGCGAACTGTACATGCACCGCGATCTGCACTGACGGCCACCAGTCCGGACCTTTGGCCCAGCCGTTCACCGCCTGCCTCGTGACCCACCCGCCACAGTTGCCGCACCCCGACCTGGTGGCCGTCGTCCTGACATTGGACGAGGCGCCCGAGATTGCCGCCTGCGTTCGTTCGATCGCGGCGTGGTGTCCTCGGATTCTGGTACTCGACTCCGGCAGCCGGGACGGCACGGTGGCAATCGCCCGTGCCATGGGGGCCGGCGTCTGTATACGTCCCTTCGACGACTACGCGAGCCAGCGCCAGGCCGCCCTGGACATGGTCGCCGCGGAATGGGTGCTGTTCGTGGACGCCGATGAACGGGTCCCGCGTGCGCTGGGCGAGGAAATTCTGGCCGTCGTGCGGGACGGCTGCCACGAGGACGCCCTGGCCGCGGCGCGGATCCCGCGCTCCAACATCATCATGGAGCACGCCATGCAGGCCGGCGGTTTCCATCCCGACTTCCAGCTCCGGCTGCTGCGCAGGGGTCGGGTCTCCTACCAGGAGGCGGCCAGGGTCCACGAGGAGGCTCGGGTGGACGGACGGGTGGTGTCGCTGGCCGAACCCCTGCTTCACTACAATTACGCCAGCTGGCAGGAATTCCATGGTCGGCAGCGGGCCTACGCCCGACTGGCCGCCTTGGACGCGGAACCGGCCCCCGGCCTGCCGCTGCTGCGCATCCTCAGCCAGGGCTGGCACACGTTTCGCTGGCGGTTTGTTCACCTGGAAGGTTGGAGGGACGGCCCCTTGGGGTTGTGGTTGGCCCTGTGGCTTGCCTGGTACTACGGATGCCTGCCGGTACTGCTCGCCCTGCTCCGGCCCGCCCGCGAAGCCCCATCGGGCTGAATCGGACGGGTCTGCGCCGTGTCCCGTTTCAACAGCACACGAGGCCCGTTCCCCGCATGGCCCACATCCTGATTATCGAAGACGAACCCGATCTGCTGCACACCTGGACCTACTACCTGGAACAGGGCGGCCACAGGGTTACGGGCGTCATGGACGGGGCCACTGCCAACGACATGGCACGCAATGTCAACCCCGACCTCGTCATTCTGGACCTGCACCTCGTGCACAACCAGGAAAACGAACCGGTGCGCGGCATGGACATCCTGCGGGAACTGAGAGCAGTCTCCAACGTGCCCGTGCTGATTGCCACGGGCAACTTCACGGACCAGCTGGACCGGGTCCTGGGATTCCGCCTCGGTGCCGACGACTACCTGATCAAGGGCAACTTCGGCGTGCAGGAACTCATCGCCCGCGTGGAGTACCAGTTGGCCCGACACAGCGCCCACCGGCCCGACACCGAACCCCAAGCCGCGGAACACGACCACAGCATCCTGGCCGCGGGCAACCTGAAGCTGGACCGGGATCGGCAAATCGTGACCCTCGGCGATCGGCAAATCGACCTTTCGCCCCAGGAATTCAAGGTGCTGCTGTGCCTGATGCTGAACCGGCGCCACAACATGACCTTTGTCGCCATCTGGCGCCACTGCTGGGGGGATTCCTCCGCGGACATGGCCTCCATCCGCAACAACATCCGGATCCAGGTTTCCGGAATTCGACGCAAGCTGCACGATACCCGCGCCGCCAACCCGCTGATCGTCAGCATCCGCGGCGTTGGCTACTGCTTCCGCGGCTGACCGCAAACGGCTGGCCCCGTGGGCTATTCCTTCTCTTCGCGCCTGCTGCGATACGGCGCCGCGGCCGCGGCCGTTCTTTGGACGGTCTGGTTCCTGCTGGCCAGCCCGGCCATTCCGTCACCGGGTTTCTTCACGTCCCTGGCCCTGGCGCTGGTGCCCACCGCGGCCGCGTGGCTGACCGTCCGGGCCTACCAGCGGGAACTCTGGTTCCAGGCCGGCAAGCGACTGGCGGAACGTTCCGGGGAGATGGGCACGAAGGAACGGCCGCTGACGGACCCGCTGCGGCCGACCTGGCTGCAGCGGCAGATTGAGGAGATTCTGGCCGACGCGGCGGCCGGCGAGACGATGCACCGGGACCAGAACCGGGCCCTGGCGCACATGCTGGACACCTTGGCGAACGGTCTGGTCACGGCATCGCCCAGCGGATTGGTCCACGCCATCAGTCCGGAGGCCGTCCGGTTCTGGAATGTGACGGAGACCTGGAGGCAGCAGCTTCTGCATGTCGATGCCGTGTTCCACCGGCGGCCGGCGGTGTACGACTCCTGGCGGGAAGCCGTGAAGTCCCGGATGCCGCTGGCCGCCAACTGCGAGTTCGACGACAGCAAGGAATCACTTCTGGTGGTCCACCAGCCGGTCGTCCGACGGGATGGCGAGCAGCTCTGGTACACGGCCTGCCTTGACACGAGCGAACTGACGCGCAGCCGCCTAATCCACAGGGACTTCATCGGCAACCTGTCCCACGAGATGCGCAACGCGCTGGCCAAAATGCGGGCCAACGTTGAGATGATGGAGGCGACGCGGCAAGGGGCCGAACCACCCGGGATCGCAGGCGGACGGACATCGCCCGAACTCAGGTTGTTGGCCAACCTCGGCGAGATGCACGCGCTGCAGGAGGGCCTGATGGATCTGTACCTGATCGAAACCGGCCTCAACCCGGTGTCGCCCAGCCCCACGCACCTGCCTACGTTCCTCGCCGACTTCTGCGACAGTGCCGAAGCGGAAATCCTGGCCAGCGACCTTGTGCTGCGCCTGGAACCGGTGGCGGACCTGAGCCTGCCGGTCGATCAGCCCAAGATTTCACGGGTTCTCACCAATCTGGTGCACAACGCGATTAAGTTCACCCCGTCGGGCGGCGTCATCGGCATTGCGGCCGCAACCGGACCGCTGCCCCATGCGGATCCCACCTTCCAGATGGGCCTGCCGTCCAGCCTTTCGGGGGCCGAACGGGCCCGGCTGGCTCCGGTGCCCGTGGTCATGATCCGGGTTCGGGACTCCGGGCCCGGCATTCCCTTGGCGTCCATCGCCCGGGTGTTTGAACGGCTCAATCAGCTTGAGGAGGGCCAGGAGCCCACCGGCACGGGCCTGGGCCTGTCGCTCGCCTGGCACACGATGCGCGCCCACGGCGGCCTGATATGGGGGCGGAACAACCAGCCCGGACCCGGCATCACCTTTACCATCGCCCTGCCCCTGCCGGACACGAACAGCGCGGCTACACGGTCAAATTGAGCGGGTTGGTGGACATCAGCCACATGAACAGGAACACCATCGACACCCCGATCAGGATCCCCACGAGGGTCTGACCCAGATCGTGGAAGCGCAGGTGCAGGCGCGCCCACACAACCAACGGCAGCAAGAGCAACAGCGGCAGGTAGGCGGGGCCGATGTCCAGCAGGAAAAAAAGGGCCGAAAGAACCAACGACACCGCCAGGGAATGGAGGCTGACCTTCCACCGGGTGGTGATGGCCCAGAACACGGCAAAGCAGGCGGCGGCGGCGACATCGGTATAGACGTGGGACCCGATGCCCTTCCACCGCCACATGACAAGGCCAACCACGACCACCCCCGCGATGGTCATGCCCAGCGGCAACACCCGGTCCGCTCGGCGGTTCAGTTCCAGGTCGAGGTCGTTGCCCCTCACCCGCAGCACGGCCCAATAGGCGGCAAACAGGGTCACCAGCGCCCCCAGGTGAATCCCGGCGAACATGAGGCTGGGGCCGTCCCGCGCCAGGGACCACGGCAGGAAGAACACCAGGGACATCAAAATCAACGGGTTCAGGGCATAGGACACCGCCCAGGCCAGCGTGTCCTGCCAGGTGTGGCCGTCCGAAGCGACCGAAGGCGGCGTCACGGCGGCCGCGGACGGTCTCGAATTAGGCGCCATGGCCCACCGCGGCGGCCCTGCGTTCGCGCATGCCGGCCTCCATGGACTTGGGGTAGCGGGACCGAAGCCGGGAAATCTCGTCCAATCGCGCCCGGCTCTCGGCATCCAGATCAAGGTCCACGGCTCCCGCCGAGTCCTCAAACTGTCCCAGGGTGCGGCATCCCACCACGCAACTGGCAACAGCCGGCTGCGACATGACCCACCTCAAGGCAACCCTGGCCGGTGTTGCACCGGTCGACGCGGCCACGTCGCACAGCGCTTCCAGGACCTGGTCGGCCTGCGCCGCGAAGTAGACGGACGGAAAGGCCCATCCGTCCGCAGACCGGGTCCCTTCAAGCGAGCGCTGGCCCGCCCGGTACTTGCCCGTGAGAAATCCCCCCGCCAACGGCGCCCAGGTCACGACACCCACGTCCTGGGCCAGGCAGGCAGGGACCAGTTCCTCCTCGATGTCGCGGACCACCAGGCTGTATTGCAGCTGATTGGCCTGGAACCGCTGCCATCCGTAGCGCGCACTCAGGCCCAAGGCGGCGGTCATGCGCCAGGCCTCGTAGTTGCTGCAGGCGATGTAGCGCACCTTGCCCTGCCAAACCAGATCGTCCAGGGCCGCCAGCATTTCCTCAAGCGGTGTCTCCTCGTCCACATGGTGGATGTAGATCAGATCGATCCAATCGGTCCTCAGTCGGCCGAGACTGGCCTCCACACTTTGCAGGATGTGGCGGCGCGACATGCCGGAATCGTTGACGCCGGGCCCCATGGGGTTGAAGAACTTGGTGGCGACCACCAGTTCCTGCCGGCGCGCGCCCAAGATCTCCCCCAGCATCGACTCGGATCGGGCCTCGGCATAGCTGTTGGCCGTGTCCAGGAAGTTGACGCCGCACGCGAGCGCGGCGTCGAGGATGGATGTCGCCTCCGCGTGATCCGTGGACTGGCCGAAGGTCATGGTGCCCAGGCACAGTTCCGACACCTTGAGCCCGGAAGCCCCAAGCCTGTTGTACTTCATGGCAAATTCCCCTGGAGTCCGGATCGCCGGTCCTGTTCGGCACGCAGGCGGTGCAACAGCGTGGGCGGCGGCATGTCGACATCCTGCCTGGCAATGGCCGCGCCCCGGGCCACCGGCCGCCGCAGCCGCGCCCCGGCGCACAGGCCCAGGGGCAGAAGCCCCTGGGCGGCGGCCACGTCGGCTCTTTCGCTGAGGCCCACCACGGTGTATCCGCCTCCACCGTCCAGTTCGGTCCCCGCCTTGAGATCGGTTTTGGCCACGGTGATCACGTCGGCCACAGGCAGCGGGGCCGGCTTGCCCGTCGCTTCCCCCATCAACACGGCGCGCATGATGGTCAGGGGCGCGGTCACGGCCACGAGGTGATACGGACGCCAGAGCAGGAAGGTATCGCCGTTCCCGCCGCAGAAGCCCATGTAGTCCAGCAGGTCCTCCTGCACATAGGCATGCTCTGCGCGAAAGACGGCGAACACGCCCATGCCCAAGCCGTTGGTCACGGGTACGCCAGTCTCCGGGTCCACGGAGTTGGCCAGTTCCACCACCCCCTCGCGGCCCAGTATTCCGCCCGTTGCGCGTCCGCAGTACACGGCTGGGATCTGTTCCCGGCTGACGGACCGTTCATGCATGCCGCGCACATCGGGCACCAGTCCCGTCATGTTGGCCAGCGCGGTCATCTCGACCTGGGCCTTGGTACCGTCCCTGAACGAGTTGTACATGCGCGTGTTGATGGTCCGCCGCGCCATTTGCTCGTCGGTAAACCCAAACCGCTCCTGAACCGTGTCCGGGGTGCCCGCCCGGTCGTCGGCGTGCATGATGGTCCCGCGCCCGGCGGCCACGACTTCGAATCCCAGCAACCGCGCCCAATTGACCAGGTTCATGATGGCGCCCGGCTGGTCGCCGTCGACCAGCGTGTACACCAGACCCTTGGAGTCGGCGCGCCGACGCAATATGGATCCGATGGTGGTATCCGCCTCCACATTGACCATCACGACGTGCTTGCCGTGTTCGATGGCCGTGGAGGCGATGAGGGCACCGGCCAAGGGCGAGCCCGTGGCATCCACCACCAGTTCGATGATTTCGCTCCTGGCCAGTTCCGCGCCGTCGGCCAGGACACAAGGCTGTCCGTTGCGGATGCAGTCGTCGACGGCGGAAGCGCTCTCCACTTCCCGAACGGCGTCATCCGGTACCCCGGCGGCGGTCCAGGCATGCCGGGCGTGGCGGGGTTCCAAGTCGGCTACGCCGCCTACGTTGATGCCGTCGATGGCGGCCAGCTGGACCGCCAGGCCGGTGCCGAACTTGCCGGCGCCCACAATCCCAATCTGCACGGGACCGTCATTGAACAAACGGCCTCGCAGCAGATTTTGGAGCAGCGTGTACATCAGGTCGGCTCAGGTCCCGCGCGAGCGCTGTCGCCCGACGTCCAGAGCGGAACTCCCCGGCGCCGGCGCCACGTCAGCAGAGCCAGGCACGCCCTGAACCAGGCGGCACGATGGCCGTCCGGCAATGTTCGGGTTCCTGCGGCGGGCGGTGTGCCATTCTACCTGAGCAGGGACCGGCCACCGTCCTTCCGCCGACGCGGGAGCAACGGGATCAGGAGCGGACCTGCTCCCACAACTCGTCCAGCCGATCCACCAGTTCGCTCCGGATCCGGTCCCGGATCCGGCGGAAGGCGTTGCGCTTGGCATCGCCGGATCCGATGGCATGGGAGGGATCGGGCAGGGGATGGTGCACCACCGCGCCTTCCCCCAGCCACACGGGACACTCCTGCGCGGCGCTGTCGCAGACGGTCACCACCAAATCAGGTCCGGCATCCCTGAATTCGTCCAGGTGCTTGGCACGGAGTGCACTGGTTGGCACACCGCTTTCCTGCAGAACCGCCCGGGCCTGCGGATGCACCCCGGCCGGGGACGGCGCCACCCCCGCGGACACGGCCTGCCACTCCCCGGGGCGGACATGATTGGTCAAGGCTTCCGCCAACTGGCTGCGCGCCGAATTGCCGGTGCAGATGAACAGAACGGTCTTCACGCGCGGGCTCCGGGTGTGCGGATCGGGGACGGTGGCCTATTGGGCGAAGTTGACTGTCCGGGTGTACTCCTGGACATCCCGGGCCACCATGCAGACCAGATCGGCGAAGCGCTCCACTTCGCGCGTGGCCCTGATGTATTCGTACAGCGTGGCAATCAGGGATTCGTCGCTGGTCTCGGCCATGCGCCGGAACAACTCCTCCTTGACAGTCCGGTCCAGTTCGTCCACCTCATCGTCGTCGGCTATGACCCGGTCAATCTGATTCAGGTCTCCTTGCTCCCAGGCCGAGAAGGTGGCGTCGTGCATGTGTCTGGCCTTGTCGTGCATCAGGGCCAGGCCGTGCGGCAGGGGACACGGCGGCTTGTCCATCACGCGGTCCGACGACCGGGCCAGACCCTTGGCCTGCTGTCCCATGCGTTCCAGATCCAAGGCCACGTTGTAGTAGACGATGATGCGGCGGAGATCATGGGCTACGGGTTGCTGCCGTGACAACAGGGTGAAACAGCCCTGCTCAATCTCCGAACGCTTGCTGTGCATCTCCTCGTCGATGGCGTACACCGCCTCGACCGAGTCCGGATCGCGATCGACCAAGGCCCGGAACCCCAAGTCAAACTCCTCCCTCACCACCGCCGACATGATATACAGTTGATTGCGCAGGTCGGAGAGTTGACTGTCAAACGTGCGCCGGATGGTGTCTGCCATGGCATCCCCTGCTAGCCGAAGCGGCCCGTGATGTAGTCGTTGGTGCGCGGATCCTCCGGGCTGTCGAAGATGCGGTCCGTGGGACCGACTTCGACCAGTTCACCGGTGCGCGTTTCGGAGATCACCGAGAAGAAGGCCGTGTAGTCCGACACGCGGGCCGCCTGCTGCATGTTGTGCGTCACCACCACGATGGTGTACTGCGCTGCCAGGTCCCGCATCAGTTCCTCAATGTGCAAGGTGGCAATCGGGTCGAGGGCCGAACAGGGTTCGTCCATCAGGACGATGTCCGGCTGGACGGCGATGGCCCGCGCGATGCAGAGGCGCTGCTGCTGCCCACCGGACAGCGACAACCCGCTCTGGCTCAGCTTGTCCTTGACCTCGTCCCACAACACCACCCGGCGCAGGGACTCCTCGACCAGTTGCTCCATGTCCCCCTTGTACCCGTGGATACGCGCGCCCCAGGCCACGTTTTCGAAGATGCTCTTGGGAAACGGATTGGGCTTTTGGAACACCATGCCGATGCGGCGGCGCACTTCGACCGGATCCACATCGGGCCCGTAGATGTCGACTCCCTGGTAGTGAACCGAACCCTCGACCCGCGCCACATCGACCAAGTCGTTCATGCGGTTGAACGTACGGAGAATCGTGCTCTTGCCGCAACCGGACGGACCAATGATGGCGGTGATGCGGTGGGTCGGAACCTCCAGGTTGACATCCGACACGGCGTGGAAATCGCCATACCAGACCTGTAGGCGGGAGGCCGTCAGGGCATAGCCTCCGCCGGGGGCGGTCCCGTTGATGAAAGTGGAGGCCATGCTTGCCTATATCCTTTGGCTTTCAGCGCGGTTGCGCAACAGCACCGCGGTGGCGTTGGTGATCAGAAGCAGGGCCAGCAATACCAGAATGGCTGCGGCCGCGATGTTGCGGAACTCCGCCTGGGGCCGTGCCGTCCACTGGTAGATTTGGATGGGCAGCACGGTGAACTTCGCGAACAGGTTGGTCGGATCGACCGAGATGAAGGTGGCCGCGCCGATCACCACCAAGGGTGCGGTCTCGCCAAGCGCCCGCGATACGGCCAGGATGGCCCCGGTCAGGATGCCGGGGACAGCCATCGGCAACACGTGCCAGCGCACACACTGCCAACGGGTGCAGCCGACGCCATAGGCGGCCTCGCGCAGGGAATCCGGGACCGCCCGGATGGCTTCCTGTCCGGTGATGATGATGACCGGCAAAATCAACAGGCCCAGAGTCAGGCCGGCCGACAGAATGGTGCGGCCGCTGGCCTCGTCCGCCGACACGGCTCCGAAGAGCGAGCCGCTGGTGATCTGCGTAAGGGCGCGCACGAAAATCACCAGGCCCAGCATGCCGTAGATGATGGACGGCACTCCCGCCAGGTTGTTGATGTTGGTCTCGACAAGCCTGCCGAACCAGTTGCGGGAGGAAAACTCCTCCAGGTAGATTGCCGCCCCGATCCCCAAGGGCACGGAGAAGATGATGGTGATGGCAATGACCCACAGCGACCCCAGCAAGGCCGTGCGGATGCCGGACAGGGCTGCATTGGCCGATTGGGGCCGCACCAGGAAACCGAGCGTCAGCCAGCTGCGGAATTCGGCGATGGCGCCCTCGGACTCTGCAAAGGCTTGGATTTCGCCCCGACGCACCAGGGAATCCCGCAACGTGAAGGTCGCCAGCACTTCCGGTTCCTTGACGCGTTCCTCCACCAACGCAAGGAGGTTGGCGCGGCTGCGGTCCGCCATTGGTTCCTCGCGGTCGTAGCGACGGAGCAGGCCGGCCGAGAGATGGGTCTCCAGGACCGCCAACAGCGCATCGGTACCGAGATTGTCCAAGTTCGGCAGGTCCTGGCGCGCGGCCCATCGACTCAATACACCGTCATCGTCAACGACGAACACCAGCGAAATGCTTTCGGTGGGCCAATGGGGGAACAGATCGGCCCACCGGCTGCCTGCGCGCAGGAGTTGTCGCAACAAGGTTTCGTCGAGTCCCAGCAGGAACCGGTTGGTTTCGGGCACCAGAGCGATCAAAGCCAATGCGGCGTGTTGATCCCCGATTGGGACTCCCCGAAAGCCGTCCGGTACGGCCGGCACCAGTTGGGACGACAACACGACCACCGCATGGGGATTGCCGTCCACCATTCTGAGAGCGTCCACGCGTCGTTCCGCGTGGGTGATGTGGGAACGTTCAAGCAGGACGATGAGCTGTTCGCTCAACTGATCGCGCACCACCACGTAGCCCCAGGTGCTGTTGACCACGTTGTACAGCAAGGTGGTCAACACCAAGAGGCCGAAGACGGTGGAAACCCGAAGCAGCCCGCGCCAGACTCTGCCCCTGACCCGGCGGCGGCGCGTTCGGGATGTTTCCCCGGCCCCCTGCGGCCAGTCGCTCGCGCCGACCGCGGCCTTGTCGGTGAATACCCCCATCAGTCGTACCTTTCGCGGAAACGGCGCGCAATGGCGCGGCTGAAGATGTTGAGGCCCAAGGTCATCAGGAACAGCAGAAGACCAATGGCAAACAGGCTGTCGTAGTCCAGCGAGTCGTAACTGATGTCGCCCCCCGAAATGCGGACGATGTGCCCCGTCATGGTTTCGGCGGACTGGAAGGGATTGAGTGCCCGCAAGCCGCCCAGCGCTTCGCCCCAATCAGCGAAGTTGCGCGGTCCCGCCCCTGCCGCCACGGCCACAATCATGGTTTCGCCCACGGCCCGGGACATGGCCACGATGAAAGCTGCGGAGATGCCCGACAGGGCTGCCGGCACGACCACACGCAAGGAAGTTTCCAGCTTGGTGGCACCCAGGCCTACCGCCGCCTCCCGCAGTGCCAAGGGTACCGCACGCAAGGCGTCCTCGCTCATGGAGGTTACGGTGGGCAGCACAAGGACGCCGATGACCAGTCCGGCCGAGGCAATGTTGAAGATCTCGACCACCTCAATCCCGAACAGGTTGCGCAGAATGGGCGTGACGAAGGTCAAGGCGAAGTAGCCATAGACCACGGTGGGAATTCCGGCCAGCACCTCCAGAATGGGCTTGAGGATGCGGCGCGCTCTGGAGCCGGCATATTCGCTCAGGTAGATGGCAATGAGAAGGCCCAAGGGCAGGGCCAGGGCCATGGCCATCAGGCTGGCCCCCATGGTGGCGTTGACGAGTGGCCAAATGCCGAATTGAAGGGTCTGGGGCTGCCAGGTCCAACCGGTGAGGAAGTCCAGCAGGCGGACTTCCGATCGCCGGAAGAAGAGGAGCGCCTCCTGACCCAGCATGTACACGATGCCAATGGTTGTCAGGATGGAAATGGCGCCGCACAACCAGAGTGCGCCGTGCATGAACTGCTCGAACGGCCGGCGGCGCTTGGTCAGTGACTGGGGAGTGCCCACTTCCATGCCGAGACCGCCGGTCAGCACTTCGGCTCCAGGTTTTACGCTCATGGAGGCTTGCACCCAGTCCGGGGATCAGTGGTCAGGGGGAATCCTAACAAAGGGAGAGGGCAGGTCGGCCCAACCGAAACCAACCCGCCCCGATGTCCGCGGCTTCATCGCGGCCCCATGGCTGCGAACAATCTGTCTGCTATTCCATCGCCATCTTCCAGCCGTCAATCGCAGCCTGCATGTCGGCAGCGGAGGCCGGGAAGTAACCCACGCCCACGATTTCCTCGTTCACGTAGGAGAGTACAAAGTTGAGGAAGTCGGCAACCTGCGGCTTCTCATGGAGAATGGCGGCGGTCGAATACATGAACAAGGGCCTGGCCAACGGGTAGGAAGCGTTGTCCACGTTGTCGGCGGTGGCTTCCACACCGTTGATGGACAGGACCTTCAGCGTGTCGGCATTTTCCTGATAGTAGGCGTACCCGAAGTAGCCGATGGCATAGGCGCTGCCCAGCACACCCTGGACCAGGACATTGTCATCCTCGCTCAGTTGCAGTTCGGCGGCGGCCAGAATTGGTTCCGCATCCTTGTCGAACACCTCTTCCACGAAGTAGTCGAAGGTGCCGCTGTCGGTACCCGGGCTGAATCGCTGAATCGGCTCGTTCGGCCAATCCGGATTCACGTCCGACCAGTTGGCGGCGGTGGAGAAAATCAGGGCCAGTTCTGCCATCGAGATGTCCGTCAGGAAGTCGTTGTCCTGACTAACGACAACCGCTAGGGCATCGGTGCCCACGCGCAGTTCGATCGGAGCGCGTTCGATGGCGTTGCAACTCTCCACTTCGCTGTCCTTGATGGGGCGCGAAGCGTTGGAAACATCGGTCTCGCCGGCTACACAGAAGCGCTCGAAGCCGGCGCCACTGCCGATGCTGGAGATCGAGATGCTGCCGTCATAGCCCTCGTCCACGAACCGTTCCGCCATGCGTTCGGCGAGCGGGTATACCGTGGAACTACCGGCAATGATGATGTCGCCCGTGACCGCCATGGGATCAACCATCGGCAGGCCGGCGGGACCCATTTCCATCGCCTCTTCCTCGGCGGCCGGTTCCGTTTCGGGAGCAGGAGCAGCGGCCGGCGCGGGACCGCATGCGGCCAGCATTGCCACCAGTAACAACAAGGAAACAACCGATAGTTTGCGCATTGGATTCTCTCCAAAGAACTGCGGATGAATGCGCCGTGAGTATGCCGGCCCGGATGGACCAAACGCGCGCAAGGTTTCGATAGATCATTAAAGGACGCTCACAGACACGGCTGCACGCCGTCCAAGCCTCCGGGCCTCCCGGACCGAAACACGGCAAGGCAAGAAGGCCTGGGACCCAACTGCACACGTCCCCTGCCAGGGAAGGTGGTTGAAGAATCCGGGACCAACCCACGGTGGCATGGCAAGCGCGTTCCCACCTGTGGACATCATCGACCGGCGCCGGCCGTGCCGCGGTCGCGTGCGCAGGGGCGGTGCCGGGTCCGGACGCGCGCATTGGGCTGAACCTCGACGCGTCCTACCGCCTGCCTCCGGTACACAAGGCGGCAGTGCAAGCGGTATCGCACCGTGAATCATCGTCGAGCAGGGCCATGCGAACAACCCGTCCCATGGTTCGCGCCCAACCCCTTGAAGTTGCAGGTGGAGCCGCCGGACGGCTGGACGCCTGGCGTTGTTTCGGACGACCTCGCACCATTGGATTTTCGACGTGGTTGCCGTTGCCAAATCCGATCCCCTGTACTGTCCGCCAACATCCCGTTAACGGAACCGCCCCCGTACCCTGTTCCATGCACGGCCGCTCCGTGCCGATGGCCTGCGTTATAATCGGCCGTCCAATCATTCCATACTGAATCACGTCTTGGGGCTTCCCGCGAAGGCGTCATTCACTCTGTTCCCATCTCGCCATGGCCGCCAAGCTGTCCGGATTGCAGCGCAAGGAAGAACTGGCAGGCTACCTGTTCATCCTGCCCAACCTGATCGGCTTCCTGGTGTTCCTGGTATTCCCGATCCTGGCCGCGGTCTACCTCACGTTCACCGAGTGGGAACTGAGCTCGGCGCCGGAATTCGCCGGCTTGGCGAACTTCCGGGCGATGATCGGCGACGACATTTTCCTGAAGGCGTTCGGCAACACCTTCTACTACGCGTTCGTAGCCGTACCCACCGGGGTCTTCCTGGCGTTTGTCGTGGCCCTGGGCGTCAATCGGCCCATGCGGGGGGTGTTTGCCTTCCGCCTCATTTACTTCCTGCCGCACGTGACCCTCACCGTGGCTGCCGCCATCGTCTGGGCCTGGATTTACCATCCGGAATTCGGGATCATCAACTACCTGCTCAGCCTGATCGGCATTCAAGGCCCGAACTGGCTCTTCAACAGCAAGTCGGCCATGCCGGCCCTGATCATCATGAGCAACTGGAAGGGGGTCGGCTATGCGATGCTGATTTTCCTGGCAGGCCTGCAAGGCGTTCCCGCCGAACTGTACGAGGCGGCCGTCATGGACGGCGCCAACGGCTGGTACCGGCTGGTCAAGATCACAATTCCCATGCTGTCGCCGACGACGTTTTTCGTGCTGACCACCTCGTTCATCGGCGCGTTCCAAGGATTCGACCAGTTCTACATCATGACCAACGGGGGACCGTCGTTTGCCACCACGACCCTCGTCCTGCACATCTTCAACAACGGGTTCAGGTACTTCAAGATGGGCTACGCCTCGTCGATGGCTTTCGTGTTGTTCCTTTGCATCCTGTGCATCACCCTGATCCAGTGGACCTCGGCCAGGACCTGGGTGCACGGGTTTACCCAGGACTGATTGCCGACTTGAACCGGCCACCGCGCATCCCATGAAAGCAGAAGCCGTCCAACCCGAACGGATTTCCGTGCCCGCAGGGACCCGGCCGATATCCGGCCTGGGCCGGAGCACACAGACATTCATCATCGACGTGGTGGTGTGGGCCGGGTTGCTGGTCGGCAGCATCATCTTCATCCTGCCGTTCTTCTGGATGGTCTCCAGTTCCTTCAAGGAATTCGGCGGTCTGTTCAACTTCCCGCCCACGTTCATTCCCAGCACGTGGCAATGGACCAACTACCTCGAGATTTGGCGGCGGCTGCCCTTCCACCTGTTCTTCCGCAACAGCTTCTTTGTCTCCTCGCTGGAAACGGCGGGGGTCCTGTTTACATCGTCGCTGGCCGGGTACGCATTTGCCCGCCTGCGGTTCCGGCACAGGGACACAATCTTTCTGATTTACCTCTCCACGATGATGGTCCCGTTTGCGGTGCGGATGATCCCGTTGTTCGTGCTGATGCGCACATTCCAGTGGGTGGACCAGCTGCAGGCGTTGATCATCCCGGGCATGTTCAGCGCCTGGGGCACGTTCCTGATGCGGCAGTTCATGCTCACCATCCCCAGGGAGCTGGAAGACGCCGGCCTGATCGACGGTGCCAGCTTCTTCCAGATCTACTACCGCATCATCCTGCCACTCACCGGCCCGGCCCTGGCAACCCTCGGGATCTTCACCTTCATGGACAGCTGGAACGCCTTCCTCTGGCCCCTGATCATCATTAGCAGCCTGGACAAGAAGACGATTTCGCTGGGCATGGCGGCCTTCCGAGGCATGACGGCCATGAGAACACCTTGGCATCTGGTGATGGCGGCCTCGGTTGTCAGCGTGTTGCCAATCATGGTCCTGTTCCTGGTCGGACAGAAGTACTACGTGCGAGGCATCGTCACCACCGGTCTGAAGGGTTAACGACACAGCATGGGTTCCTTTCCGCGTCTCATCCCGGCATTGCTTTTGTGCCTTGCCGTTGCCCTGGCGGCCGCGGCGTGCGGCGGCGGTGGCGGCGGCGAAGCGGCGGACGCCGACTCGATCGATCTGAACGCGACCGTCGAAGGCGACGGCTGGAAAGTCAACTTGGCCGACACCCCGGAAAAGCACCTGATTCTGGGCAAGGGCAATATCACCTACCAGGCCGAGGACGGGAACATCTACCTCGTGGTGTTTCTCGAACTCGCCAACACGGGAACAGCGCTCAAGGTTGTGGACCGCGGCCTGCTCCAAATCAGGGACGCGGGCGGCAACGAATACAGTACCAGCATCTCTGCGCATCAGGTGGCCTACCTGGAACAGGACGGAAGCAAGGAGGGCTACTCGATCGTGTTGGACAGCCCCCTGCAGCCGGGCAAGAGCCGCCGGGGCGTGGTCACGTTCCTGGTCCCGGACAGCGCCACGGGCCTGCAACTCAAGTTCAAGGGCTTCGACGACACCATCGACATTGGTTTCTAGCGGGTTCCCCTACGGGGCTCCTGCACTGTTTTGACAACGTCCGTTTTGAACCGGGAGGTAACGACAATGGACGAAAAGAGAAGATATCTGCTGAGCCGGAGGCGCTTCCTGCAGGTGGGTGCCGCCGTCTCCAGCATGGCATTGGCCGCGTGCGTGGCGCCGACGGCGCCGGCCGCGGAAGACACGTCCGCGGGTGAAGCGGTCGACTCCGAGGCGGCGGCCCGTTGGCTCACCGGCATGGGCGACCGGGATGCGAGCGGAGACTTCAAGATCATGAGCTGGGAGGATGAAGGAGAAATCCGGAAGTTCCTGCTTCATATCAACGAATTCTTCGACGCCTTCTATCCGGGGCTGGAACCCGAGGTGGAGTGGGGCATTCCCTGGGGCGAGTACTGGACCAAGCTTCCGACCCTGATGGCGGCCGGCACGCCGCCCGACATGGCCTGGCAGCACCAGTCCCGCGGCCAGGTGTTCCCCTCCAAGGGCTGGTCCGTCGACCTGACCGACTACCTGAACGCCTATCCGCCCGACGGCTGGCCGGACGACTGGTGGGAGGCTTCCGTCAAGACCATGAGCTGGAACGGCACGGTCTACGCCATCCCCTACGACTGGGCCACGATTGGCATCTATGCCAACCGGGGTCTGCTGGACGAGGTCGTGGGCGGCTATCCGGCCGATCCGGACTGGACCTGGGACGACTTCGTGGAAACCGCGATTGCGGTCACCGGCGAGGACGACAACGGCATGCCCGTCTGGGGTGCCAACATCGGGCCTGGCGACAGTACCGTGTGGAACGTCGCGCAGGCGTTTGGCGGCTGGTACTTCAACGACGACATGTCCGCGGCCAGCTTCACCAACGACGGCGTGGTCACGGCGGCGAAGCTGCTCTGGGACCTGCGCTGGACACACGGGGCCATGCCGACACCGGAAGACACGCAGTCGATGGGACTGACCAGCGAGTTTGCCTTCGCCTCCGGGCGCGTCGCCATGCACCGGGCGCTGAACGACACTGCCTTCCGCATGGAGGAAGCCATCTCCGGAACGGACAATCCGTTCGAATGGGGCGTCTATGCCTGGCCGCGGGGTCCCGAGGGCCGCGTCGCCTTCGCCGGCAATTCCGGCTGGTTCGTGCCGACCGGGTCACGCTACCCGGACATCGCGTACGAACTGATTCGCTACGGTCTGTCCAACCCGGACCTGCTGCCGACCACCGGCGTCATGGGCAGCATGATTGTGTCCCGCAAGTCCTACTGGGAATGGGGTCTGCCGCAAGGCGAGACCGCGGAGATGATTCCCAACTTCCAGAATGTCTTCGTGGACATTCCGGCCGAGAACCAGCAGACGTTCCCCTACTGGCCCGGGTACCAGGAATGGAACGCCATTTGGCTCAAGCACATGGACCCGATCTTCACCGAGGGCCAGGAAGGGCTGGAAGAAGCCCTGCAGGCGCTCGAGGACGAGACCAACGAGTTCCTGGCCGCCGAAATGGAAGCCGGTTCGTAGACCAACCCACACCCGTGATCCAAGAGGGGTGTCCCAATGGGACACCCCTCTTGATTCTCCGGGCTCCGCAGCTGGACTTTGTACAAAGTCGGTGTGGACACTGAGTGGATGGGGTGTGTCAGGCCGAGTAGCAGAGGGCGGCCAGGAGCGGTGCCGGGGGGCGGCTGGGGCAGTTTTTGGATGTCGGGGGTGGCCGGGGACAGCGAAAAAGGCAGGGCCTGCGTCCAGAGGTCGTGGCGGATCTCCGCCAGGACGTCGGCGAAGGTGGGAACGGTCTTGGCATGCCAGGCGGCCCGGCGGGGGCGGAGGGCACGCGTCCGGCGCAGGCGGTGGGCGACCAGGATGAGCCAGCCGAGAGGCCCAGCAGGACCGGGGTGGTGCAGGCGATGGCCTGCGCCGACCACTGGCGCTGGGTCTCGACGCCCAGGTGGGTGCGGACCTCCTGGAACGCGGCCTCCACCTGCCAGCGCTGCAGGCAGGCGGCGAGCATGGCGGTCGGGGACCAGTCGGGGTTGGTGCAGAGCAGGACCTGGGGGTCGCGGCACCCGGCCGGGTCGGCCAGGAGCGCCTGCAGGGAGGACTGGCGGGCCCCCACGATCCGCGGCCGCCCGCGCTGGCCCGGCCTGCGGGGCGGGGGTGGATCAGGCAGGACGGCATCCAGGCGCAGCCGGGGCAGGAAGGTGACGGGCGGGTCCATGCCCTGGCAGGCGGCCAGCAGCTTCAGGGTCGCATAGGTTCCGGTCCCCGACGACCACCAGTTTCCGGTCGGGCAGCCAGCGGCGCAGGCGGCACAGCATCGGGCGGGCCCAGTCCGTAATCGTCTTGGGGCGGCGGCCCCGGGCCTCGTGGTAGTGCCGGGACGGCGCCGGCACGGTCAGGAAGGGCAGGGCCCACACCCGGCGGGCCCAGGGGATCTCGGCCAGCAGCATCAGGCTGACCCGGCGCAGCCCCTTGGCCTTGACGAAGTGGCCGTGGGAGGAGCGCACCGGGTCCCGATACACCCCCAGGGCCTCGATCTGCTCGCCCCGGCACCGTTCCAGGGTCTCGTCGATGGCCAGCCGGATGGTCCCCGTCGGGACCAGGTGCCGGACCAGCTGTTCCCACAGCACCCGGCTGACGGCCAGGGACGACCAGGAGGCCCGGCTGAGGACGTGGTGGAACAGGGCAAAGTCGCCCCGCGCCTGCAGGCCCAGCGCATACAGGGCCGTGGACACCGTGCGCCGACCGGGGGCCGGAATGACCCCCGGTCGGCAGGATCTGCGCCTTGCGCCAGGTGCGGGCGTCGAAGAGCGACGCGAAGGGGGACAAGCAGGGGTACAATGGCGTCGGGCAGGCTGGGCATGATGAACCTCTGGTAGTGCTTTGGTTCATTGTGCCAGCCTGTTTTGTCTGTCGGATACCGCCGTCAAGTTGTACAAAGTCCAGGTTAGTTATAATCCCCAACATTTTTGGGAGGTTCTGGACGTGGTGCGGGGGCGAGCGGTTTGACGGAGCGGGAGGTCTTATCGTGCCTCTACTAACAGTCGAAGAACTTTCGATCCAGTTCGGGGGCATCTTGGCGTTGGACGGGGTCGGTTTCTCCGTGGACGAAGCGGAGATTGTGTCAATCATCGGTCCCAACGGCGCGGGGAAGACGACGGTGTTCAACTGCCTCACCCGCGTTTGCGATCCCATGAAGGGTGCCATTCGGTTCATGGGCCGGGATCTGCTCAAAATGAGGCCCCACCAGGTTGTCGCCAACGGCGTGGCGCGCACCTTTCAGAATTTGGAACTATTTTCCTCGATGTCCGTGTTGGATAACCTGCTGGTGGGTCAACACTCGAAAATACGGTACAGTGCTCTGGATGCGGTTTTCCGCCTTCCCAGGCAAATGCGCGAGGAGAGGGAAGCTCGTTCGCGGGCAGAGGACACTTTGGAGCTGATGGAGCTGACGCAGGTCCGGGACATACCCGTCCACGCACTGTCTTACGACGCAAAAAAGCGTGTGGAGATAGCCAGGGCCCTGGTTTCCCGGCCCAAGCTGGCGCTGCTCGACGAGCCTGCGGGCGGCCTGACCCACCAACAAGTGGACTCCATAGCCCGCATTATCCGGGGAATCCGGGACGAGTTGGGAGTTGCGATATTGCTGGTGGAGCACCGCATGGGATTGGTGATGGACATCTCCGACAGGGTATGTGTACTCGACTTCGGTAGAAAGATTGCCGACGGGACGCCGACAGAAGTGCGCCGTGATCCTGTGGTAATCCAGACGTACCTTGGTGCGCCACATGTTGACGCTTAAGGACATTCACGTCTCTTATGGCCAAGCGCCCGCCTTGCACGGAGTCTCGTTGGAAGTACCGGAAGGCCACATCGTGACTCTTCTCGGAGCCAACGGGTCCGGAAAGAGCACCACCATTCACGCGGTGGCGGGGCTTTTGCCGATCCAGGCCGGATCCATCGATTTTGAAGGCCGGGAGATTGCCGGGTTGTCCACCGAAGCCATCGTGAGGTTGGGCATATGCGCGACGCCCGAGGGACGCCAGTTGTTCGGCGAGATGACGGTGTTGGAGAACCTGCGCCTGGGTGCGTACACCCAAGGGGAGGGCAAGGACTTCGATGAACAGCTGGAGCGGGTGCTCACCTACTTTCCCGCCCTGCGTGAGAGGCTTGAATTGTCGTCTTATCTGCTGAGTGGCGGCGAGCAACAGATGCTGGTCATCGGGCGGGCGTTGATGGCGCGGCCCCGGCTGTTGCTCATGGACGAACCTTCGTTGGGCCTGGCACCGCTTCTGGCCCAAGAAATGTTTGCCGGAATCATGAGCTTGAGTAAAGCGGAGGGCATATCGGTGCTGCTGGCCGAACAGGCCGCCGACTTGGCGGTGGGAATTTCTGGGTATGGCTACGTGTTGGAAGTGGGCAAGGTGGTGCTGGGCGACACCGCCCGGAATTTACTGGACAACGAAGAGGTGCGCAGCGCTTACCTGGGCCACTGAGCGTCGCTTGAGCCGCAATGGGAAATGCAATGGGCCTCTTTCTGCAACAGCTAATCGGCGGCGTCGCCAGTGGAAGCATGTTCGCCATCCTGGCTCTCGGCATCGTGTTGATCTACCGCTCCACCGGCACCCTCAACTTTGCCCAAGGGCAGATGGCCATGTTCTCGACGTTCATCGCTTGGTCGGCGATGAGCACAGGCATGGGCTTCTGGCCGGCGGTTTTGCTGACCCTGTTGTCCGCGCTGGCGATGGGGGCCTTGGTCGAGTGGCTGATCGTGAGGCGGGTAGAAGGAACATCCGACCTCAACTCTCTTATTGTGGCGATGGGGTTGTTCCTCATTTTCGATGGGTTGGCCTTATATGTTTGGGGACCGTTGCCCAAGAGTTTCGGCCCCTTCAGCTTCTTTAGCGGGGGCGCGTCTTGCGTTGGCGGGGTGTGCATCGGGCGTCTGAACCTGGGTATCCTGGTGGTTTCCATCGTGACTACGGCCTTGTTGTATCTGCTGTTCCAATGCACCAGGTTTGGTCTGGCGTTACGGGCAACGGCCCTAAACCGGCCGGCAAGCCGGTTGGTGGGCATCCCGGTAGGCCGTATGTTGAGCACGGGTTGGGGTTTGGGCACCGCAGTGGGCGCCATAGCCGGAATACTGGCGGCCCAAAGCCTAGGGCTGGAGATCCGGACGATGTTTTTTGTTGTGCTGTTCGCCTTGGCGGCGGCGGTGCTGGGCGGCTTGGACAGCCCTGTCGGAGCCGTGGTCGGCGGGTTGATCATCGGAGTTGTGAAGAACTTGGCTGGCACCTATACGCCTTCCAGCGTAGGCAGCATCGACTTGGCCGTGGCTTTCGCAGTGATTGTGCTGGTGCTGATGGTGCGGCCCAATGGCATTTTCGGGCGACCCGTCCGGATGCGCGTGTAGCCGGTGCAAGCCCTCCCACCCGGACTTAAGCCGATAGGGTTACTGCTGCTTAGCGTGTTCCTGGTGGTGTTTCCCTTCCTTCACGAGTGGCCTTTCTTCAGAATATTTTTAGGTGAATTCCGGACCTTCAACGCCACCATGTTTGCCATTTGGCTGCTTGTTCTGCTTGGAATGAACCTGCTGACCGGATATAGCGGACAGATCTCGTTCGGACACGCGGCGCTGGTCCTGGCCAGCGCGTACCTGACGGCGGTGCTCTCCCAACAATACGCCTTCCCTTTGTGGGGTGCCATCGGTTTGTCGGGGGCGGCAACCGCCGTCGTGGGGTGGGTGACGATAGGCATCCCCGCAGTGCGCTTGAGAGGGCCTTACCTAGCCATTGCCACGTTCGGTTTGATGCTGGCCTTTCCCCAAATCCTCAAAATGAATGTGCTGACCCGGTGGACCCAAGGGGCGTTGGGCATTAGGGGAGGCGTGGTGGAGCCTCCCGGCTTTCTAGAGGGCGTACTGGACGGCCGGGAGTGGATGTATTACGTCGCGATGGCCGCGGCGGTGGCCATGACAGTCTTGTTCCTGAACCTTACGCGGAGCCGCACGGGCCGGGCGTTCGTAGCCTTGCGGGACAGCGAGGTGGGCGCGGAACAGATGGGAGTCGACGTGCCGAGGTATAAAGCGTTGGCCTTCGGCGTCAGTTCGCTGTATGCGGGCATTGGAGGAGGGCTTTTCTTTGCCGTACAGGGATTCGTCTCTCCCGACAGCCTCGGTCTCATAGACTCGATATTCTTCTTGGTGGCGATAGTGATTGGAGGACTGGGCAGTGTGCTTGGTTCCATAATCGCAGCGTTGTTCTTAACCTTCCAGTCTGAAGCCATCAGCGCTTTGGCCGGGTTCGTGCCGGGGGCCAACAACCTGCGGAACGTTTTCTACGGGGCGTCCCTGATCGCGGTGATCGTTCTTTTTCCCAAGGGTATCGCGGGATTTTTTCAAAGGCCTCTGTGGCCCAAACTCCGGTGATGGAACCTTGGAAGGCTCTGGTCGTCCAGGTCATGACGCCGGGTGTTTGCCTGTGTACGGGTTTGCGCCATCGCCGTTCGACATCCAAGCAAGCCTACGGCCCAAGGCAATTGCATCCAAATGGATTTGGGCTTGAGGCCGATTAGCCGGCGCAGGTAGTCCTTGTTCCAGGCGGCCGCCAGCCACTTGTGGGCGGCGTGTCCCGTGCGGATGCGGCTGTCATCCTCGCCGAAGGCGACATCCAGGACCCAGTGGTGGGCGTTTTCGCTGCTCCAGTGCTGGCACACCGCCTGCAGTAGGGGCTTGGCCTTGGGGGGCAGGCTGGAAATGAAGCAGCGGGTGTCGGTCGTGACCCGGTTACCGCAGCGGTGGGTCTCAATTCGCCCGTGGTCCTTCCCGACCGTATCCGCATAATCGTGGCGACCGCCAGCGCAATCCACGGCCCTAATACTACAGTGGTACATACAGGGCATGATGATCGGGCCTTCGCCCCGCGCTTGGAGTCGTCCCATGTCCCCTGTCCCCGTCGCGCCCCCGACCCCGTGGACCCGGCCGCGATTGCCTCCTGGCCGGCCCACCGGGAGGACGTGGCCCACCGCCTGGCGCCGGCCCTGGGCACGGCCCCCACGCAGTGGCGGGCCCTGGCCTACCTGGACGGCCTGCCGGCGGGGCGGAGCGCAAGAACGGCTGGCAGCTGGCGGAAGCCAACGGCGACGCCGACCCCTACGGCATCCAGTACCTGCTCAACCGGGCGCGCTGGTCGGTGGCGGCGGCCCGCACCGCCCTGTGCGGCTCCGTGCAGGAGCACCTGGGGGATGCCCAGGCCGTGGGGATCATCGACGAGACCGCGTTCCTGAAGAAAGGCATCCACTCGGCCGGAGTGGCGCGGCAGTACAGCGGCACGGCGGGGCAGGGCGGGAACTGCCAGGTGGGGGTCTTCCTGGCCTACGCCGGGGCGCGGGGGACGCTGCTGGACGCGGAACTCTACCTGCCGAAGGGCCGGCTGCAGGGCGTCGGCCTGGCGCCGGACACGCCCTTCCGCACCAAGCCGCAACTGGCTCAACGGCTGCTGGCCCGGGCGCAGGCGGCCGGCGTTTCGCTGGCCTGGGTCGTGGGCGACACGGTCCATGGCCACTCGGGCCAGCTGCGGTCCTGGCTGGAGGAGCAGGACCAGGCCTACCTGCTGGCGGTGCCGGCCCACGAAACGTTCCTGGTCGGCCGGTACGAGTATGTGGTGGGGGAGGTGTTCGCGGCGCTGGCCGAGGGGGACTGGCAGCGGCTCCGTGCCGGACCGGGCAGCAAGGGCGAACGCTGGTGCGACTGGCAGTGCCTGGTGCTGGCCGAAGGGGCGGACGCGGACAAGGGGTACCATCTGCTCTTCCGGCGCGCCTGCGCGCAGCCGGAAAAGTGGCAGGCCCATCTCGTGTGGGGCCCTCCGGCCTGCGACCTGCCCACCCTGGTCCGGGTGGCCGGCAGCCGCTGGCGTATCGAGTCGGCCTTCGAGCTGGCCAAGCAGGAGGTGGGCCTGGACGAGTACGAGGTGCGCAACGCCCGGGGCTGGGACCGCCACATGATCCTGGCCCTGTTCAGCGTGGTGCGGGCAGCCTCCGTGCCCCCGCCGGATCCCCCAAAAAGCGCGTGGGACCGGACAGCCTGACGGCTTTCCGACAGGCCCGCGGCCGGGCCGGGGGCTGACCGTGCCGGAAATCCGGCGGCTGTGGCGGCGTCTGCTGCGGCCCGTGGTCGCGGACATGAAGCAGGTGCTGGCCTGGTCGGACTGGCGCCGGCGCCACCAGTGGGTGGCCCAGGGCTGTCACTACCGCCGGCAGCAGGCCACCACCCTGTGAATTTCCACTGTAGTGTATTAAGGGCAAAGGTGTCTTCCAGGCGATTGTGGAGGCCTTGATGGTTGGCCCGCATGCGCAGCACGTAGTCGGCTTCCTGCGCCCGGCTCTGGCGCGCTATCGATTGTTGGCAGCCCATGGCACCGAGGATCACCATGCAGCCCTCCAGGCACGGCATGCGCAACAACTCCGGGCTTGCGTTGGACTTGCCATCCACCATCGACTGGGCCAGCACCAGGCGGTGCGCCTGGGCCCAGGCGCTGCCGACGCAGGGGGACCAGCCCCCCACCCCGGTCGTGGGGGCCGCGCACACTCTGGCCGTCGATGGGCGCCACCTGGCCATCGGTCAGGGCAAAGGTGTTCTGCACCCAGTCCCGAAAGCCCTCCTCGAACCGGGCCGCATGCAGCCGTGCAAAGTCCCGCCCCAGCGTATCGTGCGAGGGAATCCTGTGCGGCAGTGCCAGGAAGGTGCGCAGCCACTCCTCATTGAGTTGGCCAAAGAGCGCGATGACCGCCAGCACCGGCAACACCAGGATGTCCGTCAGGTGGTGCCGTTTGGTGCGGTCGACCCGCGGATATCTTCCAGGGTCTCCAGGGTCTCGACCAGGGACGAAGGCATCGGGCCGTCCGTGAGGAGTTCTTCGCAGGCTGGATCCGGAACCGTCCAATGTAGGCCGGTGTCCATCCGCCCCCTTTCGCCCCCCAATGAGATGCAATCGCCCTGGCCTACGGCCCTCCAAAGCGACAATCCGAATGTGGTATAAGGTCACATCCGACCCCGTTCAACGTGCTGCGAAGCACACACAATAGGAGCGACGACATGACTCTCTCGGGTAAAGCTTGGACATGGATTGTTGCCGGATTGCTCGCGGCGATGTTTCTGGGAGCCGCGTGCGTGGAGGGTGTCGGAGAATTTCCGGTGCCTACCGAGGAGGCGTCGGTACCCGGGGTTACGGACGATGAGGTGGTGCTGGGAACTCACACCGCCCTTACCGGACCCGTCGCCGTGTATTCTCAAATCGCTTTAGCCATCAACGCTTACTTTGATTACGTGAACGAGACCAAGGGGGGAGTCAATGGCAGGACAATCAAGTTTCTGATCGAAGATGACGGCTACTCGCCTCCCAAGACGGTCGACCTGGTCCGCAAGCTGGTGGAGGAAGACCGAATCTTCGCCTTGGTCAACGGATTTGGAACGCCCACCCACTTGCAGGTTGTGGACTATCTTCAGGAAAACGGAGTGCCCGACCTGTTCATGGCGACCGGAGCTACCGAGTGGGTGAAGGACCCGGAGGCCAGGCCCACGGTCTTTGGCTCCATCCCCAACTACGTGGCCGAGGGGATAATCTTGGGGCAACATATCGCGGAGACCTACCCGGGACTAAAGTTGGGGTTGATGCGCCAGAACGACGATTTCGGCGCGGACGGAATGACCGGCATCAGGCGGGGAGTGGGTGATGCCCTGGACATTGTGGGTGAAGAAACTCACGAAGTCCTGGATGTGGACCTGGCCTCCCAGGTGGATCGCCTCCACGCGGAGGGAGTCGACGTGATTGCCATCTGGGCCACGCCCCAACATTTCGCCACCGCGATCAAACACGCGCGTCTGAACCTGAATTGGAACGTACCCTTTGTTTTGAGTTTGGTCAGTGCCAACGAATTAACCGTGCTCCTGGCCGGCCCGGAGGTCATCGAAGGCACCGTGTCCCTTGGATACCTCAAATCGGCCTTTGAAATCGACGACCCCGACGTCGCCAAACACCATAAATTGGTCCAGGACTACATGGGAGGGGAGAACGGCAACACCTTGACCCTGTACGGCCAGTACATCGGAGAGTTGGTGGAGGAAACCCTGAGAAAGGCTGGTCGGGACCTTACCCGCGAGGGCCTGATCGAAGCCGCGGAGTCACTCACTGATTTTTGGTGCTCCATTTGCCTTGGGCCCGTCAACACCAGTCCCACTGACCACGATCCCGTACAAGGGGGTTTCCTGGTACGAGCCGAAGGGGGCAGGTGGGTGAGTTTCGGCGACCTCGTCACCTACGAGGGTGTTCTGCCGGGCGACATGACGGTCGAGGACTTGGCGAGGTGAACGGGTCTTGCCTTGTAGGGGCCCGCATTCGATTGCCGCCGGTTTGCGGCTTGGGATTCCTTCCCGCACGCAGGGGGCAAAACCTCCTCGACCTCCTGTGGCCGGACCCCGTCCCACCCTAACCCGATACCGTCGCATCCCCGTCCCTCAGGCCGCTCGAACAGGGGTACCGGAACAGTTAAAGCTGGACTTTGTACAAAGTCTGGGCGGGCGCTGAGGGGTGGGGAGCGTTTCAGGCCGAGTGGCAGAGGGCGGCCAGGCACGGATCAGGCGGCGGGCACCCCGCCCGACATGGCCTGGCCGCATCAGTCCCGCGGTCAGGTATTCCCCTCCAAGGGCTGGTCCGTTGACCTAACCGATTACCTGAACGCCTATCCGCCGGACGGCTGGCCAGACGACTGGAGGGAAGCTTTGGTCAAGACCATGAGCTGGAACGGCACGGTCTACGCCATTCCCTACGACTGGGCCACGATCGGCATCTATGCCAACCGAGGTCTTCTGGACGAGGTCGTTGGCGGTTATCCGGCCGATCCGAACTGGACGTGGAACGACTTCGTGGACACCGCGATCGCCGTTGCCGGCGAGGATGACAATGGCATGCCCGTCTGGGGTGCCGACATCGGGCCCGGGCCAGCACGGTTTGGAACATGGCCCAGGCCTTCGGCGACTGGTACTTCAACGACGACATGTCGCAGGCCAGCTTCACCAATGATGGTGTGGTTACGGCAGCAAATCTGCTGTGGGACCTGCGCTGGAAGCACCGCGCCATGCCAACACCGGAAGACGCGCAGTCGATGGGCCTGACCAGCGAGTGCGCGTTCGCCTCCGGCCGTGTTGCGATGCACCGGGCGCTGAACGACACCGCCTTCCGCATGGAAGAGGCCATCTCGGGCACTGACAATCCGTTCCCCTGGGGAGTCTACGCCCGGCCGCGGGGCCCCGAAGGCCGCGTCGCCTTCGCCGGCAATTCCGGCTGGTTCGTGCCGACCGGCTCCCGCTATCCAAACATCGCCTACGAACTGATCCGCTACGATCTGTCCAACCCGGACCTGTTGCCGACCACCGGCGTCATGGGAAGCATGATCGTGTCCCGCAAGTCCTTCTGGGAATGGGGTCTGCCACAGGGCGAGACCGCGGAGCAAATCCCGAACTTCCAGAATGTCTTTGTGGACATTCCGGCCGAGAACCAGCAGACTTTCCCCTACTGGCCCGGGTACCAGGAATGAAACGCCATTTGGCTCAAGCACATGGACCCGATCTTCACCGAGGGCCAGGAAGGACTGGAAAAAGCCCTGCAGCCGCCCACCGATCCCAAACATCAGCCAATGGCCCTACCGACCGAAGTCCCGGACCCGCGGCGGGCGCGCCCCGGTCCCCGGGCACGGCGCATCCAGGTCATTGATGCGCTGCGGGGCTTCGCCCTGCTGGGCATTCTGCCCATGAACATGATTTCCTTCGCCAATCCCGACTGGATCCTGTTCAATCCCACGGTGCACGGTTCGTTCGAGGGGGTTGAGAAGTGGCTCTGGGTGGTGTCGCACGTCCTCGCCGATCAGAAGTTCATGACCATCTTCTCGCCGCTGTACGGCGCCGGCATCCTGCTGTTCACGACCAACCTGGAGAACAAGGGCATGAGGCCCACCGGTGTGTTCCTGCGCCGGTCCCTGTGGCTGCTCGCCTTCGGCCTACTGCACTATGGTCTGCTGTGGGACGGGGACATCCTGATGCTCTACGCGCTGTCCGGCATGGCCGTGTACTGGCTGCGAAACCGATCCGCGGTGTTCCTGGCCATGGCCGGCCTGGCGATGATTGCCGTCCATGCAGTTCTGATTCTGGGCGCGGGACTCGCGATGCCCTTCATGCCCGAAAGTGAAGCGGCGGCCCTGTATGCCGACTACGCGCCGTCCGCGGACGCAATCAATGCCGATATTGCCCTGCGCCGGGAGCCCTATCCGACTCAGGTCCGGCACAGGCTTGCAGCCGCACCCGAGGAGGCGGTGATTTTGATTTTGGCGTGGGGCTTTTGGAGGGCAGCGGGCCTCATGCTCATCGGCATGGCCGCCTGGAAGCTGCGGCTGTTCACGGCCGAACGATCCGACCGGACCTACATGGGAATGGCAACGATCGGCTTGCTCGCGGGCCTCCCGCTTGTGTCGTTTGGCGTCTGGGACAGAATCCGAATGGGCTGGGACGCGGCCCACGCCTTCTACGGCGGCGGCTACCAGTACAACTACTGGGCCAGCATCCTGGTGAGTGCCGGCTACATAGGTGTCGTCATGCTGGCGGAACGGCGGGACTGGCTGCCCGGATTGCGCCGGCGCCTCGCCGCGGTGGGCCGCATGGCCTTCACCAACTACATCATGCACACCGTGATCTGCGTGGCCATCTTTCAGGGATTTGGCGGCGGCCTATACGGAACGACCAGCCGTCTGGAACAGACCGTCTTCGTCCTGGGCGTCTGGATGTTGCAGATCATTCTTTCCCCGTGGTGGATGGACCGGTTCCGCTACGGTCCCCTGGAATGGCTGTGGCGCTCCCTCACCTACGGCCGCATGGAACCGTTCCGTAGGAGCCCGGCCGGAGCACACGGGTAGCCTTGCCGACATCGGAAACCTGAAACCGGGTTCCCGAACGCACCGTGAGACTTCGGAGAGCGCCCGGCCTTCGGCGACGGACCCGACACCCGGACGGCGAAAACCGGGTTCGGAACTCAAGGTCGACCCAGCCGACCACAGGATTCGGCTTCGGGCCTGAACGCAGGTGTCCGATTCCGCGGCACTGATTGACAGCGCGAGTGCCCGGAAAAGCCGCGCGTGGTGAAACCGGGATGGGAGCGCATCCGCACACCTGGTTTGCAGACAGGTGTGATGCAGGCTTTCAGGTTCCTGCAAGTCCGCGTTGAGTACTGGTTCAGCGTCCGGCAACGCCAGGTGCTGGCCCACGGCTCCTTCGGTGAAGGCGTTGCAGGCACCCCCGGACCACAACCGCCACGCCCCCGCAGTGGGATACCGCCGCCGACGCCATCCTGACCCGCCTTGCTCAGATCTGCAGAACTTACGAAATGGTGCACTGGGCCCACAGAGTACATCCCTTGGCAACAACCCTTCATTTCACCGGTACCACTAGATAAACTTGTCTATACAACATGACTTGCGCAAATGCACAAGGAATGGTATAAAAGCAATCATGAAGATCCCACGCGAAACTCTAGCCATCCGGCAAGCAGCAGAGCGCCTCGCGGACATCTTTGGCGCCTCCGAGCTAGCTGAGGATTCCAAACTCGGTGTTCGCACAATTGACAGTCAGATGTGGGATGCCGTCTTCTCGATTCGAGGCCATTGCTTCGTGCTGGAATGGAAGAGGTCGGGCTCCCTAGGCCTAGTCGCTGACGCAATTCGTCAACTGAGGATGGCCCAAAGCAGCTTCCCCCATGAGGTGATTCCGCTCCTGGCAGTCCCCTACATGGGAGAGGCAGCCCAGAAGCGTTGTGCACAGGCCGAACTTCCCTGGCTAGACCTATCGGGAAACGCCAGGATCATCGTTCCCGGCATCTTCTATCAGAACCTGGGGCATCCCAACCGGTTCCGCCGGCCCGGACGGCCGGAAAGCGCATTCGGACCAAAGGGCTCTCGCATAACGAGACTGTTGCTCATGGAGCCTGCCAAGGCTGTGAGGCAACGCGTGATAGCCTCCAGCACCGGCTTGAATGAGGGACACGTGAGCCGCGTGGTAGGCAAGCTCCTGGAAGCCGGTCTCGTTGAACGGGAAGCAGACGGAATCCGTGCCGCCGATCCGGGGACGCTGCTGGACGCTTGGCGGGAGGAGTACCGGTTTGACAGGCATGATGTGATCCGGGGCCACATTTCAGCCGGGGGAGGCGAGTCGCCGACCCATTCCATCGCCAAAATCCTGTCCAAGGCTGACGTGCCCTATGCGGTGACAGCACTCGCCGCAGCATGGTTGTGGACACGACACGCGGGATTCCGTCTTTCAACCGTATACCTCACAAGTCACCCATCGGCGGCGGTAAAGAAGGCTCTCGGATTCCGGGAAGAACCCAGAGGAGCAAACACCTGGCTGGTGGTGCCCAACGACGAAGGCGTCTTCGACGGAGCGGAGTGCGTCGAAGGCATACCCTGCGTCCATCCGATACAGGCATATCTCGACTTGAAGGACCATTCCGAAAGGGCGACGGAGGCCGCCGCAGAGATCCGACGGAGACTCTTGCGAGGCTACGATGATCCCTAAGCCATCGAGCGGCGACGGGTACGGCGGCGGGCAGTTGGACCGCGTCCACCGGACATGCATCTACATGGCAACCAAGCTGGGTGACCTCCTTGACGAAATCGTTGTGGTCGGCGGACTGGTTCCCTATCTTCTCGTCGCCCAGGAGAGCCTGCCGTCAGGCCTGGAACCCCATGCAGGCACTATGGACCTGGACATGGGCCTAGCCTTGGCCATTTTGAATCGGGAGCGCTATCGAGAACTGGGGATCAGGTTGAAAGACGCGGGATTCCAGCCGGATGTCAATGACCAGGGAAATAAGAGACTTCAGTCCTGGACCACAGGCGGGGTCCATCCTGTAAAGGTAGACTTCCTGATTCCCCCCATCGATGAAACAGGAGAGGGAGGTACGCTCTTCCACATCGAATCCGACCTGGCCGCAATAGTCACGCCAGGTCTCGAATTGGCATTCAAAGACCGGTCCTGGAAAGAACTGTCCGGCACCACTCCTTCAGGTGCAAGGGCCACCCGAAACATTCCGGTATGCAGTCCAGGCGCCTTCACCGTCCTCAAGGCCCTTGCCTTTCACAACAGGACGGAGAACAAAGACGCTTACGACCTCTTCTACGTTTGGAGCGGGGTTGGCATCCCCAAGGTTGCAGAGTGCCTGGCTGTCCTCCTGCCCAACCCCTACATCGACGAAGCACTGTCCGTTATCGAGACGGACTTCTGCAACCACGACGGACCTGGCCCAATAGGGACGGCGCAGTTCATCACCCGGGGACGTGACGATGACGTTCAAGCGGATGTCGTCGGCCTCGCTCGGGAGCTTCTTCATGTCATGGAGCGACTGTGACGCCCCCAGTCTCAACGCCCAGTACTTCGAGGAGATGGGGGCAGTAAAGGTTCGGGAGAACCTGCTCACGGACTCCAACATCCAGGAGTCGGTCAGGCTAGTGGACGAGGAGATGGACAGCATCGCCCGCGAGCAGCGCCGGAGGCTGAGACCATAGAGGCGGATCTTGTGAGCTGAAGCGCAGGCTGGAACGGTTCTATGACCTGGCAGAGACCGCTGCCTTGGACATGTGCACTTATTCCAGGGGTTTGGCGGAAGTCTGTACGGCACCACCAGCCGCTTGGCACAGACCATCTTCATCCTCGGTGTCTAGATCTTTCAGATCGTCGAATCCGTCTGGTGGCTGAATCGATTTCGCTACGGCCCCCTGGAATGGCTGTGGCGCTCACTCACCCACGGCCGCATGGAACCGTTCCGGCGGAGCCCGGGCGAAGCACACAGGCAGCCTTGCCGGCACCGGGAACCTGAAAGCAGATTTCCCGAACGCACCGGGAGACTTCGGAGAGCGTCCGACCTTCGGCGACGGACCCGACACCCGGACGGCGGGAACCGGGATCGGAACTCAAGGTCATCCCGACCAACCACAGAATTCGGCTTCGGGCCTGAACGCAGGTACCCGATGCTGTAGCACTGATTGACAGGGTTAGGCTGTGGCCCTTGACAGTTGGTATCTGTCAGGCGGACCAGAGTCCCGGCGAAGCATTTCCTCGCCGAGACCGATTGAAACAGACATTAGCAAAGAGCCTCGGCATCACGCCTGGGCTCTGCTCAGGTTGGCACAACGGTTCACGTTACGTCAGGGCAGGCATTGTTCCATCCAATCGGCGTATTCCAACAAGAAATCCGAGTACGCATCGAAGTCGAATGGCTCTTCCGCCATGAATTCATTGATCCTCGCCAAATAACGCATGAGCTCGGAATTGTGGCAATTGAATTCCGGCGCGGGGTCAGAGATTGTGTCCGGGATAGGTGTTGGATTCGGTGTTGGGAGAGGTGTGGGTGATGGCAACGCTGTCGGCATTGGTGTGGGTTCATCCACAACCTCCAGCGGGGGCTCGGACACTGCCGCTGGAACCGCCGCGGGCTTGGAACCTGTCCGCAACCAGGAGAGCAAAACGATGTTCAGGTTCGGTTCCGGAACTGCAATGCCCCGGTTCCGCATCACAACCTCTATGTCGTCGACTTCGGCCACTAGGCTGTTCAGTTCCACCACCGCCGCGGCATGACGCAGGTGGATGCTATCCCGAAACTCGGTGGCCGAGACTAGTACTACAGTTGTAAAGCAACAAGTTGTGCCTGTCTACGGTAGTGGCAGCACTGGGCCGTCCAGGCATGCAGCCGCTTCCAGTCCAGCCAGGCCAGGACATGGTCCGTGGCGGGCACGATGCGC
>MKWU01000234.1_pt1 | contig 105137 bp, 89 predicted proteins | sample 809101 | NCBI WGS metagenome assembly MKWU01 (sample SAMN05860141, study PRJNA318959) | sponge metagenome | host: Aplysina aerophoba | place: Slovenia: Piran, Adriatic Sea, Gulf of Piran | collected 2013-05-07
CCACCGCGCTGGTGGACGGCACCGCGCTGGTGGCAGCGGACGGGGCGGGGCGTGCCGCTGCGGGGACCACGGCCGCGGCCGGTGCGCTGCGGTCCGGTACGCCATGGCCGATGCCCGAGTCGGCGCTGCCATTGCCGTTGCCGTTGTGCACGGGGTGGCCGTGGTCGGGCGCGGCGGCGGTAGCGGCGGTTGCCGCCGCTGCCGCGTGATCCGCATCGCTCAGTTCGCCGAGGAACTCTTCCTCGGCCTCGGTCAGTTCCCCGGCAATATCCACGTCGGCAGCAGCCGCTGGGGGCTGCCGCACCACGGACGTTGGCGGCACGGCCGTATCGACCGTCACCCAGTCGCCGTAGGCTTCCAGGTCAGTGTCAGGCGCCGGGCGCGTATTCTGCTCCATTGAATCCCTCGCATTGAGTATCGGCGTCCTTCTTCGGTAGTTGATTGCGGATGCCGTTCAAGAATCGGCGGCAAGGTGCCGTGGCTAGAGATCAGGTGAGTGTCCCGCGCCTGTTTTACTGCACCGTCGCCGGTCTGGTGATCGCCATCGTGCTGTCGTTCCTGTTTGGTGCCTCCGGGTTGTTCAACTATCACAACCTGCGCGCGTACGAGGCACACGTAACGGACGGCATCGTCGCGTTGCAGGACCGTTATCGCGGTCTGCAGCAACGTGTTGCCGTGCTGCGCGACAATCCGGAAGCGCTGCGCCTGCTGGCCCGGGAGACCGGCTACTTCCGGGCCGGCGAGACGGCTATCGAGGTCGGCCCGGCGCCGGTCGAGCCCACCGCCGCGGCCGGCGCACACTCCGGGCGCGAGTTCGTGGACGTGGCGCCGCTACTGCAGCGCACGCCGCCGGCGCCGCGCGATCCGTTCAACGCGCTGGCGCTGGGACTGTTCCTGGGCGTCGGCTCGTTCGCCATGCTGAGCATATTGCGCGCATTCCGGCGGCGTTCGCAGGCCGGCGCAGCGCCCGGCGCCGGCGCCCCGTCGGACCAGGGTGCCGGACAACCGACGCGGGCGCGGCGAATGCGGCGTCATCGGCCACGCCGCCGGATGACTCCGCCGGCACGACACCGGCGCGCGATGATCGCGCAGCCCCTGCCACGCCCGAGCCCGGCGGCGGAGCGGACCCGGATGCCGCCGGACGGCGCAGGAAAGCGCGCCGCCGCCGGCGCGACGTCACCGTCTACCGGCTGTAACCTGGCGCATGTCAGCGATTCTGCACCCGCGCCACGCGGAGATATGTGCCGTGTTGCAGCGGCGCGGCATCGTGGTCATGCGCACCGACACCGTGTACGGGCTGCACGGCGTGGCGCCCGACACCGGCGCCCGGCTTGCCGGCCTGAAAGGCCGTGACGAGGCCAAGCAGATGCTGGTGCTGGTGGCCGACGCCGCCGGCGCGGAGGCGCTCACCGGCACCGCACCGCCGCCCGCGCTGGCCGCGCTTTGGCCCGGTCCGCTGACCATCGTGCTGCCGGTGCGTCCGCGGCCCGCGCGCCGCCTGGGCGTGGCCACGCTCGGCGTGCGGGTGCCCGGAGATGCGGCCCTGCGCGCCATCGTGGAGAGGGTGGGCGAGCCGATCTACTCGACCAGTGCGAACCGTGCCGGCGAGCCTCCGCTGCACGACCGTCACGCCCTGCAGCGCGCGTTCGCCGCCGCCGCGGACCTGCTGGTCTACGATGGACCTCCGGCCGCGGCACAGCCATCGACGGTGGTGGATGCTACCGTCTCGCCGCCGCGCGTGGTGCGCGCCGGCGCCATCGCCATCTCCGCCGAGCAGCTTGCCGGCATCGACGGCTGATCGGCCGCGCGCGGCGGCAGCCTGCGACGCCGCGCCCTACGGACCGGCGGCGCCCCGGCGTGCGGCGAACCACGGCGCCCAGGCGGCGAGAAACTCCAGCATCAGTTGCTGCTGGCCGCCGAAGAACTCGCGCTCCAGCCGCGTACCGACCCGCCCGATGTAGCGGAAGTGCCACGGCTCGTAGTTGTAGCCGGTGCGCTCGGTGGCGCCGAGCGGGTAGGAGAGGGAGAATCCGAACCGCCAGGCGTGCTGCGCCACCCAGCGCCCGTTGGCGGTCTCGCCGTAGCCGTCGGAGATGGAGCCGAAGTCGACCGCAGTGCCCAACTGGTGCTGGGAATGCCCGGGCCGCGCCGACACCAGGTCCGCCGCCTCGCGTCCGAGCTGGTCCACGTGCCGCTTGTAGAGCCGGTCCTGGTAGTCGAAGGAGCGGTAGGCGGACGACACCATCAGCTCGATGCCGTCAATGCGCGCCGCCTCCGCCATCGCCAGCAGATCGGGCATGACCCGGCGCGACAGCCGGTGGCCGGTCCGGTTGGTGGTGATCGGATAGGTGTCCAGCGCCACCAGGTCGGTCGGTACGTAGTCCTGCGGCAGCGCGTGCCGCTTGTCGACCAGCACCCGAAACGAACGATCCGCGGCCAGCACCTGCGCCACCAGATCAAGGAATACCTGGCTATGCGTACGGATGCGCTCCGCGGTCACGGCATCGACCTGCTCCAGCACCTCATCCAACTCCGGCGCCGCAATCGAGAAGTCGGGATGGATCGGCGGCGCCGGCTCCGACGATGCCCCGCACCCGGCCAGCAACAGGCCCACCGCCACGCTCAACGATGCCGGCCAGCGGTGGATTCCGGCCGCCGCTCCGAGCGGGATCAAAACAGGCGCTCGACCACTTCGTCCATGGAGTCGACCGGGGTAAACACGATGCCCCTCTTGATGTTGTCCGCGATTTCGTCCAGGTCGCGCACGTTGCCGCGCGGAAACACGATCTCGCGCACCTTGTTGCGGCGCGCCGCGATCACTTTCTCTTTCAGGCCGCCGACCGGCAGCACCTTGCCGACCAGCGACAGCTCGCCGGTCATGGCCAGCGATTGGCGCACGCGCCTGCCGGTTACCAGTGACAGCAGCGCGCACGCCATCGTGATTCCGGCCGACGGACCATCCTTTGGAGTCGCTCCGGCGGGGATGTGCAGGTGGATCTTGTGATTGTCGAAATAGTCGCCGCGAACGCCGTGCCGGCCCGCCGCCAGGCGCACGAATGAATACGCTATGGTGGCTGATTCCTGCATCACTTCGCCCATCATTCCGGTCAGCGTAATGCCGCCGCGACCGACGTTGGCGACCGCTTCCACCATCAGAACGGCGCCGCCGAGTGCGGTCCATGCCAATCCCATTACCATGCCGGGAGCGGTAATCCGGTTGCGCTCCTGATCACCGAAAATGGGCTTGCCGAGAAACTCCTCGAGCGTGTCCGGGGCAATCTTGATGGGCAGCTCGAGGTCCTCCATAAGCACCCTTCGAGCGACCTTGCGATGGATCCGGTCGAGCGCCTTTTCGAAGTTCCGGACGCCCGCCTCGCGTGCCCATCCAGTACAGATGGCGCGCAGTGCACTGGCCTGATACTTGAGCTGCTTCTTGTCGATGCCGGTACGCCGCAGCGACTTCGGAATGAGGTAGCGGCGCGCGATGTTGACCTTCTCCTGTTCGACGTAGCCGGACAGACGGATCACCTCCATGCGATCCAGCAGCGGTGCCGGGATGGTGTCCACGGTGTTGGCGGTGGCGATGAACATGACCGAGGAAATATCGAACGGCAGATCCAAGTAATGATCGCGAAACGCGTGGTTCTGTTCGCCGTCCAATACTTCCAGCAGGGCGGACGACGGATCGCCCTGGAATGACGCGCCGAGCTTGTCGATCTCGTCGATCATGAACACGGCGTCGCGCACTTTCGCAATCTTCAAGCCCTGTATGATCTTTCCTGGCATGGCGCCGACGTAGGTGCGCCGGTGCCCCTTGATCTCCGCCTCGTCGCGCATGCCGCCGACCGAGAACCGGAAGAACTCGCGGCCGAGCGCGGCCGCAATCGACTTGCCGATCGAGGTTTTGCCGACGCCTGGCGGCCCGACCAGGCAGATTATCGAACCGCGCGACACGCCGCCACCGTTGCCGGCTGTCAACCGGCCAACGGCAAGATACTCGAGAATGCGCTCCTTGACATCTTCGAGGCCGTAGTGATCGCGCTCCAAGCGGCGCTGGGCACGGGTCAGATCGACGAGCTTGGGCTCGGGTTCGTTCCAGGGCAGTGCGGCGATCGTTTCGAGGTAATTTCGGGTAACCACGAACTCCGCCGAACTCGGATCCATCAACGCAAATTTGTCCATCTCGTCGTCGACCCGCTCGCGTGCCTCGCCGCGCAGCTGGAGACGCTCGAAAACCTCCACCAGGCGCTGATGTTCGCTGGACTTTGCATCGACCGGCATGCCGAGCTCGGTCTTGATCGCCTTCAACTGCTCCTTGAGAAAGTATTCGCGCTGGCTCTTCTCGATCTTGTCGTTGAGCTGGTCCTGGATACGTTTCTGAATGCGCAGCAGCTCCTGTTCCTTCTTGATGAAGACGAGCACACGTTCCATCCGCTCCCGGACGTCCACAGTCTCCAGCACGGACTGCTTCTCGGTGCCTTCTATATTCAGAATGGAGGCCACGAAATCGGCGATCTTTCCGGGATCGTCGATGTTCACCATGTTGAGCCGCATTTCCTCCGAAAACAACGGGTTGTTCTCTGATAACTGCTTCATCTCGGTAACCAGAGCACGCGTCAATGCGCGTACTTCGAGGGACTCCATGTTGGTGTTTTCCAGGTATTCGACAGCGGCCGCAATGGGCGCCTCCGGAGACAGCACCTTGGCGATCCGAAAACGCTTCAGAGTAGACAGAAAAATATTGATTCCACCGTCCGGGAGATTGATCTTGCGAACAATCTTGGCAGCTGTTCCTATACTGTGCAAATCGCCCGCTTGCAGGTCTTCATCGGAGTCTGATTGCGGGCCGGTCGTGGATCCGTTACGGAGCAATACCAAGCCCACGCAGCCGTCTCCTTCGAGAACCTCGCGAACCACCCGTTCGTCGCGTCCCTCGGGGATCATCATGGGCGTAAATACGCCCGGAAACATGGGACTGTTGTGGAGCGGCAGGATGGTCAGCTTCGGGGGCAGAACGGTATCGGCAGGGATGATTTGCCCGCGCGCCATCACTATGAAACTTAGTTGCGGGCGGCGCCGCGAGTCAAGTTTGCCGAGTGGGCTTGATGCGCCCGCGCGACACCGGTAAGCTGCGGTGCATGCCGTCAGGTCGGCGTCGCAACTCGATCGAGTCGGCAGTAGTGCTGCAGGCGGCACGCATGGGCGAGATTCATCGCCGGGTGGCGTTGTTTACCGGTGAGCGCGGGGTAGTCTACGCAACCGCACACGGCGCCGGTAAGGCGGTAAGCAAGCTGAAGGCGGCGGCGATCCCGTTTGCGCTCATCACCGCCTATCTCTATCACGACCCGGTGCGCAACTCGTTCAAGGTCACCGACGTGGAGGCACGCAACCTGCATCCGGCGATCCGCGCCGATCTGCGCAAGTTCTTCACCGCGTCGCTGTGGGTGGAGATCGTGTTGCGCAGCCACGGCGGCGGCACCCACGCGGACGAGTTGTTCACCCTGCTGGTGGAGTCGCTGCAGCGGCTCGACGGCGCCTCCGAGGACGACGTCGCACTGCTGTCTGCACAGGTTTTGTGGCGCGCGCTGCTGCATATGGGCATCACGCCCGACCTGGAGTGCTGCGACGCCTGCGGCCGGGAAGTCGGCGCGCACGAGGACCTGCGGCTTGCCGCGCACGGCGGCAGCTGGTGTCAACGCTGCGCCGCGGCGCGCGGCCTGCGCGACCTTCCGGTGGCCGGGTTGCGCATCGACGCGTCCGCGCGGCGCTTTCTACTCGCCACCGGCGCCCTGCCGCTCGCCGCGGCGGGCGCGTATACGTTCGCGGGAGCCGAGCAGCTGCGCCGGTCGTTGCAGCAATTGGTCCAGCACGGTCTGGAGCGCCCGCTGAATTCGCTGCGTTGCGCGGCCGGGATCCTGTGAGCGGGTCGGCCACCGGCACCGCGGCGCAGCGCCCCGCGACCGCCGCCCGGCGCGTGTTCCTGGCGCTGCCGCTCCCGCCGGCGGCGCGCGCCGAGCTGGCCCGGCTGACCGAATCCGCGCTCGCGGCACATGCACCGCACCTGCGCCTGGTGGATCCGTCCGGGTACCATGTGACCGTGCACTTCTTCGGCCCGCTCCCGGGCGATGAGTTGCGCCGCGCGCAGGCGCTGTGCGGACCGGTGGTGGAGGCGCTGGCCGCGCCGGTGCGATGCCGCCTGGCCGGGCTCGTGCAGCTGCCGCCGCGCGGCCCGGCGCGGGTGGTGTGCGCGGTGTTCGGAGAGGGCCACGATGCGTTGGCCGCATTCCTCGCCGCGGCCGGCGAGCGGATCGGCGGCGCCGCGTTTCCGGTCGCCGCGCGCAGCCCGCTGCCGCACGTGACCGTGGCGCGCGTGCGGCATGGCCGGCGCTGGCGGATGTCCGAATCGGCGGCGCTGCCCGGAGCGGGCCCGGACACGGCGGCGGGTACGGCGCGCCGCGGGATCGATTTCCAACGGCTTCCGGGCCACGGCGAAGGGGCGCCGGCTCCGTTTTCCCTTGACCAGCTGGTGCTGTTCGAATCTCGCCTGCATCCTTCCGGTGCCCGGTACGTGCCGCTGGCAAGCCGGCACCCGGCGGCGCGGTAGCGGCCCATCCATGAACTGGTCCAAGAGCGCCGTCGACACGGCCGAGGTGAGGCGCATATCGCGCCGTTTCCGCCTCGATGCGCTGGCAAGCACGATCCTGGCACGCCGCGGCCTGGGCGATGGCCATTCCGTGCTCTACCTCCTGGAGGAGGACGAGCACTTCCTCCATAACCCGTTCGCCCTGTCCGGCATGGCCGCCGCCGTGCAGCGCATCATCGACGCGGTTACCGAGGAACAGCCGATCATGGTGTTCGGCGACCGCGACGTGGACGGCGTCACCTCGACGGCATTGATGGTGGACACGCTGCGGGAGATGGGTGCGACGGCGAACTGGCGGCTACCGGAGGGCGACGACCCGTACGGTATCACCGCGGCCCTGATCGACGATCTGGCGGCCGCGGGCGTGCAACTGCTGATTACCGTCGACTGCGGAGTGACGGCGGGAGCGGAAATCGCCGCCGCCCGGCAGCGCGGGATCGACGTCGTGGTGGTCGACCATCACGAACCGTCCGCGGAAGTGCCGGATGCGGTGGTGGTGGATCCCAAGCTGTCCGGTTCCAGCTACCCGTTTGTCGATCTGTCCGCGTGCGGCGTGGTTTGGAAGCTGGCCTGGGCGCTGCGCTTTGCGCGCACCGGTCTGTTCGGCGAGACGGTGTGCCTGCTCAACGTGCGGCCGCTGCACGATAGTGTCGTTATCGAAGCCGTCAGGCTGACCAACCTGGTGCCCGGCGACAGGTTGTTCGAGACGGTCAATCCCGGCGCCGGCGCGCCGGCGGTGGAGCGCCTCGCGGAGTTTGCCGACGGCTGCCAGATCGTGGTGTACGACGAGCCCCTGGTCCGCAACCTGCTGGCACGCGCGTGCGGCGCCGTCGACCTGGAGCCGCACGACCTGGCCACCGACGTTGCCAAGATGCACCCGCGCACCGCCGGACAGTCGCTGCTGCAACTCCGCGAGCGCAGCAAGCTGGCGCGCTACCGCGACGACACCTTGACCGAACTGGATGTGCTCACCGAGCTGTTTTCCGTGGTCGTGGTGCGGCGCCACCCGGAACTGATCGAGCAGGGCAACGCGACGCTGGACCTGGTGGCGCTGTCGACCATCGCCGACCTGATGCCGCTGCGCGACGAGAATCGCATCCTGGTCAAGCGCGGTCTGCGCGCCCTGGCCGCCACCGAGCGGGTCGGCCTGCGCGAGCTCCTTGCCCGCGTCAACCTGTACGGCAAGCAGCTCACCACCATCGACGTGTCGTTCCACCTGTCGCCGGTGGTGAATTCGGCGGGCCGCATGGGCGAGGCGCCGACCGCGGTGCGCATCCTGCTGACCCGCGATCAGGCGGAGGCGAACACCCTGGCGGACCGGCTGCTGGAACTGAATCGGCAGCGCCGCAGCGTGGCCGATCAGGCTTGGACACGGGTTCAGGCGGGCGCCCGCAGCAGCTACGAGGGTACCGGCGGCAAGCTGCTCTGGGTAATCGACCGCGAGGTGCCGCGCGGCATCACCGGCATGCTGGCGGCGCGGCTGATGGAGGCATTCCGATCCCCCGCCATCGTGGTAGCCGACCAGGGCGAGGAGGCGAGCGGGTCGGTACGCACCCTGCCGGGCTTGCCGGTGGCCGACATCCTCGGTCCGGTGGACGATCTGCTGCTGCGCTGGGGCGGCCATGCGATGGCCGGCGGGTTCAACCTGGCGTCGGCCGGGCTGACACAGTTGGCGGCGCGCCTGGGGCGGTTGGCGGAGACCGTGGATGCGGTGGCCGCCCCGGCCTCCGCCATGCGCGAGGTGGATGCCGAGATTCCCCCCGACTACCTGACCCCGGAGGTGTGGCAAACGGCGGACCTGTTCGCGCCCTACGGCGCCGGCCATCCGCCGCTGGCGTTCCTGATGCGGAACGTGCCGATTCTGCAGGTGGACCTGGTAGGCAAGGGCCAGCCCGCGCATGCCAAGCTCCTGCTTGAAGCGGGCGGCTATCGCTGGCCCGGCCTGTACTGGAACGCGGCAAAAAAGGTCGGCACCGACTTCGCCGCCGGCGACCGGGTCAATATCGTATTCCGTCTTACCCGCTCGCACTACGCGCAGGTCGAGACCCTGCAGCTGACCATTCTCGACCTGGAGCGGTGATCCGGACCCTGCGCTCCCTGCCGGCCGCTGCCGCGGCGGGCGTCTGGCTGGCCGGCGCCTGGCTGGCGGGCATGGCGGCGGCGGCGGACCCGGCAACCGGTGCGCGGGCGCTGGTGCTGGAGCCGGTGATCGGTCCCGACGGCGCACCGTTTGTGGAGCGGGGCTGGACGGTCTGGCAACTCGCCGGCACTCGCTCCCGGTTCGAGGAGGGCCGGTTGGCGCTCGTTTCGGGGCTGCTGGCGCGCTCGCCGGAGACATCGCCGCCGCCGGCACCGGCGTTGAGCGCCCCGCGCGAGGTGGTGCCGGGCGCGCCTCTGCGGGTCTACCTGTGGGCCACGCAACCGCTCGCCCGGGTGCAGGTGAAGGTGCAGACGGCCGCTGGAACGCTGGTGTCCGCCCGCGCCTTCGCTGCCGAGCGCGCCGCCGGCGACCCGCGTACCGGCGTCTGGGTGGCGGTGTTCGGCATTCCGAGCACCGCGGAGCAGGGTATCGCCCGGCTCATGGTAGCGGGCGACGGCGGTGCCGAGGCCGGCGGCGCCGGCGTGCTCGAAATCGCGCAGCCCCTGTTCGTCGGCGCCCGCCGCTTCGGGGAGGAGGAAATCCCCCTGCGCAAGGGGCTCGGCGACCTGCGCCGCGGCGACGATCCGGTGCGCGCCGAGCAGGCGCGTGAGCTGTGGGCCCTGCTCGGCACTTGGCGGCCGGTTGACGACGGCCACACGGAGAGGCTGCGGTACCCGGTGGTGGGCGCCCGGCGCAGCGCCGGATTCGGCGACCGGCGGCTGTACCGCTACGACGACGGCGCCACCGACCGGTCCATCCACAATGGCGTCGATCTCGCCGCACCGGAGGGAACCGTGGTGGTGGCGGCTGGAGCGGGTACCGTGGTGATGGCCCGGTTTCGCATCGTCACCGGGCTCACCGTCGTGATCGAGCATCTGCCGGGCGTGTACTCCCTGTATTACCACCTGTCGCGGCTCAACGTGGCGGTCGGCGAGCGGGTCGAGCCGGGCATGGCGCTCGGTGCGGTAGGCAGCACCGGGCTGGCCACCGGACCGCATCTGCACTGGGAGGTGCGTGCGGGCGGCGTCGCCGTGGACCCCGACGTCCTGGTCACAACACCGTTGGTTGACATACCGGACGATTTGGTTACCTTATTTCCCTGATAGGCCCCACGGTCGCGATTGTCGGCTGTCGGCCCGAAAGGAGGATAGCACCCATCGCACACGTAACCGTCGGCGAAGACGAACTACTTGAGAAAGCGCTGAAGCGCTTCAAACGCATGGTGGAGAAAGAGGGCATCGTTCGCGAGTGGAAGCGGCGCGAATACTTTGAGAAGCCCTCGACGGTGCGCAACAAGAAGCGCAAGGCTCTTGAGCGCAAGCGCTTGAAGAAGCTGCGCAAGGTCACCGCTCTCAAGAAATACTAGTAACCGTTCCCACCACCTGCTCCCGCGCCCGGACGATCGGGTGATATTTTGCTGGTTGACGGGCAGCACCGAAAGCTGCTATCTTTTCCTTCTGACGACGCAGGGTAGAGCAGTTGGCAGCTCGTCGGGCTCATAACCCGGAGGTCGCAGGTTCGAATCCTGCCCCTGCTATACAAAAGGCCGCCCGTTGGGGCGGCCTTTTTCGTTTCCGGTGCCGTTGTCATTGCGCGTCGGCGTGGTTCTCCGAATAGCGGTGAAGGGACTCGAACCCCTGACACAGCGGATATGAGCCGCTTGCTCTGACCGGCTGAGCTACACCGCCGGGAAATCAGCCAGCCGGCGGTTGCTCGCACAGCCTGCTGACAGCCCAAAGTATACGAATTCCGGCCGCCCGCGTCGACGCCCAGGGCTGTTCGGAACGCTGTCGCCGGTACGTAGTAAGATCCCGCGCACCGCACCATGCACAGTACGAATACTCCGCAGAAACGGCCACGGCCATCGATAGAAGCGTTCACCGACGGCGGCTGCATCGGCAACCCCGGGCCGGGAGGCTGGGCCTTTCATCTCACGCTCCCGTCGGGCCGGGTAATCGAAGATTCCGGCGCGGCCGCCGCCACTACCAACAACCGCATGGAACTGATCGCCGTCATCCAGGCGCTACGGGCGGTCCGCAACCTGCCGGAGGCGCTCGCCTCCGAGGTGGTGGCGGTTACCGACTCCACCTACGTTCAGCAGGGCATCACCTCGTGGATCTGGCGCTGGCGCGCGAACGGTTGGCTGACGTCCGCCAAGCAGCCGGTCAAGAACGCCAACCTGTGGCGCAAGCTCGACGAGGTGGCGGCCGCGACCGGGGCGCAGTTCCGCTGGGTGCGCGGCCATGCCGGCGACCCGCGCAACGAGCGCTGCCACGCGCTGGTACAGGCCGCCATCGCGGCTGAGCGGACCAACTCCGGCAGCCATTAGCGCGTCCATCACCCGGGCAGTCCGAACCGGGGCGTGAAGCGGCGCCGCTCGGATCCCGTTATCCGGGGCGGGAGGCAGCAGTGCATTCATTGGTCTATGGGCATGCCCCGTTCGGGGTTGATGGCGATCTGGTGGCGGTGGAGGTGGACCTGCGCCGCGGCATACCGGGGGTCGACATCGTCGGCCTGCCCGACGATGCGGTACGGGAGTCGCGCGAGCGGGTACGGGTGGCGATTCGCAACAGCGGGTTTCAGTTCCCGCGCGACCGGGTATTGGTCAACCTGTCGCCCGCCGGGGTGCGCAAGGTGGGCGCCGCCTACGACCTGCCGCTGGCGCTGGCCGTCCTGGTCGCCTCCGGCCAGGTGCCGGCGCCGCGAGTGCCGGTGATGGCATGCGGCGAGTTGAACCTGGCCGGCGCCGTGCACCCGGTCAGCGGCATCCTCACCGCGGTCACCGCCGGCGCCGAAGCCGGGCACTCCTGGTTCCTGGTGCCGTCCGGCAACCGGCGCGAGGCGGAGGCACTCGGCGTCGGCGCCGTCCTGGGCGTGGACAGCCTCACCGATGCCGTCGCCGCCATGGCCCAGGCAACGGCGGCCGCCCCGGCACGGTCCGGCGCCGCCGCCGACGGCCGGGGCGCCGCCGCCCAACAGCCGTCGCCGTGGCGCGCGGAGTTGGGAGAGATCACCGACATCCGCGGTCAGAGTGTGCTGAAGCGGGCACTGGCGGTGGCGGCCGCCGGCGGCCACCACATGCTGGTATTCGGCCCGCCGGGCAGTGGCAAGACCATGGCCGGGCGGCGGCTGGTCGGCCTGCTGCCGCCGCTGCCGCGGCAGGAGGCGCTGGCGGTGACGCAGATCCACTCGGTGGCCGGCAGCCTGCCGGTGGACGCCGGCCTGTTGGGCTGGCCGCCGTTCCGCAGTCCGCATCACAGTGCGTCTGCGGAGGGGATTGTCGGCGGCGGCCGCCTGCTGCGTCCCGGCGAGGTGTCGCTCGCCCACCACGGGGTACTGCTGCTCGACGAGGCCCCGGAGTTCTCGCGCCCGTTGCTGCAGAGCCTGCGCGAACCGCTGGAAGCAGGCTTCGTGAACGTGGTGCGCGCCGGCAGAACCGCGCACTTCCCGTCCGCGTTTCAACTGGTGCTCACGGCCAACCCCTGTCCGTGCGGCAACCTGGGCCGCCGCCATGCCGCGTGCATCTGCTCGACCGCCGAGGTCAAGCACTACTGGAAGAGACTGGGTGGCGCGCTGCTGGACCGCATCGACATTCGCGTCCCGGTGAGCGACCCGCCGCCGGGGGCACTGCTCGGCCCCAACGAAGAGCATCCGGACGACTACCTGCAGGCGGTGCACGGTGCCCACCGCCGGCAATGGAAGCGCTATCGGGACCATCCATGGCGACTGAACGGGCGCTTGCCGCCGCGCGAGGTGGAGCGCTACTGCGTGCTCGGCGAGACCGAGATCCGCTGTCTCGAACGCGGCATGCGCCACGCGCACCTCTCCTCCCGCGCGCTGCACTCGGTTATCAAGCTGTCGCGCACCATCGCCGACCTGGACGGCTGCGACCGGATCGCGGCGGCGCATGTCAACGAGGCGCTGCAATACCGCCGCTACGGCGACGTGGATATCTACTGGCACTACGACTGAGCCGGTGCGGTCGACGCCCGTGCACGTCGGGCACGTCGGGCACGTCGGGCACGCATCGCACCGGCGGCCGACGGCTGATCGAGCGCCCGCGGCAGGCGCATGGCAGGCGCCAAAATCGGCCGCCACGGCGGGTCCGGTCGTGGTACATTGGTCGCCGGAATGAGATCGTACCGCGGCCGGCATCTCCTGGTGAGCGCGGGTATCGCCGCCGTGACCGGCGCCGGCATCGGATTCCTGATTGCCGAAGCGCTTACCGGCGCGCGCGCCGAGCGCTTCACTCCGGTCGTTGCGGACGGTGGCAGCCGCGCACGGCCGGCGCCGCCCTTGCCGGTGCAGTTCCGCGCCGGCGCGGCGGCTCTTTCCAGCGACGAAGCCAACAACATCGAGATCTACCAGGAGCGCAACGAGGGGGTGGTCAACATCTCCGCCCTGACGCCGGAGTATCACTGGTTCCTGAACGCCGTACCGCGGTACGGGTCGGGCGCCGGGTCGGGTACCGTGATCGACCGGGAAGGCCACATCCTAACCAACTACCACGTGGTCGGGGGCGCGCGCCAGGTGAGCGTGACCCTGGCCGGCGGTGACGAGCGCGACGGAAGGGTGATCGGCGTCGACCCCGAAAACGACCTGGCGGTGGTGAAAATCGATCCGCGCGGGTTGCACCTCACCGTAATCCCGTTCGGACGCTCCGAAGATCTGCTGGTGGGCCAGAAGGTGTTGGCGATCGGCAATCCGTTCGCCCTCAGCCGCACCCTGACCACCGGCGTCGTGTCGGGGCTCGGACGGCCGGTGCGGGCCGACAACGGCGCCATCCTGCAGGCAATGATCCAGACCGATGCCTCGGTCAATCCCGGCAACTCCGGCGGCCCGCTGCTCAACTCGCGCGGCGAGATGATCGGCATCAACACCACCATCATTTCGCCGTCGGGCGGCTCGGTCGGGATCGGATTCGCGGTGCCGATCGACACCGCGCGGCGCGTGCTGCCGGAACTGATCCGGCACGGCGAGGTACGGCGCGGCTGGATCGACATACGGCCCGTGCAGTTGTTCCCGCGTCTCGTCCGGCAGTTGAATTTGCCGGTCGAGCGCGGCATTCTCGTGTCCGAGGCGCTAGCCGGCGGCAACGCCGCCGCCGCCGGTCTGCGCGGTGGCGATCAGCCGGTGCGCTGGGGGCGCTCGGTGTTCCGCGTCGGCGGCGACATCATCGTCGAGGTGGACGGCGTGGCAACCGACACCATCGGCGACCTGTTCAACGCACTCGAAGACAACAAGCCGGGCGAGCGGGTCGAGGTGGTGTACCAGCGTGGAGCGCGGCGCCGGGCTACCACCGTCGTGTTGAGCCGCCGCGCACGGCACGTTCAGGAGTATTTTTCTTAACACCGCATGCCAGCATTCGAGGTTGTATCCGACTTCAGTCCGGCCGGCGACCAGGGATCGGCGATCGCCGCCCTGAGCAACGGGCTGCAGGCCGGCCACCGGTACCAGACCCTGAAGGGGGTAACCGGCTCCGGCAAGACGTATTCGATGGCAAAGGTCATCGAGGCGGCGCAGGTCCCGACGCTTGTCATGTCGCACAACAAGACTCTTGCCGCACAACTGTACCGCGAGTTCAAGGACTTTCTTCCGCACAACGCGGTCGAATACTTCGTGTCCTACTACGACTACTACCAGCCGGAGGCGTACGTCGCCAGCCGCGACCTGTATATCGAGAAGGACGCCTCCATCAACGAGGAGATCGAACGCCTCCGGCTGGGGGCGACCACCTCCCTGATGGAACGCCGTGACGTGGTGGTGGTGGCGACGGTGTCGTGCATCTACGGCCTCGGCAGCCCCGAGGACTACCGCGACATGCGCGTCGAACTGCAACTCGGCATGGAGATCGAGCCGCGCCGCCTGATGCGCCGGCTGGTGTCGCTGCAGTACACCCGCAACGATGCGTTGCTGATGCGGGCCGGATTCCGCAGCCGTGGGGAGGTGCTCGAGCTGTTGCCGCCGCACGCCAAGGAGGGCTTGCGGATCGAGTTCTTCGGGGACGAGATCGAGCGCCTGCGCCGCATCGACCCGCTCACCGGCGATACCCTCGCCGAACTCGAGTTCGCGGCGGTGTATCCGGCCAAGCACTTCGTGACCCCGGAGGAGCGCGTCGAGCGCGCCGTAGAGGCGATTCGCGCCGAACTGGCGGAACGCCACGAACAGCTACTGGCGCAGGGCAAGCTGGTCGAGGCGCAGCGGCTCATGACGCGCTGCGAGTATGACCTCGAGATGCTGGCCGAGATTGGTTACTGCAGCGGCGTGGAGAACTACTCGCGCCACCTGAGCGGCCGGCAGGCGGGCGAGCGGCCGGCGGTCTTGCTCGATTTCTTCCCCCAGGATTTCCTGGTATTCATCGACGAATCGCACGTCAGTGTGCCGCAGATCGGCGCCATGTACGAGGGCGACCGCTCGCGCAAGCAGGCGCTGGTGGATCACGGCTTCCGGCTGCCGTCGGCGCTCGACAACCGCCCGCTCACGTTCGGCGAGTTCGAGTCGCTCATGGAGCACGTCGTCTACGTGTCGGCGACCCCGGCTCAGGAGGAACTGCGCACCTCGGCGCAGGTGGTGGAGCAGATCATCAGGCCGACCGGGCTGCTCGATCCGCAGATCGAGGTGCGCAACTCGGCCGGCCAGATCGAGGATCTGTACCGGCAGATTCGGGAGCGTACCGGGCGCGGCGAACGCACCCTGGTCACCACCCTGACCAAGCGCATGGCCGAGGACCTGTCCGACTATCTCGCCGACATCGGCGTGCGCTGCCGCTTTCTGCACTCCGAGGTGGACACTTTCGAACGGGTGGAGATCCTGCGCGACCTGCGCGCCGGCGAGTTTGACGTGCTCGTTGGGGTGAACCTGCTGCGCGAGGGCCTCGACCTGCCGGAGGTGTCGCTGATCGCCATTCTCGATGCCGACAAGATCGGGTTTCTGCGCTCCACCACGTCGCTGATCCAGATCATCGGGCGGGCGGCGCGCAACGTGAACGGACTGGTGGTGATGTACGCCGACCGGGAGTCGGAGTCGATGCGCGAGGCCATAGCCGAGACTGCCCGCCGGCGGAAGATCCAGCTGGCGTACAACACCGAGCATGGCATCACGCCGACCACGATCATCAAGGCGGTGCAGGATCTGCTGGTGCGCAAGACCGACGAGAAGGTGTCCGCCGAGAAGCTCGATATCGAAGTGGTCAAGCAACGCTTCAACGTGCTGGTGCCGAAGGAGCGGCGGGCGCTGATCCGCACCCTGGAAAAGGAGATGTTGGAGCTGGCCAAGGACCTGGAGTATGAGCGCGCGGCGGTGGTCCGCGACGAGATCGAAAAGCTGCGCGAGCTGGACAACGCGCAGCCGGCCGGTGCGCCGGCCGCGGCGCGCTAGCAGCCTGTGGTAGAACCCGGCGCCGCTCCGATGCAGTCACCGCTTCGCCACCGGCTGCGATTGGGTGTGCGGCGCGTGTCCGGCGCCGCGGCGCTCGCCGCGGCGGCCTTGGCGGCGGCGGCGTTGATAGGCTGTCAGAAACAGGACCCTTCCGCCGGGCACCTGGTGCTGCCCGCGACGTCGGTGATCGCTACCAGCGAGCAGCGCGCCATTATCGCGGCGGACTCGCTGCGGGTGCGCGCACAACCTTCGGTACGCGCGCAGGTGCTGTCGCACTTCCGCCGCGGCGAGGTGGTGGAGGTGTTGCGCCGCGGCGAGGTCGAGGAGCGCGCCGGCGGCGAACTCGGCCATTGGTTCGAGGTGACCCATCAGGGGGTGCGCGGCTGGGTGTTCGGGTCCCACCTCGAGCTGGTTACCCCGGGTGCCGGCGCGGCCGAGGTCGATGCCCTGGTGCGCGACATCCGCGCCGCCGGCAACTGACGCGGCCGGCGCAGACCGCGAATATCCGTGTTGACCATCATTCTCAACTGGGTGCTGCCGCTCGTGTGGGGCGGCATCATCGGCTACCTGACCAACGCGCTGGCGATCCGCATGCTGTTTCGCCCGCTGGCCCGCAAGTACGTACTCGGCATTCCGGTGCCGCTGACCCCCGGCATCATTCCGCGCCGCCGCGGCGAATTGGCGCACAGCATCGGGCGCATGGTGTCGCGCGAACTGCTGTCCGCCGAGACGCTGCGCGAGCGGCTCGAATCGGAGGCGTTCGCGCGGGCGCTGGAGGAGCAGTTCCGCAGCGTGCGCGAGGAGGTCTCGCGCAAGCCGCTGGCCGATCTGGCAGCCGCGGTCGGCGGTCGCCGCGATGGGCAGGCGCCGGCCGCCGGGCAGCCGGGTGCACCGATCGACTGGCCGGAACTGGTGCGGCGGATCCTGGAACAGATGCTGCGCCGGCTGGTCGGCTCGCGCGCCTTCATCTACGGGGTGCGCTCCCTGGTCGAGCGCCTGGTAGACGACCTCGGAGCGCGCCGGCTGCGCGACCTGGTGAGCGCGGAGCAACTTACCCGGCTCGTAGCCGCCAGCGTATTGCCGGCGCTGACCGGCACCGCCGTACGCGCGCAGGTCGCCGAGGCGGTGCGGCATTGGCTGCGCCGCCGGCGGGAGGAGAATACGCCGCTGAACCGGTTCCTGACGGCCGACACGGTCGACCTGCTGGCCGAGCTGCTGCAGCGCAACCTGCCGGCGCTGCTGGAGGCGCTGTTCATCTGGGTGCGCGGACCGGAGATGAGGCGGCAGCTCGAGGTGCGCGGGCGTGCGCTGTTGCGTGACATTCTCGACAAGTTGAACGTGATGCAGCGGATGTTTGTCACCGTCGGGCAGTACGACGAGAGTCTCCATGAACGGATGCCGGAAATCGTCACCGACGTGATCGACCAAGCCGAGGCGGCGGCCGCGACCGCCGCGGTGCAGGAGCAGATCGTGGCGGCGGCGCACCGCGCCCTGACCGGGTGGGGCGAGCGCGGCGTGCGCGAGCTTACCGGCGACACCGCCGGCCAGCTCGATGCTTTGGTCGATCACCTGGTGCGCCGCGTATTCGACGCGCTGGCCGGCGTCGACGGCTCCGGCCCGGGCCAATCGCCGGTGGTGCGTGCGGTCGACGGGTGGTACCGGGAGCAGGCCGAGGTGCCGGTGGCGGAACTGGCGGCGCGCTACCTGGGTGTGCAGCCGGTGGTGGTTGCCGATGCGCTGTCCAATCTGCTGTTGTCCGCGCTGGCCAGACCGGAGACCGCTGCCGGGATCGCCGAGCAGATCCCCGGCATGGTCAGCGGCGCGCTCGGCGACGCCGCCGAGGCCGGCTCGGCGACCGTACAGGACGTGGTGTCGCTGGCGCCGGAGACCGCGCTCGAGCTGGACCGGTTCCTGGCCCGCCGCAGCATCGCATTTCTTTCCCGCCGGCTGCCGTCGGTGCTGGCGACCGTGGATGTCGAATCGATGGTGGTCGCAAGGGTCAATGCTCTCGACGCCCGCGCGGTGGAACAGCTCCTGCTCACCGTGATGGAGCGCCACCTGAAGTGGGTGAAGCTGTTCGGCGCGGTGATCGGTGCGCTGATCGGGGTGCTGATGATCGTACTACAGGCGGTCGGCCCGTTGGCCTCGTAGCCGGGTGCCGCCCCAGGCCGTTCAAGACAGGTGCGCGCGTACCCAGCGTTCCAGTGCATCGAGGCGGTTGCGCAACGAACGCTCACTGCGTTCCCGCACGCCGCCGATGCTGATCGTGTGGATGCCGGCGGCGGCGTAGAACAGCAGGCCCTGGTCGGTGGGCGTGACGGACACGACGCTGCGGAAGTTGCCCGGGTCGACCAGCGGCAGGATCGACCACCACATGGTGGTGAGGTTGCGCACCTGCATGGTGATGGCCGTGCCGTCGAACCGGAAGTCGGTCTGGTAGACGTTGCTGCCGAAGGTGGAATCTTCCTGCAGCATGTACAGCGTGGACCGCTCCGGCACGCTGCCGGCCACCGGATCGGGCAGCCGCGTGCGATCCTCGGCGCCGGCTATGGCGTACGACTGGTGGTAGAGCGTACGATGGTAGCCGCGACTTGCGGAGTAGTATTCGATGCCTTCCAACGTGCTCACGGCGCGCAGATGGTTATACAGGTCGGTCCACCGGCACGCGGTGCCGCCGCTGACGCGGATCAGGCGCAGGACTTCGGCCCCATACGTTACCGGAATGGCGTCGAGCCACGCCATGATCGCCGGCCGGTCGACCAGCTCCGGCGTCAGCGTGGGACCGGCGGTGGTCAGCGGCACCTGCAGGCCGTCCACGAGGAGTTGCGCGCGGATGCCGTCGTCCGGCACCACCCGGTCCAGTTGGCTTGGGCACTCGGCGAAAGCGAGGGCGCCGGTCAGCGTGGCGAGGAGCATGCCCGGCAGGACGAGGCGCGGCCGCGGCCGGCGCCTGCGGCGGGCGGAAATCACGGTGGCCATGGTACGGACGGTATCCCGGTGAAGCAAGCCGGCGGCGGGCCGACACCGCCCGGCACCGCATGCCGTTAGCGGTGTTCACCGGCGGCGGCACCGCCGGGCACATCATTCCCGGACTCGCGGTAATCGACGAGCTGCGCGGGCGCGGCTGGCAGGCTGCCTGGATTGGCTCGCGGCTCCCTTCGGAGCGTGAACTGGTCGCGGCCGCCGGCGTGCCGTTCCACGCCATTCCGGCCGGTAAACTGCGCCGCTACCTGTCGCTGCGCAACGTCTCCGACCTGGTCCTGGTGGCGGCCGGCTGCGTGCACTCGCTGGTGCTGCTGGCCGCGCTGCGCCCGGCGGTCCTGTTTGCCAAGGGGAGCTACGTCAGCGTGCCGCCGGTGATCGCCGCCCGCCTGTTGGGGGTGCCGGTGGTCACGCACGAATCGGATGCCACTCCTGCGCTCGCGACGCGCATCAATGCTACCATGGCCCGTACCGTGCTGGTTGCCTTCGATGCTGCTCGGGCCCTGCTGCCGCCGCGCGTACACGGCCGCGTGCAGGTTACCGGAAACCCCCTGCGCACCGGCCTGGAGTTGGGCGACGCGAAGCGTGCACGGGCGCGGTTCACGGTGCCGGCCGGCGTGCCGCTGCTGCTGGTCACCGGCGGCAGCAGCGGTGCGCGCACCATCAACGAACTGGTGTACGCCGCGCTGCCGGCGATTGCCCGGCACTGGTTCGTGGTACACCAGACCGGCGCGGCGTGGCAGCCGCCCGGCGGCGGGGTGCTTGCGCCCGCGGTCGCCGAGCGCTATCGGGCGGCCCCGTTCGTGAGCGAAGGATTCGCAGATCTGCTGGCGGCCGCCGACGTGGTGGTGAGCCGGGCCGGCGCCAACACGCTCGGCGAACTGGCGGCGACCGCGACGCCGGCGGTGCTGATTCCGCTGCCCCGCACCCAGAGCCGCGGCGAGCAACTGGCCAATGCGCGGCTGTTCGCCGAGCGCGGCGCGGCCGTGACCATGACCGAGGAGCACGCGTCGGCGGCGAATCTGGTCGAGGCGCTGGATGAGTTGCGCGCCGACCCGGCGCGGCGTGCCGCCATGGCGCGGGCGATGGCGGCGCTGGCGGACCGCGAGGCGGCGCGCCGCATTGCGGCGATCGTGGCGGCCGCGGGCGAGGCGGAGGAGCGCTGATGGCGGTGATCGACGTGGTGTGCGGCGCCATCCTGCTGGCGGCGGGCATCCGGGTGGCGGTGCGCGGGTTCGTGGCGGAGGTGTTCTCGGTAGGCGCCGTGGTGGCAGGACTGGCGGCCGCCTTTGTCGGCCACCCGCTGGCCGCGCGCTTGTTCGCCGAGTGGTGGGGCGCCGGGTGGTGGAACGTGGTGGTCGCGGCGCTGGTGCTGTTCGTGGCCGGGTATCTGCTGGTCAAGCTGGTGGAAGCGATGTTCGAGAGCTTCTTCAGCTCTCTTCGCCTGAGGGGGCTGGACCGTATCCTGGGGTTGGCCATGGGCGTCGCCGAGGGGTTGATCGTGATCTACTTGCTGTTGTTCCTGCTGCACGTGCAGACGCTGGTCGATACCGAGTCGTGGTTCGCCGGCTCGCTGGTGCAGGAGCTGTTGCTGCCCCGGATGCTGGACGTCATGCCATTCCCGGTGTTGCCCACGGCGCAGGAGGCGCCGTTCATCTAATGTTCGAGAATATCATCGGACACCGCGCGGTGACCGGCGTGTTGCGCGCGGAGTTGACATCCGGGCGGCTGCCGCGCGCGCTCTTGCTGAGCGGCCCGGCGTACGGCGGCAAACTGTCGGTGGCGCTGGAACTGGCGCGCGGGCTTTCGTGCCGGGACAGCGGCGCGTGGGGTTGTGGATGTGCGCCGTGCATGAGCCATCGCGACCTGAGCTACCCGTACCTGATCCTGCTCGGGTGGCGCTATTGGCTGGCGGAAATCCGCGCGGCCTCCGACCTGCTGCGCCGGTCGAGCACCGCGGCGTCCTATTTCTTTTTCGTGCGTGCGGTGCGCAAGCTGACCCGCCGCTACGACCGCATCATATGGGAGGGCAACGAGACGCGGCTGCGGTCCGCGCTCGGCCCGGTGAGCGAGCTGAACGAGCTGCTCGAAGGACTGACCCCGGCCCTGACCGGCACCGCGCTCGCCGGGCGCTGCAAGAAGATCGAGGAACAGGCCGCCAAGCTGGCCGCCACGGTCAAGACCGACAACGTGCCGATCAGCCAGATCCGCAACGTCGAGCGCTGGCTGCACCTGGCCGGACCGCAGGGCCGCAAGGTGGTTGTGGTCGAGCATGCGGAGGGACTCGGCGAGTCGTCGCGCAACGCGCTGCTGCGCTTGCTGGAGGAACCGCCGCCCGATACCTACCTCATCCTGCTGACCCGCCGTGCCGACGCGCTGATTCCGACCCTGCGCTCGCGGCTGCGCGAGTACGCGCTGCGCGAACGCAGCCTCGCCCAGCAGAACGAAGTGCTGACGCGTATCTTGCGCCAGGAACAGGGCGAGGGCGGCACGCTGCGCGGCTTCTACCTGTCCTGGGGCGATGTGGATGCGCAGCAGCTTCGCGACCAGGTGGATCGATTTCTGGCCGCCGCCACCGGGCTGGACGGCGATCGCGACGGCTGGGTTGCCGGTCCACCTGGCGGCTACGCGGAGGTGGCGGGCCTGGCGCAGCGGGTCGAGCGGGAACGGCTGCTGGCGTTTCTCGAAGAGCTGGCGGAGCAACTGCGCGGGCGCCTGCGCGAAGGCGGCCCGCCGGCGCTGTTGCAAAATTGGGCCCGGCAGGTCGATCAGTGCGCGGCACGCGTTGCGGCGCTGCGCATCCAGCCCCGGCATGCGCTGCAGAGTCTCGGCAGCGCGCTACGGCGCAGTGCCGGGACGATTCAGGGAGGATAAGACAAGGATATGCGACGCTTCTATCAGCGGGCGGTCGAACGCCTCGGCAAGATCGACCAGCCCCAGTTGCGCGAACTGCTCCGCCAACTGGCATCCGACAACGACCTGTTGGGCATGGTGCTCGACTCGATGGCGCGCGGCATCATCGTCACCAATACCGACGGCGACATTCTGCTCGCCAACCGCGCGGCGGCACGTCTGGTGCCGCTGCACAGCCACGAGTACGCCCAGCAACGGGTCTGGAAGGCGGTCGCCGACGAGGAGATTGCCGAGTTCTTGCGCGACACGGTGCAGCGCCGCGAGACGGTGCGCGACCGCGAATTCACCCTCAGCTCGGGCGCCACGCGCACGCTGAGTTTCGGGGTGCTGCCGCTGGTCCAGGAAGGGCACGTGGCCGGCAACCTGATCTATGCCGAGGACGTCACCGAGCGCCGCGCCACCGAGGCGCGCCTGCGCCGCGCCGAGTCTCTGGCCGCCCTGACCACCCTGACCGCGGGCGTGGCGCATGAGATCAAGAACCCGCTCGGTGCGATCGGCATCCACCTGCAACTGATCGAGCGGCGTCTCGGAGCCGAGCCGGATGACCTCAGTCCGGTGGCCTGGGAGGCGATTCGCGAGGCGGTCGACGTGATCGAGGAGGAGGTTGCCCGGCTCAATCAGATCGTGGTCGACTATCTGTTCGCGGTGCGTCCCATGAACGTGGATCTGGCCAGCGGCGAGGTGAACGAGGTGTTGGAGGAGTTGCTGCGCCTGCTGCGCCCCGAGCTGAAGGAGGCGGACATAGAACTGCGCGTAGACCTGGGGCGCGACCTGCCGCGGGTGTTGCTGGATGAGCGCTATTTGCGCGAGGCGTTGCTCAACATCATCAAGAACGCGATTGCGGCGATGGTGGGGACGCCCTCCGCGGAGCGTACGCGGGTGCTGTCGGTATCATCGTTCGCCGGGGGCGATGCGGTTACCATTCGCATCGGCGACACCGGGCCGGGCATTCCGGCGGAGATCCAGGGCAAGATTTTCGAGCCCTATTTCACGACTCGCGACTTCGGGTCGGGACTGGGACTGACGCTGGTGTACAAGATCGTCAAGGAGCACCTCGGCGAGATCGAGCTGGACAGCAAGCCGGGGGCCGGCAGCACGTTTTCGATATCGATTCCGGTGCCGCAGACCGAGAAGCGGCTGCTCGCCTACGAGGCGGCGGCGGTATGAGCGTGGACCGGATGACGATCTTGATCGTCGACGACGAAAAGAACATCCGGGAGGGCTTGAGCAAGGCACTCGCGCTGGCCGGCTACCACACCCTGATGGCGGACACCGGCAGCGAGGCCGTGCGCGTACTGGAACGCGACGCCGTGGATCTGGTGATTAGCGATCTGCGGATGCCGGGCCTGTCCGGCGAGCAGTTACTGCGCCGCGTGGTGTCCGCGTATCCGGCGATCCCGGTGATCATTCTGACCGGGCACGGCACCATTGAGAGCGCGGTCACGGCCATGCACGCCGGTGCGTACGACTTCCTTACCAAGCCGGTCAACCTGGACCGGCTCGAACTGCTCGTAAAGCGGGCGCTCTCCCGCCGCCAGCTGATGCTGGAGAACTTGACCCTGCAGCGGGAGCTGGAGCGCCGCAGCACCGCCCATCAACTGGTCACCGCCAGCCCGGCAATGAAGCGGGCGTGGGAAGTGGTGGAACAGGTGGCGCCAAGCCGCGCCTCGGTGCTGATTACCGGCGAGAGCGGCGTCGGCAAGGAGCTGGTGGCCGATGCCATTCACTCCCTGTCGCCGCGGCGCGCCGCGAAGTTCGTCAAGGTGCATTGTGCCGCCCTCACCGAAACGCTGTTGGAGAGCGAGCTGTTCGGGCACGAGCGCGGTGCGTTCACGGGCGCGGTGTCGCGGCGCCGCGGACGCTTCGAGCTGGCTGACGGCGGCACCATTTTCCTGGACGAAATCGGCGAGATCAGCCAGAATATCCAGATCAAGCTGTTGCGCATTCTGCAGGAGCGGGCATTCGAGCGGGTCGGTGGAGAGGAAACCATCATCGCCGACGTGCGCGTGGTGGCGGCCACCAACCGCGACCTCCTGGAGGCGATCGAGCAGGGAACGTTCCGCGAGGATTTGTACTACCGGCTCAACGTCGTGCATATCGACGTGCCGCCGCTGCGCGAGCGGCTGGCCGATATCTCGCTGCTCGCAGCCGGATTTCTCAAAGAGTTTGCCGAGGAAAACGGCAAGCAGCTGGTCGGATTCAAGCCGACCGCGCACAGCGCGCTGCGCCGCTACTCGTGGCCCGGCAACGTCCGCGAGCTGCAGAACAGCATCGAGAGCGCGGTGGTGATGGCGCGCGGCTCCACCATCGAGCTGCATGACCTGCCGCCCGCGGTGCGCCATGCCCAGGACGCCCCGGCGGTGAGGATTCCGCTCGGGTCGACGCTTGACCACGGCGAGCGCGAACTGATCCGCGCCACCCTCATCCACCAGCACGGCAACAAGTCGCGCACGGCGGGGATTCTCGGCATCAGCCGCAAGACCCTGCACCGCAAGATGCGCGAGTACCAGTTGGAGGATTGATGGCGAGCCGCCGGCGGCGCACGGCGCGCGGCTACGCCTGACGCGGGCCGCCGCTGCCGGCGTCGCTCTGGAAGCCGCTGTCGCCGCGGCGCTGCTTGCGGTGCGCGTGCAGCGTTACCAGGATGCCGTAGGCCAGCAGCACGCCGGCCCAGGACACCATGAACATGAACAGGTAGACGGCTGCGCCGCGCACCAGCACGGTGGAGGTGACCGCCACCACGGCCAGGTAGCCGCATACCGAGTACACGGCAACCAGGATCTTGCGGTCCGACATGCCGAGGGCGCGCAGGACGTAGTGAATGTGTTCGGTGTCGGCCGAGCCGACCGAGCGGCGTTGCCGGAGACGGCGCAGGGTGGCGGCCCCGCAGTCCACGATCGGTATCAGCACCAGGGTCGCCGGTACCACCAGGGTGCCCAGCGTGGCGGCGCCGCCAATGTCGAGAAACGGCAGAATGGCCAGAGCAAAGCCGAGCAGATGGCTGCCCGAGTCGCCCATGAAGATCGACGCCGGCGGCAAGTTGTAGATCAGGAACCCGCCCAGGGCGCCGCACAGTGCCAGCGCCACCAGGGCGGTAAGCAACTGCCCCTGCAGCAACGCGATGATCGCCATGCCGGCGGCGGCGATCGCCGAGATGCCCCCGGCCAGACCGTCGATGCCGTCGATCAGGTTCACGGAGTTGGTCATTCCCACGATCCAGAACACGGTCAGGGGAACGGCCATGCCGCCGAGATGGAGGTCGCCGAGCAGTGGTATGGCGATGCTGTCGACACGCATCCCGCTGGCGGCAACGATGGTGGCGGCGATCATCTGCAGGAACAGCTTGGTACGCGCCCGCAACGGTACGAAGTCGTCGTACAGCCCGACGCCGAAGATCATCGCCACGCCCACGGCGGCTGCCGCCAGCGGCCCGGCCGGCGTCAGGGCCAGCCGGTCCATGAGGGTGAGCACGGCAAATCCGAGCACGGTTGCCAGCGCCATCGAGACAAACATGGCGAGCCCGCCGATGCGCGGAATGAGGCCGGTATGCAGCTTCCGCGAGTCGGGAATGTCATACCACTTGTAGCGGTGGGCGAGTCGGGTTACCAGTGGAGTGAGCAGGCCGTTGGCCAGCCAAGCGACGACCACAACCGCGGCCAGTACCGCCCACAGCACGGCGTTTTGGCTGGCGTCACCCGTCATCATTGCGATTGCCAGTTTAACCCGAGATTGAACGGGCCGTCACCTAGTCGCGCGGGCATCGCGCTCAATGCGGGCAAAGGCGGAGTTGATGCGCGCCGCCTTGCGCGTAGCGGCGGCCTGGTGGGCGGGGTCGTGGGTGAAACGATCGGGATGGTGGGCGCGCATCAGCCGCTTGTAGGCGCGCTTTACCTCGCTCATCGGCGCGTCGAACGCGACCCCGAGCGTGGCGTAGTCGGCGCGCAGCGGCTCGCGCGGATGCGCACCGCCGGATGCGCCGGACGCGGACGATGCCCCACCGCGCGCCGGCTCCGCGGGTTCCTGGTCGGAGTCGAGAAAGCTCTCCAACTCGTCCCAGGCGGCCGCCAGGTCGGGGTCGTCGGTGTGCAGCGGCCGCCGCCGCCGCGGGCCGCCGGTCTCTGTCCCGGGGCCGTCCCCGCCGAGCACCGTGCGCAGCATGTCGCCAAGACGGTCGAAGAAGCGATCCACGCTCCATAGTCTAGAAGCAGAGACCCTCCGGCGGCAAGTTCGCGCGGCTGCTAGAACGCCGCCTTGCGCAACAGGTCCGCCGCGCGCTGCGTCTGCTCCACCGAGGGCACCAGGGCAAAGCGAACGTACCCCTCGCCCGGGTTGGGCTCGCCGGGGTTGGCGTCCGAAATCCACGCACCCGGCGTGGTCACAATGGCGATCGCCGGGTCCAGCAGGGCGGTGGCGAACTGCACCGAGGTCAGGTGCTCGGGGACGCGCTGCCATACATACAGCGACGCCGCCGGCCGGCAATCGGGCAGCCCGGCCTCGACCAGCGCCGCACACAGCAGGTCGCGCTTGATCCGGTACTGCTCGCGAAAGCCGCGCACGTGGCTCTCGTCGCCAAGCGCCGCGACCGCGCCGTCTTGAATGAACGTCGGCGTACCGGAGTCGATGTTGGTCTTGACCTGCCGGAACAGGGCCACCAGGTCCGGATCGCCAGCCACCCAGCCGATCCGGTAGGTGGTCATTGCGGATCGCTTGGACAGCGAGTTGAACGCCAGCACCCGCTGCTTGCCGACGTTCAGCATCGACAGGGGCGGTTCGCCGAAGTAGATCTCCGAGTACGCCTCGTCGGAGGCCACGATCAGGTCGTGGGAGGCGGCGAACTCCAGCACCTCCTGCAGGAACGACCGCGGCGCGACGGCGCCGGAAGGAGAGTTGGGGTAGTTGATCCACAGCACCTTCGCACGGCGCGCGACATCGCTCGGAATGGCGCCCAGGTCGACCAGGAAGTCGCGCTCCGCGGTCAGCGGCAGGTGGTACGGATCGCCCTCGGCAAACAGCGTGCCGCGGCTGTAGGGCGGGTAGCCGGGCGAGGGGCACAGCACCACGTCGCCCGGATCCACGACCGCCTCGTGGAAGTTGAACACCGCTTCCTTGGCGCCGACCGTGGCCGAGACTTCGCTCTCCGGGTCGAGAGCGACGCCGAAACGTCTGCCGGTCCAGTCGGCCACCGCCGTCCGGAACGCCGCCTCGCCGATATAGCTGGGGTAGCCGGCACGCTGCCGCTGTTCGACCCCGCGCGCGGTGGCGCGGCGTACGATCTCCGGTGTCGGGACGGTCGGATCGCCGACCCCGAAGTCGATCGGTTCGATGCCGCGCGCGCGCAGCTTGGCGACCTCCTGGTCGACCTCGGCGAAGGCGTAGCTGCCCAGGCCGGCGAGGCGCCGGCTGGCCCAGTTTGTGGTGCCGCTCATGATTGCTCCGTTGTTTGCCAGGTGAACGTGCCGTCGAATACGTACGAGGCGGACCCGGTCATGTATACGTGATTGTCGTCCGGCGACCAGTGGATCTCCAGGTCGCCGCCGCGCAGGTGCAGTGTCACGCGCCGGTCGGCGCGCCCGGTGACCACGGCAGCCACGGCCGCGGCACATGCCCCGGTGCCGCACGCCAGGGTCTCGCCGCTGCCGCGTTCCCACACCCGCATGCGCAGCCGGTCGCGGGCCAGCGGCACCACGAACTCGGTGTTGGTGCGCTGCGGGAAGCGCGGATGGTGTTCCCAGCGGGTGCCGACCGCCGCCAGGTCGAAGTCGAGATGGTCCACGAACACGACCGCGTGCGGGTTGCCCATGCTCACCGGGGTGAATTCGTGCTCGACACCGTCGATGGTCAGCGTTTCCGGGCGCAACGGCGCGGCCGTGAGCTCGGCGCCGTTGTCGAGGGTCATCGGGGCGCCCATGTCGGCGCACACCCGGCCGTCGTCGAGCATTTCCATTGCCACCGCGCGGCGCATGGTTTCGATGCTGAACCGGGGGCTTCGCACCAGGCCGGTGTCGTGCGCGTAGCGCGCCACGCAGCGGATCGCGTTGCCGCACATCTCCGCCTCGGAGCCGTCGGCGTTGAACATGCGCATGCGCAACGGCGCGCTGTCGCCGGGCAGAATCAGCACCAGCCCGTCGCCGCCGACCCCGAAGTGGCGGTCGGCGATCGCCTCCGCCAGCGCCGGAAGCCGCGACTCGGCCACGGCCGGTGCGGCGCGCCCGCCGGTGGCGGCCGCGCGGTCCAGGTAGACGTAGTCGTTGCCGAGGCCGTGCATCTTGACGAATGGTATCTGCATCACCGTGCTCCTTCTTCTGTCGGCCCTTCTCCTTCCGGCAGGGCGGGGATGTTCTCCAGCAGTTGCGGCAGCGTGTCGCGGCGCCGGATCAGGGTGTCGGCGCCATCCTCCACCAGCACTTCGGCCGGCAGCGGGAACGAGTTGTAGCGCGAGGCCATGGCGAACCCGTACGCGCCGGCGTCCCGGATCGCTACCAGGTCGCCCTCCTCGAGCGGCGGCAGGGCACGCGGCACGATACCCTCTTCGTCGCGTGTGAACACATCTCCCGACTCGCAGATGTTGCCGGTCAGCACCGTATCACGCGGCTCGCCGGCGCGCGGCTCGACCGCCTCAATGTGATGGTAGGAGCCGTACATGGCCGGCCGTACCAGGTGGTTGAAGCCGCTGTCGGTGCCGGCAAACAGGTACTTGCGCGCCTGGTTGACCGCCGTGACCCGGCACAGCAGGGTGCCGGAGCGCGCCACCAGGAACCGCCCAGGCTCCAGGCACAGGGCCGGGCGGGCGCCGTAGGAGGCGCAGAAGCGCTCGTACTCCCCGGTCAGCAGTGCGCCGAGGCGGTCCACGGCCAGCTCCTGGTCGCCGCGCCGGTAAGGAATGCCGATGCCGCCGCCGAAGTTGACCTGCTCCAGGTCAGGGAAGCGTTGCGCCACGGTGAGCAGGTTGGTCACCGCCGCCACGAACCGTTCCGCCTGCAGCACGCCGGAGCCGATGTGGCAGTGCACCCCGGCGACGCGCAGGCGCCCCTGCGCGGCCAGCGCCCGCGCCTCGTCGGCCTGTTCCCAGTCAATACCGAACTTGCTCTCCGGCCCGCCGGTGATCACGTGCGAGTGGTGGCCGCCGCCGACGTAGATGTTGAAGCGGATGCTGACCGCCACCCCCGGCGCCAGCGCCCCGAGGCGGCGGAGTTGCGACATCGACTCCACGTTGATGCGCACGCCGTGCTCCACCGCCGCGCGCATTTCGGCGTCGGAGGCGGAGTTGCCATTGTACAGCAAGCGCCGCGCGGGAAACCCGGCGGTGCGCGCCATGACGATCTCTCCCGGCGACACGACGTCCGCCCACGCGCCCTCCTGCGCCAGGATGCGCAGGATCCAGGGGTTGGAATTCGCCTTGGTGGCGAAGTGGATGCGCAGGTCGTCGACGTCGAAGGCGCGTTTCAGGGTGGCGTACGCGGCGCGGATGCGCGCTGCCTCGTAAACGTACAGTGGAGTATCGTAGCGGTCCGCCAGCGATGCGGCGGAAACGCCGCCCAGGTTCAGCATGATCAGCCCTCAAAAAAGCGGCGGTGCAGCGACCGCACCGCGGTCTCGGTGGCGGCATCGGCCACCACCAGCGAAAGATTGATATCGGAAGATCCCAGGCACATCATCTTCAACGGCACCCCCTCGAGCGCGCTGACCGCGGTAGCCAGGAATCCGGGTTGCTCCCACAGATCCTGGCCGACGATCGACACCAGGCTGGCGTCGTGATCGACGTTGACCGCGCCGATCTCGGTGAGATCGGCAGCAATGGCGTCCAGGCGGGCGGTGTCGTCGATAGTCATCGACACCGAGACCTCGGAGGTGGCAACCAGGTCCACCGGGGTGCGGTGATGTTCGAAGATTTCGAAGATGCGGCGCAGGAAGCCGTACGCCAGCAGCATCCGCGACGAGGTCACGTTGATCAGGGTGATACCGCGCTTGTAGGCGATTGCCTTGGCTCCGGACGCGCCGTCGGCCGCGATGCGGGTGCCGGCCGCGGCCGGTTGGCGGGTGTTCTTGACCGTTACCGGTATGCCTTCGCGTACCGCCGGCTGAATGGTGGCCGGATGAATTACGCGGGCGCCGAAGTAGGCCATCTCGGCCGCCTCGCGGTAGCTGATGCTGGGTTGCGTGAGCGCATCCGGCACCAGCCGCGGGTCGCTGGTCATGATGCCGGTGACGTCGGTCCAGATGGTCACCTCGGCCGCGCCGAGGGCGGCACCGAACAGGGTCGCGGTATAGTCGGAGCCGCCGCGTCCGAGGGTGGTGGGAATGCCATCCTCGGTGGCTGCGATGAAACCCGGCGCCACCAACAGTTGGCGGCGGCCCGGACGTCCGTGCGCGCGGATCCGTTCGGCGGTCTCCGACTGGCGGACGTTGGCCTGCATGAAGTGATTGTCGGTCACGATCAGTTCGCGGCTGTCGAGCAGGCGCGCCTCGATGCCGTGCTGCCGGGCGCGCGCCGCCAGCAGCACGGTGACCGCGCGCTCGCCGAAGCCGAGCACGGCGTCGTTGCTGCGCGGGGTCCACTGGCGCAGCGCGGACATGCCGTTCACGATTACCCGCAACTCGTCGAACAAGGCGTCGAGTTGCGCCAGCGCGCCGGCGAGCGGAGCGCCGTCCAGGAGTTCCCGGGCGGTGTCGCCATGCTCGCGCTGCATGCGTTCGCATTCGCGGCCCGCATCCGCCACGTCGCCGCTTCCGGCAAGGTTGGCGACCCGCTGCAGGCGGTCGGTGCTGCCGCCCATGGCGGACGCCACCAGCACGACGCCGTCCGCGAGCGCACCGGCGGCGATTCCGAGGGCGTGGTCCAGGAGCTCCGCCGTGGCCAGCGACGAGCCGCCGAACTTCATTACCGTCATGCCGGCAGCAGATCCATGGCCAGCAGCGCCTCCGCGTTCAGCATGGCGGCCGCGGCCGCGCCGCGCATCAGGTTGTGGCCGAGCACCAGCATCTTCACCGTGAGCACCGGGCAGGCGCGGATGCGGCCCACCGACGCCGTCATGCCGGCGTGCCGGTTGGCGTCCAGCCGCGGCTGCGGGCGGTCGTCCTGCTCGAACACCTCAATGGGGCGCGCCGGGGCGCTGTGCAGGCCCTGTTCCTGCGGCATGCCGCGGAAATCGCGCAGCGTCGCCGCCACTTCGGCGGCGTCCGGATTGCCCGTCAGGCGTACCGCCACGGTCTCGGTATGACCATCCTCCACCGGGACGCGCTGGCACTGCGCGCTCACCGGGAACGCCGCCGGCGTCACCACGCCCTCCGCCACGGTGCCGAGCATCTTCTGGGTTTCCCGCTCCATCTTTTCCTCTTCCTTGGGCAGGGGAAACACGTTGCCGAGGATGTCGAGACTGGCCACGCCGGGATAGCCGGCTCCCGATACGGCCTGCATGGTGGTGACCTGTACCGCTTCGATGCCGTAGCGGCGGTGCAGCGGGGCCAGCGCCATGGTCATGAACATCGCCGCGCAGTTGCAGTTGGTAACAATGCCGCCGGGAGTGCCCTGGCAGCGCACCAGGTGCAGGTGGTCGGCGTTGACCTCGGGGATGACCAGCGGCACGCGCGGGTCCATGCGGTAGCTGCTGGAGTTGCTGACCACGATCTTGCCGTCCGCGGCGTAGCCGCGTTCGATGGCGGTGGCCGGTCCGGCCGGCATGGCGGAGAACACGACGCTGCTGTCGAGCCGGCTGCCGCCTTCCTTGAGCTGCAGGCCGCCGACCCCGTCCGGCATCGCCGACGGTACGCGCCAGGTGGCGGCGGCGCCGTACCGTTTGCCCGCCGTGCGCGCCGAGGAGGCGACCTCGTGCAGTTCGAACTGGGGATGACCGTCGAGCATGGCGATAATACGCTGTCCCACCATGCCGGTGGCGCCGATTACGGCAACCGGAATGCGTGCCATCTTGAGCACCTCGCTTTCGGATCGGTTTGCGGTCGCTGCGGGCGGGAGGCGCGGCGGGCTCGCCACACCGGAGACAGGCCTCATAGCGCTCCACCCGCAGCGGGTGACAGTCCCGAGGATTTAGCCCCGGCGACCAGCGGACGCCGGATTGGCGGCGGTTCGCTTCGGCGGCCCATCCCTTTCGGAGTTCCCGGCGCTTGGATCCAACCATCCGCCGGGCCTACTTTTGAAGGCCGCTCCTCTACTGATCCTGTGATGTAGCGCTATGAGTACTATGCCGGAGTTGCCCCGGTCAACACGCGTCCCCGTGCGTGCCCGTTCGTCCTTTGCTCCGGGCGCATCATCCGGCCGCCGTGACCTTGTCGATGGCCGGCGCACGCCATAGAGTGCCAGCACCGATGCGGGCCAGGAGCCAGGACTGATGAGGCGCGGCGGCGGCCGGCGCCCGATGGAAGTCGGCGCGTGGCTGACCCCGGCGGCGGGCGACGCGTTGCGTGCCGCCATCGCGGAGGCGGACGGCCAGGAGGTGTTCTGCGTCGGCAACTGCGACGGCGACGGCCTGGTGCGCACCGTGACCATTGCCGCGCGCGGCAATCACCGCGAGGTGCCGGTGCTCGCCCCCTACGTCGACGGAGCCGATCTGCTTATCCACAACCACCCCTCCGGTGTGCTGCAACCGAGCGGGGCGGATCTGAGCGTTGCCGGCTGGGTCGGGGACCAGGGCAAGGGGTTCTGCATTGTCGACAATGAGGTGACCCGCATCTACGTGGTCGCCGAGCCGGCGCCGCGCCGCGAACGCCGGCCGCTCGACACGCGGCGGCTGGCCGATACGCTGCGCGCGGGCGGCGTGCTGCAGCGGATGCATCCCGGGTTCGAGCAGCGCTCGGGCCAGATATCGCTCTTGCAGGCGGCTTGCGACGCGTTCAACGACGAGGTAATCGTGGCGGCGGAGGCGGGCACCGGCATCGGCAAGTCGCTCGCCTACCTGGTACCGGCGGTGGCGTGGGCGGATGCCAACGACGAGCGGGTAGTGGTATCCACCGCCACCATCAACCTGCAGCAACAGCTCATGGCGCACGACCTGCCGCTGGTACAGCGCATGCTCGGCACCGAGGTGAAGAGCTGCCTGGTCAAGGGCCGCGGCAACTACCTGTGTTTGCGCCGCCTGCGCGAGGCGCACGCCGACGCCCAGGGGCTGCCGTCAGGCGGCGCGGAGAGTCCGCTCGACGCGACCGCGGCCGGCGAGGTGCGCGCCATCTACGAGTGGTCCCTGGCCAGCCCCACCGGCAGCCGCAGCGACCTGCCGCTGCCGACCGCGGCCGCCACCTGGGACCTGGTGTGCTCGGAGGGCGACGCCTGCAACGCGCTGCGCTGTCCCGACCGGGAGGCGTGTTTCGTGCTGCGCGCGCGCCGCGAGGCGGCGGCGGCGCGCCTGCTGGTAGTGAACCACCACCTGCTGTTCGCCGACCTGGCAATTCGCCTGGCCGGGGGCGGCGGGCGCGATGCGCTGGCCAGCGCCGCCGTGCTGCCCGGATTCCGCCGCATCGTGTTCGACGAGGCGCACGCCATCGAGAGCAACGCCGCATCGTTCTTCTCGCAGCGGCTCGCACGCACCGGGCTGGAACGCCTCGCGGGCCGGCTGGTCAGTTCCCGCCATGGCCGCCGCCGTGGGCTGGTGCCGCGCCGCGTCGAATGGTTCGCCAGCGCCGGCCGCGACGTGCAGTTGGTGGTGGCGCAGGTGGAAGAGCTTCGCCGCTTGGCCGGCCGGCTGGAGCGCACGGCCGCGCGCCATCTGGTAGGCGAACCGGCGGCGGTGTTGGACGTGCCGGGCGACGGCAGCCTCGTGGAGGTGCTGGACGCGGCCCGGGCGACGCTGACTGGCCTCGCCGGCGCGGTGTCCGCGGCGCTGGACGCCGTCGAACCGGCCGAACGCGACGACACCGACGCGGTGGAGCTGCGCATTCAGGCACGCCGCATGCGCGCCGCCGCCCAACTGTGCGAGCGCCTCAGCACGGTGTCTCCGCGTCAAGACGGCCCGCTGGCGGGCAGCGTGGTGCGCTGGGTTGAGGGATTCCGGCGCCGCGACGGCACTACGGCGGCGCGGCTGGTGGTGACGCCGGTAGAGGTGGCGCCGCTGATGCGCGCGGCAATCTTCGATCGCTATCCGAGCGTGGTGCTGACCTCGGCCACGCTGACCGTGGCCGGCGACTTTGCGTTCTGGTGCGGCCGGGTGGGGCTTGCCGACGTCACTTCGCGGCCGGTGTTCACCGAGCAGTACCCGTCGCCGTTTGCCTACCGCGAGCAGGCCATGGTCGGCATTCCGATCGATGCCCCGGAGCCGACCGCCGCCGAGCACCAGGCGTGGCTTGGCCGCTACCTAATCGCGCTGCTGCAGGCCAGCCGGGGCCGGGCGCTGGTGCTGTTTACCTCCTACGCGATGCTGGACCGCTCGTTTCGCCAAGTGGCCGAGCCGCTGGCCGCCGACGGCATCGCCGTGCTGCGCCAGGGCGACGACGACCGCCACCGCCTGCTGGACCGGTTCCGCGGCGACACCGCGAGCGTACTGCTGGCCACCGATTCGTTCTGGGAGGGCATCGATGCGCCCGGCGAAGCGCTCAGCCTGGTAGTGATCTGCCGCCTGCCGTTCACCGTGCCGAGCCATCCGGTGGCGGCCGCGCAGATGGCGCGGGTGGCCGAGGGCGGCGCCGACCCGTTTCATGCGCTCACCCTGCCGCGCGCCGTGATGCGCGTCCGGCAGGGTTTCGGGCGCCTGATCCGGCGTCACGACGACCGCGGCGTGGTGCTGTTTCTGGACGTGCGGCTGGCGCGCAAGAGCTACGGGGCCGCGTTCCTGCAGTCGCTGCCGGACGTGCACCTGGAGACGCTGCCGGGCGCCGACCTGGTGAAGAAGGTAGGCGAGTACCTCGCACGCTGATCGCGGCCCGCGGGCGCCGCGGGCGTACAGTGAGGCGTGCGGGCGAAAAAAAAGCCCGTCGCGTGACGGGCTTCGTTGGTAACGGAGCGGGTCGCTAACTGTACACCGCGAGGATGTCCGCAGCCTTGAGAATCAGCTGCTCCTCGTCGCCCACCTTAACCGCGGTGCCGGCGTACTTGTCATAGATGATCTTGTCGTCGATCTTGACGCTGATTTCCTCGTCGTCGCCAATCGCCAACACTACCCCGTTCTGGGTCTTTTCCTGGGCCGTGTCCGGAATGTAGATACCGCCGGCCGTCTTCTGGTCGGCTTCCTCGACCTTGACCAATACGCGGTCGCCGAGAGGCTTGATGGTCATGGCTATACCCTCCTGTGAGCAATAAATGAAGTTGATTTGATAAGTAAGGCTCACGCGCAATATACGGACGCGGAGAAATTGGCGTCAACCGAAACCGAGCCTCGCGCAGCGCGTCCGCGGTGGCCGGCGGACGGTCAGCTAGGTATCTTCGGGGCGTGGGAGAGCCACGCCGAACAGCGCCGTGGCGGCGAGGTTTGTGGAGGCAACAGTTCCGCAACGGACGGCGCGCCCTGCGGCGTCACCGCAATCGTCAGGCTTTGCAGCTGCTCACCGCCGCGGTGGCCGAGTGCCCGGCCAGCGAGCGTTCGGAACTGGCGGCCGCATTGCGCGCGCTGGGGTTCGCATGCGCTCGGCTGGGCCGCCGCGATGCCGCGCTGCGCTGCTGGGTGGATGCGCAGAGGACCCGCAAGCAGGCGCCGCTGGCACGTCTCATCCGGCGCTGCAGCAACGACTACGGCATGCCGCGCCAGCACCACCGGATTCTGGACGACTGGCGTGCGTTTCACTCCCTGCAACTGTCCCGCTACGTCGACGCCGGCGGACGGCTGCCGCTCGGTCCCGCCGAGTCGGACATGCTGCGCGACCTGTTGTGGGGGCACTTCACGGCGCTGCTGCGCGGAGGCGTGCTGGATGGCCTCAGCGCCGAACAGCGCCGTGAACTGTTCATGAACCTGCAGATTCCGTTTCCGCTGCTGCGCCTGCCGAGCGAGCCGCCGGGCACCGCAATCGCCGTGGACTTTGTGCGCGGGCGCCGCCCTTCGCCGGCCGATCCCTGTCTGTGTGGCAGCGCACTGCCCTACGTGGTATGCTGTGGCCGCATTCCCACCAGCGGGGAGATCGCCATCGGCTGCTAACAACGCCGCCGCGAGGGATTCGTGTGCTTTGGGCGCATTTCTACCCGTGTAGCGCCCCCGTGGTGGTTCAAAATGATCCAGTTTGCACCAAGTAACGGTCTGAACGGGTCATTGTTACCCAGTGCGCGTTCGGCAAATCGATTACGGTTGCCGTAATCTTTCGTTAAGATTCGTTATAACAAACAAATAAGCCCACCCTTGGACGTGTTCCCTGTTGGCACGAAAATTGCCTATAGCTGATTGAACAAGGAAGAGAAAGGAATAAGTCATGCCTCAGAGAAAGTCAGCAAGCGCGCGTAAGACCACCACCCGGCAGCGCTCCACCGCGGACAGCGGCGACGACAGCGTACTGTCGTTGTACCTGCGCGACATCAACCGGATCCCGTTGCTCACCCGCGAGCAGGAAGTCGACCTGGCCACCCGTGCCCGTGATGGGGACGAGCCCGCCAAGGAACACCTGGTGCGGGCCAATCTGCGCTTCGTGGTCAACGTCGCCAAGAAGTATCAGAACCAGGGCCTGCCGCTGATCGACCTGATCAGCGAAGGCAACATCGGCCTGATGAACGCCGTCGAGCGGTTCGACGTGACCAAGGGATACCACTTCATCTCCTACGCGGTGTGGTGGATTCGCCAGGCGATCCTCAAGGCGGTGTGCGAGAAGTCGCGCATGATCCGCCTGCCGCTGAACCGCGCCAACGAACTGGTGCAGATCGAGAAGGCCCGCAAGCAGTTGCAGGGCGACCGTTCCGCCGAGCCCAACCTCGCCTCGGTGGCGAAGGAAGTGGACATGGCCCCCGCGCACGTCGAGTCGCTGGTCAGCATCTCGCGCGACCTGGTGTCGCTCGACAGCCCGGTTGGGACCGACCGCGACGCCTCCAGCATCGGCGACTTCGTGGCCGATTCCGAGTATCAGTCGCCGGAGGACCAAGCCTACGACAGCGCGCTCAAGGACCAGATCAACAAGGTGCTGTCCACGCTCACCGAGAAGGAAGCCGACATCATCGTGCGCCGCTTCGGCCTCAACGGCAAGCAGCCGCTGTCGCTGAAGGAGATCGGCTCGCGCTACTCGCTCACCAAGGAGCGCATCCGCCAGATCGAGAAGAAGGCCCTGCGCCGCCTGCGCCACCCCTCCCGAAGCCAGCATCTGGAGGCCTTCGCCAACTCGGCATAGAGCCGCCGAATTGACTATGCCCGGCGCCCGTTGCGCGTCCCTCTGGCGCACACAACACCTGGAGGCCTTCGCCAACTCGGCGTAAGACCTGCCGCCAGCCGCTCCCCTCCGGAGCGGCTGGCATGGCCTCCCCAGTCCCGATTATCGTTCGCCGACATGGAACTGTATCTCATCAGGCACGGGCAGTCGGCCAACAACCTGCGCAAGCAGGCACTGGTCGAGCATCCGCACACCTCGCCTGCGGCGGCCGCGCCGCGCATGGCGGATCCGCCGCTTACCGATCTCGGCGAGATGCAGGCGCGTTTGGCCGGCGAGTTACTCAAGGACGAGGGCATCACCAGGCTCTACTGCGGGCCGATGCTGCGAACCTTGCAGACGGCACAGATCATCGGCACGCTACTCGATCTCTCGCCCCACGTGTTCGTTGGACTTCACGAGTGGGGCGGCGTGTGGGAACCGCGCGACGCCGGCCCCAGCGTTCAACTCACGGGAATGACTCGAGAGGAAATAGGCGAGAGGTTTCCCCGCTTCGTGCTGCCCGCCGACGTCACCGACCAGGGATGGTGGTTCCATGGCTGGGACGGAGACGAAGCGATGCTGGATCTGGCCCATCGCAGCGCGCTGTCGTTTATCGCCCACCTGGAAGCACACCACGCGGAATCGGAGCAGCGGGTCGCCGCCATCCTGCACGGTGGGTCTGGTTCCAGTCTTGTCGGCGCGCTGTTCGGCGTCCCTCAGGACGTGAGATATGCGCGCTTCACCCACGACAACACCGGAATCACCCGAATCTCGATGGACTCGGAAGGCCGACGGCTGCGCTACCTGAACCGAATCGAACACGTGATCGATTCGGCCACGCGTTCGTAACCGTTACCGGCCGGGATGGACCAGGACCTGCGAGTCCCGGATCCGAGGACAGGGTGTCGTGGCTTCAGCCGCGCATAGACTGTCAGACCATTGGAACGAGGCTTCGACCACGCCGTAAGCCGTTACGGCGAGATGCCGAGGACGGCGTGGGCGGCGGCGAGGCGGGCGATGGGGACGCGGTAGGGGGAGCAGGAGACGTAGTTCATGCCCGCCTGGTAGCAGAACTCGATTGACGACGGGTCGCCGCCGCCCACGCCGCAGATGCCCACCTTCAGGTCCGGCTTGGTGGCGCGGCCGCGCTGCACGCCCATCTCCACCACGGTGCCGATCTGGTACTCGACCTTGGCGTCCGCGGAGGCCAGCACGTCGGCGGCCACCTTCTCGGCGCGCTCGCGCAGGCGGCTGTGTTCCTCGAGCGTGCCGACCAGCGGGATCATGATCTCCGGCAGCACGCCGGCGCCGCCGGCCGCCACCGCGCACGCCGCCTCCATGATGGCGCGCACCTGCATGTCGTAGATTTCGGGGTAGGTAATGCCGAGCCGGCAGCCGCGGTGGCCGAGCATCGGGTTCATCTCGTGCAACGACTCGATCTTGGCCTTGAGGCGGTCGAGCGGCACCCCGGAGGCGTTGGCCAGCGCCTCGGCGTCGGCCTCGGTCTTGGGCACGAACTCGTGCAGCGGCGGGTCGAACAGGCGCACGGTGACCGGGAAGCCGTCCATGGCCTTGAAAATGCCGGCGAAGTCCTCGCGCTGCAGCGGCAGCAGCCGGTCGAGCACCGCCCTTCGCGTGGCGGCGTCGTCAGCCACGATCCGGCGTGCCCATCGGGGAGCACCTACGTCGCAAGGAAAGACGCCTGAGGCGGCCGACGGACCCTCTTGAGAATCCCAAGATCGACATCGACGCCCATTCGGGAAATTCTGTGCCGCACGGGAATTATTGGCGCATCCGATATTCGTTCAGAACCGCTCGGTCGCAAATATGTTTTACGATTCGTGGACTCCGCTAATCGGCCCAATCGATTCCGATTCAATGGAGGCATCACATCGTGAGTACAAAGATTCGACCACCGCTCGTTGAGGGATTGGTCTCAGGGACTCTCTTACTGGAGATGATCCTGCGGGGTTCAGAGAAATGAACTATCTCGCTGCTAAATCAATCCTGTATGTCCTGGTAGTCGTTTTGTTCAGTAGCCTCGTATCCTGTGAGAGATTGACGCTGGACGAAGAGCCACATGCTACCTCAGGAACGCCGACAGCCGGTTATCCGAACATTCGGGATCTGATAAATGGCGCGCTGGATGAAGCATTAGTTGCCGTGAGCAATGCCGCGGCCCGACAGGCCTCTCCGGATCCCGGACATGCGGCGCTCACGCGTGTGTTGAGACAAGCACGACACAGCAATCTGGCGACGGCACGGGCGCTCAATATTGATCCGGAGAGTCTTGTTGAGCTGACTGAGAAGGAGCGCCAGGCATTGAAGGAGTTGGCGGAACGAGATCCCGACTTAGTAGCCAAAATTGTAGCCGTGGTTGAGAAACTGGAACGCAAGTATGACGCGATACCGACAATCGAAGTAGAGGTCCAGCCACTTGACCAAGAGGGCAAGCCCGTAGGAGACTCGTATGTCATTGCATCCGAAGATGGCTTCTTGAATCTTGGCTACAGTGTACTGACTACTGAGGAGTTTCTGCTGTTGGTACAGGCGGAGCAGGAACGGGCGGCGCGCGGGTTTGCTATCGATGACGATTGGTCGCATAGCGAGTGGGGTAGTGGGAGGCCCTGGCCGTCGGACACCGTCAGGTACTTCTTTGATACGGATACGACGTCCAGTAGCGAGCGGGCATGGATGAGGTCGGCGATGGGTCGAATGCGGAGCGGGACCGGGATGAGATTCGAGGAAGCCGATGGACCCGAGTGGTGGCTCGAGTTATGGCATTCCTTGTGGATGAGTAATGATCTCAGCATACTAGTGAAGGAACGGGGAGGTACCACAACTGGATCGGCGACGGTAGGCAGAATCGGTAGATCAACGCTTGTAATGGATCCTGATTCTGTCACGGATGAAAAGCACTTCAATCATGAAATGGGGCACGTCTTTGGGCTGTTGCATGAACATCAGCGCTATGATCGAGATGATAGCGTACGAGTTCGACGGAGTGGAAGTGACTACAACAAGATATCCCGTCTGCGTCGGCACACGTTCCTATTTTGGACGTGGTACGACGAGAATTCGAGAAACTTCTCTACGCCATACGACTATCACTCAATAATGCACTATCCCCGCGGCACAGGTATTACACTCAGGTCAAGTGATCAACCCTGGGATGTTAACGTTCACAACAACGACGAATGGGCACATGTGAATGGGGACACTTGGTTCTCGCCGTGGGACATCTATACGATCAAGAGACTCTATGGAATCACTCCCAATTCAACGCCAAATTTCACTCCCGCTCCGACGTATCCGTAGAGAGCTGTGAAAAAATTGCGCTGCGCAAACCGGTTCGTTGCGTCTTTTTTCGTGGTGTGTGGGATATTGGCCGGTTATTCCGTGACAGCATGTCGGGCACCCACGAAAGTTGAGTATAGTGCTCGCTATTTCCTGGAAGTTGTTAACGAAGCCGCTGACAGTGTCAGGATTCATACTCACGTCGGCGGACAGGATTTCAAAGAAATACCGGCAGGTGTACGTAGGTCACGATATGGGAGCGGGATCATGGCGTTGAAGAGTCGGCAAGCAAGAGCGTTTGAGATGACGGTATTTGGCCCGAGGGATTCTCCCGCAGACAATAATTTCTTAGTCGCGTTTAGCAGCATACATTTTTTTGCCGAGGACTCGGACACTCCCTTCAGGAGCTACGAGTACCCAGTTGGAGGAGGATGTGGTGAGGGTCGGGTTGGCTCCAATTGCAGCGATGACGCCCGAACCTATCGTAGACACCCGGATGGATTCGAGGAACGGCTGTTCGTGGAGTCTACGGATCGCCCGTTCTACCTTGAGAGAGACGGGGAGGATCCGGAGTTGGGCAGGATAGTGATTACGTTCGTTCCGGATATGGACGCCGGCTCCGTCGTTGTCGCGAACTAGGTTTCTCAGCCGACGCGTTTGAGGACGATATCGCGGCGAGCGAACTGAACGCGCGGCGACTGGCTTTCCTCACTCTGCTTGCGGCATCTATCGGCACAGCCGGTGTGGAAGCACTGCATCCGCTTACGCCGAGCTGCTGCGATCCGACTCCCGAGTGGTCAGTCGGCCTGGAATCGGGAGCTGCATGGGCGAAGACGAAAGAGATCGTGGAAGCGCGGTCGGAATACGCGGCGGACTACTTGAGCCACTTGTCCTGGGATGCTCTTGCTGGTCGTGCCGGCATCCACCTCAGCCACCGCATGCGCGGCGTCCTGCGGATGAACGGAAGGCTCGGGTTTCTGGCCGCCGCACCGGAGGGAACTTTGGTAAACCTGGACTACCTGGACTCGACGAGCGATGCCGTTACTCATCGGTCCGTCAGCACAGCGGAACTCTTCGGATTCGGCTGGGAACTCTCGACCGACCTGATGCTTGTGGACGAGAGACGCGGTGGGCTGAATGTACGGTCCTTTGCCCGACTGGCGTATCGCGGCAGCTACCACTCGTGGACGGCCCGTGGGGGAGAGTACGAGTATCCCGACAGGCAAGGGAGGTTCGACGACGGCCAAGAACTGCTTCGGTATCTCGTGCTTCACCAGGTTGTCGGCCTCGGGGCCTCTGTAGAGCTCGGGCAGGCTACGCATGGGTTCTATGGAAGGCTGGGAGGAACGGTCTCGCCGTTTTCTATGGTCGACGATCGAGACGTCCACGTGCTGAGCGACACCGAGTACTACAACACGTATCGGTGGGGATGGTACGTGCAGCCTGAAGTTGCAGTCGGCATAGGGCTGGGAGGGGGACTTACGGTGGAGGCATTCTACGAATCCGCGCTGCAGTTCGAGTTCGCAGAGACCAGGACGCGTATCAAGATGCCGCACGGTGTCACCGTTCCGGAAGAAAAGCCCAACTACGAAATGACCGTGCACCGCGTGGGTGTTCGGTTTCTCTGGTCTGTGTCCTCCAAGTAGTCGGGTAGTCGGGCGCGGCCGTAAGCCGTTACGGGGAGATGCCGAGGACGGCGTGGGCGGCGGCGAGGCGGGCGATGGGGACGCGGTAGGGGGAGCAGGAGACGTAGTTCATGCCTGCCTGGTAGCAGAACTCGATTGACGACGGGTCGCCGCCGTGCTCGCCGCAGATGCCCACCTTCAGGTCCGGCTTGGTGGCGCGGCCGCGCTGCACGCCCATCTCCACCACGGTGCCGACGCCTTCGCGGTCCAGTACCTGGAACGGATCCTCTTCCAGGATGCCCTGCTCCACGTACTCGGGCAGGAACACGCCGGCGTCGTCGCGCGAGTAGCCGAACATCATCTGGGTGAGGTCGTTGGTGCCGAACGAAAAGAAGTCGGCGGCCTCGGCCACGCGGTCGGCGGTGACCGCGGCGCGCGGGATCTCGATCATGGTGCCGATCTGGTACTCGACCTTGGCGTCCGCGGAGGCCAGCACGTCGGCGGCCACCTTCTCGGCGCGCTCGCGCAGGCGGCTCAGTTCCTCGAGCGTGCCGACCAGCGGGATCATGATCTCCGGCAGCACGCCGGCGCCGCCGGCCGCCACCGCGCACGCCGCCTCCATGATGGCGCGCACCTGCATGTCGTAGATTTCAGGGTAGGTGATGCCGAGCCGGCAGCCGCGGTGGCCGAGCATCGGGTTCATCTCGTGCAACGACTCGATCTTGGCCTTGAGGCGGTCGAGCGGCACCCCGGAGGCCTCCGCCAGCGCCTCGGCGTCGGCTTCGGTCTTGGGCACGAACTCGTGCAGCGGCGGGTCGAGCAGGCGCACGGTGACCGGGAAGCCGTCCATGGCCTTGAAAATGCCGGCGAAGTCCTCGCGCTGCAGCGGCAGCAGCCGGTCGAGCACCGCCCGCCGGGTATCGACGTCTTCCGCCACGATCATCTCCTGGAAGATCTCCAGCTTGCCCTCTTCGAAGAACATGTGCTCGGTGCGGCACAGGCCGATGCCCTCGGCGCCGAACTCGCGCGCCACCCGGGCGTCGCGCGGCAGGTCGGCGTTGGTGCGGATGCCGAAGCCCTCCAGGCCCTCCCGCGAGGCGCCGTCGCGAATCCCGTCGGTCCATTGCAGGAAGGTGGCCAGATCGCCGGTCACCTTGGGCGTGATCAGCGGCAGTTCGCCGTCGAACACCTCGCCGGTGCCGCCGTCGATGGTCAGCCACTGGCCTTCCGCCACCGGGAAGCCGTCAATGCTGGCGCCGGCGCCGCTGATCACCACTTCCTTGCAGCCGGCCACGCACGGCGTGCCCATGCCGCGCGCCACCACCGCCGCGTGCGAGGTCATGCCGCCGGTGGCGGTGAGGATGCCCTGCGCAGCGTGCATGCCGCCGATGTCCTCGGGCGAGGTCTCGCGCCGCACCAGCAGCACGCGCTTGCCCTGCTCCACCCATGCCTCGGCGTCCTCGGCGGTGAACACCACCTGTCCCGTTGCGGCGCCCGGCGAGGCGTTGAGGCCGGTGGCCAGTAAGGTGGCCTTCGGGCGCGCCTCCGCCCGGATCATCGGGTGCAGGCACTGGTCGAGCAGGTCGGCGCTCACGCGGCCGATCGCCTCCTGCTGAGAAATCAGCCCCTCGTTCACCATGTCGATGGCAAGCTTGACCGCCGCCGGGCCGGTGCGCTTGCCGTTGCGGGTCTGCAGCAGGAACAGGCGGCCCTGCTGGATGGTGAACTCCATGTCCTGCATGTCGCGGTAGTGCTTCTCCAGCCGCTCGCGCACCCCTTCCAACTGGGTCATCATCTCCGGTGCGGTGTCGCGCAGCTGGCTGAGTGGCAGCGGCGTGCGGATGCCGGCCACCACGTCTTCGCCCTGGGCGTTGATCAGGTATTCGCCGTAGAAGGTGTTCTCGCCGGTGGACGGATCGCGGGTAAAGCACACGCCCGTGCCGGAGTCGTCGCCGAAGTTGCCGAACACCATCGACTGCACGTTGACGGCGGTGCCGAGCAGCCCCTTGATGCCCTCTATCTGCCGGTAGCGGATGGCGCGGGTGCTATTCCAGGAGCCGAATACCGCGTCGATGGCGCCCCAGAGCTGATCGAGCGGCGCCTGAGGAAACGGGCTGCCGGTGTGGCTGGCGTAGATTTCCTTGTAGGCGGCGATCACGCCGTCGAGGTCGTCGGCGTCGAGGTCGGTGTCCTCGGTTACCCCCTTGCTCTTCTTGGCGGCTTCGAGGGCGTGCTCGAAGTGCTCGTGCTCCACCCCCATCACCACGTCGCCGTACATCTGGATGAAGCGCCGGTAGGCGTCCTTGGCGAAGCGCGCGTTGCCCGACTGCTCGGCCAAGCCCTCCACCGCGGCATCGTTGAGGCCGAGGTTGAGCACCGTGTCCATCATGCCCGGCATCGACTGGGCGGCGCCGGAGCGCACGCTGACCAGCAGCGGGTCGCCGGCGTCGCCGAGCTTCTTGCCCATCATCGTCTCCAGCCGCTGCAGGTGCTCGGCCACCTCTTCCCTGAGGCTGGCGGGGTAGTTGCGCTCGTTCTCGTAGAACGCCGCGCACACTTCCGTGGAGAGGGTGAATCCAGGCGGTACCGGGATGCCGAGATTGGTCATCTCGGCCAGGTTGGCGCCCTTGCCGCCAAGCAGTTCCTTCATCTCGGCCTTGCCCTCGGCGCTGCCGGCGCCGAAGAAGTACACGTTCTTGGTCGATTTATTCTGTTCAGGCATGGGAATTACCTCGTTCTGTTCAGGTTCCGGGACGTGGAGAAGTGTGCCCGTTTCGGGCCCGTCCCATCGCACGCAACCTAAAGAAACCGCCGCCTCATGTCAAATATGACCGCCCGTGACATGTCAGCGGGCGGCGAGGCGGCGCTTGAGGTCGGCGAACAGGGCGGAGGCCTGTTCGGGGGCCAGTTCCTGCTCGTCCGGGGCGCCGTCGACCAAGTGGGGAGGGATCTCGCCGAGGAAGCGGGACGGCTCGGGGGGGGGGGCCGCCGGGCGGCCGGCCCGGGCGGCGTGCTCCTGGGGGCGGCCGCGGGGGCCGCGCCGCCGCCGCACCGCGGGACTGGTAATGTACAGGCGCTCCCGGGCACGGGTGGCGGCGACGTAGAACAGGCGCCGCTCCTCCGCCAGGTTGGCTTCGCCATCGGCCAGCGAGCGGGCGTGCGGAATGGAGCCGTCGTCGGCGCCGGCGATGAACACGGTGTCGAATTCCAGGCCCTTGGCGGCGTGGATGGTCATCAACTGAACCCGCCCGCGCTCGTCGCCGCCGCGGTCGGGGGAGTCGTCGTCGCGGCTCACCAGGGCGGTGCGCGCGAGATAGTCGGTCAGGGAGGGAGCGATGCGGTCGGGGTGTTGCTCGAAGGAGGCCAGCGAGTCGATTACCGCATCCACGTTGGCCAGCTTCCAGCGCGCGGCATCGGCCCGGACGCCGTCCAGCAGGTGGTTGCGGTACTGCAGCTCGTCGACCAGCTCGGTCAGCACCGACGCCATGGCGCGGCTGCGCTCGGCGCCGCGGATGCGCGCCGCGTAGCGCTCCAGCAGCTCCACCAGCTCGCCGGCGAGCGGGCGCAGGCGGGCATGCTCGGGCGGTGACTCGGCCTCGGTGCCGCCGCCGATCAGGACCACCGCCGAGTACAGCGAGCAGTGGTGCGCCGCCGCGGTGGCGGTGATGCGCTCCAGGGCGGCGGCGCCCAGGCCGCGCCGCGGCGTGTTGATGATGCGGCGCATGCTGACGTCGTCGTCCGGGTTGGCCAGTACGCGCAGGTAGGCAATCAGGTCGCGCACCTCGCGGCGGCTGAAGAAGCTCATGCCGCCCGACACCTGGTAGGCAATACCCTCGCGCAACAGCACCTCTTCCAGGGCGCGGGTAAGGCTGTTGGCGCGCACCAGCACCGCGCAGTCGGCGTAGCGCAGGCCACTGCCGAGCGCCAGGCTGCGGATCTGACGCACGATCCACTCCGCCTCGTCGGTGTCGCTCTCCGGGTAGGCGGCCATGACGTGCATCCCGGCGCCGCCGTCGCTCCACAGCTTTTTGGGCCGCCGGCCGCTGTTGCCGCTGATTACGGCGTTGGCGAATGCCAGGATGGAGCCGGTGGAGCGGTAGTTCTGTTCCAGCTTGATCTCCAGCCGCTCCGGGAAGTCGCGGCTGAAGTGGTCGAAGTTGGCCGCCTCGGCGCCGCGCCAGGAGTAGATCGACTGGTCGTCGTCGCCCACCACGCACACGTTGCGCGCCGCCTCGGTGAGGGCGTGCAGGATTTCGTACTGGCGACGCGAGGTGTCCTGGAACTCGTCCACCATCACGTGGCTGAAGCGCGCCCGGATGGCGTCGCCGGCGTCGCCGCGCAGCAGCTCCAGCGGCAGCAGGATCAAGTCGTCGAAGTCGACGGCGTGGTACAGGCGCAGCCGGCGCCGGTAGGCGGACACCAGCCCGCGCAGCTGTTCGCTGGCTCCGTCCAGGTCCGGGACGCCGGCGACGCCCATGCGCAGCCCCGATACCAGCCGCTGCAGCACGGCCGAATCGGCCTCCGCCAGGTCGGCATCCAGGCGCAGGTCGCGCGCTACCTCGCGCAGGAGCTGGGCGCTGTCCTGCTGGTCGTACACGGTAACCGGTACCGCGGCGGCGGCACCGGTGCCGGTGCTTGCGGACCGGAACCCCAACTCGGCGCTGAAGCGGCGCACCAGCTCCAGGCCGAGGGCATGGAAGGTGCACACGGTGGGAACGGCGCGCCGTCCGCGCCGGGAGATGCCCGCGCGTTCGCGCATCTCGGCGGCCGCCTTGTTGGTAAAGGTCAGGGCGACGATGGCGCGCGGATCAACGCCGGCTTGCAGCATGCGCGCCAGCCGCGCGGTGATGACGCGCGTCTTGCCGGAGCCGGCGCCCGCGAGCACCATGAGCGGCCCGTCGATGGCGGCGGCCGCCCGTTCCTGTTCCGGATTGAGGACCACGCCCATGCCCGACACGCGCGCACGATACCGGCGTGCCCGCGTGCGGGTCAAACGCCGGCGGCCGCGGCGCCCGGATGGTCCGAGTTGCAGCGGGCGCGCGCCCGGTAACCCCGATGGCATGCCTACTGGTCAGAGCCCGCCGCGCCGGGCCAGAATGGGACCGCGATGCATGCGGTCGAAATGCGCGGCGTGAGTTACGCGTACCCGGAAGGCACCGAGCTGGTGTTCCACAACCTGTCGGCGCGGCTGCCGCGGGGCGTGATGGCTCTGGTGGGGCAGAACGGCACCGGCAAGTCCACCTTCATGCTGCTGGCCAGCGGCATTGCGGTGCCGAGCGCCGGCACCGTGCTGCTGCGCGGGGTGGACACGCGCGAGCTGCGCGACGTGCACACGCGGCAGCGGCACGTGTCGCTGATCCACCAGAACATGGAGTTCGAGACCGAGGAATCGATCGGCGATCTGATCATGTACGTGTACCGTACCGGCTATCATGAGGAGCACAGCGAGGAGTTTGTGCGCGAGCTGGTGGACGCATTCGAGCTGCGCGACGTGCTGCACAAGCGCACCGGGGAGGTGAGCAAGGGCGAGTTGCAGCGCACGCTGCTGGCGTTCTGCCTGCTGTACGGCTCGCGCGTGCTGATGATGGACGAGCCGGTGTTCGCCCTGGAGGAACAGCAGAAGCGCCGGGTGATGGGCTACCTGTACGAGTACGCGCACCGGGAGGGGTTGAGCTGGTATTACTCGGTGCACGAGTTGGAGTTGTCGGCGCAGTTCTCGGACTACGTGGCGCTGTTCCGGCAGGATCGGCCGCCGCTGATCGGGCGTACCGCGGAGCTGCACAACCGCGACCAGATCGAACGCGCGTACGATGTTCCGTTCGACTTTCTCAAGCGCCGTGAGGCGCTGTACCGCGAAGCGCTGCGCGGCGCCTGACGCCGCGGGCCGCCAGCCATTCACGGATTCCTGTCCCCGCGCTCACACGATCCTAACAATCGAGCCGCATCGTCTCCATGGAGAAGGATGTTCGCTTGTCTACCTTGGAAAGCGTGACGCCGGCGGGCGAGCTTGCGGCTACCGGAGCGTATGCCCGCAACGACAACCATGCGCTGACCCGCCGGCCGCGGCCCGGCGAGAGCGTAATTCAGGGGTTGCTGTTCGCCTGCGGCGCGGTGTCGATTCTGGTCACTGTCGGCATCGTGGTGGTGCTCGGACGCGAGTCGATCCTGTTCTTCCGCAACGAAGCGGTGAACCTGGTGCGCTTCTTCACCACCACCGAGTGGCAGCCGGCGATCGGCAAGTTCGGCATCCTCCCGCTCGTCAACGCCACGTTGATGACCAGCTTCACAGCGATGCTGGTGGCGGCACCGGTCGGCATGAGCGTGGCGATCTACCTCAGCGAATACGCCGAGCCGCGCACCCGCGCGTTGCTGAAACCGATCCTGGAGGTGCTGGCCGGGATTCCCACCGTCGTGTACGGCTACTTCGCCCTCACGTTCATGACCCCGCTGCTGCGCGGCGTATTCGGCGCCGACGTGGTGCAGATCTACAATACCGCTTCGGCGGGCATCGTCATCGGGATCCTGATTCTGCCGCTGATCTCCTCGATGGCCGAGGATGCCCTGTCCGCGGTGCCCGATTCGCTGCGCCAAGCGGCGCTCGGCCTGGGCGCCACGCGGCTGGAGACCTCGGTGCGCATCGTGGTGCCGGCGGCATTCTCCGGCATCGCCGCAGCGTTCATCATCGGCTTGTCGCGCGCTGTCGGCGAGACCATGGTCGTTGCCCTGGCCGCCGGCGCCGGCTCCGCGTTCACGTTCAACCCGTTCCACGCCGCCGAGACCATGACCGGCCACATCGTGCGCATCAGCGGCGGCGACCTGAGCTACCAGTCGATTGACTACAGCAGCATATACGCGATCGGCATGATGCTGTTCTTCATTACCCTGGCACTGAACATGCTGAGCCGGCGGATCGTGCTGCGCTTCCGCGAGGTGTACGATTGAACAGCATGTCCGCCAACCTGCCGGCCCGCCACCGCGCCGGCCTGCTGTGGCGGCTGGTCTTTCACCTGGCCACCGCGGTGGCGATCGTGATGCTGACCGCGCTGCTGCTGACCATCGTCAATAGGGCATTCGGCCTGGTGGCGATCGAAAACGCCATCGACCCGGCCGAGTTGGCGCGCGACGGCGTGCCGCTGGAACGGATGGACGGGGCGGCGTTGACCGCGGTGCTGGCCGACCACGTGTCGCGCGGCCTGCTGCGCCGCTTCGAGCGCGACCAGCCGTTGGCCGAACGCGGCCGCGACGAGGTCTACAACCTGGTGGTGGAGCGGGTGGTGGACCCGTCGGTGGTGCAGGCGTGGTCGCTGTGGGATTCGCTGTTCCGCCGCCGCGCAGTGGTCGCGGAGGCGATGAGCAGGCATCCGGGAGCGCGGCTGGTGTTCCGTTCCTGGCTGACCGGGTCGTTTATCGCCGACGCGCAGTCGAGCATTCCCGAGGACGCGGGCGTGCGCGCGGCGATCAAGGGGTCGCTCGGCACCATCCTGATCACCATCCTGTTCGCCTTTCCGGTCGGTGTCGGCGCTGCCATCTACCTGGAGGAATACGCGCGCGACAATCGGCTCAACCGGATCATCCAGACCAACATCAACAACCTGTCCGGGGTGCCGTCGATCATTTACGGGATGCTCGGACTGACCGTATTCGTGCGCGCCATGGAACCGGTTACCAGCGGCGCGCTGTTCGGCCTCGGCGACGGTTCGGCCAACGGCAGGACGATTCTGTCCGCCGGGCTCACCCTTGGCCTGCTGATCCTGCCGGTGATCATCATCAACGCCCAGGAGGCGATCAAGGCGGTTCCCGACAGTCTGCGCCAGTCCAGTTACGGGCTCGGCGCCACCAAGTGGCAGACCATCCGCCACCACGTGCTGCCGAGTTCGCTCGACCGCATCCTGACCGGTACGATTCTGGCCACTTCGCGCGCCATCGGCGAGACGGCGCCGATGGTGGTGGTGGGTGCGTCCACCCTGGTAACCCTGGACCCCACCGGGCCGTTCTCGAAGTTCACCACCCTGCCGATCCAGATCTACCAATGGACGGCGCGTCCGCAGGCGGAGTTCCGCAACGCCGCGGCGGCGGCCATCCTGGTGCTGCTGGTGTTGCTGCTGACCCTGAACGCGACCGCGATCCTGTTGCGCAACTACCACGCCAGGAAGCAGGTCGGCGCATGACCGGGCGCCTGCCCGAAGTGGAGTGACCAGCACGGTGGCGACGCAAATGAACACCCACGCCGCGGACTTGCCGGTACCCGGTGCGGAGGCGAGTGCTCTCTCCTTGACTGGCCTGAACGTCTACTACGGTGCGTTCCAGGCGGTGCGCGAGATCTCGATGAACTTCGGGACGCGCCGGATCACGGCCCTGATCGGTCCTTCCGGGTGCGGCAAGTCGACGGTGCTGCGGTCGATGAACCGCATGAACGAGCTGGTGCCGACCGCGCGCACCGAGGGCGTGGTGACCTTCCAGGGACGCAACATCTACGACGCGGACGTCGATCCGGTGGAGGTGCGGCGCCGCATCGGCATGGTATTCCAGAAGCCCAACCCGTTTCCGAAGTCGATCTACGACAACATCGCCTGGGGCGCACGCATCAATGGCTACACCGGCAGCATGGACGAGTTGGTGGAGCAGTCGCTGCGCCGGGCAGCGCTCTGGGACGAGGTGAAGGACAAGCTGGCCGACAGCGGTCTTGGCCTGTCCGGCGGCCAGCAGCAGCGGCTGTGCATCGCGCGGGCAATCGCCGTCCACCCGGAGATCATCCTGATGGACGAGCCGTGCTCGGCGCTGGATCCGATCGCCACCCTGCGGATCGAGGACCTGATGCGCGAATTGGCGGCGCAGTATACGATTATCATCGTGACCCACAACATGCAGCAGGCGGCGCGGGTTTCCGACTATACTGCATTCTTCATGATGGACGAGGACCGTTCCGGGTACCTGGTCGAGTATGGGCCCACCGGCAGGATCTTTACCAATCCTGACGAGAAGCGCACCGAGGACTACATCTCGGGCCGCTTCGGTTAACGGTGAGTGGTTGATGGTGAGTGGTTAACGGCGAGTCCTCCCCGCTGCGCGGCCAGTTCGACCTTTCCATGGAGCAGCTCAAGCGGGCGCTGCTGGTCATGGGGCAACAGGTGGAACGCTCCATTCGCGGGTCGGTGAACGCGCTGGGCCAGCATGACATGAACGCCGCCGTGACAGTGTTGAGTCAGGAGGCCGACGTCAACCGGATGCATCACGACATCGACGACTCCTGCCTGAGGCTGCTGGCGACCGAACAGCCGGTGGCCACCGATTTGCGCCAGATCGTCGGCACCCTCAACGTGATCGGGCAGCTCGAGCGCATCGGCGATTTGGCCGTGCACGTGGCGAGCGTGGCCCAGCGCCTGGCCCCGGAGCAGTTCTCGCGTGGCATGAATGCCATCATGCAGATGGCGGACGACGTCTGCGCCATGGTCGGCGACTCGCTGCAGGCCTTCGTGTCGCAGGACGCGGCGATGGCCGAACAGGTGAGCGCACGCGACCACAAGGTCGACGAGGTCTACGCGAACATATTCCGTGACCTGCTGTCGTTCATGATGGAGGACGCCGGCAACATCGCGCAGGCGTCGTCGCTGCTGTTCGTGGCCAAGCAACTGGAGCGGGTCGGCGACCACTCCACCAACATCTGTGAGGCGGTGATCTTCGTGACCACCGGCAAACACGTCGATCTGAATCGCGCGTAACCGGCGCCACCGCGGCGCCGGAGAGCGCCGGATCGCCGCGGCTGTCGCACGTTCCTGCTACTCGGTAGCCGAGGTTTACTCGGTAGCCGAGTTTACTCGGTCGTGAACACCTGGAAGCCGCCGTATGCCTCGGTGCCGTGCTCGGCCACGTCGAGGCCCTTGAGTTCTTCGTTGCGCGGCACGCGCAGCCCGACCACGGCGTCGATCAGCTTGAAGATCAGCCCCATCACCACGATGATGAACACGCTCACGGTGACCGTGCCGAGGAGCTGAATGCCCAACTGCGTAAAGCCGCCGCCGAACCAGAGGCCGTCGTTGGCCACGCCGAGGGCGGCCTGCCCGAAGATGCCCACCGCGACGGTGCCCCAGATGCCGTTCATGCCGTGCACGGCGATCGCCCCAACCGGGTCATCGACGCGGCGCCGGTCCAGGAACAGCACACCGAACACCACGATTACGCCGCCGATCAGGCCAATGATGATGGCGTGCCCGGGTTCCACGAACGCGCACGGCGCGGTGATCGCCACCAGGCCGGCGAGCGCGCCGTTCATGCCCATGGTGAGGTCGGGCTTGCCGACCACCATCCAGACCGTCGCGGTGGCGGCGATAGCGCCAGCGGCGGCGGCCAGGTTGGTGTTGATGGCCACGCGCGCGATCAGCGAACCGTCGCCGACGCCAAGGGTGGAGCCGGGATTGAAGCCGAACCAGCCGAACCACAGCAGGAACATGCCCAGCGAAGCGAGCGGCAGCGAGTGCGCGCTGATCACGTTGGGCTTGCCGTCGGGGCCGAACTTGCCGATGCGCGGCCCGAGCGCGCGGGTGCCGATGAATGCGGCCCAGCCGCCCACCGCGTGCACGACCGTGGAGCCGGCGAAGTCGGCAAAGCCGAGGCTGGCCAGCCAGCCGCCGCCCCAGATCCAGTGGCCGACGATCGGGTACACGAACGCCGAGATCAGGAACGAATAGATGACATAGGCCGGGAACTTCATGCGCTCGGCCATGCCGCCCGCCACGATGGTGGCTGCGGCGCCCACGAATACCGCCTGGAACAGCCAGAACGCGTACAGCGGCACGCCGGCGGCGGACTCGGCGCCGATCAGGAACCAGCCGCTGGTGCCGAACAGCGGGTTGCCGGAGCCGAACATGATGGCGTAGCCGAAAATGAAGAAGCCGAGCGACGCCATGCAGAAGTCCATCAGGTTCTTCATCAGGATGTTGGCGGTGTTCTTGGCGCGGATCAGGCCCGCCTCCAGCATGCCGAAGCCGGCCTGCATCAAGAACACGAGAAAGGCCGCCAGCAGCACCCAAACCGTGTCGATTCCCACGATGATGTCGGCGATCTGCGTAGCTACCGACGCATCCTGCGCATACAACGGCGTGCCGGCCAGCGCCCCCAGCACGATACCAATCACGCCCACCCGGGCGCCGATACGAGCCTTCCGGCGATCCTTCAGCTTATCCATTGCCGGGCAATATAAAGATAGGCGACCGATTGCACAAATGCTGTCGGCGGCTATTCGGAAGCGGCGGGGACCGGCTTCAGATCCACGCCTGCCGCGCCGGCAGGCAGCTCCTTGACGTGCAGGTCGCGTTGCGGAAAGGGAATGGTAATGGCGGCGCGGCGGAACGCGCGGGCGATTTCGAAGTTGGCCCAGGAATGCGCCGGCCACTTGGTGCCGGCGTCTTCGATGCCGGTCCACAGCTCCATCAGGATGCCGGAGTCGCCGAACTCGCGCACCCGTACGTCCGGCTCGGCGGACGCCCTGGCATACGGACTGGCGAGGGCCACCCCCTTGAGCACCTCGGCCGCGTAGTCGAGATCGGTGCCGTACGCCACGCTCACCTGGTTGATCACCGTGATGCGCCGTACCTCGTGCGAGTTGTTGTAGATCTTGTTGCCGATAAGCTGGTGGTTGGGCACGATGATGGTCTCGTCCGTCAGGGTGGTGATGATGGTGGAGCGCAGCCGGATATGCGCCACGTCGCCCTCGGTGCCCTCCACCACGACCCGGTCGCCCTCCTTGATGGGGCGTTCGAAGATGATCACCAGGCCCGACACGAAGCTCGCCACCACGTTCTGCAGGCCGAAACCGATGCCGATGCCGAGGGTGCCGATCAGCACCGAGAAGGTGGACAGGTTGACGCCCAGAAAGGAGAGCCCGATCACCAGGGTGACACTCAGGATCAGGTAGTGGGTGATGCCGCCAATCGAGAATCGCGTGGCGTCGGTCAGCGGCAGGCGCGAGAGGGCGCGCGTCTTCAGGAAGCCGGAACCGGTGCGCGCCGTCCATACCGCCACGTAGCCGATCGGGATGGCGAAGATCACCGTGACCAGCGAGATCGAGCTGCCGGCGGTCTCGATGATCGGCGTCGACAGGATGTTCCACAGGACCACCGCGCCGCGGCTGGCATCGGAGCCGAACAGGCCGTACACGAGCAGCACGGCGAGCGACACGAGGACAAAGCGCAGGATCGTGCGCACGTAGCGGTACAGGCGCTGGGCGGTGTCGAACTGGGCGCGCAGGCGCCCGATCTTGCGCCGCAACAGGGTCAGCAGCAGCCGGTACAGCAGGAAGGCGGCGCCGAGCGGCAGGATCAGCCGCACCAGCAGTGCGAGCGGCGTGATGACCGCGTCGAATGCGACTAGGCTGAGCGGCGTATCGAACAGCCGCGCGAAAAGGGAGCCCATGGACTTCTACCCTTATGCTCGGCACCGGCGGCGCGCAGGTTCATCCGGAACGGCAAAATACAAGACAGGGTGTGTCACCTCCGCCTGTTTGACATGACGCGCGCGGGATGGATAGCTTGCTGCGGGCGCTGAGAATGTGCCCGCGGGCGGTTAGCTCAGATGGTAGAGCACCTGGTTTACACCCAGGCGGTCGGCGGTTCGAGCCCGTCATCGCCCATCCAAGGAGGCCCCGAGTGGCGTTTGTGAGCGCGGCGGACATCGCGTACTACCGGGAGCACGGCCACGTGACGATTCGCCGGCTGTTGCCGCGCGGCGACGTGGAGCGGCTGGTGGAGCGCCTCGACGGCATGCTGGACGGACGCTACCCGAGCGCCGGTTTCGTGTGCGGGCCGGCGTCCTGGGAGACCCCCGACGACCCGGGCCGCTTCATCCTGCAGGTCATGGCCACCAGGTTTCCGGTCAACGACCCCGTGCTGGCCGCGCTGGCCGGCAACCCGCGCGTGCGGGGCGCCGCCGCCGCACTGATGGAGGCGGCGTGTGCCACCGTGTTCCAGCAGCAGGCCCTGATCAAGGGACCGGCCGCCGCCAACGCCACTCCCTGGCACCAGGACGACCACTACTGGCAGCTGCAGCGCGCCGGTTTCACGGCGGTGACCGCGTGGATGCCGCTGCGCCGCACCACCGCCCACGGCGGCACCATGTGGCTGCTTCCGGGCAGCCACCGCCACCGCATCCACGACCACCACTGGACAGGCGGCGTGAGCATGTTCAAGACCATCACCGGCGGCGTCCCCGAGCACGAGTTGATCCCGCTGGAACTGGAGCCAGGCGACGTCAGCTTCCACCACAAGAACGTCGTGCATGGTGCATTCGCCAACCGCGGCGTCGAGCGCCGCATCGCCATCGCCCAGCACTACCACAACGCCCCGGCAACCAGCGCCGCCTTCGCCCACCGCCGCCGCGACCCGGTACCCTGGAAGTACCAGGTCAAAAAGCACGCACGCTCCGGGCGCGGTTAGACCCCTCCGGGCATAGCCGTAAGGTTTGACGCTGCGCGCGCGGGGGCCGTAAGGTAGCGCCATGGGGACCGAACGCCTGACCATGGGGCAGGCTCTTGTGAAGTACCTGGCGGTTCAGTATAGCGAGTTCGACGGGGAGCGGCGGCGGCTGATACCGGCCATCTTCGGCATCTTCGGGCATGGCAACGTGTGCGGGCTGGGGCAGGCCCTGGAGCAGGGCGGGGCGGATCTGCCCTACCACCAGACGCGCAACGAGCAGTCGATGGTGCACACCGCGGCGGGCTTCGCGCGCGCCACCCTGCGCACCCAGACGCTGGCCTGCACCAGCTCGATCGGGCCCGGCGCCACCAACATGGTGACCGGGGCGGCCACTGCCACCATCAACCGGATGCCGGTGCTGCTGCTGGCCTCCGACTACTACGCCACCCGCCACCAGGGGCCGGTGCTGCAGCAACTGGAGCACCCGTCGGCGGCGGACGTGAGCGTGAACGACTGCTTCCGCCCGGTGAGCCGGTTTTTCGACCGCATCACCCGGCCGGAACAGCTCCTTACCGCGCTGCCGCAGGCGATGCGGGTGCTCACCGACCCGGCCGAAACCGGCGCGGTAACGCTGTCGCTGCCGCAGGACGTGCAGGCGCATGCTTGGGACTACCCGAGCCAGTTTTTCGCCGAGCGCACCTGGCGCATAGAACGCCGCCCGCCGGTCGCGGAGCGCATCGACGAGGCGGTCGCGCTGCTACAGGCAGCCAAGCGCCCGGTGATCATCGCCGGCGGCGGCGTGCACTACTCGGCGGCGTGGGACGCGCTGCGCGCGGTGGCCACCGGGTTCGGCATTCCGGTGAGCGAGACGCACGCCGGCAAGGGCGCGCTGCGCGGCGCCCCGGAGTGGTCGCTCGGCGGCCACGGCGTGGAGGGCACCAGCGCGGCGGCGCGCATTGCGGAGGAGGCGGACCTGGTGATCGCGGTCGGCACCCGCTTGAGCGACTTCGCCACCGCGTCGCAGAGCCTGTTTCATGATCCGGACGTGCGCTTTATCGCCATCAACGTGTGCGCGCTGGACGCCTTCAAGCAGGGCGCGCTGCCGGTGGTGGCGGACGCCCGGCTCGCCCTGGAGGCGCTGCTCACTGCCGGGCAGGGCGCCGGGGTGGCGTTCCCGGGTTACGGCGAACGGGTCGCCGAGGCGCAGCAGGACTGGGACAAGATCGTGCGTACCGACGCCTACGGCGACCATCCCGGCGAGGTGATGAGCGAGGGGCAGGTGATCGAGGTGCTCAACGAGGAGTCGCAGGGCCACGACACCGTGGTCGCGGCGGCCGGGGCGCCGCCCGGCAACATCCTCAAGCTGTGGGATGGCGGCAACGGCAGCCGCTGCCACATCGAGTTCGGCTTCTCCTGCATGGGCTACGAGTTGCCCGCCGGGGTCGGCGTGCGCATGGCGGCCGGCGGTCCCGGCAGTCCGGGCGAGGTGTTCGTGTACATCGGCGACGGCACCTTTCTGCTCAATCCGATGGAGCTGATCACCGCTTTGCAGGAGCAGCTGAAGGTGACCGTGGTGGTGATCGACAACCACGGCTTCCAGGTGATCCGGCGCTTGCAGATGTGGCGCACCGGGCACGCGTTCGGCAACGAGTTGCGCGCCCGCGGCGGCGCGGCGGACGGCAGCACCGGCGCCGACGACGGTCCGCGCCTGGAAGGAGAGTACCTGCCGGTGGACATCGCCGCGATCGCGCGCGGCATGGGCGCGCGCGCCTGGAACGCGGCCACGCAGGACGAAGTCCGCGCCGCGCTGCGCGAGGCCCGCGCCGAGACGCGCTCGTGCGTGATCGTGTGCGAGGTGGAGAAGCACCGCTACGTGCCGGGGGCCGATACCTGGTGGGACGTGGCGCCGGCAGAGGTGAGCCGCAGCGAGGTGACGCAGACGCTGCGTTCCGAGTACGAGCGCGACCGCGCCGAGCTGCAGCGGTTCCACTACTGATTCCGGAGTGAAGGAGCAACACGATGAGTTTGACGGTAAGTGACGTGCTCGGCAGCCGCCCCGGACCGGGCGTCTGGCTGGCGGGCGATCCCGCGGATCTTGGCGAGTGGCTGGCCCGCGGCGCGGCCGGGATCGTGACCAACACGGTGGTGCAGCGCGAGTTGGCGGCCAAGTACGGCGGCCTGCTGGAGGTGACGCGCCGCTACCTGGACATTACCGACAAGCTGGTGGTGATCGAGGTGGAGGGGCACACCACCGAGGAACTGCTGGAGGTGAGCCGCGTGTTCACCGCCCTGTCGCCGCAGATCGCGATCAAGATTCCGTGCACGGCGCAGGGCCTCGGTGCGTTCGGGCCGTTGGCGGACGAGGGGGTAACCACCTTCTGCACCACCGTGTTTTCGCTTGGCCAGGCCGCGGCAGCCGCTCGGGCGGGGGGGCGCCCCCCCCCCCCCCCCCCCGTGTTTGCCCTGGGCCGGCCCGCGGCCCCCGCCGGGGCGGGCCCCCCCCACGTGCTGCCGTTCTGCGAGCCGATCCGCGAGATGGGCGGCGATCCGGGCAAGCTGGTGCGCGACTGTGCCGCCATGTTCGCCCCGTGGCGGCAGCGCCCGTTCGTGACCGCGGCACTGGTACGCTCGGTGGAGACGGCCACCGCGGCGCTGGCCGCCGGCGCCGACGGCATCATCGTGTTCTGGCCGATCTTCCGGGACCTGCTGGAGCACCCGCTTACTGCCACCTGGAACGACACCTTCGCCGGCGAATGGCGCCAGATGCAGGAAGCCGGCCTGCTCGAGGGAGTGGTGCGGCAGGGGTGAGCGGGCGGCGCCCCAACATCCTGTTGCTGCTTACCGACGAGCACGGCGCGCAGTTCAGCGGCACGTACGGCCACCCGTTCATTGCCACGCCGGCCATGGACCGGCTGGCGGCCGAGGGCGTGACCTTCGATGCCGCCTACTGCAACAACCCGCTGTGCGTACCGTCGCGCCTCTCGTTCATGACCGGGCAGTACACCCACCGCTGCCGCGGCTGGGACAACGCCACCCCGCTGCCGGCGGACGCGGTGACCTGGCCGCACCTGCTGCGCGCGCAGGGATACGACACCGCCCTGTCGGGCAAGATGCACCTGATCGGGGACGATCCGTTGCACGGCTTCCAGGAGCAGTTGGCGCGCGACCTGCACATCGAGCTGCAACACCCGATATTCCCCTGGGACGACGGTATTCCGGAGGCATCCGAGCCGTGGCCCGGCGTCGTGCGCACCGACTCGCGCGTGCCGCCCGGCCCGGACGGGGTAGAGGCGGAAGCGGCGGGCGGCGGTGAGGACTTTGACAGCCCGCCCACCGGACCGGGACGCACCCCCGAGATCGATGCCGACGACGACGCGACCGCGGCGGCCGTGGCCTATCTGCGCAGCCGCGCTCATGGGCGGACCGGGCGCCCGTTCGCCCTGTGCGTGGGCCTGATCGCGCCGCACTTTCCGTTCGTCGTGCCGGAGCCGTTCTTCTCGCAGTACTTCCCGCATCACGCCGACCTGCCGCACCTGCCGTCCGGCCACCTGGAGGCGCTTCCGCCGGCCGCGCGACGGTTGCGGCGGGCGTTCGGTTTCTCCGGCCACACCGAGGCGCAGGTGCGCCGCGCACGGGCCGCCTACTACGGGCTGGTGAGCTACGCCGACGACAAGCTGCGCCAGCTCCTGGATGCGCTCGACGAGTGCGGCCTGGCCGATGACACCGTGGTGATCCACACCAGCGATCACGGCGAGATGCTCGGCGAGCACGGCCTGTGGCGCAAGATGAGCTTCTACGAGCAGTCCGCGCGCGTCCCCCTGCAGATTCGCTGGCCGCGCCGCGCGGCGGCCGGGCGCCGGGTGGGCGAGTGTGTATCCCTGGTGGACGTGGCAGCCACTATCGTGGGGGCCGCGGGCGCGGCGGCGCCGGCGGCGCCGATGGACGGCCGTAACCTGGCCGGGCTGCTCGCCGGCTCCGACCCCGAGTGGCGCGGCGAGGCGTTTGCCGAACACACCGCGCACGGCACCGACCGGGCGCGCGCCATGCTGCGGCGCGGGCGCTGGAAGCTGTGCCTGTCCGGCGCCGAGGACCTGGAACCGGAACTGTACGACCTGGAGAAGGATCCCGGCGAGTTCACCAACCTGGCGGGCGACCCCGCCGTGGCGGGTGTGCAGGAGGACATGACCGATGCCCTGTTGCGCCGCTGGGACTGGCGCCGCATCGACCGCGAAGTGCGCGCCAGCCAGCGCCGCCGCCAACTGGTTCGCGCGGCGGCGGCCACGGGTGGCGGCAGGTCGCCGTTCTGAGCCGGCCAGCGCCGGCACCTGATGCGCAGCGGCTCGATGCCGCTATGAGAGTGGACGCCGCTTGTCGGTGCCTTCGCGCCGGGCGATGGTGGCGAGCAGGTGGGTGGGATCAGGCCGGCCGCGATTGGCGAGCGCGGCGGGCGTGTCGTTTGATTCTCTGCGCAGCGCCAGGCTGCGGTCGGCGAGCGGCAGGTCCACGCGGACGTTGCCGCGCACGTGCGATTCGCGAATCGCGATGGCGATCTCCAGCAGGTGGCGCCCCATGTCGCCCGAGCAGTTGGGCGTCTTGCCGGTCTCGATGCAGGCGATGGCGTCCTTGACCTGCCCGACACCCGCGCTCCAGATGCGCTGCGGGCGCGGGAACACGTACCGCACCGGGGTCGGACGGGCCCCCTCGACGAGTTCGCCCATCCGCCACACCTCGAACTCGTAGCCCTCGTTGCCGTTGCGGATGGAGATCGTACCGTGCTCGCCGATGGCGTCGAGCGTCCAGGTGGACGCGCCGCTCGGCATCATCCGGCAGAAACCGCGCGCGCCGTTTGCGAACGCCAGGTAGGCGTTGCCGGCCAGATCGCCGCCGCTGTCCGCCTTCTCGTCGCTCTCGGCCTCACCCACCAGCCACGACACCCGCTCGCTGCCGCCGGCCAGCACGCACATGGCGCCGATCCAGTGCACGCCCATGTGCGCCAGCGGCCCCGACCCGTGCGCGGTAATCTGCAGCATCCTGCCCAGGGCGCCTTCGTCGATCAGCGCGCGCGCCCGGCGGTAGTACACGTCGGATGCGCGCATGGCGTTCAACATCAGGATCACGCCCGCCTCGCGGCATGCCTCCACCATCGCGTCGGCCTCCTGCAGAGAGGTCGCCATCGGCTTCTCCACCCAGATGCACTTCACGCCGGTGCGTCCCTCCCGGACCATGCGCACGATGTCCAGCGTGATCTCCGCCCGCGGCGCGACGTGGGTACAGATGCTGACGATGTCGGGGCGCTCCCGCTCGAGCATCTCCCGGTAGTTCTCGTACAGCTTGTCTTCGGGCACGCTCCAGCGCCGCCCGAACACTTCCCGTTGTTCACGGTACTTGTCGGCGGCGCCGACCACCTGCACCTCGGGCACGTCCATGTAGCTGCCCATGTGGCTGAAAGGCCGCAGCCAGCCACTGCCCACGGTCTCGTCGTCGATGGTGTCCGCGATCCTGCCCAACCCGATGAGCGCCGCCCGGTACGGTCTGTCGTTCATCCCGCCCTCCTGTCCCGATTATGACGCACGGGCCGGGAGATCCCAACCAGTTTCGGCGCAGCGTCGCCGCGGGAGCATTCGGGGTCAGCCGCGGGCTGGGGCGGGGTAGAGCTGGCGCGGGTCGCGCTGGTCGGCGGACACCTCGATGTAGAAGGAGCGCTGGCTCGGGGTCATCCGCTCCAGGGCGGCACGGCTCGGGAAGAAGCCGTGAAACTTCATGCCGGCGTGGTGATACTTGTAGAACAGCGTGACTCGCTCGCGGTCGCTGGTCCACGGGGTGGCGCCGTGGCACAGCGCCTCGGTGAAGATTACCGCCGAGCCGGCGCGGCACGGCACGCATTGGATCAGTGAGCGGTCGACCCCATTCTCGAGTGTCTTCATGTCCTCGGGAATCGGAAAGTTGGCCTTGTGGCTGCCGGGGATGCAGGCGAAGCCGCCTTCCTCCTCGCTGACGTCGGTGAGGTTGAACGCCACCACGGTATGGCCGCTGAAGATGCGCCCGTTGAAGTGGCGGTACATCAGCGTAAGGTCCTGGCCGTTGCTGTCGAACGACCCGCCGCCGTGCATGCGCAGGCCGGCGAACCCCTTGCGGCGGACGTAGGCGTAGGTGTTCTCCAGGCGCAGCTGGTGGTGAATGATGACCTTCAGGAGGTCGATCACGCACGGGATGTCGATCAGCTCGCAGAACTCCGGCGCGGCGCTGGTCAGATCGCCGAGCCGCGCGAGGGTGAGTTCGTTGCTGCTGGTCACCCCCTCCGGCAGGTCGGCGTCGGGCACGTCGATCAATTCATGCACCGCGGCGATCAACCGCCGGCACTGTTCGGCCGACACGACATCGTCGAGAACCAGGTAGCCGCGGGTATCGAACAGGTATTGCTGGCGCGCGTCCATACCCTACCGTACCACCGGCTGGCGGGGTGCTCAAACGTGCCTGGTGCTTCCGGTTAGAGGCGTCTGATCGGGCTCGCAGCCGCCGCACCCGCCGCACCCCGGCGAGTTTGACAACTGCCATTGCATGGCTTAGCGTGGTCTGTTACTGGAGGAAGGATTACATGAAGAGAGTCCTGTTGATGGCAGCGGTTGTACCGCTGATGGTCGCTTCTGCCTGGGCCGACTACAAGGAGGCGCCCATGCTGGCGGCGCTGGTTGCCGCCGGCGAGCTGCCGCCCGTGGAGGAACGGCTGCCGCTGGAGCCCAAGGTGCGCGCGGTGTTCGACGAGATCGGCACCTACGGCGGGCAAGTGATCGTGTTCGGCAACAGCCCGAACCCGTGGGCGCCGCTGGTGGGCGAGAATCCCGAGGGAACGCCGACCCCGATCCGGATGGACCTGGACGGGTCGTTCGAGCCGGACCTGGCCCTGGACTACCACCTTTCCGACGACTACATGACCTTCACCCTGACCCTGCGTGAGGGTTCGAAGTGGTCCAACGGCGATCCATTCACCGCCGAGGATTTTTCGTTCCACTTCAACGACATGCAGAAGGCGGAGCTGGGCTATGTGTGGGCGTACCCCTCGCAGGTCAAGACCGTGACCGCCGTGGACGACTTGACGGTGGTGATCGAGTATAGCGAGCCGTATCCCAAGGTGGCGCAGGACCTGGTCACCTACAAGGGCACCGACTGGACGCTCTACCAGCCGAGCACCTGGCTGAAGCAGTGGCACGCCGAGTACAACGAAAACGCCAACGCGATGGCCAAGGAAGAAGGTTTCGACAACTGGCAGGATGCGTTCTCCGATCACTCCACGTTCTGCTGCCCACAGCGCAACATCGAGCGGCCCACCATGGCGCCGTTCATGCTCGCCGACGTGCAGCCGACGTTCCGCCTCAAGGAACGCAACCCGTACTACTTCGCGGTGGACAGCGCCGGACAGCAGCTTCCCTACATCGATTCGGGACTGATCCAGATCATCGCCGACGGCGAGGCGCGGAGACTGAAGGTAATCGGCGGTGAGGCGGACTTCGCCACGATCCCGCTGGACGCCTACCCGCTGCTGGTGCAGGGGCAGCAGTCCGGCAACTACAACCTCAACCTGCTCGAGGCGTGGTTCGAGGGCACCGGTCTGGCGTATGCGTTCAACCTCAATATCAAGGACGAGGCGAAGCGGCCGTTCTTCGAGAACGTCGAGTTCCGGCGCGCGATCTCGCTGGCGATCGACCGCGAGCGGATCAACGAGGCGCAGTGGCTCGGCCAGGGCACGCCGTCGCAGATGACCATTACCAAGCTGGCCAGCATCTACCGGCCGGAGTGGGGCGAGGACCACCCGTATGCGCGCCATGACCCGGACGAGGCCAACCGGATGCTCGACGCGCTCGGTCTGGGCGAGCGCAACAACGACGGCATCCGGCTGCTGCCCAACGGCGAGCCGTTCATCGTGATCAACGCGTTCCACGGGCAGACGCCGCTGCGCGCCTACGAGCTGGTCAAGGAGGACTTCGAGGCGGTCGGCATCGGTCTGGAGCTGCGCCCCGCGGACGGCAGCGTGATCGACCAGGGCATGTCGGGCGGCACCATCGACTTCGTGCGCTGGAACGAGACCATCGGCGAGTTCCAGGACTACCTGAGCTCGGGCGGCGGCCACACCCAGTCGCTGTCCCACATGGCGAACCAGTACTGGATTTGGTGGCAGGAAATGAACAACCGGAGAACGGGGGCGTCCACGGAGACCGGCGACCTGCCGGGCGAGGAGCCGCCGCCGGAACTGCAGGAGTACTTCCAAACGCAGATCGTGGAGAGCAAGAGGCACCCCTACGGCAGCCCCGAACAGAGGGCAGCCAGCTCCAAGGCGTGGGAGCTGCAGGCCGAGTGGCTGTGGAACATCGGCGTGGTGCAAGCCGCCCCGATGGTGATGGTGTATCGCTCCAACCTCGGCAACGTGCCGGACCAGGTGCCGGCGTTCTTCGAGGGCGACATCGGCTTCAACCTGTACGCCGACCAGATGTTCTTTAAGAACTAGCGTTCTTTGAGAACTATCGTTCTTTAAGAACTGACCCCACGGCGGCCGTCCTCTCCCGGGCGGCCGCTTTTTCTGGGCCCGAGGTTTCCTTGACAGCGGTCATTGGCGGGCTTAGGCTCGCACGATGGCCAGCTACATCGGACGGCGACTTTTCTACATGGTCCTGCTGCTGATCATGCTGTCCTTTGTCGCCTTTGCGGTGATTCAGCTGCCGCCGGGAGACTGGATCGACAACTTCATCTACTACATGGAGCGGTTCGGGGTAACGCTCGACGAGTCGGCCATCGAGGCGCTCAACAAGCGCTGGGGCTTCAAGGAACCGTTCCACATCCAGTACTGGAAGTGGATTACCAACATCATCGTCCGCGGCGACTTCGGTGAATCGGCCACCCACAACCGGCCGGTGGCGGAACTGATCGGCGAGCGTATCATGCTGTCGATCGTCATCTCGCTGTCCACCATGGTGGTTACCTACATCATCGCGATCCCGATCGGGATCTACTCGGCCACCCATCCCTACTCGGTCGGCGACTACACCGGCGTGGTATTCGGTTTCATGGGGCTGGCCACGCCCAACTTCCTGCTCGCGCTCATCCTGATGTTCCTGTTCCAGCGCTACTTCGGCTGGAGCCCGGGCGGCCTGTTTTCGCCCGAGTACCTGGTGGCGCCGTGGAGCTTCGCCAAGGTAATCGACCTGATGAAGCACCTGCCGGTGCCGCTGTTCGTGATCGGCACCGCCGGCACGGCCGGGATGATCCGCGTGCTGCGCACCACGCTGATGGACGAACTGGGCAGGCAGTACGTGGTGACCGCGCGTGCCAAGGGCGTACGCGAGGGCCGCCTGCTGTTCAAGTACCCGATCCGGCTGGCGATCAATCCGATGGTGTCCGGCCTGGCGGGTCTGCTGGCGGGTGTGGTGTCCGGCGAGGCGCTGGTGTCGATCGTGCTGAGCCTGCCCACGGTGGGCCCGCTGCTGCTGACCGCGCTCCTGGAGCAGGACCTGCAGATTGCCGCCAGCCTGATCCTGTTCCTGGGTTCGCTGGGGCTGTTCGGCACGCTGATATCGGACCTCCTGCTGGTGGTGGTGGATCCGCGCATCCGGTTCGAGAAACAGATGTGATGAGCACCGAGACGCGGGCGCCGATGCACGCGCCGACGCAGTCAGCGGCCGCCAGCCGGGCCGAGGAACAACGGGAACAGTATTACGTCGCATCCCACTGGGTGCTGATGCGGCGCAAGTTCACGCGCCACAAGCTGGCGGTGGTGTCGGCGGTTATTCTGGCCGTGCTGTACTTCACGGCGGTCTTTGCCGGGTTCTTTTCGCCCTATGACAAGATCCGGAGCCGAACGGAATTGGCGTTCCTGCCGCCGACGCGGGTGCACGTGTTCCACGACGGCAGGCTGCAGATGCCGTTCGTGTACGGCCTGGCGCAGGAGCGGGATCCGGCGACGTTCCTGCTGGTGTTCTCCGAAGACCGGGAGACGCGTTACCCGATCAGATTGTTCGTCCGCGGGGAACCCTACAAGCTGTGGGGCCTGATCGAGTCCAGAATTCGCCTGTTCGGCGTCGACGAGCCGGGGGTGGTGTACCTGTTCGGGGCCGACGACCTGGGCCGCGACGTGTTGACCCGCGTCATCCACGGCGCGCAGATCTCGCTGTCCATCGGCCTGGTCGGCATTGCGCTCAGTTTCGTGCTCGGCGCCCTGCTCGGCGGCGCCTCCGGCCTGCTCGGCGGCGGCGTGGACATGATCATCCAGCGCATCGTGGAGTTCATTGAGGCAATGCCGGGGTTGCCGCTGTGGATGGCGCTGGCCGCGGCCATACCGCTGGAGTGGCCGCCGGTAACCAAGTACTTCCTGATGTCGGTGATCCTGTCGATTCTCGGCTGGACGGGGCTGGCGCGTACGGTGCGCGGCAAGATCCTGCAACTCCGCGAAGAGGACTTCGTTACGGCGGCGAAGGTGGCCGGCACCAACAACCTCCGGGTCATCACCGGGCACATGCTGCCCAATTTCGTCGGCTACCTGATCGTGCACGTTACCCTGGCGATTCCGGGGATGATCATCGGCGAGACCGGCCTGAGTTTCCTGGGCCTGGGTCTGACTTCCCCGACGGTGAGCTGGGGCGTCCAACTCCAGCAGGCCTCCAACGTGAGCGTGATTGCGCTGAACCCGTGGCTGCTGATCCCGGGGCTCTTCGTGTTCGTGACGGTGCTGTGCTATAACGCCGTCGGCGACGGCCTGCGCGACGCCGCCGACCCCTACAAGTAGTCAAATCCTCTTTTTTCAGGCGTCGTGCCAGGCTTGCTCCCAGGGCGTACCTGCCAGGGATTCGCCGCCCGGGTCGCGCGGGCCGAGGCGGCTGATCTTGCGCTTGTAGCTGGCAACGGAGAGCTTGCCGGGGCTGAGGGTGGTCTCCTTGCCGATGGCGCGGGTGAAGGCGGCGGCGAAGCTCTCCAGGGCGGCGGCCTCGTCAGCAGGAACGCGCTTCGGCCACGGCCCCTCGTTGATCGCCACGTCTTGTAATTCCTCTTCGGACGGGACGCGGACGGGAGTCGGCCAGGTGCGGAACCGGGGGCCGTCGAATGAGGCGGACTCCCCCGGCGCTTGCGCCAGGCCTGAAGTGCGCTCCCATTCCAGTGCGCGTTCTCGGAACGCGGCGGCCAGATCGGGCTGCGCGGCGGCGAGGTTGGTGCGCTCGCGCGGATCGGATTGCAGGTCGTACAGCTCCTCGCGGCCGCCGTCGCAGGCGAACAGGGCGTACTTGTGGCGGCGGGTGCGCACGGCGATCCAGCGGCGCGCGCCTTGACCGTAGTCGATCACGTAGTCGCCGCGCCCGGAGGCGAGGCCGCCGCCGGTTTTGCCGAGCAAGCTTTCGCCCGGCAGCGGGCCCTGGTCGGCGGGGTATTCCAGGGCCAACTCGTCCACGAGGGTGGGCAGCACGTCGGTCAGACCGACCGGATCGTCGCAGGTGGCGCCGGCGTGCGTCCGTCCCGGCCAGCGCAGCAGCAGCGGCACCCGCACCGACGGTTCGTAGGGGCAGTTCTTCTGCGACAGGCCGTGATCGCCGAGCATCTCGCCGTGGTCGGCGGTAAACAGCACCACCGTGTCTTCGTCCAGGCCCAGTTCGCGCAGCGTGGCCATGATCCGCGCTATGCCGTCGTCGACCTGGCCGATCAGGCCGTAGTAGAGGGCGCGGATGCGGCGCATGCGGTCCGGGTCGCGGTGGGCGCCGTCCAGGCGGGCGCGGTGCGGCCACAGCGCCGCGGGCAGGTCGTGCACCGGCCGGTCGGCGTATTCCGGCAGCGGCATGGCGGCCGGATCGTACAGCGTGTCGTACGGCTCGCTGGGGGCGAACGGCGGATGCGGGGCGATCCAGGAGGACCACAGGAAGAACGGCTGGTCGGAGCGGTAGCGGGCGTGCTCGCGCAGGAAATCGACGGAGCGGTCGGCGACCCAGTTGCTGGCGCTGTGCTGCACCGGCACACCGCTGGTCTGCGGCTGGAAGTAGAGCAGGTCGCGCATCCCCTTGGGAAAGCGCGCCTGCACGCCGGCGTCGCGCAGGGAGCGCAGGTAGTCGTCGTCGACGCGGTGTGCGACCCCCTCCTCCATCGTGAGCAGGTTGCGCAAGCCGTAGGAGCGGCCACGGAAATGCATCTTGCCGACGCCGTGGGTCCAGTAGCCGGCGCGCAGGAGCAAGCTCATCATGGTCGGCAGCTCCGGCACCGGGCCGGGCCGGGCGTTGTTGTCCACCCAGTGGGTACGCGCCGCGCGGTGGCCGGTAATGAAGCTCATCCGCGAGGCCACGCACACCGGGGTGGACGCGCACGCATTGGTAAAGCGCACGCCGGAAGCCGCGATGGCGTCCATGGCGGGCGTGCGCAGGATCGGATTGCCGGCGCAGCTCATGGCGTCGGCGCGCTGCTGATCGGTCATCAGCACCAGGATGTTGGGGCGGTCACTCACCGCGCCAGCCTACCACGAAATCGACCCCGCCTCTCATGCGGACGGCTGGGGACGGCCACTCGCCGCCGCCGAATGGGACCCAAGAAAAATGGCTGGGAGTTGTACCTTGATGCCATCGAAGCCACGTCGCCTACGCTTCAGGCGATCGCGGTCACCGGTTACTACGTCACGAGATCCTCGTCGTTTTTCCCGGCGCTTGTGTCGGAACAGATCCCGATGTAGCGGTGTCGTACCGTCTGCTGGGTCGCCCACTCCCGCATCGACTGTGCGAACAGCGCGATCGACGGCACGAGGTACAGCGCCCGGCCGCCGATGCCTGCGACCGCTTCCGCTATCCGGAGTGCGACGAAGGTCTTGCCCGTGCCGCATGCCATCACCAGCTTACCGCGGTCATCCGTCTGGAATCCTCTGATCACATCGTCGAATGCGGCCTGCTGATGCGGCCGCAAGCTGTAAGGCTCGTGCTGATAGGACGGGTTCTCAGGTTCGTCACGTCCGAGGTCTGGCCAGTCGAACGGGCGGCTGGCCAGATCGCCGAAGCGAAGCACGAAGCAAGAGGGCTTGAGATGCGCGATGGCCTTGCGGGCGGTCGTGCCCCACTCGTCGCCAGTGTCGACGACGATACGGGCCGTGAACGGTTCGCGTGCCGAGGCGGCGATGAACGAATCGAGATGAGGCTTCGAGATTCGCGTGCCGGGGGCGTAGCACTTGCACTGAATGGCGCAGTACCCGCTGCCGTCGCGCTCCTCTGCAACCAGGTCGATTCCCGTGTCGGTGCCATCGAAATCGGGACGTTCAGCAGCCCACTCGGCCCAGAGCCAGACTGCGGAGAACCGTTCTCTGTAGATGGGGTCCTTGATGAAGTAGGTCTTCATCAGGCGTTCGAACAGCCGCCCCTTATGAGCTTCCGACTCGGCGATGGAAACAGGCACGGATAACTGGCGTCGAACTAAACCGCTTCGCGGTAGGGGGCGATGTCCGTCGTCTCGGCCGCGAGGCCGGCGAAGCCTGAACGGGAGCGGCCCGACAGCTACGCTGGCGCGGGATTCTGGCCACGCGCACCGAGTTGAACCTCGACGATCCCGAGGTCGCGGCCATACCCACCGCGATGCTCGCTTGGTTGATAGACAGTTGATCGCGCTCAGCGCGCCAGACCCCTGGGGGCCAGATCGCCGACCGACTGTACGATTTTGTCCGCCCCATGGCCGCGCGCGGTTGCGGCCGGCGGCGGCAGGGGAACGTCGAACTGGTAGGCGGAATCGGTCTGCTGGCGCTTCCAGATCTGGCGCATTTCCCGCCAGGCACCGAGGAACGTGCGCGGCGCCGGCAGGTCGGCCGCGAGCTCGCGCGACAGGCGCTTGAGGTTGTAACAGGGAATCCCGGCATACATGTGATGCTCGATGTGCCAGTTCATGCGCCAGTAGAGGAACTCCGACAGCGGGTCGAGCTTCACCGAGCGCGTGCACTTGCGGAAGTCCGCCACGTCGTCGCGGAGACCGGTGTGCTGCGTGATGCCGACCGCGTAGATCCACCACGGGCCGATGAAGGTGGCTACCGAGAGCAGAATCGGCAACACCCACAGGCCGGTCACGACAGTCACCGCAAGCACCAGCGCATGGAACAGCAACACCAGCCGGGCCCACCTTGTTACATTCCGCATTTCCTCGGGCTGGTCCGCGCGCAGGGCGATGAGCCACTTTCGCGCGGGAGTATTCGGCGGGACGTTGATGCCGAGCGCCGTGCGCACCGTATCGACCACCGCGGTAAACAGCCCCCCTCTACCAAAAATACTCACCGGGCGGCTGAACAGGCTGATGGTGAACAGCGTCAGCGCAACCCGGAAGGGAGGCGTCGGCTTGAGGGGCAGGATTACCTCACGGTCGCCCTCCGGATGCAAGGTGTACCGATGGTGGTAGGTGTGGCTCGACGCGTAGTCGAACGGGTTCCACCAGCTTGGCAGGCTGAAGAGGTACAGGAACAGCTTGTTGAGCCACTTGGTGCGGAACACGGTGCCGTGGCCCAGCTCATGTACCGCCGCGCCGGGCAGGAAGCTGCTGAACGTGCCATAGACGAACAGCGCGACGGCGAACGCCAGCCACGACTCCTGCCGCCAGAAGGCGTACGTCAGTATGCCCGTGCCGACCACCAGAGCGAGATGTCCAGCACTCTGCAACCATCCCTGCAGGTCGCTCCGTTGCATCAGCTCGCGCAGCTTCGCCGGCGGGATCGGGCTGCGGTACCACTCGACGCGCAACTCGTCGCGGACGGCCGCCAGCGGTTTGTCAGCGGCGCACATCAACGTAGCGCTCACCGCGAGCGCCCGCTTCGCCGCGCACCAGGTAGACCGGTATCGGATGCTGGTCCACATCGAGCCACGTGGTGTCGGTGCTGCAGTAGCGAATGGTATAGCCGGCTCGGCGCCGTTCGGTGCGGTTGGTGCCGCTGCCGTGCAGCAGGAACGAGTCGTGAATGAGAATCAGGTTCGGCCCGAGTGCCGCCGCAACGGCGCCGAGCACGCCCGGATGCCGGCAGATGTCCAGCCAGCGCTGGTCGAGGGTGTGCGGCTCCAGGAGATAGTTGGGTCGCTGGAGCATTCCCGACTCGATTGCCTCGTCGAGCAAAGCCCGGTTGGCGGCCACGCCGGAATCGTCGAATGTGCGTGGAAAGAAGCAGTAGCCTTCGACCGCGAACCGCTCCGGAACGCGATTCACGGCAGGTGCGGCCGTGCCGTCTGCGACACTCACCGGCCTGGCTCCACGGTATCGTCCGCGGGTGCAACCATGAGCACCATGATACTGCAGGAACTGCCCTATGCAAAGGATCCGGTCTTCGAGCCTGGCCTGTGGTTCCCGGCCCTGGCCCTGGCGGGGACTCGGGCCGGCACGTACGGCACGCCCCGCCCGCTCGCTCCCGCCCGCAGGCTGAGCTTGACGGCCCGCAAGCGCCGTGCTAGAGTGGCCTGATTTCCCCGGAGGAGAACTGCATGAATAGTAAGCGAGTTCGGTCGGCGCTGCTGTCGCTGACACTCTGTTTCGCCGCTACGTTCCTGCCTGCTGCAGGAGCCGAAGACGCATCCGGCCCGACCACGCTGAGCGTCTGGTGCCTGGCCGGGGTGCAAACCGAGATGTACCAGAAGTGGAAGGCCCTGTACGAAGCGGAACACCCGGACGTAATGATCAATATCACCTCTCATGAGTCACAGGCAATACAGGATGTCATGACCTCCGCGCTGGCGAGCGGTGCAGAAGATCTCGACCTCACCTTCTACTGGGGCGGTGCTGCCATCGACACTTGGGCACGTGACGGTCTGCTCCTCGATCTCACCGAGATCACCAAAGAAAATGGTTGGTACGACAAGAAGAATGTCGGTGCCAGGATCTACGAGACAGACGCACTCGGCAACTTCTATTTCACCACCGATTGGGTTACCGTACCCCATTACTTCTACCGTACGGACACCTTCGAGAACGTGGGAGTGGTACCACCGGAGTCGATGGACGAGCTGTTCACGCTGGCTGCAAAGCTCAAATCGGGCGGCTACGAGGCCTGGTCCGCGGGAGTACTGACACGCTGGCCCATAGGCGGAATATTCAACGACATTCTGGCCCGCGTGATGCCTACCGCTCAGTTTGAACAGTTCTTGAACTGGGAGCGCGACCCGAATCGAAGCCAGGCGACTGCGGAGGTCTTTCGCCATCCCGCAGCGGTCGAGGCATGGGGCTACATCAAGCGATTGATAGATGCGGAAGTGTTCGTCAAGGGCGCCAACGCAATGGATGATGGGGCCGCCCGAACGCTATTCGTGGATGGCACTTCGGCTATCTACAATTCGGGAAGCTGGACCCCGGGAATCTTTGTGAACGAGGCACCAGATCTTGAGTACGATTACTTCAACCTGCCGCCAATCAACGGTAACGTATCGATACCAGCAGGCTACAACGGGCTGATCATTCCGAGTTACATCGACGAAACGAAGCTGCCCGTGATCATCGACTTCTTGAATTCGTCGTTCGGCAAGGAGTACGCCCGCGTCGTCTACGAGATGGGTGCGATCCCGGACAATACGGAGGTCAGCGCTGCCGACTTTTCCGAAATCGTGCATCCAATCGTGCGCCGGATCATAGCGGACGTGAGGGCCCATGGCGATGTCGGCATCATCGACGCCTTGCAGAGCCCACCACACCGGCAGGGTTATTATGACACGATCGCCAGTGTGTTCGAAGGAAACATCTCGCCGGCTCAGGCGGCCGAGCGGATGTATCAGACGGCGGTCGACTCTCTGGAGTGAGTTAGCCCCGCGCCGTCAGCCGTCGTCACCGGAAAGCTGGCATGGCTGGCGGCAGTTGGGGATTCAGTGCCCTCAGATGCAGCGACCCTCAGCGCGCGGAGTGTGGCAACCGCGGAGTATCGGCAACCGCTGCTCGGTGAGGGCGTCGCGGCAAGTGCCGCGGCATTTTTCGGTTTGAGTTGAAGTCCACCATGGAACGCACCGTGAAACGGGACTATGGCGAGTACGTGATGTTCTGCGTCTTCATGTTGCCCGCGGTTGTGTTCATCAGCGTGTTCATCCTGTACCCGATGATTCAGTCTCTCGTGCTGCCTTTCTTTCGCTGGAAGGGCTACGGCAAGCTCACCTTTATCGGTCTCAAGAACTTCGTAACAATGTTCACCAAAGACGAATTCTTCTGGACCGCACTGAAGAACTCCTTGCTGTTCTCTTTTTTTGGCACCGTGGGGACCGTGGGTATCGGCTTCGTACTCGCTCTCCTGATAGACTTCAAGATACGGTTCTGGGCGGTCTACCGATTTCTGTTCTTTCTTACGGTCTCGATTTCCGTTGTCATAACCGGCCTGCTATGGGTAAAGGTCCTGGACCCATTCGGATTGCTCAACGCGTTGCTGGCCGCCATCGGCATGGAGCACCTGCAACGAGTGTGGCTCGGTGACGTCGCCACCGCGATGCCCGCTATCATCGCTACCGCAGTGTGGCAATACTCCGGTTTCACGATGATCTTCCTGCTGGCGGGAATGCAGAGCATCAACCCCCAGCTTTACGAATCTGCTACGATCGACGGCGCTACCAGACTGCGCACGGTTTTCTCGATCACCATTCCACTGCTCCGGCACGTGTTCTCCGTCATCATCATGCTCCAGCTCATCTTCAGCTTCAAGGTGTTCGACCAGGTGTGGGTGATGACCCAGGGCGGACCCGCAGGAGCCACCGAGGTGCTCGGCACCCACTTGTACAAGGACGCGTTCCGTCTGGTTCGCTTCGGATATGGCTCAGTCATCGCCAGCATCATGTTCTTCGTCGCATTCGTGTTTTCACTGATCTACATACGCGTGTCCGGTTACGCCGGAACAGTCAACCGAGCAGCACGGAATTGAGAAAACCCGGCATCGGTCACACCATCATACACGCCCTGCTGATCCTTTGGGCCATTCTACAACTGTACCCGGTGGTGTGGCTCGCCCTCTCCACCCTGAAACCGACGGCAGACATATTGTCGCGTATCTTCGCACCGCCGACTTCTCTCTATCTGAGCAACTACGACCTGCAGCTATTCAGTCAGCGCGGTATCCTGATTTCAGTCTACTTTCTCAACAGCACAATCGTCACGCTCACCACCCTTACAGTCCTCACCATCGTCGGGCTTCTCGCCGGGTACGCGATGGCAAAGCTCAATGGTCCAGGAAAGAACGTCATTCTCATAGCACTCGTGGGGATGCTCGGCATCCCGGTCCATGCGCTCATCATCCCGCTCTACTACTTCGTTGCGCAGCTCAAGCTACTGAGCAACCACTGGGGCCTTATCCTGCCTTACGTGGCTTTTTTTCTACCCTTCTCTATTCTTCTCCTGCAAACCTACTTCCGCCAGTTTCCCGATGAGATCATGGAGGCTGCAAAGATCGACGGCGGCAACCATCTCCAGGTATTTGGGCGGATCGTCATGCCGGTTTCTTTGGGTGGGATAGCGACCGTTCTCATCATCAATTTCCTGGGAATCTGGAATGAGTTCTTGTTCTCCCTGGTGATCATGAAGAACAACCACGCCAAGACACTACCGGTCGGATTGATGAGTTTTCGCGGTCCGTACAACGCTGACTGGGGACCCATGCTGGCGGCGATGTTCATGGCTACCATCCCGCCGCTGCTATTCTATTTCATCTTTCACCGGAAGATCATCAGCGGTATCACGGCCGGATCGCTCAAGGAATAGGGCGATTCAGCGGGCCCACCGCGCTCGGAACGACTTGCATGGAACTGGACACTGAGATCTTCAGGGCGAAGGTCATGTTGTCGTAGTAGAACAGCGACTTGCCGGAGCCCAGCTTTTCATGCCATTGGCTCGATGAGTTGATGGCGAAGTCGGGTCCAGCACGCCTTCCTCGTAGGCGCGGCGGAAATACTCCAACACGCCGCGAAACTTCAGGTCGATGTTGTTGTGCTCGCGAATCGCATGTTATACCGGTGCCTCCGGATTGATCGGCGATGACGGGTGCTCGGACCGCATGAAGGTGATGGTCGCCCGATCATCGGCCGCCGCGCCCTCCTCGGTTTCGCCGGCACTCCACGCGGTACCGGAAACGAACAGCAGGGCCAAACCCGCCGCCAGAAACGCATGTCTCATGGAACGTCCTTGCGCGCCTGTCGCTTCCGTGCGTCCACAGCACGCACCGGCCCGCGAGCGCGGTGCGTGCCGTGTCGCTCAGGTTGCCTTAGCGCAGGCGCGCCTCGGCGGCGTTGTAGATCTCTTCGATCTCCTCGGCGCCAGCTTCGATTGCCTGCTTCATCACGTTGTCGAATTCGTCCAGCGACACGGTGCCGACAATGAAGCCGTCGAGCGCCGGGTTGAGGATGTTGTCGACGTCGGTGATCAGCCGCTTCAGGCGCTCGCGCTCCTCCTCGTTGAACGGCGGCGGCAGCACTGGCAGGTGCATGTTGGGATCGGCCTGGACCTGCGCGTACCAGTCCGACACCTCCGGCGGATCGTAATAGTAGATCGGCTTCTGGTCGACGATCAGGCTGAACTGCAGGAGGCCGGTGCCGATCGAAGATCGCATCGCGCGCTGCGGGTCGGAGGCGCCGCGGTAGGTGTCCAGAACCTCCGGCAACGCCTCGATCTCACCGTTGACGCGGTGCCAGTGTTCGCCCTCGATGCCCCAGTTGGTAATGAGCAAGCCGTCGCCGTGGGCCATCCAGTTGAACAGCTCCATGATGCGGTCGTGGTGCTTGCTGTCGGAGGCCACCGCGAAACCGCCGGACAGCCAGTGCCGCGGATAGGAGAAGTTCTGCCGCGTGCCGAGCGAGTTCTCCATCACCGGAACCGGCCAGAACAGCGCATCGGGCTTCACCTGGCGCAGGCTGAGCGTGTAGTTCAGCCCGAAGGTCATGTTGTCGTAGTAGAACAGCGACTTGCCGGAGCCCAGCTTCTCATGCCACTGGCTGGAAGAGTTGATGGCGAAGTCGGGATCCAGCACGCCGTCGGCGTACGCGTCGCGGAAGTACTCCAGGATGGCCTTGAACTCCGGCTTGACGGTGCCGTACACCCAGCGCTGCTCGCTCGGCACCCAGTGGATGCTCCAGCCCATGCCCATCGGGAACGCGGCGCGGTTGAGCAGGTTGCGGGTGCCGCCGCGCACGGTCCACGGCTGGCTGTCCGGAAACTCTCGCTTCAAGGCGGCCAGCGTCTCGTACAACTCGTCGAAGCTATCCGGCATCTCCAGCCCGAGGTCGTCCAGCAGGTCGCGCCGGATCATCGGGATGGGGGCGAGCAGCTTCTGAAAGGAGTCCATCTGCGGCACGTAGTACATGGTGCCGTCGACGAACGTCTTCTTGGCGTCGGGAATGGCGTCGATGTACGCCCACAGGTCCGGCGCCTGGTTCTTTACCGGGTCGTTGAGCGGCAGGAACACGCCGGAGTCGGCGAAGTCGTTCACCTGCTGTTGCCGCAGCCGCGCGATGTCGGGCAACTGGGCGGTGCCGAGCAGCAGTTGCACCTTGGCATTGAAATCGCCGCTGGGAATCGCCTCGATCTGCAGGTCGATGTTGAGCGCTTCGCGAATCGCCTCGTACACCGGCGCCTGCGGGTCGATCGGCGACGACGGATGCTCCGGTCGCATGTAGGTGATGGTCACCCGGTCGGAAGCCGCGGCGCCTTCCTCCTCGCCGGCAGCCCATACCGTGCCGGAAACAAGCAGCAGGGCCAGTCCCGCCGCCAGAAACGATAGTCTCATTGAGAACTCCTCTTGTGCGCGCTTCAGGGCACACTGATGGATTCATATCCCTTGGAGACGCCAACGAAAGGCGTCCGTTCAGCCGAACCTGATCTGCCGGAGGGATGTGGCCGGCAGGATAGGCGATAATCGCCGGGCTCTGCCACCCCGACAGTGCGCCCGCCGCGCCGGAACCGGTGGGCGTGCGCACTGTCGGACCGCGGCGGGCTAACTCTGGCGCGTGCGCGCCTCGGCGGCGTTGTAGATCTCCTCGATCTCCAGCGCGCCGGCTTCAATCGCCTGCTGCATCACGCTGTCGAAGTCTTCCATCGGCAGGGTGCCGATGATGAACCCGTCGAGCGCCGGGTTCAGGATGTTGTCGACGTCGGTGATCAGCCGCTTCAGGCGCTCGCGCTCCTCCTCGTTGAACGGCGGCGGCAGCACCGGCAGGATCATGTTGGGGTCGGAGTTGATCTGCGCGTACCAGTCCGACACCTCCGGCGGATCGTAGTAGTAGATCGGCTTCTGGTCCACGATCAGGGCGAATTGCAGCAGCCCGGTACCCAGGGCGGCGCGCATGGCGCGCTGCGGGTCGGACGCGTCGCGGTAGGTGTCCAGCACTGACGGCAGCGCCTCGATTTCGCCGTCCACGCGGTGCCAGTGCTCACCCTCGTTGCCCCAGTTGGTGATGATCTCGCCGTCGCCGTCGGCCATCCAGTTGAATAGCGACATGATGCGGTCGTGGTGTTCGCTCGCCGCGCTGACAATGAAGCCGGAGGTGAGCCAGTGCTTGGAATAGAAGTAGTTGCGGCGCTCACCGTACTGGTTCTCCATCACCGGCACCGGCCAGAACACCGCATCGGGCTTCACCTGGCGCAGGCTGAGTGTGTAGTTCAGGGCGAACGTCATGTTGTCGTAGTAGAACAGCGACTTGCCGGAGCCGAGTTTCTCGTGCCACTGGCTCGACGAGTTGATGGCGAAGTCGGGATCGAGCACGCCCTCTTCGTAGGCGCGGCGGAAGTACTCCAGCACGCTGCGGAACTCCGGCTTCACCGTGCCGTACACCCAGCGATCCTCGCTCGGCACCCAGTGGATGCTCCAGCCGATCCCCATCGGAAACGCCGACCGGTTGAGCAGGTTGCGCGTGCCGCTGCGGTTGGTCCACGGCTGGCTGTCCGGAAACTCGCGCTTGAAGGTGGCGAGCACCTCGAACAGCTCCTCGAAGTTGTCCGGCATCTCCAGGCCCAGGTCGTTCAGCAGGTCGCGGCGGATGTTGGGTACCGGGCCGTTGAGCAGCTTGAACGAGTTGAGCTGTGGCACGTAGTACATGGTGCCGTCGACAAATGTCTTCTTGGCGTCGGATATCGCCGCGATCTTGGCCCACAGCGCCGGCGCCTGTGTCTGCACCGGATCGTTGAGCGGCAGGAATACGCCGGCGTCGGCGAAGTCGTTCACTTGGCGTTGGGTGAGCCGCATGATGTCGGGGAGCTGGGCGGTACCGAGCAGCAGTTGCACCTTGGCGTTGAAGTCGCCGCCGGGAATCGCCTCGATCTTGAGGTCGATGTTGTTGTGCTCGCGGATCGCCTGGTACACCGGCGCCTCCGGGTCTATCGGCGACGACGGGTGCTCGGACCGCATGTAGGTGATGGTCACCCGCTCGGCGCCCGCTGCACCCTCCTCTTCCTCGCCGGCACTCCAGGCCATGCCGGAAACGAGCAGCAGGGCCAACCCTGCCGCAAACCATGAAATCCTCATGGGAACTCCTTTTGCGCGCGCTCCGGCGCGCGTTCTTACTATCCCTTCAGGGCGCCGATCATGACGCCCTTTACGAAGTACTTCTGCAGGAAGGGATACACCAGCAGAATCGGCAGTGTCGAAACCATGATCACCGAGAACCGGATCGTCTTCTCCAGCACCATGAAGTCGGTGGCCGCGCCGATGTCGTTCATCTGTTCAAAGGTACTCTCCACCACGACGCTGCGCAGAATCAACTGCAGCGGATAGCGCGCCTTCTCGGTGAGGAAGATCAGGGCGTGGAAGAAGCTGTTCCAGTGCTGCACGGCGTAGAACAGCAGCATGGTGGCCATGATCGGTTTGGCCAGCGGCACCACGATGCGCGCCAGGATCTGGATGTCGTTGGCGCCGTCGATGATCGCCGCCTCGTGCAGCGCCGTGGGCTGGCCCTGGAAGTAGGTGCGCATGATGAACATGTAGAAGGCGTTGATGCCCGGCACCAGCACGATCGCCCACATGGTGTCGAGCAGTCCGAGCTGCAGCACCACCAGGTACAGCGGGATCAGCCCACCCTGGAAGAACATCGTGATCGCCACGTACAGGGTGAGCCACTTGCGCCCGGAGAAGTCGCGCCGCGACAGCGGGTAGGCGCACAGCGTGGACAGCACCAGGTTGATCGCGGTGCCGACCGACGTGTACAGGATCGAGTTGAACAGCGAGCGGATCACGGTGTCGTCGCGCAGCACCATCTGGTAGGACTGCAGGTTGATGCCGCGCGGCCAGAAGCGCACCCGGCCGAGCAGCACCTCCTTGCCGTCGGAAAACGACACAATGGCGATGTAGTACATCGGATAGAGGGTGATGAAGATCACCGCGAGCAGCAGTGCCATGTTGATGAGGTCGAACGAGTACGAGCCGAGCGAGCGGTCGCTGAACGCGGTGCGCAGGCGCGGAGTTACCACAGGCTGGTATCCGACAGCCGGCGCGACAGGTAGTTGGCCCCGATCACGAATGCCAGGCCCACCAGCCCCTGGAACACGCCTACCGCGGTGGCATAGCTGAAGTCGGCGCCCTCCAGGCCGCGGCGGTAGATGTAGGTCTGCAGCACGTCGGCGGTCTCGTAGGTGGCGCCGGTGTACAGCAGCAGGATCTTCTCCCAGCCAACCGACATGATGCGCCCGAGATCGAGGATCAGCAGGATGGTGATGGTGGGGGCGATGCCGGGCAGGGTGATGTGGCGCATCTTCTGGAAGCGGCCTGCGCCGTCGATGGTGGCCGCCTCGTACAGTTCCGGGTCGATGGCCGAAAGGGCGGCCAGATAGATGATCGAACTCCAGCCGGCGTGTTGCCAGATCCCGGAGATCACGTAGATGCCCGGGAACCAGCGCGGCTGCATCAGCCACGGGAACGACTCGCCGCCGAGCGCCACGATGATGCGGTTCACCAGGCCGTCGCTGGACAGGAAGTTCACGACCATCCCGGCCACCACCACCACCGAGATGAAGTGCGGCAGGTAGCTGACCGTCTGCACCACGCGCTTGAACCAGGAGATCTGCAGCTCGTTGAGCAGCAGCGCCAGGATGATCGGTATCGGGAAGCCGAACACGATGCTGTAGAACGACAGCAGCATGGTGTTGCGGATCAGCTTCCAGGCGTAGGGATCGGTCAGGAACTCGATGAAATACTGCAGCCCGACCCACTTGGAGCCCCAGATGCCGAACGCCACCTTGTAATTCTTGAACGCGATGATGACGCCGTAGATCGGCAGGTAGTGAAATACCAGGAAGTAGAGGAACGGCAGCAGGAAGATCAGGTAGAGATAGCGGTCCTTGCGCAGCACGCGCCCGGCGCGCTGCAAGGTGCCTGGCCGGGCAGGGGACAGGGGCTTTGCCGCGGGAAGATCCGCCATCGGAGCGAATCCTATGGAGCCGGCCCCGACGGGTCAACCGCGCGGACGCGGGAGCCCGGGAACTCGGGTCGTCCTTCCTCCTCATCCCCTTTGACACGGGAAGCGGTGTGCGGCAGGCTGCGCACCGCATGGCGGTGGGGCGGCCCAACATTCTGCTCGTAATGAGCGACCAGCAGCGCTGGGATACGCTCGGCTGCTACGGCTGCCGCGCCATCATTACGCCGGCTCTGGATGGGCTGGCCGCCGGCGGTGTGCTGTTTGAGCGCTGTTACGTGAACGCCACCATCTGTACGCCGAGCCGCGCCTGCATGCTGACCGGCAAGCCGCCGCCGGGGCACGGCGTGTACCGGCTGCACGACACCCTGCCCGACGACCAGGTGCTGCTGCCGGCGCACCTGGCGGGGCTCGGCTACCAGACCGCACTGGTAGGCAAGCTGCACGTGTCGGGACGCATGGTGGAGGCGGAGCGGCGCCATCCGCACGACGGCTTCGAGCGCTACGAGTGGTGCATCGACCCGCAGATTCACCTCGACTCGCCGTTCAACGCGTACGCGGCGTGGCTGCGCGAGCACCAGCCGGAGTTCCTGCGCAGCCTGGAGTCGGGACCACAGGACCACCATCCCGCGGAGGCGCACTTCAGCACCTGGGCCGCCGAGCGCGCCATCGCCTTCCTCGGGGAGCGGGACCCGGCGCGGCCCTTCTTTCTGAACGTGAGCCTGTTCGATCCCCACTCACCATACTTTGACTACCCGCCGGCGGCCGGCGACCTGGTGGACCGCGACGCCATCGGTCCGGTACGCCCTCTGACCGCCGCGCACGAGCCGGTGCCCGGCGGGGTGGCGCGCGAACGGGAGGGCTTCCACCGCCGCTACGGCAGGGACTCCGGGGGCCGCTCCGTGGCCGACGTCCGGCACGGCTACTACGCTTCGGTCGCCTTCCTGGACCGGCAGGTGGGCCGCATCCTCGCCGAGCTGGAGCGGCGCGGGTTGGCAGACAACACCGTGGTGCTGTTCGTGTCCGACCACGGCGACATGATCGGCGACTACGAGCTGATCACCAAGGGCGCCTACTTCTACGACCCCTGCACGCGGGTACCAATGATCCTGCGCCTGCCGCGGGCGGAGGGCGCCGGCACGCGGGTGGCCGACCTGGTGCAGCCGCACGACCTGGCCGCCACCCTGCTGCGCGCCGCCGGCATGCCATCTGCCGACGTGGCGGCCTTGATGCCCGAGTCGCAGGACCTGGCGGCGCTGGCCCGCGGCGACATCGCTGCGGCGGCGGGAACGGCCCGCGACTACGCGCTCACGATGTACCGCAACTCCGGCTACGGCAACGCCGGCTACTGGGACCCGCCGATCTACGGCACCATGTTCCACGACGGCCGCTACAAGCTGAACCTGTACCACAACTCCGACGCCCGGCGCGCGCCGGAAGGCGAGCTGTACGACATGCACGCCGACCCCGCCGAAACCACCAACCTGTGGAACTCACCCGAACACGCCGCCCGCCGCGCCCACCTGACCGATCGCCTGCACGCCACCCTGGTAGCCACCGAAGTAACCCACGTCGCCGGCCGCGGCGGCACCAGCTGGCCCCCCGCCAAGACCTGACCCCGCCCCGCCGGCAGGCTCGGATGCCGTCGATACCGGGCGCGACTTCCCGCCGGGAACCCGCTACTATGTCCCTAACAAGCGCTCAGCCGATCGGCACCGATCCACCGATCCAACTCAATCATAGGAGCGCATTCCGCGGAGGAACATCATGCATAAGCGACTCGTCTGGCCCGTCCCCATCGCGCTCGCCATCTTGCTGTCCGGCTGCTCCGTTACCGTCACCATGCTCGGGCCCCTGGCCCCCGACTCGCTGGTCGGATACCAGCTGGAACTCATCAACAGCGAGCGTGGTGGGCCACTGGAAGCGGGTGACCCAGTATTCGATGTGGAGTCTCGAGTTGCGTATCTCTTCCCGGCTGAGAATAGCGCGCTTAACTTGACACTCACGGATCGAAATAACGAATTCTTGTCATCGGACAGTATGTCTTATAGCAGAAGCGGCAGTACCGGTACCGTTGAGATTACCTTCAGGATCAACCTTAACGTCGATTTCATCGTGACATGCAAGTTGAGATTCACGGACTCGGTAAGTGGCACGCACCGGTGCGAGTTTGAGGAAAGGGAGCGCGGCACGATGGAATTGAATACCATCGAGTCTGGCTGGGGCGAAGGGACGTTCGAACTCGAGAAGCCATAGGGGCCGCCCATTCCATTTGATGGCGGCTCCGGCCGCGCCGGTGGGCGAGACCGGGCGGACAGTAGTGCGAGGAGATCCGTCAGTTTGCGTGCGGTCAGGATCCGGGTTTGCTGCACCTTCCCCAGGCGCAACAGGTGACGCCGATCTCCGGTAGCCAAGTAGTCGGCATCACCGGCGAGTGCCGTGGCAATCACGACACGCACGCCTCACGCTCGCTCGATTGCCTCGTCCACGGCATGAGTGATCAAATCGGTCTGCCCAACGTTGCGCTCCTTGACCTCTGCCACGGTCAGATCCAACAGTCTGTCTCTGACCGCTTCCTCTACGAACTGCGAGAGGTGCCCTTTCTTCACTCCTCGACGGGCGAGGAAGGTACGCAGCGCGCGATCAGTAGATTCCGAAACTACCAGCGACCATCGGGAGGAACTCATCCAGATGAGCGCTACGCGAGTTGGTAGATGCGGGTGGCGTTTTCGTGCAGGAGCTTGTGCTGGAGGCGGTCGGGGCGAGTGCTGATGATCTCGCGTAGGGCGGTAATCCACTCGCGGAGGGGGGCGCCGAAGGTGCACACCGGCCAGTCGCTGCCGAACACGATGCGGTCTTCGCCGAAGGTGTCGATGCAGTGGTTGACCGCCGGGGCCAGATCGGCGGCGGACCAGCCGGCGGCGGCGCGCGCCACGATGCCGGAGATCTTGCATACCACGTTGGGCTGCGCTGCTACCGCTTGCATCCCTTCCAGCCATTGCTCGCGCGTGTGGCCGTAGGTCGGTTCGCCGGGGTTGCCGCCGTTGCCGGCCACGATGTGTGGATCGGCGTTGCCGCAGTGGTCCAGGATCAAGGTGGTGCCCGGGCAGCGGCTCGCCAGCTCGGCGGCTTCCGGCAAAGCGGTTGGGCGGATGCAGATATCGAACATCAGGCCATTCGCCCCCAACAGCCGTACGCCGTTCACGAATGCGTCCTGCAGGCAGTGGTCGGCCGGCAGGTTGGGGGGATGCAGCACCAGGCGGGCGCCCTTGGCGAACGGATTGGCGGCCAGCGCTTCGACGGTGGCCGGGAACTCGACGCTGCCGGGGGTGGCGCCGAATACCGCGCCGCAGGTAGGTGCCTCCGGGTCGCGGCACAGTGCCGTGATCACTTCGCGCTCGCGCGGGCGTTCGGACGGCGCAACGTCCACCTCCATGTACACCGCCCTGGCCACGCCGTGGCCGGCAACTTCGCGCAGGTAGTGGTCGATGCGGTGGTTGCGGGCGAGCTGCGGCGCCTCCTCGAGCCAGGGCAGGTCGAGCAGATCGAGATCCCACAGGTGCTGGTGGGTGTCGACAATCGGTATCTGGTCCATGCGCCAACCGTAGCGTACTGCCGCCGACAGTGCCAGACGGTATACCATGTGGCCGGGAGGACAGGATGGAGCAGATTGCGCTGGCCATAGTCGGCTGCGGGGGTATGGGGCATCGCCACCTGGAGGGGTTGGCGGAGTTACACCGGGCCGGCCTGAGCCCGTTCCGGTTGGTCGGCGTGTGCGACCCGGTGGCGGACAACGCCGGCTCGCTGGCGGCCACGGCGGAGCGCCACTTCGGGAGGCGTCCTGCGACGGTGGCGGGCCTTGAGGAGTTGGTGTCCTTGGGCGTCGAGGCGGTGGACGTCACCACCAGCACGGTCGGGCATCATACCGTGGTGGCCGGGGCGCTGGAGCAGGGCTGGCACGTGATGGTGGAGAAGCCGCTCGGGGTGTCGGTGGCCGCCTGCCGCGCCATCCGGCAGTGCGCCGACCGCTCGGGGCTGGTGGTGAGCGTGGCGGAGAACTATCGCCGCGACCCGATGAACCGGCTGGCGCGGGCGCTGATCGACGCCGGCGCCATCGGCGCGCCGCGGTTCTTCCTGCACAACAGCTTTGGCGGCGGCGACGTGATGTTCATCACGGTGTGGCGGCACCGCAAGGAGCAAGGCGGGCTGCTGGTGGACGCCGGCGTGCACGACACCGACATGATGGAGTACCTGTGCGGGCCGGTGACGGAGGTGTACGCGCAGGCGCGGCTGCACGAACCGGAGCGCGCCAACCCCGCGGCGGCCGCCGGCGGCGGCGCAGTCAACCCCGCCGGCGTCTACGGGCGCTGGCAGCGGCACATGCCGGAACGGTTTGCGGTGGACGCCGAGGACGCCGTGTACGCGACGCTGCGCTTTGCCAACGGCGCCGCCGGCCAATACGTGTCCGACCACGCGGCGCGCGGGCTCCGACAGTGGCGGCGGGCCCTGTACGGCTCCGCCGGTGCCGTGGAGCTGCCGCCAGACCGCCTTGGGCACCCTTTCATGCTCGACCGGGATGGCGAGCGCCATGGCGGCTCCGATCTGTTGGCATGGGTGCCGGAGTATCGCCTCGACGAGGTGACCGCGCGGCTGTTCGGCGGCGAATTGCTGGCCAGCTACGAGTGGGAGTTCCCGGCGGTCGACCGCAAGCTGATCGCGGTCGAGTACGCCGAGCTGGGACGCGCGGTTGCCGGCGGCGCGCCGGTTGAGGTGGACGTTGAGCAGGGCATGCGCGCGGTCGCCGTGTCGTACGCCATGCTGGAGTCGGCCGCGTGCGGCAAGCCGGTCACCGTAGAAGACGTGATGAGCGGTGCGGTGCGCGCCTACCAGGAGCCGATCGACAATGCCGCCGGGTTACGCGGCGTATGAGGGGAAGGAACCAACATGAGTGTTTGGGCGGCGTTTGCCGGGTTTCCGCACACGTACCGATGATGTACGCTTGCTATCGATCGGGCTGCCACTGAACTAGCGGGGGTGAACGATGGCAACGATGACCGTTGAAGGCGTAATTGAAGACGGCCGTGTCAGGCTGCGCCACGAGGTGGAGCTACCCGAGCACACGAAGGTATACGTCGTGATTCCCGATGTTGAGGCGACACCGATGGCTTACGCGCGCAGCCCGCGACTTGCGCGTCCGGAACAAGCCCACGACTTTGCCAAGCAGGTCATAGAGGTGCCAACGGATGCCACGCTATGATGCCACCGATTGCGATCCACCAGCGCCGGTGGTTCAGGTCTCCTTGCGAAACGTCCACGGCAGAGAGTCGGCCCACGACGTGCCGTTGCTTATGGATACTGGCGCGGATGTAACACTGCTTCCCGAGAGTACGGTCGAGCAACTCGGCATTCAACCCATGGCTGGTCAACTCTACGAGTTGATCGGTTTCGACGGCAGCACGACTTCGGCTCCCGTTGTGATACTGGATCTCCCTGTTCCTGGGGCGAGCCTTCCGCGGGCGGTATCTTCTGATCGAGGATGATCGCGGCATCATGGGGCGAGATATTCTCAACCACCTGTCGCTGCTGTTGGATGGACCGCAACAACAGTGGTCCGAACATTCGCCGTAGCCGGTGCAGTTGCCCGCACGTTCCGTTACGCCGCGCGCAGCTTGGGGGCAACGGCGGCGGCGGCGAGGCCGGTCAGCACTACCAGCGTTCCCGTGGCGGCCAGGGCCCACTGCACGCCGACGTATTCTGCGACGGCACCGAGGGTCAGGTAGCCTACCCATCCGAAGCCGATGGCGAACACCCAGCCGCCGATGGCGCGGCCGCGCATGTGGTCGGGCACGTACTGTTGCAGCAGGGTCCACTGCATCGCGTCGAAGGCAGCCGCCATCGCGCCCACGCCGGTGATCAGGGCCAGCGACAGGGGGAACAGCCCCGAGGAAGCGAATGACACCAGGAACGCGCCGTACCCGAGGGTGATGCCGATCAGCAGCAGCCCCCTGCGCCGGACGTTGCCGATCGCGGTCAGCGCCAGTACCCCCGCCAGCGAGCCGAACCCGGCCATCATGGTCAGCACGCCCAGCCCCACCTCGCCCACCTCCAGCACGTTGCGCGCCACGGCGGGCAGCACCGAGTGGTAGGCGAACCCGAACATCTCCACCAGCACCGCGAGCAAAAGCAGCGTCCTCACCAGCGGGACGGAGAACATCACCCGCAGCCCATCGGCCACGTCGCTCAGGACCGACGTGTCGCGGCGGCCGGGCCGCGCGCTCCGCGCCGCCGGCGGGCGCATCGTTGCCACCACCAGGCCGCCGGCCAGAGACACGGCCGCGCCGGCAAACAGGGCGGCCGGAATGCCGTAGCTGGCGATCACCACGCCGCCTAGCAGCCCACCCAGGGCGCCCACGCCACGCGCGCCCACCGATTGCAGTGCGACCGCGTTCATGGCGGCGCGGCGCGGGACGGAGTCGGTCACCAGCGCTTGGGTGCACGGCGTCTCGAACGAGTGCGCAACGCCGGCCAGCGCGATCAGCACGAACGCGACCCACAGCGGTTCCAGGCCGGACAGGGCGAACAGCGCGAGCAGGGCCAGGAGTACGGCTCGGAATGCCGCCGCGAGCCCGAGCAACCGGCTGCGCGGCATGCGGTCGCTCAACGCGCCGGCAATCGGTGCGGCGATCAGCCCCGGCGCTTGGCGAACCGCAAACGACACCGCGGTCAGGAACACCGAATCGGTCTCGGTCAGGATCAGCCAGCCGGCGGCGAGGCGTTCGGTCCAGGCGGCCAGTGCGATCAGCACGCCGGTGACCCATACCCGCCGGAACGCGGGGTACCGGAACGCGCCGGACGCCTCGCTCAGCCGCGGCTTGCGCACCGCCGCCGCCACTACGCCGCACCGAGCCGAATCGGTTGGTCCACGAACCGCATTATACCCGCGGTGCGCGCAGCGTGAGCTTCCACCACAGCCTTACCTATCACCGCAGCGGCGCCAACCGCAGTCCGCGGCGCCGGCGCGGCTACGCCACCCACTACAGGCGCGCCCGCACCTGGTACCTCCCCGAGCTGCGCGAGCGCCCCGACCTGCTGCCGTTCCTGTCCATCCGCGGCCGCGAGTTCCCCGGCTGCGTGTAGGCCTGGTGGCGGAGCACGCAGATGAGTATCGTACTCATCGTCGCCTGTGCGACGGAGTGACGGCGCGGCCTCAGCTCGATTCACACGCGGCCAGCACCGCTTGCAGAGCCTTGGCCTCCCGTAGGTCGATGGTCAGCCGGTACTCTTGGCGCACGGCGATGATGGTCCTGGCATACCAGCACTTGTTCAGGGCCGGCAGCCACTCGGCCGCGTCGTGACCGCTTTTTTCGTAGCGGTTCAAGCGCGGCGTCGCCAGCGCGAGGTTGTCGAGGTCGCGGGCGAATAGCCTGCGCACATTGGCGCTGGCGGCGCACAATCCGCTGTCGTGCGCTTCGGAAATGGACACGACATGCTCGATGTCCGATTCCTTCAGGCTGCGAAACACCGCGCCGTCGTAAGGCGATCTCATCCCGTCTCGCTTGGCGATGAGCGGTTCGACGCTTTGCGGATACGGGTAGTCATCCCGATCGTACGGTGTACAGCGGCACTCCGGCGCCACCACCAGCCCGCGCCACGTCTCACCGCTGCCGCGCTTGCACGCCGCGGTTGGCGTAGCCGGGGAATCGGATACGGAGGAAGCGGAGCCGTCGTCGTGGCAGTGGCGCTCGTCCTTCTCGAGATCCCACTTCTCGCAATTCGAGCGGCAGAAGTGGCAACCGTCACTCGCCCTACCGCCCGGATGTGTATGGCCGACAGCCGCTGCCGCGAGGAATACGATTGCAAGGACAGCCGATCGAAGCAGACGCGGGCCAATACGAGACATCGTGTACCGGACGCATTGTTAACCATAGAACATGGCACCGTGTCATCGGCGAGTCGCACCAGTCTGCCGCTGGTTGCTGGCGGACAGGCTGATTCGTCAGTTGGGGCTGATGCTGCGCAGGTGGGCGAGGAGGGACCGGTCGGCATCCGGGGCGAGGTTGGTGGCCTCGGCGGGGTCGGCGCGGTGGTCGTAGAGTTCCTCGGTGTGCAGGTGGCCGGCGGGGTCGAGCCAGCGGGTGTAGCGGTGGCGGGGAGTGCGGGTGGAGTGGGCGGTGAGCGCGCCGCGGCGCGCCTGGGAGAACGTCGCCGGCTTGCCGGGCGCGGCGGGGTTGCGGAGCAGGGGCGTAAGGCTGCTGCCCTCGGCCCACGCGGGCGGTTCCAGGCCGGCCTGTTCCAGGAGGGTGGGCAGCAGGTCGACGTGTTCGGTGAGCGCGGTTACGGGTTGACCTGAGCCGGCACCCGGTGCGCGCAGGAGGAGGGGAACGCGCAGGTCAGGTTCCCAGGGCATGCCCTTGCCCCAGTGGCGGTGTTCGCCGAGGGCGAAACCGTGGTCGGTGGTGAACACCACTACGGTGTTGCCGGCCAGACCGGTGTCGTCAAGGGCGGCGAGGATGCGGCCGACCTGGGCGTCGAGGTAGCTGACCGCGGCGTAGTGGCCGTGGCGCAGCTCCCTGGCTTGCGGGGTCGTGGGCTGCCAGGCAGCGCGAGCGCCGGGAATGTGATCGTCTTGCCGGTAGTACTGGAACGGCTCGTTGCCGGCCACCGCCAACTCCTTCGCGAGCGGGGCGGGGCGGGACGTGTCGTAGCCGGCTGCGGCGCCGAAGTCGGTGGCGTCGTGCAGCCGCCAGTAGCGCTCCGGGGCCAGCCACGGCAGGTGGGTGTTGCAGAACCCGACGCCGAGAAACAGCGGCGCGGCGCCACGGTCGGCGGCGTGGGCATGCAGCCGCGCGATCGCCCGGTCGGCGGTTTCTCCGGGGTAGTAGGCGGCGTCGTCCACCGGTGCGCGTTCGACCGGGCCGCCGCGCCAGCGCTTGAACTCGGTGGCGGCGGACGGTTCGGCAGCCTGCAACAGGCGGAAGCGTGCTTCCATCAGGCTGCGGTTGGCGCCCGACTGGTAGCGCCGCGCTCGTTCGCGGCAGTCGAAGTCGTCCGGACACCAAGCCGGTACGTCGCCGCTGTCAGCGTACCAGGGCGGCTCGCTCCAGCTCGGCGGATCGGCCTCGTACTCGTGCAGCACCTTGTGCAGGCAAACTGTTTGGTAACCGGCGCTGCGCAGCAACTCGGGGAGGGTGCGGATCCAGGGCAGCCGGCGGCGCAGGCCGGCAAAGTAGTCGGCGCCGCCGATGTCGTAGCGCTGCACGGTGCCGGGCCGGCAACCGGTCATCAGGCAGGTGCGCGCCGGCGCACACATCGGGAACTGGCAGAACGCGTTCTCGAACAGGGTGCCGCCGGCGGCAAGTGCGTCGAAGTTCGGGGTTACGGCGCGCGCATCGCCGTAGCAGCCGAAGCGCGGTGAGATGTCGTGCGCGATCAGGAACAGGAAGTTCGGCTGCTGCCTCACCGTTGTTGGTGATCCCGGCTACGCCAGAGCCGAGCCGAAGCGTTGCGCGTGCCGGGTACAGTCGGTGTTGACAAGACTGCGGTTGGTCCGGCGCGGTTACGGGGTGTCCGCCGGCTGGCGTTCCCGGAGGGTGGCGATCAAGTCGGCGCTGTCGTGGTGCCAGTTGGCTGTAGCGGCCTCGCGGTGCCCGCCGTCGCCGATGAAGGCATCCAGCGGCACGCGGCTGCAGCGGATGGCGGTGCCATCGGTGCATGCCAGCAGCACACCATCCGCGGTCGCCGCCAGGGTGCATGGGCCGCGGCCGCCCGGTACTGCGATCAAGGTCTCCCGCCAGGAACCGTCTCCAGTCGAAGTGCCTATCACTACGCCTTGCAGGTTCGCCCACGCCGCGGCGTACAGGCGCCGTACGCCGAGAGTGGCGCGGTCGTCCTCGGTCAGCGTCAAGGCTGCCACGGCGGCCCCCGGCGTCGGCGGCGCCGGGACACCGGCGTCGATGCCGGTAGTATGGCCACGCCTGCCGATACCGTCTGGCTCGGCAACTTGGCCGTTGCTGTCTGCTCGTATGCCGAAGTTGCTTCCGGTGTCGACGTTGCGGCCGGAGCCACTGCCGGCGCCGGCAACGTCGCCGTTCGGCGCAGCGCTCCGAGTGTGCCAAGTGGCGCCGCCGTCGCACGACAGCCAGCGAACCCCGGCGGCGTGTAACTCGACCCCGGGCGGCGCGTCGCTCTCCCGCACCTCCTCGGCCATCGCGGCCGCCTGCTCCAGGCCCTCGATCCGGTTGCGTTCGGCGTCGTGCACGGCCAGAGCCACCTCCGCACCGGCGCTCGCGGCCGCTGCGCCATCCGGGTCCGCCAGCATCCCGCGCGCCGGTTCTGCCGCCGGTTGCCAGCACTCTTCGTAGCGGCGCAGCACGCCGACCTCGCCGCCGGAGGCGTAGGCAAGAAGCACCTCGCCGGTGGGCAGTTCGGCGACGGCCAAGCCGGTGACCGGCCCTGGCGCCGTGCCCGCGTGCTCGTCGTAGCCGCGGCGGCGGCGCAGGTAGCTGTAGTAGGGGGCCAGATCCAGGCGTACGCCGGCCTGCCGCAGCCGGGCGCGCACTGCCGGCACGGACACCGCGTCCACGGAGCCCGAAGGAGCCGCCAGGGCCGCCGTCACGCCGGCGGCGAAGCCGGTCTGCGCGCAGGTGCCCATGACCCGGAACGAGCTGGTGGCCAGGTGGTCGCCGCCCAGGCAGCGGCCCGGCACCAGCAGGTTGGCGGCGCCGCGCGGGCGCATGGCGCGCAGCGGGATCTGGTGCGGCGGGCATTGCACCGTGATGCCGGTGCCGGCGCGCTGCACTACCGTGGGCCAGTGGTAGTCGGTGTGGTAGGAGCCCACCGCCACGGCGTCCGGGAAGTGGCGCCCGGCCAGGATGTCGTCGGCGCACAGCGAGTAGAGCGCCTCCACCCGCCGGCCTTCGCGGATGCCGATGTGCGGCGCCACCCACGCCAGCCGGTGGTTGGGGAAGCGCTTGCCGCGGTAGCCGATGGTTTGCAGGTAGTGCACGACGCCCATCATCTGCCGGCGGCCCGCCTGTTCCGCGGCCGACAGCGAGGCGCCGTCGGTGGCGTCGTGGCCGATCACCTTCATCTTCACGGTTACGTGGTGGCCGTGCGGGATGACGGTGATCATCGGCACCGCCTCGTCGTCGCCGTAGCGCGGACAACCGGGCGGCAGTTGCGGCTGTACCGGCGCGCCGTTGTCCACCAGGGTGAAATAGAGGCTCATCGGCAACTGCAGCCGGCCCGCCGCCTCGTCCACCGTCGGCGGGTCGCCGGGCATCAGCACCGGCCCCCCCTTGCGGAACGGCCAGCCGCCGCGCGCCACCAGGTCGGCGTCGCCGGTGGCGTCCACCGCGACCCCCGGGGCAACGCGCGTCAGCCCGCTCTTGTTGGCCAGCACCACCCCGGCCACGCGGTCGGCGCCGCGCTCCCCGGAGCGCTCCACGGCCAACACCTGCGTGTGCAGCAGCAGCTCCACGCCCGCTTCGGCGAGCATCTCCTGCAGTACGAACTTGAGGCTCTCGCAGTCGAACGCGCGCCCGTCGGCGTTGGGCCGGTAGCGGGCAATGCCGCCGAACGCGTCCAGCCGGCGCAGCATCTCGCGCCAGCGGTCGTTCACGAACCGGGTTTCTCCGCAGAAGGTGTGCACGCCGCCGGCCGTGCCCTGCCCGCCCACGAAGCCGTGCTGCTCGACCAGCAGCACGCCCGCACCGTGATCCGCGGCGCCCAGCGCGGCGTACACCCCGGCCACGCCGCCGCCGGCCACCAGCACGTCCATATCGCACTGCTCGCCAAGTGGCAGCGTTATGTTGCGGTGAGTCATGTCGTTACCGGCCAGCCCAGCCTACCGCGACATCTGGTAGCGCTTCTCGGCGGCGTTGTGGATCTCTTCCAGCCGCATCGCGTCCGGTTTGATCTTGGCAACCAGGTCGTCCCACTCCTCCAGGCTCATGTCGCCCAGAATCACTTTGTCGATGGCGGCGTGCACCTGCGTGTTCAGCGACGCCGTCAGGTTGGTGATTTCCTCGCGTTCGTCGGAGATGAACGGCGCCACCACCTTCGGGTCGTCCCAGTGGCCGGTGGCCTCCATGTCCAGGTACCAGTTGATCTGGTACTCCGGCCAGTTCATCCGGTACAGGCGCATGTCGATGTAGGGCGAGAACGCACCGTAGGCGCCGGTGCCCACCTCGTTCATGAACTTGTCGATCAGGTAGGCGCCGGTTTCGCTGGTGTACTCGGCGCGCATCTCTTCGGTAAAGCGGTAGTCGTCGCCGTCGCGCACCCAGTGCACGCCCTCGAGTCCGAACGCCTTCATCTCCGCGAACTCATCCGTGTAGGCGAAGTTGAAGAAGCTCGCAATGGCGTCCTGCGCCTCGGTCTTCTGGCCGACCGCCCACATCTGGCTCGACACCTCCTCCTCGTAGAACAGCGAGCGCCGCTGCCCCAGCGAGTTCGTCAGCACGTCGGTCGGCGCCCACCATGCGTCCGGATTGACCGGCACGATGGCGTCGTTGGCGCGCTTGCCGTAGGTGGGGTTGTCGTAGAAGAAGAAGCTCTTCTCCGAGCCCTGCTTCTCGCGCCACTGAGCAGTGGTGAGGGTGGCGAAGTCGGGGTCGAGAATGCCCTCGTCGTAGGCGCGGTGCAGGTACGCCAGCAGGTTGCGGTATTGCGGCTGGATCGGGCCGTACGCCCAGCGCCCGCCGTCGATCGCGGGATCGTAGTAGATGTCGCCGCCGGTGCCGAACGCGTAGGAGGTGTTGCGCACCAGGCTGCGGCCGCCGCCCCGGTTGGTCCACACGTGGCTGTCGGGGTGGGCCTGCTTGATGGCCGCCAGCACGTCGTACAGCTCGTCGAAGGTCTGCGGCAACTCCAGTCCCAGGTCGGCCACCACGTCGGTGCGGATCACGCTGATGATGCCGCGGTGAAACTCGAACCGCTTGGTGGTGGCGAACGCGTAGTAGACGCCGTCGATGGCGGTCTTCTGCACGCGCTCGTTGCCCTCCAGGATGCGCTTGTAGTTGGGCACCTGGGTGTCGATCATCTCGTTCAGTGCCAGGAACACGCCGGTGTCGCCGAATTCGACCAGGTCGTTGCGGTGCACCTTGAGGATGTCGGGCACGTCGTCGGTGGCGATCAGGGTGCGCTTCTTCTGGTTGTAGTCGCCCCCGCCCGGAATTGCGGTGATGTCGAAGATGATATTCAACTGCTCCTCGATCGCGTCGATCACGGACGAGTCGACGTTGATCGGCGCGGTGCCGCGATCCTGCAGCACCACCTTCAGCACGGTCGGCTCGTTGTCCATCGCCGCGCTCTCCTCTCCGGCAGCGGCGGCAAACGCTCCGGCGGCGGCCAGCACCATCGCTGAGCCCAATAGAAACAGTTTCTGCATCAGAAACACCCTCCTTGATGTTGTCCGGTCAGCCTTTCAGGCTGCCTATCATTATGCCCTTTACGAAATATCTTTGCAGGAAGGGGTACAGCAGCAGGATCGGGACCGTGGACACCATGATTATGGCGTACTTCACGGTAGTGTCGACAATCCGCTCGTCGTCCTGGAACTCCACCTGCATGTTGGCCACGTCCCCCTCGATCACCATGCTGCGCAGCACCAGCTGGATCGGGTACTTGGCGCGGTCGCTCAGGTAGATCAGCGCCGGGAAGAAGCTGTTCCAGTGCTGCACGGCGTAAAACAGCGTCATGGTGGCGATGATCGGCGTCGAGATCGGCAGCGCGATGCGGAAGAAGATCTGGATGTCGTTGGCGCCGTCCAGGTACGCCGAGTCGTGCAGCTCCTCCGGGATGTTCTGGAAGAAGGTGCGCATGATGATCATGTAGTAGGTGACGATGGCGGTGGGCAGGACCAACGACCACATGGAGTCGAGCAGGCCGAGGCTGCGCACCACCAGGTAGGTCGGGATCAGGCCGCCCTTGAAGAACATGGTGGCCACGATGAAGGCGGTGAAGAAGCGCCGCCCGTAGAAGAATTTCATTGCCAACGGGTAGGCGCAGAACGCGGACAGCGCCACGTTCACAATGGTGCCGACCACCGTGTACCAAATGGTGTTGCGGTAGGAAATAAGCACGTAGGGCGCTTCCAGGACGGCGCGGTACGACTCCAGGTTGACCTGCACCGGCCACCAGCCCACCTCGCCGCGCACCACCGCGTAGCCGTGCGAGATTGACACGATGGCGACGTAGTAGAGCGGATACAGGGTAATGAAGGCGAGCGCCACCAGCAGCAGGCCGTTGACCAGGCCGAACACCCGGTCGCCGTGGGTGGCGGCGCGTGCGATGCCTACCACAGGCTGGTCTCCCCGACGGCGCGGCTGATGCGGTTGGCGGCGATAACGAACGCGAAGCCGATAACCGACGTGAACAGCCCGACCGCGGTGGCGTAGGCGAAGTCGGACTCGATCAGCCCGCGCCGGTAGACGAAGGTGTTGATCACGTCCGCGGTCTCGTAGGTGGCGCCGGTGTAGAGCAGGATGATCTTCTGGTACCCCACCTCCATGATCCGCCCCAGGGCGAGGATGAACAGGATGACGACGGTGGGCAGGATACCCGGCCAGGTGACGTGCCGCAGGCGGCGCCAGCGCCCGGCGCCGTCGATCGCCGCCGCCTCGTAGATCTGCGGGTCGATGTTGGTGAGCGCCGCCAGGTAGATGATCGAGCCCCAGCCGACGTCCTGCCACACGTCGCTGGCAATGTAGATGGGCCGGAACCATTCCGGCTTCACCAGGAACGGCGTGCGCTCGAAGCCGAGGAAGGCCAGGAAGTTGTTCACCACGCCGTCGGTGGCCACGAAGTTGACGATCATGCCGCAGATCACTACCAGCGAGATGAAGTGCGGCATGTAGGTGATCGACTGGATGGTGCGCTTGAACGGATCGGAGCGTACCTCGTTGAGCATAAGCGCCAGGATGATCGGCGCCGGGAAACCGATCGCCAGCCCGAGCACGCGGATCAGCACCGTGTTGCGCACCAGCTGCCAGAAGTAGGGGTCGGCCAGATACTGCTCGAAGTACTTGAAGCCGACGTTCGGCGCGGTCAGCATCGGAATGAGGCCGCGGAACACCTTGATCTCCTTGAAGGCGATCAGCACCCCGAACATCGGCGCGTACTCGAACAGCACGTAGAACAGGAACGGCCCGGTGAACAGCAGGTACAGGTACTTGGACCGCTCCAGCCGGCGGCGCAACGAGGGGCGGTCAAGCGGCGGATCTGCTGGGGCCATCGTCAGGCAGCAGTATAGCCGGAGCCGCCGGGCGCCGCAGCAGATAAACGGCACCAGAGTTGACCCACCAGAGTTGACAATGCCAACCGGCGTCGCCATGTTCGTGGGCGAATTATTACAAACGGCGTAACCGTATCGTGCGGCACGCCAACAAGGAGGCTGACATGGCCGAGTACCGAACTCGAGGTACGCATCCGCTGGCGCGGGGCGTAATGGTGGTCGTGGTTGCACTGCTGTGCGCGGGCGCGCCGCTGTGGGCAACGGGAGCTGACGAGGGCGCGTCCGCGGAGGGTATGCAACCCGCGGAACTGACCTTCACGTTTTGGGGGTCGCCGTTCGAGCGCGAAGCCGTCGACCTGATGGTCGCTGCATTCAACGAAGCAAACCCGAACATTGAGGTTCGTGGCCAGCATATACCCGACGGCTACGCCGAGAAGATCGCCACCATGGTGGCGGGCGGCACCCCGCCCGACCTGGGTTACCTCAACGAGCAGCAAGCGTTTCTGTGGGCCATTGAAGGGGTGATCCTGGATCTGACGCCCCACTTCAAGGCCGACCCGGAGGCCAGCAACCGCCTGGAGGCGTCCTACTACAACTACGACGGCGGCTCCAAGACCATCGGCACGAACACGGCGGCCGAGACGATGGTCCTCTACTACAACAAGACGCTGTTCGACGAGGCCGGGGTGGACTATCCGCCGTCAGATGCCTCCATGGCGTGGACCTGGGAGGAGTTCGTTGCCGTGGCCAAGCAGCTTACCGTCGACCGCAGCGGCAACAATGCCAACAGCGACGCGTTCGACCCCCAGAATATCGACGTATTCGGCGTGTCGTTCCCGACCTGGTGGGGCGGCTACCTGCCGATGGTCTATAGCAACGGCGGCCAGCTCGCCAGCGATGACGGCAGCAAGCTGCTGCTCAACGAGCCCGAGGCCGTGGAGGCGCTGCAGGCGATTCAGGACCTGGTCTACGTCCACCACGTGGCGCCGACACCGGCGCAGTCCGAGGCGCTGCCGTCCGCATCGGTGATGATGCAGTCCGGCAAGGTGGCGATGGCGGTCAACGGTCACTGGGCGATCCTGGACTACAGCCAGCTCGAGTTCGACTGGAGTCTGGGCGTACTGCCCTACCATGTCGAGCCGACCACCATTCTGCTCGGCTCGCCGACGGTAATCTATGCGGCCACCGAGCATCCGGACGAGGCGTTCGAGTTCTACAAGTTCCACAATGATCCCACCGAGGTGGACCTGTACGCGAAGGGGCTCTGGATGCCGCTGCGGCTCGACTACTACACCGATCCGTCGAAGACCGCCGAATGGCTGGACGCAATCCCGGGAGTCTATCCGCCCGAGGCGCGTGGTGTGCTGATCGACTACACCCTGAACAACACGACGCGTCAGCCGCCGGCTTATTGGCTCAAGAATGCCAACCAGATCTTCTCGGAGGCGATCGGCCCGGCCATCAGCAAGCTGTGGGCGGGCGAGGCCACCGCCCAGGAGGCAATGGATCAGGCGGTGCGCGACGCCGGCCCGCTCATGCAGGGACGCTGGTAGGCGTACGGTTCGACCAGGGGCAGGGGCGGCGGGCTTGCGCTTGTCCCGCTGCCCCGCGGGTGGAACACCGCACACAGCCGGGCGTCGCTGCAGTCCGGCTTTCCTGATCCGGTTCGGGGTTTGAATGGCAACCAGGTACAGTGACGGTCGCGGGCGGCCGCGGCCGGCAACGCGTGCGAAGACCGCCCGGTTGAGCCATCATCGGCGCCGCGAGGTGTTCTGGGGCATGGCGTGCGCCGCGCCCGCTGTGCTCGGGTTCGTGTTCTGGCAACTCGGGCCGATCGTGGCCAGCCTCCTGATTGCGCTGACCGACTGGCGCATCGCCGCCACCCCCAACTGGATCGGACTCGACAACTTCCAACAAATCCTGACCGGGGACCGGCTGTTCAGAAAGTCGCTCGGGGTTACCGCCTACTATGCGCTCGGCAGCGTCCCGTTGCGCCTGCTGGCCGCCTTCGTCCTGGCAGTGCTCCTGAACCAGAAGATCCGGGGCCTGCCGATCTTCCGCACCATCTTCTATCTGCCGTCGATCGTACCGCTGATCGCCAGCAGCGTATTATGGATCTGGCTGTTCAATCCCGACTTCGGCTTGCTCAACGCCATCCTGACGCCGCTCGGTGTGCCGCGGCTGCAGTGGATCTACGGCACCAGGACCGTGATCCCGGCGCTGATACTGATGAGCATGTGGGACATCGGACCGATGATGATAATCTTCCTCGCCGGGTTGCAGGGCGTGCCCCGGCAATTCTACGAGGCGGTCGAGATCGACGGCGGCAATCCCTGGCACAAAATGCGCCACGTCACCATCCCGATGGTCACGCCCACCATTCTGTTCAACCTGATCCTGAGCGTCATCGGGACCATGCAGACCTTCGTACAGGCGTACGTCATGACCGAGGGCGGACCCGACAATGCCAGCCTGCTGTACGTGCTCTACCTGTACAACAAGGCGTTCGAGCAGAGTCAGATGGGCTACGCCTCGGCGCTGGCGTGGGTCTTGTTCGTGATCATCGCCGGCCTCAGCGTGCTGCTCTTTCGCAGCTCCTCGCGCTGGGTGTACTACGCGGGCAGGTGAGGATGAGCGCCGCCGAACCCGTCAAGGCGTCCGCACCGTCGCGTCTCGGGCGCACCGGCCGTGCCCGGTTCGGCGCGCTGTGCGCCTATGCACTGCTGTTGACCGGCAGCGTGGTGATGCTGATTCCGCTGGTGTGGCTGGTGCGCAGTTCGTTCATGGGACTGGGCCAGATTTTCATCTTTCCCCCGGAGTGGATTCCCGATCCGTGGCAGTGGGACAACTACCCCAAGGCGCTCACGACGATCCCGTTCGTGCGCTACTTCTTCAATACGCTGTTCATTCTGGTGCCGACCGTGGTCGGTACGGTGATCACCGCGGCCCTGGCCGCCTTCGGATTCTCGCGGTTGTCATGGCCGGGGCGTGACTGGGTGTTCGGGGTGTTACTGAGCGCCCTGATGCTGCCGTACGCCGTGACCCTGATCCCGACCTTCCTGCTGTGGGCCCGCATCGGTCTGATCAACACCTACTGGCCGCTCGTACTGCCCGACTGGTTCGGCGGCTCGATATTCTACGTGTTCCTGCTGCGGCAGTTTTTCCTGACGCTGCCACGGGAGTTGGACGAGGCGGCGATCATCGACGGCGCCAATCCCTTGCAGGTCCTGCGCCATGTGGTGGTGCCGCTGAGCCGGCCGGCGTTGATCACCGTGGCCATTTTCACGGCGCTGTTCGAGTGGAACGACTTCCTGGGGCCGCTGATCTACCTCAACGACTCGCGGCAGTTCACCCTGGCTCTGGGGCTGGCGGAGTTCACCGGCCTGTATACGTCGCAGTGGCACCTGCTGATGGCCGCCTCGACGGTGGTAATCGCGCCGGTGTTGGTGCTGTTCCTGTTCGCACAGCGCTACTTCATCGAGGGCATCACCCTCACCGGCATCAAGGCCTGAGCAAGCACGCGGCTCCGCACTGGCGTCCGCCGCAGAGCCCCTCGATCAGTCGGTGCCAGCCCGCGTGCTTGTGGTCGGCAAGTCCGCTACGAGTGGCACCGGCTTACAGCAGGAGGTTGACGGCGGCGGCGGCGGCCAGGACCTGCATGGCGGTGTTGAAGCCGCGCTCGGGGATGCGTTCCAGCGCGGCGATGCCGAGCCAGGCGCCGGCGGCGATGGCCGGCAGCGCGGTCGCGTTGAGCAGCAGGGTGGGGCCGGTGATCAGCCCGAGGCTGGCGCTGAACGGTACCTTGAGCAGGTTCATGGTGAGGTAGTACCAGGCGCCGGTGCCGACAAACTCGCGCTTGGGCAGGCGCATCGCGAGCAGGTAGATCACCATGATCGGGCCGGCGGCGTTGGAGATCATGGTGGTGAAGCCGGCCGCCAGCCCGAGCCCTCCCGCCCACCACCAGGAGCGAGCCATCGCGTCGGAGCGCGCCTGCCAGCGCCCGCCCAGCAGGCCGAGGGCGACGATCACCAGCACGATTGCGCCGATCGCCACTTCCAGTTGGCGGTCGTTGATGCGGCCGAGCACCAGCCAGCCGGCCACGATGCCGGCGGCGGCCCAGGGCAGCAGGCGCCACAGGTGCGGCCACACCGCGTGCCGGCGGTAGTGCACGACGGCGAACAGGTCGGCGGCCAGCAGCAGGGGCAGCAGCAGGCCGGTGGAGGCGCGCGCCGGGAACACGGTCGCCATCAGCGGCACCACGACCGGTCCGAGGCCGGGCACGCCGGTCTTGGTGAACCCCACCAGCAGCGCGCCGGCCTGGTAGCCGGCCCACTGCAGTGCGCTCAGGGCAGGCATGTGTTCCAGCAGTTCGGTCACGGTGCCGCCGCACGATAGCCCGAACGACGCCCCAGGTCATCCATGACGCGCACCTCCCCGGCGCGTGCAAGATGGGACGTACGCGCGCGGTCCGCGCTTGAGCCTGCCGGCGAACGGACATAGGCTCGCCGGCATGGCGGAACGGAACGAACAGTGCAACGGCCCGGCGGCGCGGCGCCCCAATTTCGTGGTGATCCTGGCGGACGACCTCGGCTACTCGGACATCGGCTGCTACGGGTCGGAGATTGCCACCCCGAACCTGGACGCGCTGGCCGGCTCCGGGCTGCGCTTCTCGCAGGCGTATAACTGCGCGCGCTGCTGTCCGACCCGTGCGGCGCTGCTCACCGGGCTGTACCCGCACCAGGCCGGCGTCGGCCACATGGTGGGCAACTACGGCATTTCGGAGTACCAGGGCTACCTGCGCGACGACTGCGTCACCATCGCCGAGGCGCTCAAGGTGGGCGGCTACCGCACCATGATGGCGGGCAAGTGGCACGTCGGCGGCGGCTACCAGGCAAACCGCCCCGAGACCTGGCGCCCCGGCACGCCCGACCATCCGCTGCCGGTGCAGCGCGGCTTCGACACCCACTACGGCATGGCCGGCGGCGGCGGCAGCTACTTCAACCCGCCCTACATGGTGCATGACGACCGCCTGGTGAACCCCGGCGCCGAGTCGGACTCCTACTACCTGACCGATGACATCAGCGATCGCGCCGCGACCATGGTGGAGGAGGCGGCCGCGGCGGATGCGCCGTTCTTCCTGTACGTCGGCTATACCGCCCCGCACTGGCCGCTGCACGCGTTGCCGGAGGACATCGCGTGCCACGAGGGCCGCTACCGGGACGGCTGGGACGCCGTGCGCACCGCCCGCCACGAGCAACTCAAGGGCATGGGCGTACTGGACCGGCGCTGGCCGATCTCGCCGCGCGACCCGGACTCCCGGCCCTGGCGCGATGCGCGCCACCCGGACTGGGAGGAGCTGCGCATGGCCGTGTACGCCGCACAGGTCGAGAGCATGGACCGCGGCATTGGCCGCATCATGGCCGCGCTGCGCCGCGCCGGCGTGGAAGACGACACCCTGGTGCTGTTCCTGTCGGACAACGGCGGCTGCGCGGAGTTCCTGGACGAGGACGGCGACAGCCCGGGGCCGTTTCGCTACAACATCCCCACCCCCGACGGGCGCCCGATGCGCGTCGGCAACACCCCGGCGGTGGCGCCGGGCCCCGACGACACCTTCCAGAGCTATGACCTGCCGTGGGCAAACGCCTCCAACACCCCGTTCCGGCTGTTCAAGCACTGGGTGCACGAGGGCGGCATCGGCACCCCGCTGGTGGCGTCGTGGCCGCGGGCCATCGAGCGCTCCGGCATCGCGCACCAGCCGGTGCATGTTATCGATATCATGCCGACCCTGCTCGCCGCCGCCGGAATCCCGCTCCCGGAACGCCGTGACGGGCGCCCGGTGACCCCGGTGGAGGGAGAGAACCTGCTGCCCCTGCTGTCCGGCGCGCCGTGGCAGCGCGACCGTCCCATCTTCTTCGAGCACGAGGGCAACCGCGCCGTGCGCGACGGCCAGTGGAAGCTGGTCTCCCGCCACCCCGGCTCCTGGGAGCTGTACGACATGCACCGCGACCGCACCGAGCTGCGCGACCTGGCTGCCGCCCACGGCGGTGAGGTGCGCCGGCTGGCCCGCCGGTACGACGACTGGGCACGCCGCTGCGGCGTCGTCCCCTGGCACGACCTGCAACGGCGCCGCGCGCAATGAACGCGGATCTCAACGAGACGACCGGCGTCCGTTCCAGATCACCGTGATGCCGTGATCGCGGAGATGAACAGGTTACCGGCGTTGCTGGCAATCACGCGGCGCACGCATCTCGGTGCCCGACGGACGGGGGCATTCAGGTGTCGGTGCGAAATGAGGTCTTGTAGCGGGCGCGGGCCTCGTCGTTCGGCGGGTACAGGCCTGGCAGCGCCGCGCCGCCTTCCACCTCGGCCATGATCCATTCTTCGAGGCGTTCCTGCTCGGGCCCGGCGGCGGCCATCTCTTCCACCAGCGCAGCCGGCACCAGAACCGCTCCGTCGCCGTCGGCCACTACCAGGTCGCCGGGGAACACCGCCACCCCGCCGCAGCCGATCGGTTCCTGCCAGCCGACAAAGGTCAGGCCCGCCACCGACGGCGGCGCGGCGATGCCCTGACACCACACCGGCAGCCCGGTGGCCTTCACGCCGTCGCCGTCGCGCACCACGCCGTCGGTCACCAGTCCGGCGACGCGGCGCTTGCCAATCCGCGCGCACAGGATGTCGCCAAAGATGCCGGCGTCGGTATAGCCGCCCGCATCCGCCACCGCCACGCATCCCGCCGGCATCGCCTCGATCGCGGCGCGCGTGGAGGTGGGCGAACTCCACGACTCCGGGGTGGCCAAGTCCTCGCGCGCCGGCACGAAGCGCAGCGTGAAGGCGCGTCCCACCACGCGCGGCTGGCCAGGTTGCAGCGGACGGGTGCCGCGCATCCATACGTTGCGCAGGCCCTTCTTGAGCAGCAGCGTGGTCAAGGTGGCGGTCGTCACGCCCTCAAGGGCGGCGATGATGTCGTTGTCGATGGGTGCCGTGTCGTTGGTTGTCATGCTATCAGCCGTGTTGTCCGGCGCCGAGTATAGGCCGAGCCGGGGCGGTGCGCCGATACGTTACACTCACCGCATGCAAGAGCAACTGAAACGGTACGCGGACCTGGCGATCGGGGTGGGCCTGAACCTGCAGCCGGGGCAGCGCCTGGTGATTCGCGCGCCGATAGAAGCCGCGGCGTTGACCCGCGCGCTGGCGGCGAGCGCCTACGATGCGGGCTGCCCGTACGTGGACGTTATCTACGGCGACGACCAACTCGACCTGGTGCGGTTCCGGCATGCGCCGGCCGATTCGTTCGGCGAGTTCCCGACCTGGCGGGTCAACGGCATGATCGAGCGCGCCGAGCAGGGCGCCGCGTTCCTGACCGTCGCCGGCGGCAACCCCGATCTGTTGAAGGGCCAGGATCCCGAGCGGGTGGCTACCACGATGCGCACGGCCTCGGAGCAGTCGAAACCGTTCAGCCGCGGGTATATCACCAACATGCGGGTGAGCTGGTGCGTGATCTCGGCGGCGGTAGCGCCGTGGGCGGCCAGGGTGTTTCCCGACGCGCCGGCGCAGGAGCAGGTCGACCGCCTGTGGGACGCCATCTTCCGTGCCTGCCGCGTGGATCAGGACGACCCGGCGCAGGCGTGGCGCCGCCACATCGACACGCTAGAGGCGCGCCGTGAATACCTGAACGAACGCGCCTACACCGCGCTCCGTTACGCCGCGCCCGGCACCGACCTCACCGTGGGGCTGCCCGACGGCCACATCTGGAAGGGCGGCATCGACCACAACGAGCAGGGCACGCGATTCGTGCCGAACATCCCCACCGAGGAGGTGTTCACGCTGCCGCACCGCGGGCGGGTCGACGGCACGGTGTCGTCCACCAAGCCGCTCAACTACGGGGGCCGGTTGATTGAGCACTTCAGCCTGACCTTCGCGGGCGGTCGGGTCGTCGCCGTCGAGGCGGAGTCCGGTGCCGAGGTGCTGGAGAAGCTGATCGCGACCGACGAGGGAGCCGCCCGCCTGGGAGAGATCGCCCTCGTTCCGCACAGCTCACCGATCTCCGGGCTCGGCCGGCTGTTCTACAACACGCTGTTCGACGAGAACGCATCGAGCCACGCGGCCCTCGGCCAAGCCTACTCGGTGTGCCTGGAGGGTGCCGAGTCCATGTCGGAGGAACAACTCGCGGCGGCGGGCGCCAACGCCAGCGTCACGCACGTGGACTTCATGATCGGGTCCGAACAGACGGACATCGACGGCGTGCTCGCCGACGGCTCCACCGAGCCCGTAATGCGCGCCGGCGAGTGGGCTATAGCTTGAAGCAACTCCCGGTCATCGCTCGAAACGGCGGGCGGGCGTGGTTCGAAAGCCGGGCCACAGCGGTGGCAAACGCGACATAGTCGTCAACGCTGACCTTTCGGTTCCGTATGCTGCTGGCCACGTTCCTCATATCCATCCGCAACTCGGTGGATCCGACCAGCGCCAACAGCTCAGCTTTCTCACCTTCGGTCAGCGGGGCCATATTTGTTTCGAATCTCATCGTAGAGCTCCAATCTATCAAACAACGCGAAGTACCCGCGCACCCGTTCCCAATCGATCTCGCGCGAGTAGCGCTCGGTGAGCAACTCGATATCGGCCAAGTCCCCGCGTTCCCGCTCCGGATCGTTCGACAGCGCCTGTACCTTCAGGCCGATGATATCCTCCGGTCGTAACGTGCGCACGCGGAGGCTGGAGGCAAACGCCGGGATATCGGAAGCCCGGCTCAGCATCCCGGTCGAGATCTCCCGAAAGGCATGCAGAAAATCGACCTGTCCGAGCGGAGCCGCGTCCGACACGAACTGGGATACGTTCTCACTCCGGTACCGCAAGCGGTAACCCCGGCGTTGCATTATCTCATCGATCTGAGGCAGAGCGTCCCGGGCCACCAGAAAATCGAGGTCCATGGTCGCCCTCTGTATTCCGAGCACGCCAAGGGCGAACCCGCCAATCATGGCGTAGGAGACGCTTTCCTCGTTGAAATCGGAAGTCAGATCGCGGAGAACGCGCTCGAAATCCATCGCTTACCGCCGGGCCCCCCTGCCGAAGGATGCCAATGAGAACATAGCCGCTTGCGGATCAGGCAGCAAGGCGCCGCCTGTTTTGTGTGGTCGAGCGGTCTCTACCAGCGAAGGGGTACGGCTCAGCAATCCGACGCACATTGCCCGAACGGGGTCGCAACCGGGACGGATGGGACGCGCTGCCCACCGCAGCGCCACGCACAAGGCCGGGCGGTCTTGACCGGGGAGGGGGTGCGGCTTAGGTTCGGCGCATGCGGCATACTCATGACCATCCCGAGGGGCTCGTGCGCGAGCTGCACCGGCGGGCCCAGCAGTTCCGGCTGGACGTGCTGGAGATGGTCCACGACAGCAACAGCGGCCACCTGGGCGGCGCCTTCTCCTGCGCAGAGATCCTGGCGGCGCTTTACTTCCACCACCTGCGCATCGATCCCGGGCGTCCTGATTGGCCGGACCGCGACCGGCTGCTGTTCTCGAAGGGGCATGCCTGCGCCGCCCTCTACTCGGCGCTGGCGCATCGCGGCTTCTTCCCGCCTTCCGAGCTGCTGAGCTTCCGCAAGGTGGACAGCCTGTTGCAGGGGCACCCGGACCGCAAGACGCCGGGCATCGAGATTCCCGCCGGGCCGCTCGGGCACGGGGTGGCGGTCGGCTGCGGTATGGCGTTGGGCCTGCGCGAGCGCGACGCCAAACCGTCGGCCCAGACGGCGCCGTCGGGAGCGGCCTCGCCGGCCAGCGTGTACGTGGTTCTCGGCGACGGCGAGATCGACGCGGGGGTAATCTGGGAGGGTGCGATGTTGGCGGCAAAGTACCGGCTCGGCACCCTGGTGGCGATCCTGGACTACAACGGCACCCAGCAGACCGGCGCCACCGCCGACGTTATGCCGCACGAGCCGATTGCGGCCAAGT
>MKWU01000235.1_pt1 | contig 105068 bp, 96 predicted proteins | sample 809101 | NCBI WGS metagenome assembly MKWU01 (sample SAMN05860141, study PRJNA318959) | sponge metagenome | host: Aplysina aerophoba | place: Slovenia: Piran, Adriatic Sea, Gulf of Piran | collected 2013-05-07
GAGATGGGCATGTCGAGGGCACGGGCGCGCTCGCGGATCCGTGCCCACTCGCTGTCGGAGGCCATGATCGAGCGCGCCTTGCGCTTCGGTTCCTTCGTGTCCATCATTCGCACAGGCGCCGGTGGGCCGGACGACATATGGCGTTGTCCTCGGAAGGCGTAACGAAGTGCATATACGATTGATATATCATGGAACCTCAATGCTGCTCATTGATTCCCATTGTTCGTGTTTTCCATGTACTGGCGGAGCACCGCCATATCTGGCTCATTGGAGAAATGCTATCGATTACTTCCCCGAATGCAACTGTGCGATGCAGGATATGAAATCTAATACAGGCCATATGTCGTCGGAGTGCTTGACGGGGATATTATTCTGGCGTAGTTACAAATGAGTAGAGAGGGGCATGTTGGTGGTTGGTGATTTCATACAGGTGTGACTATCTTCACTTTCTCGTCACACCCGGAGAGCCTGGATGTTGTCGGCATAGTGCTCGGGACCACCGGCGAACACGGCCGTGCCTGCCACCAGGACGTCGGCACCGGCCGTCACCGCGAGGCGCGCGGTGGACGGTGTGATGCCACCGTCGACCACGAGATCGATGTCGTGTCCACCAGCGTCAATCATCGTCCTCAGTTCCGCGATCTTCGGCAGGACACCCTTGATGAACCTCTGCCCCGCGTATCCCGGATTGACGGTCATGACAAGGATGAGATCGACCTGATCAAGGAGGGCGGCGACGGCAACGGCCGGTGTCTGGGGATTGAGGGAGACGCCGGCGCTGGCGCCTGAGTCGCGGATGACCTGCAGGGTGCGATGGACGTGCGGTGATGCCTCGACATGCACTGTCACCATGTCGCTGCCGGCGCTGATGAAATCCGCAATGAGATGCTCGGGAGCACTCACCATCAGGTGAACGTCAAAGGGCTTCGTGCTGAACCCCCTCAGCGCGGCGATGATCGGGGCGCCCAGTGTCAGGTTGGGCACGAAGTGACCATCCATCACGTCGATGTGGATACGATCACACCCGGCACTGTCGATGGCGCGGATTTCCTGACCGAGCCTGGAAAAGTCGGCAGACAGGATGGAAGGAGCAATGCGGAGAGACTGCTTCACATGATTGAGGTACCAGCTTCACCCGACTGTCGCAAGCGCACGACAAAAAAGCCGTCAAGACCTCCGTCCCGGGGGAGGTGAGTGGGCAGGATCCTCAAGCATCCCTCCCCCGTCACCGCCTCCGCCAGGCCCGGAACCTCGTCGGGACGAATGGCATCGATGTGGCAGCCATGCCCCAGGTGGCCAAGGTGGGCTTCGCCTTCTTCCGGCTCCAGGGAACACGCCGCGTAGACGAGGACCCCCTGCCGGGAAAGGTTGGCGAGAGCATTGGCGATCATCTGCCGCTGCAGGGACGCGAGACGGCAGACGTCCGTCCGGTCCCTGGTCCACGGTATGTCGGGATGCCGGCGTATGGTGCCGGTGCCACTGCATGGCGCATCGAGCAGCACGGCATCGAACGGCCTCGACGAACGCCAGGTAGCGGCATCCGCGATGCGGGTCTCGATCGTGCAGCCGAGGCGTTCCATGTTGGCCTGCAATCTCTCCATGCGCTGTCCGGACACATCGACAGCCGTGACACGGGCCCCGGCGACCGCAAGTTGCGCCGTCTTGCCGCCCGGTGCCGCACACAGATCAAGAACCCGCCGCCCGGCAACATCGCCGAGCAGGCGGGCCGGAATCGAGGCGGCCGTGTCCTGGACCCACCAGCGACCGCATTCATACCCGGGAAGATCCCTGACAACGCCGGCTGACGGTACCCTGACACTGCCGGTCGACAGGACGCGCCCGCCGAGCCGTTCCGCCCAGGCCTGCGCATCGTCCACCACGGTGACGTCGAGTTCCGGGCGGCCGAGGTTCGCCCTGGCGATGGCAGATGCCGTTGCGCTGCCCCAGGCGTCCCGCCATGACCGGTAGAGCCAGGAGGGCGTGTTCAGCGTGGGTGGATCCTGACCGGCGACCAGAGTCACTCCCTCCCTTTGCAGTCTCCGCAGAACCGCGTTGACGAGAGGCGCCATGCCCCTTGCGCGGGCGTGGGCAAGGCGTACCGAACTGTCGATGGCAGCATGGGGCGCGAATCCGAGAAACAGCAGCTGGGCAATGCCAAGCCGCAGGATGGCACGCACGTTGCGCGCCCGCGCCGGCAGCGGGCGCTCGAGGCTGGCGGTGATCAGCGCATCGATCTGGCCCAGCCGGCGGCAGGTCTCCGTGGTCACGGCATGAACGAGCGCCCGGTCGCGCGATTCCAGGCGGCCGAACCGCCTGTCCCGCTCCAGCACACGATCAAGCGGGTGCCGGTCCTCGAGGCATGCCACGAGGGCATCGAGAGCCACCAGCCGCGGGAGCCCGGCATGCCGCCGGTCAGCCGGCGGAACTGCCATCACACGGCAACCGCCGGCGCCAGTTCTTTCAGGCGGGCGTCAATGGCCTCGGAACGCGGCAATGCCGGCATGGCGCCTGGTTCCAGGCAGGCAAGGGCGCCGGCGACACAGGCACGGCGCAGGGCCCGGGGCAACGGCATGTCCATGTCGAGAGCCGCGGCGAGGGTACCGCAAAAGGCGTCACCGGCCCCCACGGTGTCGACCGGCCGGATCGCAAGGCTGCCAATACTCCAGGTCTCTCCGGGGCCGACGGCAACTGCACCGCGCTCTCCCAGTGTCACCACGGTCGTCACGCCATGGTGACGCGCCAGGTGGTGTGCAAGATCGGCCGGCGCCATGCCACCGAGCCCCGTCTCCCTCGCGACAGCCGCCGCCTCGACCTCGTTGACGATCAGGAGGTCAAGCACGTCGCAATCAACCGGACCCGCCGGTGCCGCATTGAGGATGACACGCACACCGGCATCCCTGGCCCGGCGGGCCAGGGTGGCGCACTCGTCAACAGGCACTTCACGCTGCAGCAGCAGGGTCGACGCGGCGTCCAGCACGCCATCCCGAACGCAGGCCTGCCGGGCCTCGCGGTTGGCGCCGCTCGATACGACGATCTGGTTGGCGCCTTCGCGGTCGACCATCACGACGGCCAGTGCCGTCGGCCGTGTCGCCGTGGCGACAAGAGACATGTCGATGCCTTCGCCGATCATGACGGAAGTCAGTTCGCGCCCGAAATCGTCCGCCCCGACACAGCCCGCCATGGCCACATCTCCGCCGGCGCGGGCGGCGGCCACCGCCTGGTTTGCCCCCTTGCCGCCGGGCGCCGTGACGTGTTCCGGTGTCAGCACGGTCTCCCCCGGCTCCGGGAGATGCGCCACCTGAAGAATGAAGTCCATGTTGAGCGAGCCGAAGACGACAATCACGGGCTCACACTCCCTGACCAGCGAGACGGGCGGGGTGCGTGTTCAGCAATCGAGGGTCTGGTCGCGCTCCCACTGGGTCAGGTGACGCGTATAGTCGAGCCACTCGCGCCTCTTCATGGCAAGGAAGGCATTGACGGTCTCGTCCCCGAGGTAGTCACGCAGCATCGTGTTGGATTCGGCCACGCGAACCGCGTCGAGGAGATTGAGCGGCAGGCGCTCGACATCCAGCGATTCGGCATCCGTCTCGTACATGTTGACATCAAGACGCTTGCCGGGGTCCACCTCGCCGGCAATCCCGTCAAGTCCGGCGGCGAGCAGGGCGGCCTGGGCGAGATAGGGGTTGGTTGCCCCGTCCATCAGGCGGAACTCGAACCGTCCCTCGTCGGGAATCCGCACCATGTGCGTGCGGTTGTTGCCCGTGTAGGAGACCGTGTTGGGCGACCAAGTCGCTCCCGATGTCGTGACCTGGGCGTTGATTCTCTTGTAGCTGTTGACCACCGGATTGAAGATCGCCGTCAGCGCCCGGGCATGCTTGAGCACGCCACCGAGGAAGTGGTAGCCCATCCGGGAGATGCCGAGTTCCCCGTCCGGATCGTGGAACAGGTTGGTGTCACCCCCTGAGTCCCACATGCTGGCATGGGTATGACAGCCGTTTCCGGTGATGTTCGTGAACGGCTTGGGCATGAACGTGGCCCGCAGCCCGTGGTTCTCGGCGATCGATTTCACCATGAACTTGAAGAAGGTGTGACGATCAGCGGTCACAAGGACGTCGTCGTAGTCCCAGTTCATCTCGAACTGGCCGTTGGCGTCTTCGTGGTCGTTCTGGTAGGGCCCCCAGCCCAGGGACAACATGGCGTCGCAGATTTCGGCGATGACGTCATAGCGGCGCATGAGGGCCTGCTGGTCGTAGCACGGCTTGTCCATGATGTCGCGGGAATCGTGGATGTCGCTGCCGTCGGCGTTGATCAGGTGGAACTCGCATTCGACACCGGTCCGGAACCGCATGCCCTGGTCCCCGGCGCGCGCAATCATGCGCCGCAACACATTGCGCGGGCCATGGTCGACCTCACTGCCGGACATCATGAGGTTGCCGGCCATCCAGCCAACTTCCGGTTTCCAGGGGAGCTGGATGAGAGACCCGGGATCGGGCACGGCAAACATGTCCGGATGCGCCGGCGTCATGTCGAGGTGGGTGGCGAACCCGGCGAACCCGGCTCCATCGGCCACCATGTCATCGATCGCGGCGGCCGGTACCAGCTTGGAGCGGGCCACACCTGCAAGGTCCGAAAAGCTGATCAGGAAGTACCTGATACCCTTCTCGCGGGCGATCTTAGATACGGCAACCATGGCACTCGGTCCTCCCAGGGATGTGTTGCGGTGCGGCACTCTATCGCCGGGTCCGATCGAAGTCCAAGCGGTTGGTTGCCGAGGAGATCCGGGCCCTCTACGGTCCGCCGCCATCACGGCGGAGGCACTCCGGATGACGACGTTTGCCGACATGGCATGTGTGCACTTCCACGAGACGGCGGATGCGCGGTTCCGGGTGCTGCAGGGCGGCAGCGGACCGGACATCGTCTGGGTTCCCGGAGGGGACAGCCCCGCACACTACTGGGCCGAGCAGTTCGAGTTCTTCCGCGGCGACCTCAGATCGACGGCCTACGATCCCCGGGGAGCGGGGGAGACGACGAGCACGCCGCCACCCTGGTCGATGAAGCAGTTTGGCAATGATTGTGCCGGCATCATCGAAGCCTTCTGTTCGCCGCCCGTCATCCTCGCCGGACTGTCCATGGGTTCGCTCATCACCCAGCAGGTCGCCATCGATCATCCCGATCTCGTCCGCCTTGCCATCGTCATGGGGACGTCGGCACGAATCACCGGCTTCACGCGCGACTGGATGGCAGCGGAGATCCAGGCTCGGATCGACGGCAGCCTGGCCATGCCGGCGGACTTTGCCGCCTGCCACTACGCTGCCTTCGCCTATCCTGCGAATGCCCTGGAGGACGATGCCCTGTGGGAGACAATCAAGGCTGCCTACACACCCCGTTTCGCCGACCGTGACCCGCAGATGCTGATCGCGCAGTGGCAGGCGTGCCTTGACTACGATGTGACGGCCGCCCTCGCCGACTGTCCCGTGCCGATTCACGCGGTTGCCTTTTCGGAGGACGTCCAGACGCCGCCGCGCCTCGTCCGGCGGGTGGCCGAAGCGGCGCGCCACGGCCACTACCACGAACTTCCCGGTCTCGGACACGTGTCGCTCAATCGCCACGCTCCGCAGACCGTCAACACCTTTCTCGCCGCGCTCATCGCCGAACACGGCTGAACCGGAGAGACCGTCCGGCCCGCGGACATTTGATGCGCTGTGGGCCGAACCAGTCTCCTGTAGCGGATTGATTGACTGGTCAGTCAGATTTGGGTGGACAGCGATGTTGCGTACTGCCAAACTCTCTCTTGAGTGGGATGGAGGACCTTGTGTCATGTTCACGAAACACCGCCATGCCCTCGTTGCCGTGGCAGCCCTCTTCACGGCCTGCGCGGCTCCCGGGAGCGGCCACTCGGAGATCCTGACCTACACCTTTCCGGTGTGCGGGGCGCCCAACAGCTACGAACCCGGCTGGGTGCCCCACGGTGATCCCGGGGTCAATGGCGAAATGACCCTGACCATCGATGCCGACAGGGGGCTTCTGTCACTGGAACCCTCCCAGGAACTGCTCGACAGCATCCGCTATCCGGCCATCCACGCGCACCTCTACGATCTGCAGCATCGATACAGCAACACTGATCTCGGCCAGTCGACCATCTGCTGGGCCTACTACAACACCGAGGGCACACGCGGCGGAACCTGTGCCCGCGACGACTATGACTGCCAGGCCCTGACCGGTGTGACCGACTGGCCCTGGGAGGCCTATGGCTACTACGTCGAATGGTACCGGGACTACATCAGGACGGTTGCAGCCGAGAATGCCGACGGCTGGTGGTTGATGCTGCACTTTGCCGGTGGCCATTTTGCGACCGACGAGAACGGCCGTCTGATCGAGTGGGACGGCTCACCCTTCATGGAATCGTCCTTCTACGGCCTCAACCAGATCCGGACCGACTGCAACGCGCGGATCGGCCGAACCCTCGCCAATCGTGACTTCGGCCATGGAGACAGGTGCAACAAGATGCTCGAGGGCGTGATGGCCGACGATTACTTCCTCGACGCGAACGGCATTTCCTGGGTCGACGAGGACGGCGCTCTCACCGAGGAGGCCATCGCGATGGGCTATGACCTCGAGACCGAGTATCTCTTCTACAACTACCGCGACAACGGGCAGTCCGATCGCTGGGGCGGCCCCGATGGCGGCGCGGGCGGATTCCTGACAGGGGACGACGAGGGTCGTTGCCTGAATTGGCCAGTGGACTCCTATGGCCGGATGCCGGAACCGGACGATGACCTGGAAAGCGCACAACTCACCGTTCAGTAGGGCGTCCCTGCCCTTCCTCGCCGCGGGAACCATTCTACGGCGGACACAACGATGAGGCCCGGCGGCCGATCAGGTGGAGCGCGCGGAATGGATGCGTCGTCCGTGGGCACCGTGCGGAAAGACTGCAGATCCTGCCACCGACAGACGGGAGCAAACACCATGAGACCATGGCCAGGATCCGGGCATGCATTGCCGGCCGTGTTGATGTTTGTTGCCTCCCTTTCATTCGCGACGGTTGCGTCCGCCCAGGACAACTCCGCATTGCCGGAGGAGGCGACACCCTTCACCCGTAGTGAACTCTACGCCTATCTCGCCGGCAACACCCAGGTCTGGGATCCGAACGGCGGGGCCTACTATGCAGAGGACGGAACCCTCCAGACCCTGTGGGACGGCGAGCGCGACAGCGGGACATGGTCGACCACAGAGGACGGCGAACTGTGCTGGCACATATACAATTGGGGTGAACTCCCCTGCGAGGCCTACTATCGCAACGCCGGGGTCGTCATCTACGTCTACCAGGGTGACACAGGCCCTGCCCCCGAGCTCCAGCAAGGCAACACCCTGGATTACCTGCAGGGCGGTGTCGAAGCGCCGGATTCCGCCGAGGACATCGATCCGAACTTTGCCCTGGACCTCTTCACACCGGAGGAGACCCGCGCATTGGTATCGGACAGGACCGCAATCCTGGATGCCGATGCCGGTGGCGCGGTCTACCACGCGCCCGATTCCACGTTGACGACCGTGTGGAACGGCGTTCACCAGACCGGCAACTGGAGTATCGATGACGAAGGCGGGGTCTGCTGGCACGTCGTCGCCTGGGGTGAGGAGCCCTGCCGATACTATTTCTTCAAGGACGGCGTCCTCATGGTCCTTTACAAGGGACTGTCCTTCCGGGCCGCAGAGTTCGTTGAAGGCAACACGACTGGCGGTTCGTGATCTCGCCAGGAAGCGCTTTGCTTGTCGTCTGCTGCATGCGGTTCGCGACCCGGAGACCTCGGACGCCCTGAGTTCACTCCTGGCGCAGGGCAAGGGTGGATTCGTGCCGCCATTCATCCGGTATCAGCTGGCATTCCTTCTTTGGCGACCCGCTCTCCCGGGAGGTCAGCGTCCCGGTGACGCTGACGCCGGCATGACCTGCAACGCGCCGTCAGCGGCCGGTAAACCGGGGAGGTCTCTTCTGGCGTGCAGCGGCCATGCCTTCGCGGGCATCGTCTGTGGAAAAGCACGCCACCGTCTCACGCTTGAGTGTGGCGGAATCGAGTGTGCCCCGCGAGATGTCGGTGATCGCCTTCGAGGTGATGGCAAGCGACAGCGGGGAGAGGGAGGCAAGGTGTTCGGCGAAGGCCGTCACCGAGCCAGCAAAATCGTTCCTCGTGCACAACTGGTCGAGGTAGCCGGTTTCGAGGAGACGGTGGCCGTCCATGTCTCGCGATGCGAGAAAGAGCTGACGGGCGGTTCCTGAACCCAGCTTCTCGATGAAGCGGCGCAGGCCCGATTCATGGAAGACGAGTCCATAGCGCGCCGGCGGCATGACCAGATTCATGTCCTCCACGCCGATACGGAAGTCGCAGGCCAGGGCAAGATCGGCTGCCGCACCGTAGACATTGCCGTTGAGCGCCGCGACGGTCACGGGGCGCAGCACCTCGATGCGGTCGGCAAGACGCTCCACGGGATTGTCGGTCCAGTCCCGGGTCAGGATATCGCCGAGGTCGACTCCGGCCGAGAAGGTCCTGGTGCCCGTGCCAGTGAATACGATCACCCTGAGCGAGGTGTCGGCATCAAGGGCATTGAGATCGCCAATGAGATCGTCGACCTCGGACATCTTCAGGAGATTGTGCTTGTCCGGACGATCGAGTGTCAGTGTCGCGATGGCACCCTCGCCCGACACGTGCCAGCCCTTGTCCGTGTTCATCCGGGGAACTCCAGGGTGGCGACCACAGGGACATGGTCGCTCGGCTGTTCGTGTTCGCGCATGTGACGGAGCGTCTGACAGCTCCGCAGCGACGGCACAAGGGCCGGGGTCACCCAGATGTGATCGAGGCGCCGGCCATGGTCCTTCGCGGACCAGTCGCGGCCACTCCTGTAGGGCCACCAGGAATAGAGCTTCTCGGACGCCGGCACGAAATGACGGACCACATCGGTCCAGTCATGGGAAGCGGAGAGTCGCGCCAGGGTCTCCACCTCCACCGGGGTGTGGGAGACGGCCCGGATGAGCTGCTTGTGCGACCACACGTCGTTTTCCAGTGGCGCAATGTTGAAGTCACCGGCAAGAATCCGTCGCGCGACCGGATCCCGCTCGCCGGTGATCCAGTCCGTCATCTCCTCCAGAAAGTCGAGCTTGTGGGCGAACTTGTCATTGATTTCGGGATCCGGGATGGCGCCACCCGCCGGCACGTAGATGTTGTCGAGCCGGAGCCCGTCGGGGAAGGTCACCTGGACATGGCGGGGGGGGGCCGGAGGCCCCCCCCCGCCGGGACGTAGATGTGGTCGAGCCGGAGCCCGTCGGGGAAGGTCACCTGGACATGGCGGCCGTCATCCCTGCCACACCACGACAGCACACGGCTGGTGGCAAAGGGACGACGACTGAGTATCGCCACACCGTTACGGCCCTTGAACCCGGCGATCACGGCATGCGGCCAGCCCGCATCCCCGAAGACGTGGAAGGGAAAGGTGGCGTCGGCTGTCCTGGTTTCCTGGAGACACAGCACGTCGGGCCGGTACTCCTCGAGAAACTCCAGCACCAGGGCGACCCGCAGGCGTACCGAGTTGATGTTCCAGGTGGCGATGGTGAGGCGCGTCATGATGGTGAGCAAACTAGCCGGACCCGGTCGCATGGTCCACGCCGCCACTGTCGATTCCGGCGTTGCATCGGCCGCCTCTCCACCCTTATTGTCCGCCGCCCCGAGACAGGAGATCCGTCATGGACATGCGACCGGCACTCCTCGCCAGCCTCGTCCTCTTCGCCGCCGGGACGCTGCCTTGCGCGGCACAGGAGGTCACACTCACCCTGCACCATTTCCTGTCACCCCAGTCCAACACCCACAAGACGTTTCTGGCACCCTGGGCGAAGAGGGTGGAGGAGCAGTCGGGGGGCCGCATCGCCATCGAGATCTACCCTTCGATGACGCTGGGCGGCAAGCCGCCCCAACTCTTCGATCAGGCGCGCACGGGCATCGCCGATATCATCTGGACCCTGCCCGGCTACACCGCCGGCCGATTTCCCATTGTCGAGGTTTTCGAGCTTCCCTTCATCGCCGGCTCCGCCGAGGCGACGAGCCAGGCGGTCATGGCCTTCCACGACGATCATCTCGTCGAGGAGTTCGACGGGGTGAAACCCCTCATCCTTCACGCCCACGCTCCCGGCGTCATTCACACGCGCTCGACACCGGTCGCCACTCTTGAAGATCTCGCCGGACTGAAGCTGCGCGCACCGACCCGCCAGATCAACGCGGCTCTGGGGGCTCTGGGGGCGGTCCCGGTGGGCATGCCCGTGCCGGAGGTGCCGGGGGCCATCTCCAGGGGCGTTGTCGAGGGCGCCCTCGTTCCCTATGAGGTCACCCTCGCCCTGCGTCTTCCGGAGCTCACCCGCCATCACACCGAAAGCGGACTCTATACCGCGGTGTTCCTCCTGGCGATGAACCGGAACGTCTACGAAGGCCTGCCCGATGACCTGAGACAGGTGATCGATGACAATTCGGGACTGGTGGCGGCACGCCAGGCGGGCGCCATCTGGGATACGAACGAGATCGAGGCGCGCGGGATCGTGGCCGAAGGTGGTGGCAACATCATCGTTCTCGATGCCGCCGAACAGGAGCGCTGGCGCCAGGCCACGCAGCCGGTGATCGATGCCTGGATCGCGGCCATGGATGAGGCGGGCCTTGACGGCCAGGCACTCCTCGATGAGGCGAAGGGTCTCGTCGAACACTATCAGGAATGATCCAGACCTTCCCTTGACACACCTCCTCCATCGCCTGGCCGCGGCCTGGGCCCTCGTCGGCGCCGCTGCCCTGGTAGTCGTCGCCCTGGTGTCGGTTCTTTCCATTGCCGGCAGAAATCTCGGGTGGGGACCGGTTCCCGGCGATACGGAACTCGTGGCGCTGGGAAGCGCGCTCGCCTTCTTTGCCGGCCTGCCCTGGTGCCAGGTACGGCGCGGTCATGTCACCGTGGGCCTGGCACGGCGCTGGCTGGCGCCACGAGTCGTCGCCTGGCTCGACGCCGGAGCATCGTGCCTTCTGGCGATGGTGGCCCTGCTGCTCTCCTGGCGCATGTATCTGGGAGGCGTGGACCTGAGGGCGTGGCAGGAATCAACCATGATCCTCGGACTCGCCCTGTGGTGGCTGTTTCCGGCGATCGTCTTCTCCCTGGCGCTGCTCGCCGCCGTCAGTTGCGTCGGCGCCTCGCGCTCTGACCTGTGACAGGCCGCTCGTCAGACCCGGTATGGGCCGGTCCGGCTGACCCGACGCAAGTGCGGCAGACCGGGTTCGGCCCGGCCATGCCGGACGAAGGGCGAGGCGGCCCGTGGGCGGCGTCGAAGCCGGCCTTGCCATGCTGGCCGGCCTGCTCGGACTGATCGTTCTCAGGGTCCCCGTGGGACTTGCCATGCTGGTCACCGGTGGCGTCGCGTATGCCATCGTGCGCGGTGTCGATCCGCTGCTCTTTCACCTGCAGACGACACCCTTCTTTCTCGCCTCCACCCACAGCTATGCCGTCATCCCGCTCTTTCTCCTGATGGGCCAGTTCGCCACGCAGTCGGGAATGAACCGCACCCTCTTCACCGCGGCGCGCGCCTGGATGGGCCACCGGCGCGGCGGTCTCGCACTGGCCTCCGTCACCGGCGCCGCGGGGTTTGGCGCCATCTGCGGCTCGTCACTCGCCACTGCCGCCACCATGGGTCAGGCGGCCTGGCCGGAAATGCGCCGTGCCGGCTATGCCGGATCCTTCGCCACCGCAACACTGGCTGCCGGCGGCACCCTCGGCATTCTCATTCCACCGAGCTTCGTGCTGGTGATCTACGCCATCCTGAGCGAACAGCTGATCGGCGACATGTTCCTTGCAGCACTCATTCCCGGCCTCCTTGCAGTGACGGGGTTCGCCATCGCCATCCGGGTGTCGGTCTGGCTCAGGCCTTCGATCGCACCCCTCGAGGTCCGCGCCGACCGTCATGACAGACGGCGGGCGCTGGCCGGCGTGTGGGTGGTCGCTGCCGTCTTTCTGGTGGTGATCGGCGGCATCTACATCGGCTGGGTCACGGCCGGCCGGGGGGCGCGGGGGGGGGTGGCCGGCGTGTGGGTGGTCGCTGCCGTCTTTCTGGTGGTGATCGGCGGCATCTACATCGGCTGGTTCACGCCCGTCGAGGGGGCATCGGTGGGGGCCGCCGCGACGTTTTCCCTGGCCCTGGCACGTGGCATGCGGTGGAAGGGGCTCATGACGGCGCTGCTGGCCACGGCGGAAACCTCGGCCATGGTCTTTCTCATTCTCCTGGGCGCCGATCTCTTCAGCGCCGGCCTTGCCTTCACCCGGCTGCCCCAGGAACTCGGCGCCTGGCTGCCAGGAACCGGCGCCGGTCCCTGGCTGGTGGTTTTCCTGATGCTGCTCTTCTATCTCGCCGCCGGCTGCTTCATGGATTCGCTCTCCGTCATCCTGCTGACCATGCCGGTGTTCCTTCCCATCCTCCTGGCGCTGGATCTCGGCATGACGGCCGACGACACCGCCATCTGGTTCGGCATTCTCGCCCTTGTGGTCATCGAACTCGGCCTGATCACGCCTCCCGTCGGCATGAACGTCTACGTCATCCACGGCCTCGCGAGGAACGTGGCGCTCAGCGACACCTTTCGCGGTCTGGTTCCATTCATTGCCATCGAACTGGTGCGCATCGGCGTGCTCTTCGCCATCCCCGGCCTGGTGCTCTGGCTTCCGCGCCTGGGCTCCTGACATGTCGGGAGCCCGGGCGCACCCTTGCCAGGCAACCGTCAGAGCCGCTATCGGCACCCGATCTGACAGCGCGTGACAACACGCCAGGGGATATCGTGACTGCTCAGGTGCTCAATGACCGTCCTGACTTGATCGCTTGCGTTCCCTCATTGCCGTGGTCCGGATCACCCCGGGCGATGCCGTTGCTCAGGATCCCGCATTCGCCGCATCGATCCATTCGTTCGCCCTGTCGCGGTTCTCCATGATCCACCTGGCGGCAGCCTCCGCCTGACTCAGACCTTTCTGGTCGACCTCGGTCAGCATCCACGACGCATCGGCATTGGTGAACGAGAGCTCACGCAGCAGGGCGTCGGCCGCGGGCCATGTCGTGTCGATTGTCGGGTTGGCCGCCTTGAAGATCCCCTTCTGTACCGCGAAGTTGCAGTCGTAGGTCATGTCGGGATTGGGGGCCCAGGCCGGGTCGGTCTCGCATCCCTCTTCCCGGACCGGAGCGCCCAGCACCTTCATCTCAGAGGATGTCCCTGACGTTCGCGCCCTTTATCATCGAACTTCTCCGGGTGAGCCGGAACGACGTCAAATCGTACCACCCGATACTTTGAGTCTCCAGTGAGCGAACCATGAATGTCAGTGTCCTGATCTTGAAGTCTTGATGTTCTTCCTTTGACGTTCGGCGGTATTGAGCATCCTCAGGCAAGAGGGCGCTCCACCTGGCTGAGCCAGGAGGCGCCGGTCGGCGTGAAGTGGACATGACAGCGGGGTCATGCAGGCTGTCATTGTCACGCTCGAAATGCATGCTTCCCGGCATCACACACCGGTTCGGGACCTCTCGATCTCATCAACCGGGACAACCGCATCAACGGGCTGATGCCCAGGAACCGCACGCCGGGCGAAGATTGGGAGGCCGATGCCTGAACTCGCCGGGGGCCCAGAACGGACGCCTGCCCGCGCACTGATTCCTGCACTCGTCAAACAGATTGAATTTTCGAAAGTAATATATTATTAAAATTATTCGCTTTCTAAATAGAGATGTGGACGGGGGACGAAATGGCGCAAGCGGAAAGAGCCGGGACCGGCTGGGCCGATCTGTTTCGCGGCGGTCGTGCTCCGCTCGTGATCGCGCTGACGCTGGGGGTCTGGCTCCACGCCGCAGACAACCTGCTGATCGTCACCACGCTGCCAAGCGCGGTCGCCGAGATCGGCGGCGACGCCTGGGTGCCCTGGGCCTTCACGCTCTACATGCTGGCCACGATCATGGTCAGCGCCATGACCGGCCTGATCGCCCTGAGTTTCGGACTGCGGCGAGCCTTCATTATCGCCGGAACCCTGTTTGCGGCCGGCTGCGTGGTTTCCGCCCTGGCGTCCGACATGGCGGTGATGCTGGTGGGCCGCTTCATCCAGGGCATGGGCGGCGGCGGTCAGGTCGCGCTGGTCTACATCACGCTCGACCGAATGTTCCCAAAGGCCATGATGCCCAAGCTGGTGGCGCTCGTCTCGGCTGTCTGGAGCATGTCGGCGTTCTGCGGCCCTCTTGTGGGCGGACTGTTCGCCAGCCACGGGATGTGGCGCGGCGCCTTCTGGGCCTTCGCGCTGCAGGCCGTGCTCTTCGTCGTGCTGGTTGCCGCCACCGTTGACCGTGACAGGCGTGACGGCAAACCGGAAACTGCGGGTGGCATTCCCGTCGTCCGGCTCGCACTGCTTGCAGCAGGCATTCTCCTTGTCTCGCTGGCGGCCGTCGATCCCGAGCCCGTCATCGCTCCCGCCATGATGGTCGCTTCCGCCGCCGTCTTCGCCCTCTTCCTGTGGCGCGACGGCCGGGCGGGCGACCACCGCATGTTGCCGCCGCGTCCGTTCTCGACCGCTACACTCTATGGCTCAGGGCTTCTGTTCGCGGTCCTGCTCACCACGGCGACCGCCTCGTTTTCCACCTACGGCCCGTTCTTCCTTGAGCGTCTGTTCGGCCTGACGCCGCTCGAATCCGGCTATGTCATCGCCATCGAATCACTGGCCTGGGGTGTGGTGGCGGTCACCGTCGCCAACGTCGGATTGGGGACCGAGCGCTGGCTCATCCGCTCGGCGCCGGTTCTCGCGGCCGCCGCGCTCGTGGGCCTCGCCGTCACCATGCCGTTCGGCCGGGTCTGGCTCATCGTCCCGTTCGTCGTCCTTCTCGGCGCGTGCTTCGGCCAGATGTGGGGGCTGGTGATCCGGCGCGTGACCGAGGCCGCCCCACCGGCCGACCGCGAGCGGACAGCGGCTGCCATCCCCACCGTGCAGGAGTTGGGCTACGTGCTGGGCGTGGCGCTCTGCGGCGTGATCGCCAACGCCCTGGGTTTCGCGGGGGACGCGCCCGAGGAGACATTGCGCACGATCAGCGTGTGGGTCTTCGCCGCTTTCGTTCCGCTCGCCGTGGCGGCTGTCTGGCCGGCCTGGCGGATGAGCCGGAAACAGTCCTAGGCATCATGGATCTGGCCGGCCCAGGTAGCACACGAGCCGACCAGTCAGGCATCTCGATGAGAAGGAGCCTTGGAGACCGCAGTCGGGTGCATACGTTCTGCGCCCTTTCCACGACTTTGTCGCATGGTGGCGAAGAACACCGTCGGGCCCATCAGACCGGACAGGGGCCAGATGGACCGGAAGGCTCCGATCCTGTCCGGATCAAGCGGTTGTGTGTCCATCACCGGGACGCTTGCGTGTCGTGATTCGTCGCGCCGCAATGACGTCGGGCCGGGCCATGGCCGTGCAGGCGCCTTGACCATGAAAGGCGCATGCATCACTGTTCCGCATGGCGCAAATCAGGAGACATGCACGACAAAGGATCCTGTTTCTGCTGAAGACGCAGGGACCGATGTCGGCATCGACCCTTGCTTCCCATCTGAACATCAGCACGGTCGCCGTGCGCCAGCACCTGAGACGTCTGCATACGGACCGCCTGACCGACTACCGGGAATCCTGGTCGGGCGTCGGGCGTCCGGCTCGGATCTGGGCCCTGACGTCGAGGGGCAACGGCGAGTTTCCGGACAATCATCTCGATCTCTCCGAAGCACTCCTTCGTGGCGTACGCAAGGTCTTCGGCACATCGGGAATGAGAACGCTGATCACGGCCTATCGTCGCGAAACGACTGAGAGATACCGGTCCTTCATCGAGCCTGGCAGTTCCACGGAGGACCGCCTCGCCGTCCTCGCCGACCAGCGCACGGCTGAAGGATACATGGCGGAATGGCACCGGGAAGAAGGCGGCGGCCACGTCCTCATCGAGAGTCACTGTTCCATCGCCGCCGCCGCGCGCACGTGCAGCGAGCTGTGCACGGCGGAGCTCCGCATGTTCCAGAACATTCTCGGCCGCAAGGTGAAGGTCGAACGCATCGACCATCTGATGGCGGGAAGCGACCGCTGCTGCTACCGGATCACCCCGGTCACGGACCGCAAGACACAGGATTCGAAGGCATCGGGACAGCCCTGATCTCAGGCCAACCCCGATTGCGGACGATGCGGCTGGGTGACGCGGGCAAATGCACGATCCAGGTCATGCCGTGCGCGATCGAGACGATCCTGCAGGTCTACGGCATCCGTCGATCCGGTGAGCTCGACAAGACGTTCAATGAATGCGCCGGACGGTTCCGGGGACGCTTCACCCAGGGCGCACTCGCTGAATGCACGGACGCAGAGCAACAGGCCCCTCGCAGCGGAAAGATCAGGGGAAGGCGACGTCAGGCGGAAGAACCAGTCCGGCTGATCGATCTGAGCGCCCTCCAGCGCTTGAAGGTCGATTCCGGCCACGGCGGATGCATCTGCGGGACGGGCACGGGCAATGGCCCGGTCAATCTCGTCGCCGAGGGACTCCGTCGCCGCGACAACCCTGGCGCCGGCCAGGGTAAACCGGTTCACTGCGGGCGCATCCGCGAGGCAAAGTCCCTGCAATCTCTCGAGACTCGAGGTCCGCGTGTCGGCACGGTCCGGCGGAACCAGGGCGAGTCTGACCTGAAAGAGGGGGCCGGCATTGGTGGTAACCGTCAACGCCGTCATCAGGCGTTGCACCAGCTTGTCAGTCCATGTCCGCGCGCCGAGCGGTCTCGGTCCATCGGAACGCGCCTCCGGATCGTCGTGGTGGTGAACGATGGCAAGATCGATGGCCGCTCCGAAGGCCGGCGTGCGCCTGCCGTAACGTCCGGTTGCCAGAATGGCCAGGGCGCCACCCCGCAAGGAGCCGTGCCGCTCGCCAAACCGGGCAACCGAGCGGCAGAAGAGCTGACCGATGACCACGTCACGCAGGTTGGCGAGGTCGTTCACGACTCCTGCGGGGTCGCCGTCGCCTTCGAGAAGTCGGACTGCAAGGCGGAACTCGCGATCGTGAAACCAGCGTCGGACCCGATCGAGCATATCCTCCTCGTGTTCCGCCATCCCGAGGTTGTCCGAGAGGTCTTCATCGAGAAGGGACTTCGAGGGTAGCGGTTTGCTGAACTCACCGGCGAGAGCATAGTCAAGGAGAACCGGAGACGCGCCAAGCATGGCAGCAAGGCGTGGAGCCGCTGCCATGATTCCGGCCACGAGATCGATGAGGCGCGGGTGACGCTCCAGGAGGGAAAAGAACCGCACACCGGCGGGAAGGTGGCAGAGAAAGTCATGAAAAGCCCGAAGGGCCCTGTCAGGATCTCCCGTCGCTGCCAGCCCGGTCAGCAGGTGCGGAAGCAGCAATTCGACAAGTTCGCGTGACCGTTCGTGGCGCAGGGCACGGACCTCTCCGGCGCGCCAGGCGCCAAGGCGGGCGGCCATTCCGGCGGTGTCCGCAAACCCCATGTCCTGCAATGCGACCACCAGGTCTCCTTCCTGGGCTGCAGGCACCGGTCGGGCCTGTTCGTCCGATTCGAAGAAGCGGCTGTAGTGACGTTCGACCGACCGCAGGACACCCTCGAGGTGGTCTGCGAAGGCCGTACGGTCATGGTATGCGAGGAATGTTGAGACGTGATCGAGCCTTCCCGGGGTGACGGGAACCTCGTGTGTCTGTGCATTGTCGATCATCTGCAGGCGGTGTTCGACACGGCGCAGTTCACCGTACGCCTCACTGAGGTCGAGTCGTGTCTGGCGATCAATGAGCGCCGCCTCACAGAGGGCGTCAAGGGCATCGCAGGTTGCCCGCCGGCGCAGGTCGGGGTTGCGGCCACCGAAAATCAGCTGGTGTGCCTGGGCAAGAAACTCGATCTCCCGAATGCCACCGCGGCCGAGCTTGAGATTGTGACCGGGAACCCGGACAACCGCTCCGCCTCTCGCCGCATGAATCTTCCTGCGGATCGAGTGAATGTCCCTGATCGCCTCGAAATCCAGATGGCGGCGCCACACGAAGGGTCTGAGCCGTGCCAGGAAGGCCTCGCCCGCCTCCAGATCACCGGCGACGGGGCGCGCCTTGATCATCGCCGAGCGTTCCCAGTTCTGGCCAAGACTCTCGTAGTAGAGTTCCGCGGAATCGACTGACATGGCGAGCGGCGTGGCGCCAGGGTCGGGGCGCAGCCTGAAATCCGTCCTCAAGGCGAAACCGTCGGCAGTGGGCTCCTGGAGCAGCCTGACGAAGTTCCGGACGAGACGCACCGAGGTCGCAAGTGAATCGGGGCCGAAGCGGGCAAACCGTTCGTCGTCCCAAAGGGCGATGAGATCGATGTCGCTTGAATAGTTCAGCTCGCGACCTCCGAGCTTGCCCAGAGCAAGAACAATGAAGCCGCTCTCCCTTGCCGGGTCATCGCTCCGGGCGGCGCCGCCGGGGATGCCGGCGAGGAGGTGGGACGTGGCGACACGGCAGGCGGTTTCGGCGTATCGGGAGAGAGCGTCCGTGACCTCCCGCCAGTGCCACAACCGGGAAATGTCGCCGAGGGCCGTCGCCACCGCGATCATGGCCCGCGCTTGGCGCAGCCGGCGCACGAGGCCGGTTCCCGCATCATCCTGGGCGAGCCTTTCGAGAGCGGCCCGCACACTGGCCTCGGGACCCTCACTCGCCCAGAGCGAGACGACTTCCGGGTGTCGCACCAGACAGCGGGCCAGATAGGGGCTGTTGCCGAACACGGCATCGAGAAGGGCACTTCCGGTGGCATCGCGGCTCAACTCGTGCGACACTTCCCTGACTTCGGGCAGGAGATCGCAGGCAGCCAGCCAGCGTTCCCGCCGCACGATTGCCTGTTCCCTGTCGTATGGCTCCGGCAGGGTGGTGATCTTTTCAAGGGTCCGGAAGGTCATGTCGGCACCAGCAAGCACTCCGTCAACCGTGGTCAGACTGGCCGGTACGGTCAAGGGGCTCCCGTGCGGTATGCCGCAATTGTAGGCCGTCGCCTGCTGCGGACCCTCATCCACGGTCTGGGGATTCTCGCAGGACTCATCATTCTGGCACTTCTGGGACTTGCCTGGAGGCTCCAGGAAGGCCCGATCGTACTCGGCGAGGCAACACCCTGGGTGTTGGACATGATCGAAAGGAGCGTTCCCGACTTCTCCTTTCAGGTGTCCGATGCCGCTCTCTCCGGCGGCGATTGGCGGACAACCTACGGACTCAGTCTTTCCGACGTTCGTGTCCTCGACAAGCACGGTGAAATCGTCTTCGAGTCGCGTGATGTCGAAGTCGACATGTCTCTGCCGGCACTGATCGAGGCGGAGTTGCGGCCCGTTGGCATCACGATCGGCGGGGCCAGGATCCGGCTCGTTCGGGAAACCGGCGGCAACATCAGCTATGCATTGGCCGATTCGCTGACAGACGCATCTCCGGAAGCCTCGCTTCTCGACTGGGCTCTCCACGCCGGTTCCGCGCCACCCCTGGACCGGTTGAACCATGTCCGCTTCGATCAAGCTGACATCACCATCGAGGACCTGGACAGCGGTCTTTCCTGGGATGCACCCGATTCCCTTCTCGTCCTTGCGCGCGAGGACGACTTCCTCAACATCGACCTCGAGACCGTTCTCGTCTCCGAAGCCCGGATGCTTCCTCTCGAGCTCTCCGCAGTTCACCGGCGAGGGACCTCCCGCGTCGATGTGTCGGGCAACCTGATGAATCTCGACCTTGCATCGCTTCCTGAAATCATGCCGTCACTGGGTGATCTCTCCGGCTCGATGATGCTCCTCGATACCGCCTTCCAGCTTGCTCTCGACGATGAACTGGAGCTGGCAGAAGGATCGTTCGTTCTCGGCACCGGGGGCGGGCGCCTCGCCATGCCGGGTGTCTTCGGGGAACCGATCGAACTCGGCCCTGCAACGCTGGCGGGGCGCCTCCTGCCCGCCTTCGGGGGACTGGAGATCAGCCATCTTGTGGCAGGCATCGAGGAAGGAAGCCTCGAGGCGGACCTGACACTGAACGGCTGGACCGATGACTCCACCATCGAATGGACCATCGCCGTCGCCGACCTGCCGGTCGACCATCTCTCCCGTTACTGGCCCGTCACCGCCGCACCGACGGCGCGGCACTGGATCGTCAACAACCTCTCGAACGGTGTCATCAGGCAAGGCACCCTGGGAATGCGCTCCACGCTTGGCAACCTCTCCTCTGATGATCCGTCGACATCAGGCCTGGAGATCACGGTCGATGTTGACGGCGTCACGATCGACTACGTGCCTGGCATGCCACCCCTTGCAGACGTCGACGGTGACGTCACCATTGCACAAGACATGGTCGCCATCGAAGCGTCTGGCGGCAGCATCGGCGCGATCACGGCCGGCCGGGGTCTCGTCACGCTGGAGGGCTTCGATGGTGTGATGCAAGTCCGTGTCGATCTCACCGGCCCGATCCGGGACGTGCTGGCCGTCGCCGCCCATGAACCGCTGTCCTTTTCGTCACCGGAACGATTTGATCCCGACACGATCACCGGGTCGCTCTCCGGCACCCTGGACATCACCGTCACAGACCTGGTCGATCCCGGAACAGACGACGTCGGCTACCGGTTTGCCGGCAGTCTTGACGGTCTCGGCCTTCCCGTCGCCAGCTACCAGGTCACCGGGGGCAACGGGACATTCTCCTTTGCGGAACCCGGTCTCATTGAAGTCAACGGAGACCTGCGGCTCAACGGCGTGCCTGTGGCCGGCGGCTGGCGGCTGGCGCTCGCCGGCGACGCAGAGGTGCGCGAGAGGCTGGAGATCACGGCCCGCATGGATGAGAACCACCGTGCCGCACTCGGCCTCGTCGATCCCTTCGCATCCACGGGGGACGTTGACGTCACGGTATTGCGGACCGTTTCAGGGAATGGTGCAATCGCCTGGCGCGTGGACGCGGACCTTCGGCATCTCGCTTTCGGTCCTGCCCCCCCGGTCGGCGCCAAATCCGCGGGCGAACCCGGATCCGTCCACCTTCTCGCCGTCGAGGAGGATGGCGCTTTCGTCATTCGCGCACTCGATGTCCAGGCAGGAAGCATCATGGCGCGTGCAACCGGCACCGTCACGCCGCAATCCGTCCATCTCGATGTGGAAAGACTGGCGTTCGGACGTACGGATGTCGCTGGTACGCTCGAAATCTCACCGGATGACCTCCATTCCATCACAGTCCATGCGGGATCGATCGACATGGTCCCGCTGGGCGACAGCGACGGAACGACTGCGATACTGCCCCGCCTGAAGATCGCAGGTACGGTCAATCGCTTGTGGACGACGGACGACCGGCTGGTGCGCAACCTCGTCTTCGACGCCGAATATGACGGCGACAGGTTCGAAAGCCTCAATGCCGCCGGGGAAATCGAGGGTGGATCACTGGTGGCCCTGCAGATCTGGCGGGTGTCACCGGAGGAACGCCGGTTCGACTATCGCGCCGAGAACATGGGCGATACCGTGCGGGTGTTTGCCGGAATGGACAACATCGATGGGGGCGAACTGGCGGTCAGGGGCTGGTTCGACGAAACACGGACTCCGTCGGTTATCATCGGTACCGTCACGGCAGACCGATTCGCAGTGCGTGATGCGCCCGTCCTGGCGCACCTCTTTGCCGCCGCTTCGCTGCCCGGTCTGGCCAACATCCTGAACAACCAAGGCCTCGTCTTCGATGCGGCTCTGCTTCCCTTCCGCCAGGAAAACGAACGCATCACCGTCACGGATGGACGTCTCTACGGGCAGGGAATCAGAATTCTCCTCGAAGGCGACATCCACACCGATCAGGAACAGGTGAATTTCGCCGGCACCATGGTGCCGACGAATCCTCTCAACACCATATTCGAGGACATTCCCCTCTTGGGTGACATCATCACCGGGACCGAAGAGGACGGTGGCATCTTCGCCTTCACGTTCAATGTTGACGGACCGGCCGACGATCCGGATGCCCGCGTCAACCCTCTCTCGATCCTGGCACCGGGAATTCTGCGCAAGCTGTTCACCGAATCGCCCGGCAGGGAATAGACCGGTCATCCGGAACGCGCGAGACGCGGCAGGTCCGTCACCTGCCCGCCCGAGGCACGATGAGTGCGTGACGCTTGCGGCCGGCGGAAAGCTTGACTGCTCCGTCATTGAGATCGGTAAGGGTAATCTTCAGAAACTCGTCGGAAATGACCGTATCGTTGAGGCGGGCGCCACCTCCCCGGATGAGCCGGCGCGCATCCGAGCGAGTCGCGGCAAGGCCGGCGCGATGGAATGCCTCGAAGGCCAACAGTCCGTCATCGAAACTGGCCTGCGGGAGCGTCGTGACAGGCAGGCCACGCGACACCCCTCCTTCCTCGAAGGTGCTTCGTGCGGTCGCCGCACAGCGACGCGCCTCGGCCTCCCCGTGACACAGGCGTGTCGTCTCGTTGGCAAGGACCTTCTTGGCCTCGTTGATCTCCGCGCCCTCGAGTCTCTCGAGACGGACGATTTCGGCGATGGCCAGATCGGTAAACAGGCGTAGAAAGCGGCCGACATCACCGTCCTCGGTGTTTCTCCAGAACTGCCAGAAGTCCCAGGGCGAACGCATGCCTGCATCGAGCCATACGGCACCCTTTGCCGTCTTGCCCATCTTGGCGCCCGATGCTGTCGTGATGAGCGGCGTCGTCAGTCCGAAGAGCGGCGCATCCACGAGGCGGCGTCCAAGATCGACGCCGTTGACAATGTTGCCCCACTGATCGGATCCGCCCATCTGCAGCGTACATCCGAAACGCCGCTGCAGTTCCACGAAGTCGTAAGCCTGGAGGATCATGTAGTTGAATTCGAGAAACGTCAGGGCCTGTTCGCGTTCCAGTCTGGATTTCACCGAATCCATCGACAGCATACGGTTGACCGAAAAATGGCGCCCGACGGTGCGCAGGAACGGAATGTAGAGAAGTTCCGAAAGCCATTCGTCGTTGTCGACCATCACGGCATCCGTGGCTCCGTCACCGAACGCGAGGTACCTTGAGAACACCTTCCTGATACTCGCCTTGTTGGATGCGATGGCCTCATCGTCGAGCAGCGGCCGCGCCTCGTCGCGAAATGAGGGATCCCCGACCTTCGTGGTGCCGCCACCCATGAGAACGATCGGCTTGTGACCGCACCGCTGCAGGTGCCGCAGCAGCATGATCGAGACCATGTTGCCGACGTGGAGACTGGGCGCCGTGCAATCGAAACCGATGTAGCCGACGACCTGACCGGCGGCGACCTTGGCGTCGAGGGCTTGCGTATCGGTGCACTGGTGCATGAACCCGCGGTCGATGATCGTCCGCAGGAAGTCGGAAGCGGGGCTGTTCATGATGGCGCAGTCTGCCGCCGCTCACCGGATCAGGCAAGCGTCGCATTGCAGGTGACGGGAGCACCGCAATAGACTGGCGTCATGACGGTCGCTCAGGGGGGCTCGAGACTGGTGAAGAGAGCCATCGGACTGATGAGCGGCACCTCCCTCGACGGGATCGACGCCGCGCTCATCGAGACCGATGGCGTTACGGCCGTGCGTCGCGGCGCTGCCCTGACACTTCCCTTCGATACCGCTCTTCGCAGCGATCTCAAGGCCTGTCTCGGCGGTGGCGGCGATGTTCCGGCCACGGCACACCGCCTCACGTTGCTGGCGGGAGAGGCTGTCGGTCGCCTGCTCGGCAGAGCCGGCATGAAGCCTGACGACATCGATGTGATCGGCTTTCACGGGCAGACCATCGTCCACCGGCCCGCAGAAGGGCTGACCTGGCAGATCGGCAACGGTGCCCTCCTGGCCGAGGCCACCGGCATCGATGTGGTCTGCGACTTCCGCAGCCGCGACATGGCTTCGGGCGGTGAGGGAGCGCCGTTGGCGCCCCTCTACCATGCTGCCCTCGCTGCCGCCCTTGACCGGTCTCCCGTCTGCATCCTCAATGTCGGTGGCGTGGCGAACGTGACGTGGATTGGCGATGGGAAGCTGATCGCCTTCGATACCGGACCCGGAGGAGCCCTGCTTGACGACTGGACCCTGGCACGGACCGGGGAGCCCTTCGACAGGGATGGAGGCCTCGCTGCCCGGGGAAAGCCCTGTCACGACCGCGTGACGGCCGTCTTCCACAACAACCCGTGGTTTGATCGTCCGCCTCCCCGGTCGCTGGACCGTGACGCGATCGCCATCGATCTCGCCGGCCTGTCCACGGCGGACGGCGCCGCTACTCTCGTCGACCTCACGGCCGAGGCCGTGGAGCACGCCCGCCGTTTCATGCCGCGCGACCCGATGATGTGGATCGTCTGTGGCGGCGGCCGTCGCAACCGGCATCTCGTCGCCGCATTGCAGCACCGCCTCGCTCCGCAGGTGAGGGTGGCGGAAGACGTCGGCTGGGACGGAGACAGCCTCGAAGCCGAGGCCTTCGCCTACCTTGCCGTGCGCTCCCTTGCCGGCCTGCCACTCAGCCAGCCCTCGACCACCGGTTGCCGCGAGCCGGTCACGGGAGGCGCATATCATCGCGTCCGGCAGGCGTAATCCCGGACGAGCCCCCTCACCGTCTCCATGTCGTTCTCAAAGAAATGTCCCGCGCCCTCGATCATCTCGAAACGCAGTGACCGCGAGAGAGAAACCAGGGTTCCGGCCAGTGCCGCGACATCATCGGGAGCAACGATGGCATCGGCACTGCCCTGGATGATGAGGCCATCGGCGGGGACCGGACCCAGGAATGACCAGTCGCGTGAGGTCGCGTCGGGAGCCACCAGCACGAACCGGCCGATGTCGGGACGCTTCATCAGGACCCTGGCGGCGATCCAGGCTCCAAAGGAAAACCCGGCAATCCACGTTGTCGACGACTCAGGATGCCGGCGTTGCATCCAGTCGACGACGGTGAGTGCGTCATCGACCTCTCCGTCGCCGCCGGCGTGTTCTCCCGAGCTGCGTCCGACACCCCGGAAATTGAAGCGGGTCGCGTGGCATCCCGCCTCGACGAGGCTGCGGAAGATGGCGTAGGCCACCTTGTTGTTCATGGTACCGCCGTGAAGCGGATGGGGATGAAGGACGACGGCTACCGGACAGGAGGGATCGGCAGCGCCGGCATGGCGTGCTTCCAGCCGGCCCCGGGGACCGGGGATGAAGAATTCGGGCATGGTGTCCTCCTTCGTGGCGCAACGGGAATACTTGACGCCTGCAGTCGGATATCTATGTCTGAAAGACGGGCATCAATCCCCGTTACCGACAAGAACGGCTGGAAGGCACCATGTTCAAGACTCTCAAGCACGATATGCGCGCACCCTTCGGGCGCGACCCGGCCGTGCGCAATCTTCTGGAAGTGGTGCTGTGCTATCCCGGTTTTCACGCCCTCGCGTTCTACAGGATCAGCCACTGGCTGTGGATCCGCGGCCTCAAGCTGCCCGGACGGTTCATCTCCCACGTCGGCCGGTTCCTCAGCGGCATCGAGATCCATCCGGGCGCCACCATCGGACAGGGATTCTTCATCGACCACGGCATGGGCGTAGTGATCGGCGAAACCTCCGAAATCGGCGATAATGTCACACTCTACCACGGCGTCACGCTCGGCGGGACGACCTGGAACCAGGGCAAGCGGCATCCGACACTGGCCGACAATGTCGTCGTTGGCGCCGGCGCCAAGATTCTCGGGCCGGTGGTCGTCGGCAAGGGCGCTCTGGTCGGTTCCAATGCCGTTGTCGTCAAGGACGTCGCTCCGGGGACCACGGTCGTCGGAATCCCTGCGCGCACCGTCGACTCCGGCGCGCAGAAGCGCGACTCCTTCTTCGCCGCCTACGGTGTCTCTTCGGCCGACATGCCCGACCCGGTCAGCAAGGCACTGGCCAGTGTTCTCGACCACATCGACGATCTCGAGTCGCGCCTTGCCCGGATCGAGGACCCCGGGAGCACTGCCAGCGCCAAGGATTCTCAACCCCCTCGCGCGAGCCTGGACGCAACCTGCGACGATGACGACACCCGGGGCGGGCACCGGGCCGACGACCCATGAAGCTCGGATCCCGGGGACGCTATGCCGTGATGGCCATGGTCGACCTCGGCCTCAATGCCGGAGCGCGCCCTGTTCGACTTGCGGACGTCTCGTACCGGCAGGAAATCCCGCTCTCCTACCTCGAACAACTGTTCGCCCGGCTGCGCCGCCACGGACTTGTCAACAGCGTCCGTGGACCCGGTGGGGGATACCTGCTTGCCCATCCTGCCCGCCGCATCTCGATCATGGATGTCGTGGCGGCAGTGGACGAACCGACACGGGTCACGCGGTGCCGCAACGAGAGTCCCTCAAGAGGCTGCATGACAAGCCGGACTCGCTGTCTCACCCACGACCTGTGGGCCGGACTTGGTGAACAGATCGAAACGTTCCTCGATGACGTCACCCTCGAGGACGTGTGCCAGGGGCCTCAGCAGGCCGCGACCCACTATCTCGACCACAACGCCACGTCACCCTTGCGCCCGCAAGCACGCAAGGCGGCCTTCCGGGCGATGGCGTGCGCCGGCAATGCCTCATCGGTTCACCGCCATGGCCGCCATGCCCGGTCGCTCATCGAGGATGCCCGTGAAATCGTGGCGTCCTATGTCGGGTGCAGCCCCCTTGAGGTTGTCTTCACCTCAGGTGGAACGGAAGCCAACAATCTGGCGCTCCTCGGCCCGGACTGCAGGCGTGTCCTGATCTCGGCCATCGAACACCCATCGGTGGCGAGAGCCGTCCGCGGTTCCGTCGCCATTCCCGTCGACCACCATGGATGTGTCGACCTGGAGGTCCTCGAAGCCGAGCTTGCCCATGATGCCGGCCCGGCCCTTGTTTCGGTGATGGCAGCCAACAACGAGACCGGAGTCGTGCAGCCTCTGGCCGATGTCATGCATATCGCCCGCCAGCACGGCGCCCTGATTCACTGTGATGCCGTGCAGGCCGCCGGACGCTACTGCGGCGCCTGGCAGGAGGCTGACCTCGTTAGCCTTTCAGCACACAAGTTCGGCGGAATGACCGGAGCCGGAGCGCTGATCGTGCGTGATGGCGTTCCCCTTGCCGCCCGTTCGCGGGGCGGCGGCCAGGAGTACGGACTGCGCGCCGGCACCGAGTCGCTCGCCGCCATTGCCGCCTTCGGCGCGGCCGTGACCGCCGCTTCCGGTGACGATGCGGCGCGCCTTCGCCAGCTTCGCGATGACATGGAGGCACGCATGCTGGACGCTGTGCCGGATGCTGTGGTCTTCTCGGGCGATGCCGGACGCCTCGACAACACGCTGGCCATCGCACACCCTGAAATCGATGCCGAGACCATGGTGATGAGCTTCGATCTGGATTGTGTTGCGATCAGCGCCGGATCCGCCTGCTCCTCCGGCAGGATGGAGCCGTCGGCTGTCATCGAGGCCATGGGATTTCCATCGCTCAGCCGCCACGCTGTGCGCCTCAGCCTCGGGTGGTCGAGCACTCCCGAGGATAGCGACGCCGCGGTGAGGGCCTGGAAGGCCGCCGATACCCGGCACCGGGCACGAAGGCAGGCAGCGCGATGACACCCCTTTATCTCGACTGCAACGCCACCACTCCGGTGGATCCCGTCGTCGTCGATGCCATGATGCCCTGGTTCCGCGAGCAGTTCGGCAATCCGCACTCGGTCAACCACACGTTCGGGACGGATGCCGCTGCCGCCGTCGAGGACGCACGCCGGTCCATCGCCCGTCTCGTCGGCGCCGACGCGCGGGAGATCATCTTCACGTCCGGAGCCACGGAGTCCAACAACCTGGCGATCAAGGGCGCAGCCCGGTTCGAGAGGAGAATGAGGGGACGCCGCAACCGGATCATCACCGTGGCCAGTGAACACAAGTGCGTTCTCGAAAGCGTCAAGGCGCTGGAGGCGGAAGGGTTCGCCACGGACGTGCTGCCGGTCGGGACCGATGGCACGGTGGAGACCGAACGTCTCGCACGCGCACTCGATGACGACGTCATCCTGGTGTCGGTGATGGCGGCCAACAACGAAATCGGCACCCTGCAACCCCTCGCCGACATCGGCGCCATGACTCGTGCCTGCGGCGCCCTCTTTCATTGCGATGGGGCCCAGGCCGCCGGACGGATACCGCTCGATGTCAACACGGCAGCCATCGATCTGATGAGTCTCTCCGGCCACAAGGTCTACGGACCCAAGGGCATCGGCGTCCTCTATGTGCGCCGCCGGCCGCGGGCGCGGATCGAACCGCTGTTTTCCGGTGGCGGCCAGGAACGGACCCTGCGTTCTGGCACCGTGCCGGCACCCCTGGCCATAGGCTTCGGCAAGGCAGCGGACCTCGCCGCCCCCCGCCAGGTGGAGGAAGCGACAAGGCTCGACACCCTCGCGCGCGCCCTCATCAACGGTCTCCCCGGCGTCTCCCTCAACGGACCGCCTCTCGACAGCCGCCTGCCCGGCAACCTCAATCTCCTCATCGAGGGCGTTGATGCCGGACACCTGATATCCCGGGTCCCCGAACTCGCCTTCTCCACCGGTTCGGCCTGCACGTCCGCCGTCGTCGAGCCCTCCTACGTGCTGCGCGCCATCGGTCTCACGCCCGGGCAAGCCGCCTCATCCATCCGCCTCGGCATTGGCCGCTTCACCACATCCGACGACATCGCCTTCGCCAACGAGCGCCTCACCCACGCCATCAACCGCTGCCGTCGCGAAGCCTGAAAGCAATCAGCCCGGGCATCGCGCCCAATTCGACCGGAGAGCGTCCGCTCGGGTCCCGGAACGCCGGCACATCGCATTCCGCGTCCTCCGGATGGCCGGCCGCCCATATGCGGCACGGGTCGTGCCTCAGGAAACGGATCCACGCGGTCGCGCAATCGCACGGCCCATGCGGGGGCCTGGTTTTCCAGTCGCGGGACCTGATCGCAAGATCGCGCAAGGCCATCCGCCGATCACCGGGGTCGCCTCGGGCCATCGCGACGGGCATGATGACGGCGGCCAATGACATCGCATGACCAGTGTTCTCAACGCGCACGCGACTCATGATCGGCGTAAGCGATTAAAGTTCGCCGTCATTCTGGATCACCCTGCCAAGGGGGCGTTTTCCGAATTTCTGTTTGACAGCATAGGTCGCGCGCCCTATTGATCGGCCATCCGTGTGGGTTTCTTCGGGATGGCGGTTATGGCGGCATGGTTTGGATCGAAGGCGACGTCGGGGCTCTGCCAGGCGATCATCGCGGCGATGCCGCCTCATTCCGTGTATATTGAGTCGCACTTGGGGAGCGGCGCCATCATGAGGCGCAAGCCGCCGGCGCTGCGCAACATCGGCATCGATCTGAACCGTCGGGCGATCGACGGCTTTCGCTGCGACATTCCGGTCGAACTTCACCACGGCTGCTGCCACCGGTTCCTGGCCGAGTTCCCGTTCGCCGGGGACGAACTGGTCTACAGCGACCCTCCCTATGTGCAGTCGTCACGCAAGTCGCAGCGCCGCTACCGCTTCGATTACACGGATGGCGACCATGTCGAGCTTCTCGGCATCCTGAGATCGCTGCCGTGCGCGGTGATGATCTCCGGCTATCCATCCGGTCTCTACGACAAGCATCTGGCCGGCTGGCGCTCGCTCTCGCTGCAGGTGAACAACCAGTCCTGCATCGTCACCGAGAAGCTGTGGTTCAACTTCGAGCCGGACCGGGTGCACTGGGCGTCCCTTGCCGGACGGAACTTCACGCACCGCCAGACCGTCAAGCGCAAGGCGGCAAGCTGGGGCCGCCGCTATGCGGCGATGCCGCGGGCCGAGCGTCTGGCGGTGATGGCGGCGCTGATGGCCGTCGAGGCCGACGCATGAGCACGCCGCCGGCGGGCGATGCCGGCGACCTCGTCGACCGGGTCGAGATCCTCGGCCAGGAACTGTCCCGCATGCTCGAGGACGCCGTTCTGGCGCCGCCGGTCGCCGGGATGGTGCGATCGCTGATTGACATGTCCGGGCAGCTGGCGGCCAGGACCAGGGCCCAGGACGCGCACATCGCCGAGATGATGTCCACACTCTCCGCCCTTACCGCCCAGATCGCCCGCCTCGAGAGAACCCTGCACGGTTCGCGCTCGGAGAAGAAGAAAGACAGCGCGGACGGCGCCGGCGACACCAGCGCTGCGGACAACCGCCGACGTGGCGGAAAGCCCGGCCGCAGGAAGGAGCGCGGCGATGCGGTCACCGACACCGGACTGCGCTTCACCGAGCAGGCCCCGGTCGTCGACATCACCGTGATGCCGCCTGAGATCGAGGGGCTGTCGCCGGAGGACTACGACATCGTCTCCGAGCGGGTCATGAGCCGGATCGCCACCCTCGACTACCGGCATGTCGTCCTGCGCTACCACCACGTCACGCTCAAAATCCGCGAGACCGGCGCCCTGGTGGGCGCTCCCGCCCGCGAGGGCGTGTTCAAGAACAGCTGCGCCGACGTCTCCTTCATCGCCGCCATGCTCATCGACAAGTTCCTCTGGCATCTGCCGATCCATCGCCAGCACCGGATGCTGGCGATGGCCGGCATCACCATCAACCGGGGAAGCTTGAGCCTGTGGGCCAACCGGGCGATCGCGCTCCTGAAGCCGATCCACGACGCGCAGTGGCGCTCGGTGCTGGAGAGCGCCATCATCCAGATGGACGAAACGCCGGTGCGGGCCGGACGACAGCCGGGCAAGCCCTCCAGCATGAAGAAGGGCTTCCTGTGGCCGGTGCTCGGTGACCGCGGCGAGGTGGTGTTCCCCTTCTCGCCATCGCGCGCGCACGGCAATGTCTCCGCCTTCCTCGGCGAGTACGCCGGAACCCTGGTCAGCGACGGCTACGGCGCCTACGAAGCCTATGCGAAGGCCCGCGACGGCGCGGTCAGGCAACAGGGCTGTTGGATCCACGCCCGGCGCAACTTCTGGGAGCACAAGGACGCCCACCGGGACATGGCGGGCACGATGCTCGAGATGATCGGCGAACTCTACACGATCGAGGAAGAGATCCGCTCCCGCCCGGCATCCGAGCGGCTGGCGGCGAGGCAGACCCGGTCGCGCCCGGTGGTCGACAGGATCTGGGCCTGGTGCGACCGGACGCTGGAGGATGAGGCACTGACGCCCAGGCACCCGATCCGCAAGGCCATCCGGTACGCCGTCGAGCGCAAGACCACGCTGGAGGTGTTCCTCGCCGACCCGGACGTGCCGCTGGACACGAACCTGATCGAGAACGCGATCAGGGGACCAAAACTCGGTCAACGCAACTGGCTCTTCGCCTGGACCGAGCTCGGCGCCGAACACATGGGGATCATCAACGGTCTGCTTGCCACCTGCCGCATGCAGGGCGTCGATCCCCGTCGCTGGCTGACCGATGTCCTGCTGCGCATCGCCACCCATCCTTCCGCCCGGGTCGACGAGCTGACGCCGCGGCGGTGGAAGACGCTGTTCGCCGACGATCCGATGGTCTCCGACATCGCAACCGCCACGGCGGCCGCCCGCCAGGGCAGCCGGTGATTCCCGGTGCGGTGGTGCCGGCGCCGGACGTCACCCCCGGGCGGTAACGTTACCGGTGCGCAATGGGATGGCAGGGATCATGCGTCACGTCCGTAGCCACGCGGCGGCTCGATCTCCTCGAGGGCATCGATGTCGGCATCGGCGATGATCTGCAGGCGCTCTCCATAGGGGGTGCCGCAGAGGGGGTCGGGGAGCGTGTCGAGACAATCACGATAGTGATCCTGCAGCGCCCGCAGTTCGGCCACGGCGTCGCGCCAGCGTTGCGGGCGCGAGCGCCGGTCACGGGGTGAGCGGGTGTGGACGGGACGGGCGCCGGTCTTGAGCCGTTCCCGGTATCGGCGCTGCTTCTCGGCGGGGGTCAGGGCCATGAGAGAGGATTCCTTGTGACAGACGTGGACATGGTCTGTTGGACCCGGTCACAAGCGACGGGGGCGGCCACCATCGTGAGCCTCCCCAGGCGGGCACGCTTCACGCCGCCGCCAGGGCGCCGGCATAGCGCTTGCGCCTGTGCCGGACGGTGATGTCGATCCCCTCCAGAAGCGCCGACAGCTCAGTCCGCGACAGCGACAGCGCCGCCCGCCCCGGCGCCAATCTCAGCGGCGAGGCAAACAGGCCCTGCTCCAGGCGCTTGGCCCAGATGAAGAACCCGCCATGCTCGAAGCCGAGAACCTTCACCATCGTGCGGCGGCGGTTGACGAACACGTACCATCGTCCGTTCGCCGGGTTCTCACCGAGGTGGCTCGACACCAGCGCACACAGTCCGTCGAAACTGCGGCGCATGTCCGCCGGCTCCGTCGACAGCCAGATGCCGCCCGCCGGCCAGCCGCCGAGCATCAGGGGCGCCGCAGACGAAGAACCACCCCGCCGCCAAGCGACAGCTCGACGTCCCAGTCCGACGCCGCCGCGATCTCGACAAAGCCGCCGCGCTTGACGGCGGCCGCTCCCGCAGTGAGACCGAACTTGCGACGCCAGCCCTGAAACGTCTTCAGCGATACGCCCCGGATCTTGCAGAAGCTCGCCTGTGTACCGTCCCAGCGCTCGTAGTCCGCCATCAAGACCCGCCACTCGGCCTCCCCGAGAAACTCCCGGGTCAAGCCGTCATCCGCCGTCGCCGGCACGTCCGTCGCCATGAAAAACCTCCGATCCCTGTCAATGGACCAGAAGAATCTCCCGCGCGAGGGCAAACCAAATCAACACGAATGCACAACGTCGTGCTCTAACCGCTTACTGATCGGCTACACGGTCGAGCATTGACGCAATCGGCCGTTTGACACTGCAAAGACACCGGGACAGGCCTCGGGCTCATCTGGCGGGCCGGTGGCCTGGCGTCTCAATACCATACTGCTTCAGGGTGCTTTCCACACTTGGCCGTTGAAGTCGAATTCTTCCGTCATTCAGCAGGTAGGAAAAAACATATCCCAGACCCAGAATCAGCACGCCGATGAGGAAGCAATAGATGATGGCGCGGTCGGGATACTGATCTTTCAGATACCCGATATAAAGGGGACCACAGACCCCTGCCGCCGCCCAGGCCGTCAACATCACTCCGTAAACCGACGACATTCTCCGTACCCCGAACACATCCAGTATGAACGAAGGCATCGTCGCGAAGCCACCGCCGAAGCAGAGAAGAATGTAGCAGACAAGAATCGAGAATATCCACGGATCACGCTCGGTCATCAAGATTCCAAAGACGATCATCTGGCTGGCAAGCAGAATTCTGAAAACGCGAACACGACCAATTCGATCGGAGAGCAGCCCCCAGAAAAGCCGGCCGATGCCATTGCAAAGCGAGCTTGCAGCAATCAGGGTTGCGCCGTACTCGGCGAGAACTTCCGGTTCCACTGACGGATCGGCAAGCCCCCAGACGTCCTGCAGCAAGGGTGACTGAAAGCTGATTACGGCAATGCCTGCGGCAATGTTGAAGAAAAAGACAATCCACATGACCGCGAATTCACTTGAAAACAGACAGCGCGCGGTCGATCCAGGGTCTTCCTCCGGTTCATTTGACGTCCCGCTGCCATGGAAACGTTTCATGAATTCCGCCGGCGGGTCCCGCAACGCCCAGCTGCACGGGATCAACACCATGGCAAACACCACGCCGAGCCATATGAAGATCAGTGGCAGGTCGCCTTTCGTCTCGACCACCAGCAAGGGCGCAAGTCCCTTGCTCAGGACAACCGCTCCTACCCCAAAGCCCATGACCACAATACCGGTCGCCAATCCCTTGCGATCCGGGAACCACTTGGCAACGGTGGCGACGGGTGTGACGTAGCCGAGCCCGATGCCGGCACCCCCGATCACGCCGTAACCAAGATAGAAGAGCAGGAGACTGTCCAGGTGCAGCGCGAAACCCGCCAGGACATAGCCGCCTGAAAACAGCACACTCCCGGCGAGCGCCAGTCGCCGGGGACCGACTCTTGGCAAGAGCATGCCTGCTGCCGCGGCGGACATGCCGAGCGAGAATATGGTGATGCTGAACGCCACCGCCGTGTCTGTAAACGACCAGCCGAGCTGCCTGACGAGGAGTGTCTGAAAGAAACTCCATGCGTAGACCGTACCCAGACAGACCTGAAGCAGCGTACAGCACAGGATCGCCACTATTCGTGATCGCAACATCTCGGATTACTCTTTGCCGCGATCCGACCCTGACTGCGGTCTCGTTCCCTGAACGTCTGTCACCTGCGAAAAATGAAGGAACAGTCGTGCCAGATCGCCGGCTTCGTCATTGCGAGCCAGCAATTTACTGCTCGTCCCTCCATCAGCCGACTGTTCACGTGCGAGCTCAACAGCGAAAGTCAGAACCCCGTCGACCGGCTTCGCCGCATAGTTGACGAACCAGATCGCGGCAAAGACACCGACAACGAATATCATGCAGATAAGGTAGATCTGCTGACCGATTGCCCTCTGAATCTTCAATGCGATCAACCCGGTGTCCATGCCTATGTGAACTGCTCCGGCCACGCCCGCCAGAATCGGGCTTCCCACTTCAATGAAGTCGCCCTTGCCAGGCAAGCTGCGTTCCACCGTCGTCGTGCTGGTCGCGTCACCGGCCCTGATTTCCTCCGGAATGCCCGGCACGAAGGTATGAGCAAGAATTTCTCCGGTTTCGCTTGTGATGTAGATGTAGCTCACTCCCTGAATCTCGACGAACTGATCGATCAAGGACTGCAAGGCGGTCAGGTTGCTGTTCAACAGGATGTTCACGCTGGCATCCGCAATCGTCTTTGCGATTCCCTTGCTGTTCGCTTCGTATTCCTTGGACAAATGTGTGTCGACCGTGTAAATGCAAAGCAAGGACGTCGATACCCCGATCACACCGAACAGAAAGAAAACGCCAAAGAGTGTCTTTCGGAAGAGTTTCGGTATTTTCATGTCACGCAAACCTGTTCTGCCAGTTGTAGAGCGGAACAAATCGATCTTCATCGACAACCGTGTAATAGACCTTTTGCAAGCCCTGACGCCGCTCCGGTCCAAATGAAACCGCCTCGCCGATTCCCAGGTCGTACTCCGTTATGCTGAAAACGGCATCCTCCAGCGCGCCCTTCTCCGGCCTGTCGCCAAGACGCTTGAGAATCTCGACCATCATCTTGGCATCGAGGAAGCCCTCAAGGCTGACAAAGCTGTGCGAGAACGGCGTGTAGCTTTCCGTCAACAATTCCTGCGGTGCGGAAGGAGCATAGAGCGCCATCAACTCCTGGTACTGCTTGACCGCCGGAATCGACGTGTCGTGGTAGCTGGGCACGACCTGCGAGTTCACGAGATGAGCGGTGTAACGCACGCCATCGTCACGCCCCTGGTTGATGAGATTGAGCAGATTTTCGCTCCCGACAAAGGAAACATTGGCGATGGGCACCTGCAATCCGAGATCCACGGCGTCACGGAGAAAGGCAGCGCATGCGGCGTATGCCCCGATACAAATGACTGCATCGGGGCGCGATGCCTTGAGAATCTCCACCTGCTCACGCATGACGCCGGTGAACTTCGAACCTCGCCTGTAGGTCGCCTCGCCGACAATTTGCTCTCCGTAATGCCTCAACGCCTGGCGCACGCCCGCCCAGCCGCTGCGACCGTAGGCGTCGGCCTGATAGAAGACCGCAATGCGTCTGCGGCCGATGTCGACAAAGTTCTGGACGAGACCCGCTGTTTCCTGCCGATAGGAGGCGCGCAGATTGAAGGCGAAGGCACCATACGGCGGCTCCCGCTGGGGTTGCGCGCCGGTGAATGGGAAAAACAGGTAGATCTGCCTCTCCTGAAACTTCTTGAGCATGGGAAGGACACGCGTGACCGTCGGCGTGCCGACATAACCGAACAAGGCGAAGACCTCGTCCTCCAGCATGAGAGTCAGCGTGTTCTTGACCGCGGGATCAGGTTGATAGCCGTCGTCATAGATCTTCAGGACGACCTTCCTGCCCCGGACGCCACCGTTTCGGTTGACATGCTCAAAGTAGGCGCTGGCTCCGCGAAACAGCTCGATTCCGAGACCACGGGACGGTCCCGAGAATGCGGCAGACATTCCCAGCACGATCTCACTGTCGGTTACGCCCGACGACATCGTCGCGCCAAGCGATGTCGAACCGAGTCCCATCAAGCATCCGGTCAGGCCGTACTGAAGCACGCGCCGTCTCGTCGTTGGCATCATCTGATGTGCTCCCCGACATTGTCCAACGTGTTCGTGATTCCACCGTCGCCCGTTTCCGACAGTGGTTCCGCAGGCAGCATGACGGTCATTCCGGCGAACGCCCCTGGCGCGGGCCCCGTCCGGAACTCACCCCAGTGCCGGCGAACCAGGCGGCAACAGAGGGATTGAATGTCTCTTGGCTGATTTCGGGCGACACGCCGCTTCCGTTGTCCTTGACGCGAATCTCCGTGCGCTTCCCGGGGCACCGGGAGAGAGCGATGACTCCTACCTGACACCGTCACCACTTTCTTCGGTCGAGCGTCGTTTTTCAACCGCAACCCGGCAAGCGTTCCCGACCAGATCAGGAACGACCCGGCCCACCTTCCGAGAGTTGACATCGAGCAAGGTGTTGTTGCCGGTTGGCCGCTTCTGCGTTGCCCCATGGCGAGCATGTGATGCACGATCTGATTGGCGCGGTCGCCGTGCTCGCGAAACCGCTTGAGATTGTCCGTGAGGCCGCCAGCGGTCTCTTCACTGTTCCGGCCATTCGATGTGCACAATTCGCCTGATCCGTCCGGGAAGTTCTGGACGAGGTTCAACGGATTCCGGATTTCGTGAACGCCTCCTGGTGCGAGCTTGCCGGGCGCGTCAGGCATCACTTGCCTGACGATCTGGTGCGGCCGAGCGCATCATCGAGGCGCTCGTCCTTGCCCACGAGTTCATCGGCCCGTTTCTCCACAAGGCCCAGCCTCCGCGCCTCGGGTGCGTGGCGCCGAAAGACCTCCAGGACCGAGGCCACATCCGCGACCCCGCCCCGCCCGATGGCGCCCGGCATCGGGCATCGTCGGCAGGGTGCGGAGACGGGCACGAAAGTCCTCGGGCGAACTTTCAGGCAGGGCGTGTACTTTGGGCACTGCGGTGCGGAGCGCACCGAGGGTGGCAAGGGTGTGAGCCGCTTCATTCTCGCTGATGCGCTTCCGACGAAGCATGACGCCTGCATAACACGAATCTCGTTGCAAACGCAACATGTTGATGTTGCCGCGGAAACATCCCTACATTTATGGGCGGAACAGGAAAGATCGCTGGAACCACGGATCGTCAGTCGGAAGGGGCTGCCGTGCGCGGACAGGCCGGCGTGGCCAACGGTCTGACGCTTCGTCACGTCCCACCGGAAGCGCCGACGCCATGTCGGGTGGATCCTCCCACCGGGGTGCGTGGCCCGCCATCCCTCCCGCAACAGGAACAGCGTCATGCCGCGACCACCGAGGTCCTCCTCAATGCCTTGCCTGGACGGCTCATCAGGGCAGACCGCGTTCCTGGAAGGTGACCGAGCCGGTCGGCGAGACCGATGAGTGGACGGTCCTTGCGATCAGGTCACGCGCAATGCAATCCGGTGCACGGAGTTGTTGAGATAGCCTTTCGGGTTCCAGTCGATGGCGAAGGGCTGCTTGTCGCCCGCACTATCGGTCGCTCGTGACCAGACCTCGTAGTATCCGGCCTGGGGGAAGAAAATCTGGCGACGCCAGTTCTGCCAGGCGCCCGGATTGACCGGCCCCTCGAGTTCGGCCGTTATCCAGGTCCTGCCGAAATCGATGGAGACTTCGACTGCGGAAACGGTCCGGTCGCCCGACCAGGCATGGCCGCGCACCTCGACCTCGCGGAGCGCAGCGGTGCCATGTTCCGGCGAGGTCACGAGGGATTTCACCGGCATGCGCTCGATGATATCGAAATCCTCGTCCGGAACCGTGTCACCAGGGGCGACCGGGTAGCGCGGCACCCGGTAGGAGGTGCCGATCATCTTCGGTCCGTCATGCACCTGTTCGCGGACTTCGACGCGGCGCAGCCATTTCTGCGAGCAGGAGCCCAGCCAGCCCGGCACCACCAGGCGGAGCGGGGCGCCGTTCTGCCTGTGCAGCGGTCCGCCGTTCATGGCGAAGGCGATGAGCACGTTGTCGGTCATGGCCTTGTCCATCGGCACACCGCGCGAGATTGGACTCTCGCCGTCCTTGCCGGAGAGGTTGGTGTCCGCACCGTAATGCGCGGTGTAGACGGCACCCGGCTTCACGCCAGCCTTCTTCAGCACGTCAGCGAGCCTGACGCCCGTCCACTCCGAGCAGGCGACAGCGCCCACGGTCCACTGTTCGCCGCCGACCGCAGGGTCGAAAAACGCTCGGCCGTTGCCACCGCATTCAATGGTGAGAGCCATGGTCACCACGTCAAACTGCATGCGGAGCTCGTCGATCGAAAACGTCGCAGGGCGGTTCACCAACCCGTCCACGGTGAGTGTCCAGTCGGCCGCATCGACGTCCCCCGGAGGCAGGCCGTTGTTGCGGATGAAGTGCCGGGCGGTGGGCGTAATCGCGTCGTCGAGCAGATGCGCCGGCGTCTCGGCACTGATCGGCCGACCGTTCAGAAGCGTCAGCCCGTCCTTTCCGGTCAGCACATCCTCGGAGGCGAAGGCGGCCGGCACGCCGCAATGAAAGGGGATCGTCATGCCAAGCAGACCGGCGCCGGCGACAAAGCCCCGCCGGGTCACACCCGCAGCAGCTTCGAAGGTCCGCCGGTGCGGTTCTTCCCGACTGCCTGGAAAGGCGTCGTGAGTCCCCTTCGCGTGGTGCGAATTCCTCGGCATGTCGTCCTCCTTTCGTGCTGGGCCCTTCGTCATGTTTCGATGTCTGCCTGCAGCGGCCTGTCGAAGTCAGTATCCCTTCCGGGGATCGGCGAGATTGATGAGGGGGCGGCCCTGGCACAGGCGCTGCCAGTTTTCGGCGATGGTCGGGAGTGAGCCGTCGAGGCGAGCGGCGGATTCGTGGGGTGTGACCGTGACCTTCGGATGGGACCAGAAGGGGTGATCCCGGGGCAGGGGCTCGGTGCGAAAGACGTCCAGGGTGGCGCCCGACAGCTGGCCGCTCCCAAGGGCGGCAAGAAGGTCCTCGTCGACGACGGTGGCGCCGCGGCCGACGTTGATGAAATGAGCGCCGCGCTTCATGGCAGCGATGGTGGAGGCGTCGACGAGATCTCTGGTTTCCCGGGTCAGCGGGAGCGTCGAGACGCAGTAGTCGAGATCACCCAGAAAACCGGCAAGGGTGTCCTGGCCGTCAAGACACGTCACGCCTTCAAGGTCATGGGCGCTCTTCGCCCAGCCCGACACCCTGAAACGCAGGCCGACAAGGGCCCGGGCGATGGCGCTGCCTGTCGAGCCGAGGCCCATGACACCGACATGTACATCCTTCGCAAGACGGGGCTGGTGCTGGCGCCACACCCGCGTTCTCTGCTGTTCGCGGTAGAGCGGCTCCATCCTGAGGTCGCGCAGGACGTGAAGGATGACGTACTCCACCATGGCGCCGATCAACCCCGGATCCTTCAGACGGACGACGTCGACGCCTTCAGGCATGGCCGGATGGTCGAGCAGGTCACCGGCACCGTGACCGAGATAGACGATGCAGCGAACATTGGGAAAGGCAGCCAGAATTTCTTTTGAAATGTCGTCGTAGTCTATGGCGATCATCGTCACATCACCGGGATCGGCGTCATCGGGCCAGACTCGAAAATCCATGCCCGGCACCAGGGCGAGCATCTCCCGCCGCCACGCGCCGGCATCCTCGTACCGGCTGACAAGGAGGAAGGCCGGGTTCATTCCGCGAGGGAGGCGAGAGCGCGGGCAGCGACCGAGGCCATGGCGAAGCTGCCGGGAGAATCGGCGCTCCTGAGATCGTTCATGATCGCACCCGCCCGGGCGACACGGGCCTGGTTGTCCCTGATCCAGCGGGCCGTGGCCGCGGATGCGGGCTCGCCCGTGCCCAGGACAGCGAGGCTGATACGGCGCTGCTTGAGGTAGCTGTCCTCGACGAGAGCCTGCTGGGCAAGACGATCCCAGCGGTTGTCCACCGGCAGGCGCGCCAGCGCATCGCGCATCCAGTCGGCGCCGAAGGTCTCGCCGACCTCGAAGAAGACCGTGGCGGCATCGATCACGTCGACCTCCATGACATTGGCCGTCTCGATGACGTCGCATGCCGATGCGAGTGTACGCAGGTTCGCCACCGGCGCGGCGATGTCGTCGGGCACTCCTTCCTCGGCAAAGCGCTTGTAGGCCCGCCTGATCGACTTCCGGCGCCGCTTGCTGACCAGATCGGGAAGATTGTCCTTCAGCGCCATCACCTGGGGGCGGAAGGCGTGTGTCGTCTCTCCGATCGCCATCGGGTGTTGCCGGTGATGGAGCATCCATACCGTGACCCGTTCGATGAGGAGAGTGGTTTCGTTCAGCATCGCCGACTGGACTTGGGCCGGAACCTGATTGTCGAGCGTCTCGATGCCGATCCAGACTTCGCGCAGCGAGAAGGAATCCCGAGCCACCGTGTACGCGCGGGCGATATCGGCAAGCTCGTGACCCGTTTCCTCCGCCAGGCGGCGCACGAAGGTGATCCCTGCGCGATTGATGATGGAATTGGTGGTGGTCGTGGCGACAATCTCGCGGCGCAGCCTGTGATCGAGGATTCGCTCGCGGTGTCCCCTTCTCAGCAAACCCGGAAAATAGGTGACCAGATCGTCCTGCAGATCCGGGTCATCGGGCAGATCCGAATCGAGAAGTTCCGCATAGAGATCCATCTTGGCCCAGGCCAACAGCACCGCCAGCTCCGGGCGGGTGAAATGCCGGCCCCTGGAGCGCCATTCGCCCAGTTCCTCGTCGTCGGGCAGGCCCTCGATCCTGCGGTCGAGAAGGCCCTTGTGCTCCAGCACCCGCATCAGGCGCACCAGTTCCTCGGTCAGCGCCGGCCCCTGGGCCTCGGCAACAGACAACGCCTGGGTCTGCAGGTAGTTGCTGCGCAGGACGAGGCCGGCCACCTCGCCGGTCATCTTTTCGAGGAGGCGGTCACGCTGCTTGATCGTCATGTCGCCTGCCTCGACGACATCGCCAAGCAGGATCTTGATGTTGACCTCGTGGTCCGAACAGTCGACACCACCGGAGTTGTCAATGGCATCCGTATTGATGCGGCCGCCGGCGAGTGCATACTCGATGCGGCCCGCCTGGGTGGCGCCGAGATTGCCGCCCTCGCCCACCACCCGGGCGCCCACCTGACGGCCATCGACGCGCACGCCATCGTTGGCCCGGTCGCCGACGCTTGCATTGCTTTCGTGGGCTGCCTTGATGTAGGTGCCGATGCCACCGTTCCACAACAGTTCGACATCGGCCTTCAGCATGGCGTGGATGAGTTCCGCGGGCGTCAGCGTCTCCTCGGCGATGCCAAGCGCCTTGCGACCCTGGGGCGACAGACTGATGGACTTGGCGCTGCGATCGTAGATGGCGCCGCCCTCGCTCAGGCAGGCGGTGTCGTAGTCGGCCCAGGTCGACCGGGGAAGATCGAACAGCCGTTTGCGTTCCTCCCAGCTGGTTTCGGCATCCGGCTCCGGATCGATGAAGATGTGCATGTGGTTGAAGGCGCCGACAAGGCGGATATGGCGGGACAGCAGCATGCCGTTGCCGAACACGTCACCCATCATGTCGCCGATACCGATCACCGTGAAATCCTCGCAGTCGACGTCCTTTCCGATCTCGCGGAAATGGCGGCGGACAGCCTCCCAGGCCCCCTTGGCCGTGATCGCCATCGTCTTGTGGTCGTAGCCCGCCGATCCTCCCGATGCGAAGGCGTCACCGAGCCAGTGGCCATAGCTGGCGGCCACATCATTCGCGATATCAGAGAAGGTTGCCGTGCCCTTGTCGGCGGCAACCACGAGGTAGGGGTCGTCGTCGTCACGGCGGACCAACCGCTCCCTCGTGACAACATGGCCACCGGAAATGTTGTCGGTGACATCAAGCATGCCGGCCATGAACGTCCGGTAGCAGGCGATTCCCTCGGCCTGCTGGGCGTCGCGCCCCGCGCTGGCAGGGGGCGGCCTCTTGACGACAAAGCCTCCCTTGGACCCCACCGGCACGATCACCGCATTCTTCACCATCTGCGCCTTCACCAGGCCCAGGACCTCGGTACGGAAGTCCTCGAGCCGGTCGGACCAGCGGATGCCGCCCCTCGCCACCGGTCCGCCTCGCAGGTGAACGGCCTCGACCCTGGTCGAATAGACAAAGATCTCCCGCCATGGCCGGGGTTCCGGCAGACCGTGAATCGTCTGGCTGTCGAACTTGAAGGCCACATAGGGCCTGACGGCGCCGTCGGCATCCGTCTGGTAGAAGTTGGTGCGCAGCGTGACCTCGATCAGGTTGAGATAACGGCGCAGGATGCGGTCCTGGTCCAGCGACTTGACGCCGTCGAGCGCTTCGAGAATGCGCTCGCGCAGGGTAATGCCGCGTACGTGGGCCCGTGCCTGTTTGTCGGGATCGAATCGCGTCTCGAACAAGTCGACGAGAAGGCGTGCAATGGCGGGATTGGCCGCCATGGTCTGCTCGACATAGGCCTGGCTGAAGGGCGCGTTGATCTGCATGAGGTACTTGGCGTAGGCGCGAAGGACGACCACCTGGCGCCAGTCGAGGCCCACGAGGACGAGATTGTTGAAGTCGTCATCCTCGATCTCGCCGGACCACACCCGCGCAAAGGTCTCGTGGAAGCGCTGGCGCACCTCTGCAACGTCGACCGTCCAGCCATGTTCGAGCTGAACCCGGAAATCGTGAATCCAGATCACCGTGCCATCGTCGGGACGAATCTCGTAGGGCGCTTCCTCTATGACCACCAGGCCCATGTGTTCGAGCATGGGCATGATTCCTGACAGCGGCACCGCCGTCCCACGGTGATAGACCTTGAAGTTGAGGTCGCCTTCGGCGGCGTCGACACGGCGATACAGATTCATCGCGATGTCACCGTCGCCCATGGCTTCCATGCGCTGGATGTCGGCGACCGCGAGGCGAGTGCTGAACATCTCCTTGTAGCCGCCGGGAATCGCCGGACGGTAGCGGTGGAAGATGACGGCCCCCCGGCCCTCGCCGAATTCCTCGGTCAGTGCATCGTGGAGGTTGTCGTCCCAGGTCCGCGACGCTGCGGTGAGTCGCCTTTCGATGGCTGCGGGTTCGCCCTCGACCCTGTCCTTGTCCGGGGTGTGGACGATGAACTGGGCCCGGGCCATCGGCGCGTCGGACACCTGTGTCTGCACATCCACCGAATTGCCGTTGAGCTCCTCGAGGAGAATGGCCTCCATCCTGCGGCGCAAATCGGTGGAGTAGCGTTCGCGGGGAATGTAGACGAGACAGGAGACGAACTGGCCATAGGAATCCCGTCTCAGGAAGAGGCGGATGCGCTGGCGATGCTCGAGGTGCAGGATGCCCCGGGAGAAGGCCTCCAGGGTGTCGACATCGATCTGGAACAGTTCGTCACGCGGAAACGTGTCGAGAATGTGTCCAAGCGCCTTGGCATTGTGGCTGCCCGGGGTCGCTGCCGAACGCTCCATCACCATCGCAACCTTCCGGCGCAGCAGGGGGATCTGGGATGGCGACGTGTTGTAGGCGGTCGATGTCAGCAGGCCAAGAAATCGGCACTCGCCGACGACCTCGCCCGCGTCGCTGAACCGGCGCAGGCCGACGTAGTCCATGAAGACCGGCCGGTGGACGTCCGAGCGGGTCCATGCCTTGGAAATGATGAAGAGTTCCCGGCTTTCCAGGTACTGCACGAAGTGTTCCGGCAACGCCTGTTCGTGACGCTTGCGGCTTTCCTCGGTGACCTCGCGCAGGATGCCGCGATTTTCCTCCTCGACGATGTGGGCAAACACCTCGCCATCACGCCGCTCGAAACGGTACTCCCGGTAGCCAAGGAATGTGAAATGGTCGTCGAGCAGCCATTTCAGGAAGGCAAGGCCCTCATCAAGCTCTCCCGCAGACACGGGCGGGGGCGCCGTCTCGAGTGCCGTCATGTGCCGTTCGAGACATGTCACCATGGGACGCCAGTCCTCGACCGCGGCACGCACCTGGCCAAGGACGTGGTGCAGTCGTTCGACAATCTCCCGGTGGCGCTCCACGGGCTGCTGGGTGATCTCGACGTGCAGGACCGATTCTGCCAGACCACTGCCAATCCCGGTCTGGGCGCCCTCGTCGTCGCGGGTCACGTGAATCACCGGGTGTATCAGCAGGAGCACCGGGACGCCGAGCACATTGAGTGCGGCGACAACGGAATCCACGAGGAACGGCATGTCGTCGTTGACAATCTCGATCACCGTGTGGGTCGACTGCCAACCGTCCTCTTCCGGATCCGGATCGAACACCCGGACCTTCGCCCCGCCGGCGCGGCGGTGGCGAAAGAACTGCCACAGGGAAGCCACCTCTCCGTAGAGGTTCTCGATCGACATGCCTTCGATGTCATCGTGAATGACGCCGCCAAGGAAGATCTCGGCGAACCGGGCCGCGTGATCGGCCTCTTCCGCGAAACCGCTTCGCACCAGGCGAACCACCTCTTCGATGCGTTCCGTCAACTGGTGGTGATCCCGCTGTCGCATGACGACCCCCTCCATTGCCAGCCTATCAGCCCGCGCCTTCGCAGCAAATCACGGACGGTGGCACCCTGTCGATCACTCTGGTAGACAGGCCATGCTGACCAAGGGCACCCGTAGCTCAGCTGGATAGAGCACAGGATTCCTAATCCTGGGGTCGCAGGTTCGAGTCCTGCCGGGTGCGCCACCTGATGCCGGGACCGGGGTGGCCTTCAGCGTGGCGTGACCATGCCGCGGAGCACCCTGACGGCCCAGCGATGACTCTCGAAGGTGAGTGACGCGATCAGTTCCCCGGGATCAAGCCAGTGCGGGACATGATCGGCTTCCGCCGGGGACGATGGCGTCCTGGCGACCACCATGATGAAGAAGTGGCAATGCTTGTTGACCGGCGGCTTGGCAAAGCGATGGTTGTGATACTGCCAGGCCCGGCACAGCGAACGGACGGCGAGAACCTGATAGCCCGTCTCCTCGGCAACTTCCCGGCAGAGCGCATCCTCTTCGGCCTCTTCCTCCTCGAGGCCGCCCCCGGGAAGCACCACCCGGTCACCACCCCGCCGGCAGGCAAGGATTCGTCCTTCGTGATCCGTTGCCAACCCGTAGACGCTCGCCCGTCCCTCGTAGACGACGCCGGGCAGGCACGTTCCCAATTGGGGTGTGAAAGTGTTGTGCGAAATGAGAATCACCCTGGCGATTGATCGATGGCGACAGGCCCGGTCCTCATGAATACTATGGCCGGGACTGCGGAACAGGAAGAACGTGATGAGTGACACCACGGATGACGGGGTTCCCGAGGCCCGCAAGCTCGCTTGGGGAGCGGTGTTCCGCCACCGCTATGCAGGTGTGGCGACATTCATGCGCCAGGAGTTGCGGGAGGATCCCGAAGCATGGGGTGACATCGACATCGGCATCGCCGGCGTCCCCTTCGACGGTGCGGTGACGAACCGCCCCGGAGCCCGCCACGGTCCCCGGGCCTTGCGCGAACAGTCCACCCTCATGGGCCGCATCAACCATGAGACCGGCGTTCGTCCCTTCGACGCGGCGCGGGTTGCCGATATCGGCGACGTCATGATCGAGGGGGTCTATGCACTCGAACGCGCCATGGGTGACATCGAGTCGTTCTACGACCGTGTGGCGGCGTCCGGCGTGATGCCGCTCACCGCAGGCGGAGACCACTCCATCACCCTGCCAATCATGCGGGCACTGAAGCACTCCCTCGGACAACCGGTGGGGCTCGTCCACTTCGACGCCCACTGTGACACCGGTCCCGAACTGTTCGGCCACAAGCACCACCACGGTGGTCCCTTCAGGGTTGCCGTGGAGGACGGAGCCCTGGATCCGGAACGCACCATCCAGATCGGCATCCGCGGGCCCGCGGAAGTTCTCTGGGACTTCAGCTACGAGAGTGGCATGACCGTCATTCATATCGAGGAACTCTATGCCATGGGAATTGAGGCCGTCATCGCCCGGGCGCGCGAGGTCGTCGGCGATGGCCCGGTCTATGTGAGCTTCGATGTCGACGGCCTTGACCCCGTCTACGCGCCTGGGACAGGCACGCCCGAAGTCGGCGGTTACACGACAAGGGAGGCCCAGCAGATGCTGCGCGGGCTGATGGGCATCAACATCATCGGCGCAGACGTCGTCGAGGTCTCGCCCCCCTTTGACAGCGCCTCCATCACCTCACTCAACGGTGCACAGATGATGTGGGAACTGCTCTGCCTCATGGCTGACCGGGTGGGACGGCGGGAGAACTCCGGCAGTTGAATCCGCAAACGGACACACCATGTTTTGTTCCGGTAATGTTCCGGAGGCCACCTTGCATCATGCCAGGCACCAGACAGCGTTTCATCGAGGCGTCGGACACCGAGTGGGAAAGGGTAACGGACCTGGCGCGGGTTGCCGGTGAATCCGTCAGCCGGTTCCTCATCAGGAAGGCGACGGCGCGGGAGGCGGTGCCGGTGGCGGTCTTGCGACGGGCGATGCGGGAGATTCTCATTCTCTCCAGTCTCGAGGAGTGCCGCACACGGGAACTCGGGGCTGGAGAGCGATTCGACCATGTCGCCCATGCTGTGGACGCCTGGCTGGAGAGGGAAGACGACCTTGCGCAACTAGCCGATCCGGGCGCAACCAACAGGTGGCGGGCCCGATAGCCGGCGGATACGAGAATCTGCTTGCCCGCCGGTTGTACCCGTAACAGACTGTGAGCGACTGAACAGCCATTTCCACAGGACAGTCCTGACCTTGCGCACACTCCGAACACGCCTCAGTTTTCCTGCGTCCGGCGCCATCGTGCTGGCGGGGTTCCTTGCCGCCTGCGGCGGAGAGGACATTTCTTACGAAGGTGTCGAGGATACCATAACGACGCCCCAGGGCCGCTTCGAACCGGACATCGACGATCCCGAGCGCGAGACCATTTTCGGCAGCGGCGGCATCAACTCCCTGTTGTCCGGCGGCGAGATCGACCGCCCGGGCGGGGGGCTCGGGGTCAATGCCTTCCTGTGGCGCGCGTCGCTCGACACACTGGCCTTTCTGCCGCCACTTTCCGCCGATCCCTTCGGTGGCGTCATCATTTACGACTGGTACAGGCCACCCGAATCGCCGGAGGAGCGACTCAAGGTGGCGGTCTACATACTCGACACCAGGCTGACAGCCTCGGCTCTGCGCGTTGCCGTCAACCGGCAGGTCCAGGAGGCCGACGGATGGCAGGACGCAGTCGTCTCCAATGACACGGCCACGGCACTCGAAAACGCCATACTGACGCAGGCACGGCTGTTGCGCATCGCCTGGCTTGGCGAGTGAGCGGATCACAAACGATCCCTTCGGGGGCGCCAGCGATGGACATTTACGACTTCCACGAGGCCGAGACCCGCTGGAGACAGGTCTGGGAGGACAGGCAGACCTTTGTCGCCGTCGAGGATGACGAGCGACCCAAGGCTTATGTCCTCGAGATGTTTCCCTATCCCAGTGGCCGCATTCACATGGGGCATGTGCGCAACTACGCCATGGGGGACCTCGTTGCCCGCTACAAGCGGGCCCGGGGATTCAACGTTCTGCATCCCATGGGCTGGGACGCCTTCGGCCTGCCGGCGGAAAATGCCGCCATGGAGAAGGGTGTCCACCCGCGCGAATGGACCCTGGCCAACATCGCCACCATGCGCCGGCAGCTGCAGTCCATGGGGCTGTCCCTGGACTGGTCGCGCGAAATCACCACCTGTCTTCCCGAGTATTACCGGCACCAGCAGGAACTCTTTCTCGATTTTCTCGAAGCCCGGCTCGTCGACCGCCGGGACACCATGGTCAACTGGGACCCGGTCGATCTCACCGTTCTCGCCAACGAGCAGGTCATCGACGGGAGGGGATGGCGATCAGGCGCCCTCATCGAAAAGCGTCGTCGCAACCAGTGGGTGTTGAGAATCACGGAGTTTGCCGACGAGCTGACGGATGCCCTGGAGGGACTGGAACGCTGGCCGGACAAGGTCCGCATCATGCAGTCCAACTGGATCGGCCGCTCCGAAGGCCTGAGAATGCTGTTCCCCGTCAAGGGACGCAGCGACAGCCTCGAGGTCTTCACGACCCGCCATGACACCATCTTTGGCGCCAGTTTCATGGCCATTTCCCCGGAACACCCGTGGAACGCCGACCTCGTCCGCACGGTACCCGGACTGGAGAACTTCATCGAGGAATGCCGGCGCACGGCCACCGGCGAGGAAGCCATCGAACGGGCTGACAAGAAGGGCATCGATACCGGCCTCGTCGCAATCCACCCCTTCGACGGCCGCGAACTTCCCGTCTTCGTCGCGAATTTCGTGCTGATGGACTATGGTTCGGGAGCGATTTTCGGTTGTCCTGCCCATGACCAGCGCGATCTCGAGTTTGCCAACGCGCATGGTCTGGACGTGATCCCCGTGGTCGTGCCCCGGGAGTGTGACGCCGCCGGTTTCCAGGTCACTTCCGACGCCTTCATCGGCGATGGCGTGCTCGCCAACTCGGCATTTCTTGACGGCCTTTCCGTCGCCGAAGCCAAGGAGGCGGTTGCCTCGAGAATGGAGGCGGACGGCACCGGACGCCGCGAGACCAACTACAGGCTGCGGGACTGGGGGGTGTCGCGCCAGCGCTACTGGGGGTGTCCCATTCCGGTGATCCATTGCCCCGACTGTGGCATGGTCCCGGTGCCTAAGGACGATCTGCCGGTCCGGCTTCCCGACGACATCGAACCCGGGCGACCGGGCAATCCGCTCGATCATCACCCCACGTGGAAACACGTCACCTGCCCGCGCTGTAACGCGCAAGCGATGCGCGACACCGACACCCTTGATACCTTCGTCGATTCGAGTTGGTACTTTCTGCGTTTCTGTTCGCCCCATGCCGCAACACCGGCCACGCGCGACGCAATTGACTACTGGATGCCGGTCGACCAGTACATCGGCGGAATCGAACACGCCGTGCTGCATCTCCTCTACTCGCGCTTCTTCACGCGTGCTCTCAGGCGCTGCGGTTATCTCGACTTTGACGAGCCCTTCACCGGTCTCTTCACCCAAGGCATGGTGGGCCACGAGACCTACCGTCGGGCGGATGGCTCGTATCTCGAACCGCGTGAGGTGGTCAGGGATGACGATGGTGGCGTGCGCTGCCGCGAGACCGGCGAGGGTGTCACCGTCGGGCGCTCGGAGAAGATGTCCAAGTCACGCAAGAACGTGGTTGATCCGGAAAACATCATCCGCGACTACGGTGCCGATACGGCCCGATGGTTCATGCTGTCGGATTCGCCGCCGGAGCGTGGCCTCGAATGGACCGACAGCGGTATCGCCGGCGCCCACCGGTTCGTTCAGCGCATTGCCCGCATGACGAGCGAGATGGCGAACGTGTTGCCACCACCTGGAACACCCGTGCCGTCAGTCGAGGGGGATGCCCTCGAACTGCGCCGTGTCGTCCACAGGACGATTGCCGGCATCACCGCCGATATCGAGAAGTTCCACTTCAACCGGGCAGTGGCGCGCATTCACGAACTTGCCAACGCCATCGCCGGCGTCGAGGCGGCGCAACCGGGTGCGCCGGAGGCCTTGCGCGAGGCGTTCGAGATGCTGGTGCGCCTGATCGGGCCGATGATGCCGCACCTTGCCGAGGAGATGTGGAATCGCCTCGGTCACGACACCCTGATCGCCGACACGCCCTGGCCCGAGGCCGATCCGGACCTCGCCACCACGGAAACAGTGACAATTCCCGTCCAGGTCAACGGCAGGCTGAGGGCGCGGCTCGACATGCCCCGGGATGCGGCCAACGACAACGTCAGATCGGCAGCGCTTGGCGAGGACAACGTCAAGCGGGCCATTGGCGACCGGCCCATCCGCAAGGTGATCGTGGTCCCCAATCGCGTCGTCAACATCGTGGTCTGACCGGATGGTTCCGTCACGCCGCAGATTTCTGGCCCTGATACCGGCGGCGGTGCTCATCCCGGCCTGTGGCTTCGAGCCACTCCTGGCCGAACGTGAGGGTTCGCCATCGATCCAGGCGATGTTGGCGGCAATCCAGGTCAATAGCATCGGTGATGGCCGCGACCGTCGTCTCGGCCAGATCATGCGCAACGAGCTCATCGACCGGTTCTCCAGGGGCAGCGGCCTGCAACCCCCGCGCTTCGTTCTCGATGTCACCCTCACCCGGAGCTTCACGCCTCTGATCATCGAAACTTCCAACACCGTGACCCGGTCCAATCTTGTCATGACGGCGGCGTTCACGCTGCGCGACCTCGAGAGCGGAGAGGCACTCTACCAGTCGACAGCGCGGTCCACCGGCAGTCACGATGTCGTCGTCTCGGAGTATTCCTCCCAGGTGGCGCGCCAGGATACGGCACGCAAGGCAGCGAGAGACCTTGCCAACACCATCACCTATCTCCTGTCGTTCCACTTTGACCGTGAGTACGATGCTGCCGGATCCTGAATCATGACCGCCCTGTTGCGGTCCTCGCTGTCCCCGGTGCGATGGTCGTGGACACCTGAACGATGGTGAAGATCCCGGTACGGGAGATCGAAAGCTTCTGCCGTGCCCCGGGCAGCGCAATCCGTGCGGTACTGATCTACGGGGCGGACCAGGGCCTTGTCCGGGAACGCAGCAACATCCTGCTCGGGGGTGTGGTTGATGATCTCCGCGACCCCTTCCGGGTCTGCGACCTTACCGGAGAAGAGGCGGGCAGGGATCCGTCACGACTCATGGAAGAGGCCGTGTCGCTCTCCATGACCGGCGGCCGCAGGGTCGTCAGGGTGCGCGGTGTTGCAGACAGTTTCGCCTCGACGATGGCAGAGGTGCTGAAACTTCCGACGGGCGATACCCTGATCCTTGTCGAGGCCGCCGAACTCGCCGCCCGCTCGAAACTGCGCACTGCCTTCGAGAGAGCGAAGGATACCGCCGCCCTCGCGTGTTATCACGACGAGGGACGGGCGCTTGAGGCAGTCATCGCCGACGAACTCACCAGGCAGGGCATTACCGCCGACGGCGATGCACGACGTCTTCTCGTATCCTGCCTTGGCGGCGACCGGATGCAGACCCGCAACGAGATTGCCAAGCTCGCTCTCTACGTCGGACCCGGCCAGAGGGCAACGGCAAAGGACGTCGAGGACGCCATCGCCGACAGTTCCTTTCTCTCCCTGGACCGTATCGCCCACAATGTCTCGTCCGGAAATCTCGACGACCTCGACCGCAGTCTCGAGAGAGCGCTGGCCAACCGGGAAACGCCCGCCACCATCCTTGCCGCGGTGCGCCGTCACCTGACCCAGCTCGGACTCGTCCTCGGACTGAAGGAGCGGGGCGTCAACGAGGCCCAGGCGATGAAGTCGGCGCACGTGCTCCATTTCCGCGCCGAGAACGCCCTGAAAGACGCGGGCCGGCGGTGGAACGCGTCTCTCGTCCACCGTGCCCGCGACTACCTCTTCGATGCCGAGGCACGATGCCGCACCGGCATGCCTGACACCACCATCTGCCGGCGTACGTTGTTCGAAATCGCCAGGACGGCGGCCGGGAACGCACCACGGGGACACTGATGGCCGATCTCAAGCAGCAGCTTCTCGACTGGATCGAGGAAGATCGCCGGACGCTGGAGGGTTTCTTCAGCGACTTCGTTGCCACGCCGACGCCCAATCCACCCGGCGACACGCGCAAGGCGGTCGCACATATCCGCCGGTTTCTGGACGAACACGGCCTGGCACACCGGGTGATCGACCCCGAACCGATGTTTCCGAATGTCGTCGCCAGTTTCGATGGCGTCGGCGAAGGGCGCCACCTTGTGCTCAATGGTCACATCGACGTGTTTCCGGCCACGCCGGAACCCTGGAAGCACGGGTCACCGTGGTCGGGCGCCGTCGAGGACGGTGCCGTGTGGGGCCGCGGCTCCGCAGACATGAAGTGCGGCACGTCCGCATCGATCTTCACCTACATGTATCTTGCCAGACTCCGCGAACATCTGGGCGGCCGCCTGACCCTGACGTGCGTCTCCGACGAGGAGACATTCGGCCCCTGGGGTGCGCGCTACCTGATGGACCATCACCCGGAAGTCCACGGCGACTGTTGCCTCAATGGCGAGCCGTCGAGTCCCTACTCCATCCGCTTTGCCGAGAAGGGGCCGTGGTGGGTGACATTCCATGTCACAACCAGGGGCGCCCACGGCGCCTACACCCATGCCGGCGATAGTGCCAGCCTGGTGGCAATGGATTTCTGCCGGGATCTCCAGGCGGCGGTTGATGCCATCCACGTCGATCCTCCCCACAACATCGGCCGCGCCATTGACGATGCGCGCGATACGCTCGACCGGGCCATGGGAGAGGGGGCCCACGCCATCATCGGGAAGGTCACCTGCAACATCGGTGTCATCGAGTCCGGTCTCAAGGTCAACGTGATCCCCGGTTCTGCGACGATCGAGGCCGACTTCCGCCTGCCCGTCGGGTGCGACAGGGAGACCGTTCAGCATGTCGTGGAAGAGGTTCTGGCGCGCTGGCCCCAGGTCACGATGGAGGAACAGAACTACATGGGTCCCTCCTGGTGCGATCCCCATGGAGACATGGTCGGTATTCTTCAGGACAACGTCGAGGCCCTGGTGGGGTACCGGCCGCAACCCATCGTCAGCCTCGGCGGAACCGATGCGAGGCTGTGGCGCTACCGGGGTATCGATGCCTATGTCTACGGCCCCTTCCCCACCGGCATGGGCCAGCGTGACGAACACGTCCCCCTTGACGATTTTTTCCACGTCATACGCAGCCACGCACTCTCTGCCTTCGACTACCTCGACGGCGCGCGTTCCTGATCCACCGGGTTGAGGGTCAGTCCATAGCGAAGAGATGGCTGTGTTCGGTGAGAACATCCCCGAAGGCCTCGCAGAAGGCCACAAGGTCGCCGTCGGTCATGGGCAGGCACAGAAGCAGTGAATTGCGCCAGGTCATGCGCTGGCCCCGGGCGAGGAGTTCATGGAAGAGGAGCTGCGACTTGAGCTCGTCGTCTCTTGCGGCGTCGTGCTCGTTCCGCAACGGCCCTTCGCAACAGTGGATCTGCATGATGGAGCCAAGGCCGGTCACCACCATGGGCAGGCGATGGCGGCGGATGATTGCGTTCAGGTCCTCGCGAAATGTGTCGCCCCGGGCATTGAACGTCCCGGCGGTCTCCGGCGTGTAGATTCGCGTCATCGCCGTGGCCCCGGCGGCGTGGGTGATGACGTTGTTGTTGAAGGTGCCGGCATGGGCCACCGCCTCCGGCGATCTCGGATCGAACCGCGCCATGATGTCGGCGCGGCCACCAAAGGCGCCGAAGGCAGCGCCACCACCGATGTACTTGCCAAGGGTTGTCATGTCGGGTGTCACGCCGAGGACTTCCTGGAGCCCGCCGCCCGAGAGCCGGCTGGTCACGACCTCGTCAAAGATGAGGATGATGCCGTGACGCCGGGTGACGTCCCGCAAGGCCTCGAGAAAATCCTTGTCTGCCGGAATCATGCCGCCTGATCCCTGGACCGGCTCGATGACAACACAGGCGAGGTCATCTCCATGACGTTCGACAAGATCGACGGTCGCTGCCATGTCATTGAAGGGCGCCATGACATAGTCGAAGGGCGCGTTGATGGGGGACCCGCCGTGAGCGAACAGGAAGACGCCGCCATGGTAGGCGCCCTCGAACACCATCACCTTCGATCGTCCGGAGACCACCCGGGATATGCTGATGGCCATCATGTTGGCCTCGGTGCCCGAGTTGGTGAAGCGGATCCTGTCGATGGAAGGGAAGCGATTGACGAGTTCGGCGGCAAGAATGCGCTCGTATCGGTTGGGACCACCGAGCACCCATCCGTCCGAGACCGCACGCGTGATGGCGGCGGCGATGTCGGGATTGGAATGACCGAAGAGTCCGGCGCCGAACTCGCCGACAAAGTTCGTGTATCTGTTCTGGTCGATATCTTCGACGTACTGGCCTTCGCCCCTGGCGATGGTCAGTGGAAAGGGAGGGTGAAAGATCACCGTGCGGGTGTTGCCGCCCGGCATGTAGTCGGCTGCTTTCAGGTCTTCTTCCCGGCTTCGCGGATTGCGCGCCGCATATCTGGAAAACGACTCAGCAACCGCCTTTTCGAGATCGGCCTTCCGGGCCGTGTTGCTGCGTGTCACCATAGCGTCTCTCCGACAGGCTGAAATGCACCTGTCTACACTGGCACAGCCTCAGTCCATCCTCACCTCCTTTCGACGTGACGCGAGCCAAACACGGGATATCGTGTCAGTCACGGCAGGTTGCCGGGACCGGGTGGTGCTGCATCGGAGCGAAAGATGAAGACCAGGAGACGGCTGATCACGGGCGGACGGGTATTCACGGCGGATCCGGCGCGACCATGGGCAACAACCGTCGTCATCGAGGGCGATCGTATCCTCTTCGTCGGCGACACCCCGCCGGCTGGCTCCGACGACATGGAGGAGACGATCGATGTGGCCGGTGGCCTGGTGCTGCCCGGCTTCATCGATGGCCATGTTCACGTGGCCATGACCGGCGCCTCGATGCTGAAGGCGCAACTGCGGGGCTCCGGAAGTCTCGACGAGATTCGGCGTCGCGTCAGGGCATGGGCGGATGAGCATCCCGACGAGCCCAGGGTTCTCGGTACCAACTGGGTGCATTCGGATGTCCCCGATGCGAAGCCTACCAGGCAGATGCTGGATGACATCGTCCCGGACCGGCCGGTCTATCTCGAGGCGTATGACTTTCACTCGTCATGGGTGAACTCCGCAGCCCTTGCAGAACTCGGAATCGACAACGACACACCGGACCCGATTGGAGGCGAGATCGTGCGTGATCCGGCTACCGGGGAAGCGACCGGCCATCTGCTGGAAAACGCCTGTGCCATGTGGGTTAGACCCCTGCTTGCGAATGTCGCCGACCAAGTGCGCGAACAGCACATCGTCGCGGCCCTGGATGCGTTCGCCAGGGCGGGGATCACCGGCGCGGTGGAGATGGCCCTGGAAGAACCCGTTCTGAGGGCGATGCACGCACTGCACGAAACCGGACGTCTCACGGCGCGAATCGTGGGACACATGATCATCTACAGAACCGGCGAGGCGGAGACGGAACTTGCCCAGGTGCGCCGCGCCGTGGACCTGGCGAACACGTACCGCGGAGACCGGCTGCGTGTCGGTGGCATCAAGATCATCGCGGACGGTACCATCGACGGCTGCACGGCCGCCCTGAGCGCTCCCTACGCCACCGGGGAGGACGCCGAACCCATCTGGGATCCACAGGCGCTGGACCCTGTCGTCAGGGCGGCCGATGCCGCCGGTCTGCAGATTGCCATCCACGCCATCGGCGACGAAGCCGTGCGGATTGCCGTCGACGCCCTGGAGAGTGCGATGCGGGTGAACCGCACGGCAGGCAGGCGTCATCGCATCGAACACCTGGAGTACGCTCGGGAGGAAGAGATCACCCGCATGGGCGCACTCGGCATCACCGCCTCGATGCAACCGGTTCACCTGGACCCGGCAATACTCGACCACTGGCTCGAGGTGCTGGGTCCCGAGCGCGCCAATCACAGCTTCGCCTGGCCGCTGTATCTCGCCGCCGGAGCCGCCCTCGCCTTTGGCACCGACACGCCTACCGCACCCCATGAAGCATTGCCCAACATGTACCTGGCATCAACGCGAAAGTCGCCCACCGACGACACCCTCCCGGCACTCAGGCCCGACTGGGCGCTGCCTGTGGAACAGGCCGTCTTGCACGGCACGCGCGAACCGGCGTGGGCGGCGTGGCTGGAGCACCGCACCGGCATGCTGAAACCGGGCCTCGCCGCCGACCTCGTCGTGCTCGACCGGGACGTCCTTGCCGGCGAACCGTCGGTCCTGCTGCAGACCGGCGTGCGCATGACGATGATGGACGGAACCGTCGTCCATTCCAGCTGATCGAGAACACCCGGACGGCGCCTTCCGGCGGTGCCACTCGAGCAATGAGGCGGGCACAGTCCTGTCCGTCGTCGTGGCGGCATTCGGTTCGCTTGCCGGGATCGATCCCGGGGCGGTGCGCGTCTCGCCGGAGCCCTTGAATTTTGCTATGTAGCCGGTGGCTCCCTGGAGGTCCCGATGTCCACCATGTTTCCGAATCTCTTCTCGCCGCTAACCATCAGGAATGTGACCTTCAGGAACCGAATCTTCTCCACCGGTCACATGACGACGCTCGTGACCGGCTACAAGCCCAACGAGGAACTTGCGGCCTACCACGAATCCCGCGCCAGGGGCGGGGCCGGGCTGGTGATCGTCGAGGTGGCGCTGGTCCACGGCTCGGCGATCTACACATCCCACACCATCATGGCCAACACCGATGACTGCATCCCCGGTTACCGGAACATCGCGCAGCGTGTGCACCGCCATGACTGCCGTGTCTTCGGGCAGCTCTTTCACCCGGGCCGCGAGACGTTCGAATCGATTGACGGCACTGCCCCGGTTGCCTGGGCACCGTCTTCGGTGCCCAACGAACGCTTCCACATCATGCCCAGGGCCATGCCGCGCGCCATGATCCACGATGTGATCGACAGCTATGGCGACGCTGCCGTCAGGCTCCGCGAAGGCGGCCTCGACGGGGTCGAGATCGTCGCCAGCCACGGATATCTCCCGGCGCAGTTTCTCAACCCGCGGGTCAATGTGCGCGAGGACGAGTACGGCGGAACCCTGGAGAACCGCGTGCGTTTCCTGAGGGAGACTGTCGACAACATCCGCGCCAAGGTGGGCAACGACTATGTCGTGGGCCTGAGAATCACCGGCGACGAACGCTCCCATGACGGCCCCGATGTGGAGACGGTGACCGAGGCCATCGGCATGCTCGATTCCGGCGGCGGTCTCGATTACTTCAATGTCATTGCCGGTTCGTCGTCGTCGCTCGGAGGTTCCATTCACATCGTGCCGCCGATGTTCATCGACAATGCCTACGTGGCACCCTATGCAGCCACCATCCGCGAGAAGGTGTCGGTTCCCGTGTTTGTGGCCGGCAGGATCAACCAGCCTCACCAGGCCGAAGAGATTGTCGCCAGCGGTCAGGCCGACATGGTGGGCATGACGCGGGCACAGATCTGTGATCCGCAGCTGGCCAACAAGGCCAGGGAAAGCCGCGTCGACGACATCCGCGCCTGCATTGCGTGCAACCAGGCCTGTATCGGTCACATGCACATGGGGGTCGGCATCTCGTGTATCCAGCACCCTGAATCAGGTCGCGAACTCGTCTACGGCGAACGCAAACCGGCGGCCGGCGTGAAGAAGGTCCTGGTGGCTGGGGGCGGCCCCGGTGGCATGAAGGCGGCAGCGGTGGCCGCGGAACGTGGCCATCGGGTGACACTCTTTGAAGCGACGGACCGCCTGGGTGGGCAGACGCTGCTGGCGCAGTCGCTGCCGGGCCGCGCCGAATTCGGCGGCATCGTCACCAATCTCTCCCGGGAAATGGAGCTGGCCGGCGTCGAGGTCATCAGGAACCGCAAGGTGACACGCGAACTGGTCGAAAAGGAGGCTCCCGATGCAGTCATCGTCGCCACCGGAGCGGTGCCGGCGCCGGTCGACATCGAGGGAGGCGACGACGCCCATGTCGTCGAGGCCTGGTCCGTGGTCAGGGGCGAGGCGAATGTCGGCGGCAACGTGGTGGTCGCCGACTGGCGGTGCGACTGGATCGGCCTCGGTCTCGCCGAGCACCTCGCGCGCAACGGCTGCAACGTCACCCTGGCGGTCGACGGGTACATGCCCGGCCAGACCATCCAGATGTATGTCCGCGATCACTGGGCCGGCATTCTCCAGAAACTGGGGGTGAAGGTCATCCCCTACGCCCGCCTCTTCGGCGCCGATGCCGACAGTGTCTACCTGCAACACGCAACCAGTGGTGAAGCCATGATTGTCGAGGACGTCGACACACTTGTCACGGCTCTCGGCCATCACTCCGTGACCGACCTTGCCGACGAGCTTGAGGACTGGGCGGGAGAGTTGCACCTTGTCGGAGACTGTCTTGCCCCCAGAACCGCCGAGGAGGCTGTTCTCGAGGGTCTCAAGGTCGCTGCGGAGATCTAGCCGATGTCACTTCCCGACGATGCTGCCGAGGTCCTCGATTTCTGGTTCAACCAGCTGACGCCGGAAGAGTGGTTCCAGCCCGGCGACGACCTCGACGAGACCATTGCCCGAAGGTTCGGCGGATTGCACGCCCGCCTGGGGCGGGACGGTGTCCCGCCATCATGGCGCGCCACGCCGCGCGGACGGCTGGCCGCCATCATCGTGCTCGACCAGTTCCCGCGGAACATCTACCGGGGCAAGGCCGCCGCCTTCTCGACGGATGACGCAGCTCTGGCACTGGCGAGGGAAACCGTCGACGGTGGATACGCCGACGGGCTTGAAGCCGTTGAACGCAAGTTTGTCTATCTTCCCTTCGAACATTCCGAGGAACCCGCCGTGCAGGATCGGAGCGTGCGTCTCTTTGCCACCCTGGATGACCCTCGCTCCCTTCATTTCGCGGAAGCCCACAGGGATGTCATCAGACGATTCGGCCGTTTCCCTCACCGCAACAGGATGCTGGGGCGGGTCTCGAATGCCGAAGAGGAAGCCTATCTGGCCGAACCCGGTGCCGGATTCGGCTGGCTTCCGGACAACGAACCGGACGAAGGGAACACCTCGTAGATGCGGACCGGCCTTCTTGACGAACTGGTGGCCGTTGCGGTCAGAGCCGGCTCTGTCATCATGGATCACCGCGGCCGTGCCGACGCACGGCTGAAGGCGGACAGATCCCCGGTAACGGATGCCGACGAGGCTGCCGAGGCCCTGATCATCGCGGCCCTCAACCGGCTCACGCCGGATATTCCGGTGATCGCCGAGGAGATGATGTCCGGCCCGGCACCGGCCGGGGAAGCGGGAGCGCTGTTCTGGCTCGTCGATCCTCTTGACGGCACACGGGAGTTTCTTGGCGGCAACGGCGAATTCACCGTCAACATCGCGCTCGTCGAGGAACGCCGGGTGACACTGGCCGTTGTCGGCGCGCCAGCCAGGGGTCTCATCTATGCCAGTGACGGCACGCGGTCCTGGTGTCGACAGGCCAATGGCGGAGAAGCGGTCGCCATCCGCACCAGGCAGCCACCGGAGAGCGGAATGACGGCGGCCATGAGTCGCTCCCACCGGGACAGGGCCTCCGAGACCTTTCTGGAGTCCCTGCCCGTCACCGACGAGATCATCGGCGGCAGTTCGCTCAAGTTCTGCCTCCTGGCCGAAGGCAGGGCGGATGTCTACCCGCGTTTCGGCCGTACCATGGAATGGGATACCGCGGCAGGGCACGGCATCCTCGAGGCCGCCGGAGGCGCGGTGAGAGAACCGGATGGGGGCGCCTTCCTTTATGGCAAGCCGGGATTCGTCAACCCGCCCTTCGTGGCCTGGGGCAGCGCGCCGCCATGAACCCTGCCGTCCTGGAACAGCTCAAGGCGATCACCGGGCCGGCGGGCTGGCTCACCGGGGCGCATGACGTCGCGCCCTATGTCCGGGACTGGCGCAACAAGTGGTCGGGCGCCGCGCCAATCGTCATGCGTCCGGCCACCGTGGAGGAAGTCGCGGCAATCGTCAGCACCTGCGCCGACGCCGAAATCGGAATCGTGCCGCAGGCGGGCAACACGGGCCTGGTGGGAGGCGGCATCCCCGACAACAGTGGCCAGGAGGTCATTCTCAGTGTCAACCGCATGACGCGGGTGCGCGCCATCGACCCGCAGAACAACACCATCACGGTCGAGGCGGGCTGCATTCTCCAGGATGTCCAGGAGGCGGCGCGCGGCGCTGGCCGGCTCTACCCGCTCAGCCTTGCCGCGGAGGGAAGCTGCCGTATCGGCGGCACCCTGTCGACCAACGCCGGTGGCACCAATGTCCTGCGCTACGGCAATGCCAGGGACCACGTTCTCGGCCTTGAAGTCGTGCTCGCCGACGGGCGTATCTGGAACGGTCTGAGGGGCCTGCGCAAGGACAACACAGGCTATGACCTCAAGCAGCTCTTCCTCGGCACCGAGGGAACCCTCGGCATCATCACCGCCGCGGTCCTGAAGCTCTGGCCGCTGCCGCGCGACGAGGTCACCGCATGGCTCGGGCTGGCCGGCCCCCGAGAGGCCCTGGCCATGCTCCAGCGCCTTCAGGACGGCACCGGCGGCCAGGTGACGGGATTCGAGTACATGGCAGCAAGCGCCCTTGAGATGACCTTCTCGCAACTTCCCGCCAACCGGTCACCGTTCTCGAAAGAACATCCCGCCTGCGTCCTCATGGAAGCCGCTTCTAGCACGCCCGACGGTGACCTGCGACGCGTGGTCGAGGACGAACTGGCCAAGGGCCTCGACGAGGGGCTGCTGGCTGATGCGATCATCGCGGAGTCGACGGCACAGGCCCGGGCATTCTGGCAGATCCGCGAGGACATGCCGCAGGCCCAGACGATGATGAGCGGCAGCATCAGTCACGATGTCGCCGTTCCCGCAGGTTCCATTGCCGACTATCTCGATCAGGTCAGCGAACAGATCGCCGCCAGGGTGCCCGAGGCCCGGATCATCCCCTACGGGCATCTCGGTGACGGCAACATGCATGTCAACCTCTGCGCCGTGAGCCCTGCTGACGGCGCCGCGCTCCTCTCCCGGGCCGACGACGTCAACGACATCGTTGAATCACTCGCCGTCGCCTTCGGTGGCTCGTTCAGCGCCGAACACGGCGTCGGCCGGCTGCGCATGCGTCAGATGGATGCCTACAAGGATGCCACCGAACTCGGCCTCATGGCGACGCTCAAGCGATCCCTCGACCCCGCCAACACACTCAATCCCGGAAAGGTGATCGCTCCCGATCGTCTTGAATGACCACTCTGTCGCAAGCGGGCGCCCCCCTTCCAGACCAGAAGTGTACCGCGAGCGGAATGTCGGGCAGCAGAGACCTTCGTGATCAGCCCTTGCCGCGCCACGGGATGAGCCACTGCTCGAGGCGGCGCATGATGAGCTCGATGATGTAGCCGATGATGCCGATCAGGATGATGCCGATCACCACGGTGTCTGTCTGCAGGAAGTTCTTGGCGATCATGATCATCGAGCCCAGCCCCTTGTCGGCGGCCACCAGTTCGGCGGCGACGACCGTGCCCCAGCACACACCCATGGATGTTCTCAGTCCGGTAAAGATCTCCGGCAGGGCGTTGGGAAGGATCACGTGACGCAGGATCTGCAGCTTCGAGGCACCCAGCGAATAGGCCGCGTGCACCTTGGTGATGCGCACACTCGACACGCCCGACCGTGCGGCGAGCGTCATGATGAAGAGCGAGGCAAGAAACAGCAGGAAGATCTTCGCAAACTCGTCGATGCCGAACCACAGGATGATGAGCGGAATCAGCGCCAGGGGCGGGATCGGGCGCATGAATTCGACCACGGGATCGAAGAGACCCCTGCCGATGGAGGAAAGGCCCATGGCGAACCCGAGTGGAATGCCGACCAGCGCCCCGTAGAACACCCCCGACAACACCCGGTAGACGCTTATTCCCACATGGTCGAGAAGCGCCGTGTTGCGGAATCCCTCGCCAACGATCTTGAGCAAGCGTTCCCAGGTCCCGGAAATCGACGGCCAGTAGAAGGGCTCGACGAGGTCGAAGACGGACGCGACCACCCACGCCACGATGAGAACCGCCAGGGTCAGCATCGAATAGAACCGGCCCGAGTTGACGGCTGTGGCATCGCCGAACTTGACGGTCTTCTGGCGGGTAAACGAATTGTCCGACAGGCCGAGCCAGATCGCCAGGCCAGAAGGCTTTTGCCGTGACATGGATCCCCTCCCCTGTGACGGGCCTACCCGTTGTCGCCCATGATCTCTTCCTCCATGTCCCAGATCATGGAGAGGATTTCCTCGCGGACCGACACGAACTCACTGCCGGCCTTGACGTCCCGCGCCGGCTTCTCGAGAGCTTCGGTGGCGAACGGCAGGTTAAACTCCCTTTCGATTCGCCCCGGCCGGGGCGCCATGACGATCAGGCGCTCGCCGAGAAAGATGGCCTCCTCCACCGAGTGGGTGATGAGAAGGATGGTCTTTCCGGTCTCCTTCCACAGTCTGAGCACCAGACCCTGCATCTTCTCGCGGGTCAGGGCATCAAGTGCGCCCAACGGTTCGTCCATGAGAATGACGTCGGGGTCGTTGGCAAGGCATCGAGCCAGCGCCACACGCTGCTGCATGCCACCCGAGAGCTGATAGACCGGCTTGTCGGCAAACTCCACGAGGCCGACGATACCCAGGAGGCGCTGCACGGTGTCGACGGTCTCCTTGCGGTTCCTGCCGCACATTCTCGGTCCGAAGGAGATGTTCTGGGCCACGGAAAGCCATTCGAACAGCGCTCCCTGCTGGAACACCATGCCGCGCTCGGCGCCCGGGCCCTTCACCGGCGTGCCGGCAATGCGGACCTCACCCCTGGTCGGGGAAAGGAAGCCCGCAATGATGTTCAGCAGGGTGGTCTTGCCACACCCCGAGGGTCCGAGAACGCTCAAGATCTCGCCCTTGCCGATGTCCAGAGACACGTCATTGAGCGCGTGAACCTCGGAATCGGGCAGGGTGTAGACCATGGAGATCCGGTCGATCGCAATCTCCGCTTTCTCTGCCATCCGGATCCCCTTGTCAGGCCGGCCACAAACGGATGAACCGCCTGCAGCAGGGCAGGAACCGGGCAACGCCATGCCGCCCGGTTCCCGGAAACATCAAAGGAAACTGTCGTCGACGAATTCCGAATAGTCGTCGAGACCGGATTCCATGTTGCCCGCCTGGACCATGACGTCGGCGACACCCTTGGTCATCTCCTGCACGCCACCACCAAGCCAGTTGGCGCCCTTCTGGTCGGCCGCGCTCGGGAAACCGAAGTTGGCGAGCATCGCCCCGGTGGCATCCTCGTCCATGCCCGCGGCACCGGCGATGGTCGCCAGGGCAGCGCCCGGATCAGCCTTGTAGGCGTCGTTGGCCTCCTCGGTGACATCCATGAAGGCCTGCACCAGGTCGGGATGCTCGCTGGCGAAGTCCTCGGTCACCGTGATGATGTCGAAGGTGTTGATGCCAACCGCTTCCTGTTCGGCCCCGGTCATCAACGGGAAGCCGACTTCCCTCATGCGGTCGATGGCGCCACCGAAGGCACAACCCATGACGACATCGCCACGGATCAGGGCAACGGCGGCATCGGCCGGATTCATCTGCACCAGGTTAACCTTCGATGCATCCACACCGAGATGTTCAAGGGTGCGCAGCAGCTTGTAGTGGGTGACATTGCCGATGGGCGTCGCCACCTTCATGCCCTCGAGTTCGGTGGCATTGTCCTGGGTGATGCCGGCATCCTCTCGGATGATGCACAGATCGTTCTCGGCATAGGTCACGGCAATCCCCACCAGCTTCAGCGGAGCGCCATTGGAGACACCGACCACGAACGGCACGAATCCCTGGCTGTAGGCGATCTGCACGTCTCCTGAAACCATGGCCTGGGTCATCTCGTTGCCATTGCCGAAGGCGCGCCAATCGAGGTCAACGCCCATCGCCTCGTCATAGGTCTTTTCGACCTGGGCCACCTGGTTGGCCGTCGGCCATTCAAGGAAATAGGCCACCGTCACCGTGTCACCGTGATCGGCAAACGCCGGGACGGCGACGGCAAGGGTCATCGCAGCGCCTGCAACGGCGCCTGTAATTCTGCTTGCAATCATGAGGTTCCTCCATGTTTGCCCCCAAAACGGAGGGATTCTTTGCACCGTCCCCTTTCCGTACCATTGGACAGGGACACTGCCACTTTACGCAAACCGCACGCCTTTGCTCAACAACGGATTCACCGGGGATGCAATCCGCGAAGCCACCTTTCGACATCCTGCGCCGTGTCAACATCCCCCAGGGTCCCGATCAGGGCAGTGGCGCAGGCCGTCGGAATGTTCTCCAGCGTGTCGGCCAGAGCATGGCGCGTCGACCAGCGGACCGGCGAGAAGATTCCGGCATCGCGCAGTCGCGGTGCCAGCCCGACAAGCCAGTACCCTCCGTCGAGTGCCGGACCGAAAACCGCCTCATGACGTTCAAGGGCCCGGAAGGCGCGACTGATGTGCTGGCGACGCAATCCGGGAATGTCCGTGCCAACCACGACAACGGGCCCCGGCGGCATGGCGGCAAAGGCGTTCGACATCCTTTCGCCAAGGTCACTGCCGGACTGGGCCATCGTCGCGAACCCGCGAAAGCGGTGCCGGCGCCGTTGCCCTGCCGAGGGTGCGACCGCAACCACGGTCGACCAGGGTCCTCTGGCCACGCGCCGGAGCGTACGCCGGAGCATGAGCCTGTAGACAGCAAGGGCGAGGCGCTCGCCAAATGCTTCGGCCAGGCGGGTCTTGACCTCGCCGGCGACCGCCGGGCGGGCCATCACGACGACGCTGCGCATGGCCTTCATCCGTACATCCTGGCGATCAGCGACGGCGGCACACCGCAGAAGTAACAGGCAAGGCAGAAAACGTTTCGCACCACGCGGATGCCGTATCCGGCCCGACGGTAGCGGACGGCGCTGGTGTGTGCGTCGCAATCCAGGGTGATCAGACGCCGGCGGCCAATGCGCCGCACCATGTCGACGTCTTCCATGATCACCATCGGCCTGAATCCGCCAAGCGACTCGTAGAACTCCGCGGAGATCAGCAGCCCCTGGTCACCGTAGGGCAGCCCCAGGAGACGGCTTCTGCACCGCGCGCACCACTCGACGCACCGGGCCCATGGCGCCGGATCGTCGAGGCGAAAGCGAAACACACCGGCTTGACGGCGACCGCCGGGACCGGCCATCAGGTCCGCAGCCGCCTTTCGCCAGGCTGACCCGGGAACCGTGTCGGCATGAAGAAACAAGAACCAGTCGCCCTTCGCGGCGGCGGCGCCGGCCGCCATCTGGATACCGCGGCCCCGCCGCGCCGACAACACGATCGCGCCCCCGGAACGCGCCACATCGGTTGTGCCGTCGGCCGATCCCCCGTCAACGACGATGATCTCGCCCGGGGCGGCGCCCCCGCAGGTGAGCCGGTCGATGACGTCTCCCAGACCGGCCGCGGCATCGAGAGCGGGAATGATGACGGAAAGCCTCTCCATCCGCGTCATCATAGCGCAATCGGGCTCTTGCCGGAGCCATGCATGTTCTGGTATTGTTCCCTCATGTCCAATACCTGCCACCACAAGGGTCGAGCGGCCGTGACCAACCGGACCGGTCGTTTTGAAACCCTTCAGCGCGAAGCGTTCGATGACGGCTGGAACACCGTCGAGGAAGAGCTCCCCCCCTTGCGGACAGAAGTGGCTGTCGATTCAAGCCGCAGTATCATGACGCGCAACACGTCGCCTGATATCCCCTTCGAGCATTCGATCAACCCCTATCGCGGATGCGAACACGGGTGCATCTACTGCTATGCGCGACCGTCCCATGCCTGGCTCGGTCTTTCGCCCGGCCTTGATTTCGAAACGAAACTCGTGATGAAACCGGAGGCCGCCCTCCTGCTGCGCCGACATCTCGCACGCCCCAGCTACAGGCCGAAGGTCATTTCCCTTGGCAGCAACACGGATCCCTACCAGCCGATCGAGCGCCGTTACCGAATCACGCGACAGATCCTCGAGGTGCTCCTCGAATGCCGGCACCCGTGCGGCATCGTCACCAAGTCGGCCCTCATCGAGCGGGATCTCGATGTGCTGGCTCCCATGGCGGGGATGAATCTCGTCCGCGCCTACATTTCCATCACAACGCTCGATCGTGCCCTTGCGAGACGCATGGAGCCCCGCGCGCCCACGCCCATGGTGCGCCTCAGGGCCATCGAAAGCCTGAGCCGGGCGGGGATCCCCACGGGTGTCATGGTGGCGCCGGTCATCCCGGGACTGAACGACCACGAGATCGAGACCATCATCAAGGAGGCTGCCGCTGCCGGCGCGACGACCGCCAGCCATGTCCTGCTGCGCCTGCCGCTGGAGATCAGGGATCTGTTCCAGGAATGGCTGGCCACCCACGAGCCGGGCCGGGCGAAACGGGTCATGGCGCTCATCAGGCAATGCCGCGGCGGCAAGGACTATGATTCCGCCTGGGGCAGGAGAATGACGGGGACCGGTCCGGTTGCGGACCTCGTGTCACGCAGGATCTCCATGGCATGCAGGCGATACGGTCTCGATCGCCGTTCCTGGTCCCTCGACACGACGCAGTTCATCCACCCGTCCGCCGATTCCCGGCAGCTGTCCTTCTTGTGAGACCGGGTGAGGTGTGGCTGCCCGGCCCCGATCGACCGTCCATTCCGTGGTAGAGTCGAAGCATGGATCACGGTAACCAGCTGACCGACATCACGATTGTCGTGACCGCCGCACTCGCCTGTGGTCTGCTGCTGGGACGGTTCCGCCAACCGGCCATTGTCGGCTACATTCTCGCCGGTGTCGTTCTCGGCCCATCGGTGATGGGGTTCGTCGAGGACCGGGAACAGATCAACTTCCTTGCCGAGCTCGGCGTTCTGCTCCTCCTGTTCAGCATCGGGATGGAGCTCGATGTCTCGAACTTCCGCTCCGTCATCAAGTTCTCCTTCATCGTCACCGGCCTGCAGATCGCCATCGCGACAGCCGTCATCCTGCTCTGCTCCTGGCCGCTGGGCTGGCCGTGGGAACTGAGTGTCCTGGTGGGGTTCGGCGTGGCGCTGTCGTCCACCGCCGTCACCATCAAACTCCTCGAGGATGTCGGCGAAATCGACAGCGAGACCGGCCGCCGGGCCATCGGAATACTCATCGCCCAGGATCTGGCGTTCATCCCGATGATGCTGTTCGTATCGGCAATCGGCGCGCAAGAGGACATCACGTTCAATTCCGTCACGACGGTAGTCGGTTCCATCCTGATCCTTCTTGTCCTGCTGTGGTTCCTCGCCCGCAAGCGCGGAATCAGACTTCCCGTCGAGGCCCTGGCTCGCGGACAGGCGGACCTGATCGCCGTCGGCGTGATGGCCTTGTGCTTCGGGGCGGCCGCGATCAGCGGTCTCTTCGGCATTTCGACAGCCTATGGCGCCTTCCTTGCCGGTCTGGTGCTCGGCTCCAGCACGGACCGGGCCACCCTTCTGCGCGTCACCCTGCCCATCCAGGGCGTTCTGCTGATGGTGTTCTTCCTGTCGATCGGCCTCTTGATCGATGTCATGTTCATCTGGGAGAACCTGGAAGCCATCCTCCTGATGCTTATCCTCGTGACCTTGGGAAAGACGGCGATGAACGTGGGAATCCTGAGGTTTCTGAAGGAGCCTTGGCCGCGCGCATGGCTGGGCGGTGTCGCCTTGGGGCAGGTCGGGGAATTCTCCTTCGTGCTCGTGGCCCTCGGCCTGTCGACGGGGGCCATCGATCAGGAGGGATATCGCCTGTTCATCGCCGTCATCGCGCTCAGCCTCATCATCTCTCCGGTGTGGCTCAACAGCGCCCGCAGGATCCAGTCTCTCGCCCCCAATGTCGAAACACTGCGTGAGCTCGTGGCGCGGCTCTATCCCTTTGCCGCCGTCAGCGCAGAGCGTGGCATCTCGTGGGTGCGCAGGACGCATGCCACCATCCGTCGCCGCAAGCATTCTCCGGCACTCCAGGACAAGAGGGATGATGGGCCCGGTTCCTGATCTCGGCCGCGAAGGACGGTTGCCGCAGCCCGTCGCCGGTGTCGACGAAGCCGGTCGCGGGTCCTGGGCCGGGCCGGTGGTCGCAGCGGCGGTGATCCTCGATCCGCAGGAGATACCGGAAGGCCTCGATGATTCGAAGAAGCTCTCGCCGGCACGCCGGGAGGATCTCATGGCACAGTTGATGAATGTGGCCAGGGCCGGTGTCGGCTGCGTCGGTGTCGGGGACATCGATCGCCTCAACATTCTCGAAGCCACCATGCTCGCCATGGCAAGGGCCGTGGACGCACTTCCGGTGGCGCCGGCACACGCCCTGATCGACGGCGACCGGGTGCCGGCTCTGGCCTGTCCCGCAACCGCTGTCGTCAGGGGTGACGCCACCTGCCTTTCCATCGCCGCTGCATCCATCGTCGCCAAGGTCACACGGGACCGGATCATGACCGACCTTTCGCTCGGGTTTCCCGACTTCGGCTGGCAACGCAACGCCGGATACGGAACGCGCGAGCACGCGAGTGCGCTCGAGCGCCACGGACCCACGCCCCATCACCGCCGCTCGTTCGCTCCCGTTGCCCGCCTGGCAGCGTCAACGTGATCGATGATCTTCCAGGTCATGGCGGGCAGCGCCAGAGCCGGAAATGCCTCCCTTGCGTGCCAGTGATCGCCGGCGGCCGGTACAACACCCTGATGACAGGCAATGCGGAAGGTGACGGTGATGTGGGTGAAGGTGTGCGCCACGGATCCGGCAAGGAGCGACCACTTTCCCGGCGCCGGCGCATGGGTGAGCGCTTCTGCGAGAGTCCAGGCATCATCACGCCAGGGAGTCGAGGGAATCTCCAGCATATCTGCCAGGAGGGATTGCCCTTCGCGCCTGGTCAGCATCACGCGGCCATCGGTGCTTTCGAGCCAGAAGGCCATCGCCTGGCGTCGGGGACGCCGTTTTCGGGGACTCCGGCGGGGCAGGCTGTCGACAAGACCGCGCAGCCTCGCCCTGCATGTCCCATTGAGGGGACACGCGCCGCAGCGGGGTGCGCGGGGTGTGCACACCATGGAGCCAAGATCCATGAGGGCCTGGGCAAAGTCGCCGGGGCGGTGACTCGGCACCATGTCCGACACGATCCCCGCAATGGACCCGCGGAGGCGCCCTGCGGGTTCGTCAACGGCAAGATAGCGGGCCATCACCCGTTCGACGTTGCCATCGACCGCGGCCGCCGGCTGACCGAAGGCAATCGCCGCAATCGCCCCGGCGGTGTAGACGCCGATGCCCGGCAGATCCTTCAGTTCCGCCACGGTCCCGGGAAACCGTCCCTTGAAATCACGCACGATCCTGCGGGCGCAGTCATGAAGCCTGGCCGCACGGGCGTAGTAGCCGAGACCTGCCCACATGGCGAGAATCTCGTCCCGGTCCGCGGCAGCCAGCTCGTCGAGTGTCGGCCAGCGTTCAAGGAATCGACGGTAGTAGGGAATGACAACCGGCACCGTGGTCTGTTGCAGCATGATCTCGGCAAGCCAGACGCGGTAGGGATCGCCAGCACCCCCGGTGCGCCACGGCAGATCCCTGCCGTGACGGTCATACCAGGCCAGCAGGCGCCCGACATCGTCCCTGTGGTCACCAGGACTCATTTGGTGCCTTCCCCATTGTCCGCGCTATCATCGCAGCATGTCTGACAGGAAGAACCGGACGCGCATCACCGACGGACGATTCGTGTCACTGGGACGAATCCTTCCGCAGGCTGCCGGACGCGCCTTCCGGCGCAAGGGTTTTGCCCGCGCCCGCGTCTTCACCGACTGGACCGACATTGTCGATCACGACACCGCCGAAAACAGCCGGCCGGCAAAGATCTCCGGCAGCACGCTGACTGTCATCGTCACACCATCCCACGCCCCCACGATGCAGGTCCAGGAGCCGGTCATTCTGGATCGCATCAACACATATCTGGGCACCGGAAACGATCCCGTCATCGACCGCATCAGGCTCAAACAGGGTTACATCGATGCCCCCCAACCGCCGCGGCGGCGCCCGCAACGGACACTGGATGCCGCGGAAACAGCCCATCTCGAACGTCTCGTCGAACCCGTCGCGGATTCTGCGCTCAGAAAGGCCTTGCTCGACCTGGGACGCGCCGTCATGGAATCGCAACCCGCCCGCACGACCGCGGACACCATCACAAAAAAGTCGGACTGAGGGAGGTGGTAGCGGAGGAGGGACTTGAACCCCCGACCCAGGGATTATGATTCCCCTGCTCTACCAGCTGAGCTACTCCGCCCCGGAAGGCAAGGGTGCGTATACAAGGCGGCGGCTGGCGAAGTCAAGCTGCCGGCAGCGATCCACGAGCGCCGACACGGACAGCGTGGCCCCCCGGACGGGTCGTGCGAGAGCGCTGCGAGGCCCCCTTCGGCGCGGGTTCCGCGCTCCCCGCCAGGCCCAGGGGGCTATTCGCATTCCGTGCGCTCGTCGGCCGACTCCGAACATGCCTGCCGCGTCATGACGCCATGCGTCGCGGTGTGAACCGGCATGGCAACCGCTCCATGCCATTGATGAACAGACCGTGGCGGGAGCGCGCGCCATCAAGATCGATGTCGAGATCGGGCAGGGTCTCGAAGAGAACCCTGAAGAGGTGATGCATTTCGCGACGGGCAAGGTGGAGTCCAAGACAGTGGTGCGGACCGCCACCGCCAAAGCCGACGTGGTCGTTGGGGGAGCGCCGAACATCGAAGCATTCGGGATGCGCGAAGACGGTCTCGTCGCGATTGGCCGATATGTACCAGAAGACGACCTGGTCACCGGCCGCGACCGGCTGGCCGCCGATGACCACATCGCGCTCTACCCGTCGACCAAAGTGAACGACCGGACTGGCATAGCGCACGATCTCCTCGATCGCCGTTCCCGCCAGTTCATCGTAGCTTTCCCGCCAGTCGCGCCACTGCGCCGGATGGGTGGCAAGAAAGTGCATGCCCTGCGCCAGTGAACTCGACGTGGTTTCGATACCCGCGGTGACGAGAAGCTGGAAGTAGATGCCGATGTCGCGGTCGGTGAGTCCGGCGCCATCGACCTCGGCCGCGACCAGGCGGCTGACGAGATCACCACCGGGTGCCCGGCGGCGCCTTCGGGCAAGATCCTCGCCATACCGGTTGAGGACACGGAATGCCTCCAGCGACTGTGCGGCCTCCACGGGATCGAGCGCCTTCAGGGTGAGTCGCGCGAGTTCGTCGCGATCATCCCCGTCGGGAACCGACAGCATGTCGCAGATCACCGTCAGGGGCATGCGATTGGCGATGTCGGGAGCAAAGTCACAGTGACCGCGCTCGCTGACAGCGCCGACCACGGAGCGGGCCGCGGCATCCATGCCCTGTTCCGTGCTCTCCAGAAACCGCGGCGTGAACACCCTCGCCAGAATGCGCCTGAGAGCCGGATGCAGCGGCGCGTCGCGGTTCAGCATGCCGCCGATCTCGTAGGCCAGTTCCGGCCCATCCGCCACCAAGCCGGTCCCGTGTTGCGAGCGGAAGAGCGAAGTCCGGCGTGACACGTCGCGACACTCGGCATGGCGCGTGAGCGACCAGTAGGAGGCGCTGCCGTCCGGCATGGTCTGACGAGCGACCGGCCGTTCGCGACGGAACCGGGCGAACACCGCCATCCTGTCCTCGCGTGCCCAGAACCCGGGATCCGCAAGCTGGATCGTGTCGAGAGATTCCTGCATGACCGCCTATGGTGACCCTCTCGCTGTTCCGCGGACGAGGAACTGCGTGCCTTCAAGCCCTTGAAGGTCCCGGCACACGGTCAGGTTGCCGTTCGAACCCCGCTCGAGACGCACGCAATGACTTCCTCGCCGATCAACCGGAAACACCGCGTGATGTCCTCGTGGGCGACACCGTCGATCCCCATGGCTTCGAGCCGCCCGATGCGCCGGACGCCGGCGTGCCGATCATGATCGCCGTGCACGTCCCAACGCTAGAATCCCGCGCGAATCTCGTCGAAGAGTGCGATGTGGCGCTGCTTCAGATCAACAGGCACGAACTGGTAGGTATGCGATCCGGCGAGCGACTCCTCGGGAGTTTCGAGTCCGTTGCGAACCAGCGTCTCCGAGTCGACAAGGCCATAGCTGTTTCTGTTGGCCGCCCCAAGGGCGAAGGACTCGATCATGAAGGCACCGGCTTCCGGTGAACTGTTGGCGTTGATGAAGTCGTACACAAGTTCATCATCGGTGCCCTGGCGGTTGGCGCGCGCGAGGCCGCAGACGTAGGAGATAAGCCCTTCCCTGGGCTGGGCCCACTTGAACGGAATGCCCGATTCAATGAGCGGCGGAATCGCGGCGGACCAGGCGTAGGAGAGCACGACCTCGCCGGACGTGATGCCCTGGAGGGCCGTCGTCTGCTCGTTCCAGTAGAACCGCACGAGATCGCGCTGCTTGCGCATCAGGTCTTCGACCTTCTCGAGGTCGTCGCCATCAGGGGTGTAGGGATTGTCGGTGATGCCAGCGGCAAGCGCGGCGACCGGCACCACGGCATCGGTGGAATCCCAGATGGCCATACGGCCGGCATAGGCCTCATCGAAGAACAGCCCCCAGGACTCGGTCTCAGGGGTGATCTCGGTCAGGTCCGTGCGGTACACGAAGGACGTGAAGCCATAGTAGGTCGGCGTGTAATAGCGCTCGCCCTTGTCAAAGGCGGCCGCGGGGCTGCGGATCGATTCAAAGGTGTCTTCGAGATAGACCAGACGCGATTCGTCAAGTGGCTGCAGACCCACGCGCATCCAGTTGGGCATGACGTCGATGCAGGGGCATACGACATCGGCCTCGAAGCCGGCCCGCAGTTTCTCGATGGCCTCGTACTCGTCACCGTAGAATGACGTCGACGGCTCGCCCCACTTTTCGACATAGTCCGGGAACAGTTCCGGCGACTCGAAGCCTCCCCAGGTAAAGTACATCAGATCATCGCCCGATTGCGCAGCGGCGGGGCGCGCAACCACCGGGATTGCCAGGGAGACGATGCCGGCACGGGCGGCGATTTCGCCAATCTCGCGCCGGGTCGCCTTGCCCTGCGCGATGCGGTCGATGGTATGTACGAGTTTCATGCTCTCCTCCCAGGCTGAAACTGATCAATCTGTCCACATTGGCCAGACGATCCGGGTCACAATGGTGCCCTGCATGTGGGCCGGGTTTCAAGCTGCGCGCTTCCGGTTGCGCAGGGCGGAGCGGTCAAAGAGGACGGCGATTCGAGTGTCCGTCACGCAGCACGACAGTGGTGAAAGGCCGGGTGGCGCGGGCTTTCCGGTCGACCGGACACCTTCGGCGTTGGATTTGTTCTGCCGGCTTTGACACACGTCTCCTGCGTCCACGGGAAACGGGCGCAGTCTTCAATCGGGCCGATGAGACGGCATGCGGGGCTTCACTGTCCTTCTTGCATGGGAAGAGAGGTGTCCTGCACCACCCTTCATCAAGCGACGCGCAACGGACCCTCCTGGCGCGTTTGCGAGACCCGCGGGATGACTTCCTCGCCGATCAACTGGAAACTCCGCATGATGTCCTCGTGGGCGACGCCGTCGATTCTCATGAGAATCTCGTCGATTCCCATGGCTTCGAGCCGCTCGATGCGCCGGACGAAGTCATCCGGCGTGCCGATCATGATCGACGGGGTCTGCGTGAGGAGATAGTCGAAGTCGTCCCGGTGATCGACAAGCAGCTTCAGCTTGTCGTCGAGATACTCGTAGGACTGCAGCCTGCCGAGAGGCACATAGATGTCGACGAGAAACTGGTAGTAGCCCATGGCGACATCGTGGGCGATGCGGCAGGCTTCCTCGCGCGTCTCGGCGCAAAAGGCGGTGGCGACATAAAGGCCCATGTGCTCCGTTCGTCGCGGCGCCATCCCGGTTCCCTTCGCAAGGCCGGCGCGATAGCCGTCGATGCAGTCCTGCAGGTACGAGAACCCGAAATAGCTCTCGAAACAAAGGGCGCCGATACCGCGCTCGCCGGCAACCACGTGGGACTGCACGCTCGAGGCCGCGACCGACAGCGGGGGGTGGGGTTTCTGCACGGGCTTGGGCACGATCTCCCGCGGCGGGATCTTCCACACCGGGCCATCGTGTTCCAGCATGTCGTCACAGAAAGCCTTGACGATGACCTCGATGGAATCCGCCCACTGCTCGCGGGTTGTGGCGGGATCGACGCCGAAGGCCTCGAGAGTATGGACATTGTTCGACCGCGCCGTCGCCAGTTCGGCCCGCCCCTTCGAGACGATGTCGAGAGTCGCCAGCCGTTCCGCCACCAGGATCGGGTGGTTCCACGCCAGCAGCACCGCACACATGACACGCAGCCTGATGGTCTCGGTGTGCTGGGCCACCGCCGCATAGAGCACCTCGGGAGCGGCAACGGCAAAACGGGGTGGGCTGAAGTGCTGCTCGGACGTGCCCCAGCAGGAAAATCCGAGACTGTCGGCGAGTGCCACCTCCTCGATCATCTCCCAGTAACGCTGGGCGACGTCGACACCCTCCATCATTTCCGCTTCCTGCAAGAGGCCGACCTGCATTGTTTTCCCCATTTCACGATTTTTTCCCGTATTACAACCGTAATTCGCCGAATCATCTTGCGTCAATGTCTTTTTTCGTCATACAGTCCCGTTCTCATACCTGCAGGGCAACGACGATGGACCTCTACCGCGGCATGAATGCCGAAGAGCTGGAGTACCAGTACGAGCTGCGCAGCAAGGAGGCGGACTTCGATGCCGTGGTGGCGCGCTGGCTCAAGCGCGGAGCGGCACTGCGCGACTCCCGTGATGTGGCGATCGATCTCGCCTATGGAAGCGGGGAACGCGAGACGCTCGATCTCTTTCGCGCCGCCGCGGCCGGTCCGCTCCTCGTCTACATCCACGGCGGCTACTGGCAACGCGGCGACAAGAACATGTACAGCTTCGTCGCCGAGGCGTTCCTCGACGCCGGGGTCAATGTCGCGATGATCAACTACACGCTCACACCGGCATGCCGCATCGGCGACATCGCGCCCCAGGTGCGGCGGTGCATCGCCTGGCTGTGGCACAATTCGCAAGATCTCGGGTTCGATCGCGAGCGTCTGTCGGTCATGGGACATTCGGCCGGCGGACACATGACGGCGATGATGATGGCGACGGACTGGCCGGCCTTCGATTCCGCCCTGCCAGTCGACCTTGTCCGGTCGGCCTTGCCAATCTCGGGAATCTTCGAACTCGAACCCCTGGTTCACACGTCGATCAATGCCGGACCACGAATGGATGTCGCCGAGGCAAGGCGCGAGAGTCCCTTGTTCATGAAGATGCACAGCAACGCGCCCCAGCTCGTCATTGCCGGTGGCAACGAAACCCCGGAATTCGCCCGCCAGTCGGATGCCTACTGCGACAGGTTCCGCACGGAGCGCAGAGCAATGGAACGTTACGACGTTCCCGGAGAAAACCATTTCGGTGAACTCGAACGCCTGGCGGAATCCACCAGCGAGGTGTTCTCCCGTTCACTGAAACTTGTCGATCGCTAGGTCGGGGCCGCCATCAGTGGAGACGTCCTTGCTGCCGGGCGCCTTTCTCAGACAGGCTCCGGCCCTCGATCCTTCTGACCGCGCCATCGTCGAACACCTCCAGGAGGATGGCCGGCGGTCCTTCGCGCGGATCGCCAGGGCAACGGGCCTCACCGAGAAGACCGTGCGCAGCCGGATGAGGCACCTCCTAGATTCCGAAGTCATCCAGATTGCCGCCGTAACCGATCCGCGCGCCCTTGGATATCACAGCTCCGCCCTCCTCGGCCTTGTCCTCGACCCCGCCGCGCCGGCCTCGCAGACGGCCAGAAAACTGCTGTCCGTTGCCGTCATCGACTATGTCGTGGTCGCCACGGGCCGCTATGGCCTCTTCGCCGAAGTCATCTGTCGCGACCGCCGTGAACTGCAGGATGTGATCGAGAACCGGATCGGCGCGATCGGCGGCATCCGGACCATCGAGAGTTTCCCCTATCTGTCGCTCTACTATCAGCTGGCAAACTTCGGGGCGGCGCGGCGCAAGTCCCTGCAGGAAGCAGGCGTGGTCCCGCGCACCCTCGCCAGAACGGACCGCGACATCGTCAAGGCACTGTCGGAAAACGGACGCATGCCGCTGCAGGCGGTGGCCGACAGGCTCGGCATCTCGGAATCCCAGGTCCGCAACAGGTTCAACGGCATGGCCGAAGACGGTGTCGTCAGCGTCATTGCCATCGTCAACCCGATGAGCCTGGGCTACGGAACCGTCGCCTGGGTCGCCGTGCGTGTCGGCAACGGCGTTCCGGCGCGCGACGTCGCCGACGGCCTGTCAAGTCTCTCCCATGTCACCTATGTCGCAATCTGCGCCGGACGGTTCGACATCTTCTCCGAGATAGCCTGTCGCGACGAGGCGGAACTTCTGGCCATCGTCGACAACGACATCCGGCCCCTGGACGGCGTCATGTCGATCGAGGTCTCGATCTACCAGCACCTGCACTACAAGCGCCTGACACCCACCGCACGACCCTGAACGGAGCACGTGCCCGAGGGTTCTCTCAGACAGGCGCCCCGTCATGCTGCTCCAGGTCGTCGGTGATCTCGTGCCACCCGGCCATGGAGGCGACAAAGACGTGGATGCCGGGTCTGACACCGGGATCATCCTCGAGAATGCCAAGGGGCACGATCGCGACCCCGTGCTCCGGGTCGACATGCGGCATCTTCGATCCGCACAGATCGCAAAAGACCTGCGTGTAGTAGCGGGCGCCCGGTACGCGGAAGCTCTTCAGGTGGTCCTCGCCTTGCGTGAACTGCAGGTGCCGGAGGTCGATCAGGGCATCCGAGGAGTGGGCCGCTGCGCGGCCCCGCCGACAGCGGCTGCAATGGCAGTTCCAGGCCCTCATGTAGGAATCGGTCGTCTGGAAGGCGACGCTACCGCACATGCACCAACCGCGCACGATCCCCGGTGGCGGTGGCGGCACCGGATCTTCCTCGACCCTCGGATAGCCCGTTTCCAGCGGGTAGTCGTCATGACAGGGCAGATCTCCCGTCACCCGGTGCCAGGGCGCACCATGGGGAACGAAGACGTTGCAGTCCGATGGCTTGCCGTCGTCATGACAGCCACCCGGCGCGACGGCGATGTCACCGACGTCGCCGCCATAGGGGACCACCGAGCCGCACACTCCGCAAAACTTCCGGACCAGCATGTGGGACGAACGGTAACTGACCGTGATGTCCTCGCCGCCTGTCAGACGAATCTCCTCCGGGCGCACGAACCAGTAGGTTCCGAAGGCCGTTCCATGGGCCTTGCGGCACAACTTGCAGTGACAATTGAACGCCTGGAACGGCTCGGCCGCGAGTTCCCAGGTGACACCGCCGCACAGGCATTGCCCGGTGTTCATGTTCCTCATCCTCCCGATTCAGATGGTCCACGTCTCGCTGAAGGGTCTGAGTTCCACCTCGTTGCTCCACGCCGAAGGCGGCTGGAGATGCACCCACCAGTAGGTCTCGGCCACGCCATCGGTATCGGCCAGGGTTGCCGGATCATCATAGAGCCGCCGCATGACCGGCACGTCGAGGTCACAGTCGAGTCTCATGTGAACGACATGCACACCATCCCCGGCATGGGCCTTCGCCAGGCACTGCGCCAGGGCTCTCAGGCCGAACTTGCCGATGGCATAGAGGGGGTGGGTGGCGGAACCGCGAAAGGCCGCGGTGGCACTCGAAAACATGATCGTGCCCCTTCCCTTCGCGCGCATGGCCGGCAACACCGACCGGGCCGCAGCAAAGGCGCCCATCACCTCCACCTGGAACACCTCCTCGAGCTGGGCATACGTCATGTCCAGCGGATCGCAACGGATGAAGTCCCCCCGGGCGTTGTAGATGAGGACCTCGATGGCCCCCATCCGATCTGCCACCTTCGCCATGGCGTCCTCCACGGATACCGGACGGGTGGCGTCTGCGGCAAAGAACTGCACGTCGACGGCATCGTTGGCGGCCCGGGCGTGCTCCAGGGCAGCCTCGCTGCCCGAGCGTGTACGCGACACCAGGGCGATGTCGCAACCACCGGAAGCGAAACGCGCCGCAAGTGAGCGGCCAAGGCCCTCACCGGCTCCGACAATGACACAGACTGGACGGTCGCTCATGACCTGGATCATGGCACAGATGGCGGCGGCATGACATACCGGAAAATGGTACCAATCCGCCGTTTGCACGAGGGTCATTTACTGCTGGTTTGACAGCTTCCACCTGCCCTATCATTCGCACGATCCGAGGATCGCGCCGCGACCGGAGGCGCGATCCGGATTTTGCTGCCGGAGGTGACGGCGATGGAGCTTCCAGTCTTTGACGCGGCGGCGCCGGCGTCTGCTGTTGTGGCCGCCCTGCGCACCGCTGGTGCGGCGGTCGTGACCGAACTTCTCGACGTAGACGCTGTCGACCGTTGCGTGGCGGAAATGCGGCCCGAATTCGACCAACGCGGGCGCCAACAGGAGAACGACTTCAACGGCTACCGCACCTTGCGCATCTCGAGTGTGCTGGGCTACTCGCCTGCCGCGGCCAAGATGGTTGGCCATCCACTGGTGCTGGATGTGGCTGACGCCATCCTTCTTCCGCATTGTCTTGCCTACCGGATCGGCAGCGCCACAGGGATCGAAATTCTTCCCGGCGAGAGCGACCAGGTTCTCCACCGCGACGACACGATTTATCCGATCCGCATTCCGGGCATGGAATTCCAGATCGGCGTGATGTGGGCAATCGACGATTTCACCGAAGAGAACGGCGCGACCCGTGTCGCTCTGGGAAGCCACTTCCTCGCCGACTACGGCGACCACGCCCTCATGTGCGTCGTGCCGGCGCCGATGCCCAAGGGTTCGGCCCTCTTCTACATGGGTTCCTTGTGGCACGGCGGAGGGGCCAACCGATCGAACGGACCGCGCACGGGTCTCATCAACACCTATGCACTGGGCTGGCTCCGACAGGAGGTGAACCAGTACCTCGCTGTGCCACCGGAGGTCGCGGCGCGCTACGACAAGACCATCCGCCGGCTTCTGGGCTACGCCAAGCACGGCGACATTCTCGGCTACGGACACCGCATCGGTGCGTCGCGCATCATGGGTGGACCCGAGGGCGAACTGGACAACGGTCTCGACGTCTGGGTCTGGGACTGACGGGCACTTCGATTGCCCGCCGACAGCGACGGGAATGGTTGTCCGGATGCGTCGATTTGGCAATGATGCCGGCTGGCAGCGGGACTGTTTCCCATCTGATGACGGCAATCGAGACACTCCTTGGCGAACTGAAGGCCAACGCGGAACGTCCCTTCGCTGAAGCGCGGGCGGCACCTCCCGGCATCTATTCCAGCGAGGCGTTCCTGGCCCTGGAAAAGGAGCGGGTCTTCTCCAGGGAGTGGATCTGTGCCGGCCGGGCCGACGCCATTCCCGAAAGGGGTGACTATCTCGCCTTCAGGCTCGTCGACGAGCCGATCTTCATCGTGCGCGATCATGCCGGAGAGGTCAGGGCCTTCTCCAACGTCTGCCGGCACCGGATGAGCCTGCTGCTGGCCGGACGCGGCAACCGCAAGGTCATCACCTGCCCCTACCATGCCTGGTCCTACGGCCTCGACGGCCGCCTGCGCCATGCCCCGTGGATGGACGCAAGCCCGGCCTTCGACAGACGGGACTACTGCCTGCCCCGCGTTCGCTGCGAACTCTGGGATGGCTGGATCTACGTCACGCTGGATCCCGACATTGCGCCGCCGCAGGACCTGTTTCGACCGGTGGGGGAGATCGTCACGGACCGCTACCGCTTCGCCGACTACACCGAGACCTTCCGGGAAGAGCATGTCTGGGAGACGAACTGGAAGGTCCTGGCCGAGAACTTCATGGAGAGCTATCACCTCTTCCAGCTCCATCGCGGGACCATCGGCAACCAGTCGAAGGTCGAGGAGATGGACATGCCGGCCGGAAATGCGGTGTTCAACTATCACTGGATCACCAAGGAATCCGATTTCCCCCTTGCCAACGCCCATCCCGACTGCACCTACCTGGAGGGCGAATGGCGCCGGACCACGGCACTGATCACCGTCTACCCCAGCCACATGATCACCCTGACTCCGGGATATTTCTGGTATCTCTCACTGCAGCCGGAAGGCGCCGGCCGGGTGAGGATTCTCTACGGCGGCGGCATGGCGCCTGATTTCATCAACGATCCGGCAGGGGCCGAACACGTCGCCGAGGCCAAGAAGATCCTCGATGCCGTCAACGCGGAGGACAGGGTGGGGACCCAAGCCGTGTTCAACGGCACCAGGGCGCGCCTGGCACGCCCCGGACACCTGAGTTATCTGGAACGTCCCAACTTCGAGTTCTGCCAGTATCTCGCCAGACGCATCACCGGCAGCACCGCTCTGCCGGACGATCCCGATCCCTCGGGCGGAGGCTGACATGTTCGTTCGTACGCTCAACGAGCGGCGCCGTGCCGGCGCCGAAAAGGTCCTGTGTGAAGGCAGGGCCCGCTCGACACGCTTTCTCACCATTCCCGACGGCATGGGTTTCACCATGTCGGATGTGCGGGTCGCCGACGGCATGTCCAGCGTCCTGTGGTACAGGCACCACTGGGAAGCGAACTACATCGTTGCCGGTCGGGGCACGGTGCGTGACCTCGAACGGGACCGGAGCTGGCCTCTGGCTCCAGGCACCCTCTACACGGTCGGACCGAAGGATCGTCACCTCGTCGACCCCGACGACGACCTGCATGTCGTCAGTGTCTTCAATCCGCCCCTTGCCGGGGACGAGGCACACGACAGCGACGGCTCCTACCCGCCGACCGGTCCTGTTCCCGTAGGAAGGGAGCGCATGTTCGTGAGGACCGTCGACGATCTTGTTCGCCAGGGTCGCCAGCTTTCCGTGGCCGGCGGCAGTGCAACGACGGTGCGCATGCTGCTGCGCGACGATCGTGTCGGGTTCTCCCTGAGTGACGTCCGCCTCGCGGCGGGCAGCCGCAATGTCCTGTGGTACAGGCACCATCGGGAGGCGAACTATGTTCTCGACGGCACGGGAGAGGTAACGGACCTTGGCTCCGGGGAGACCTGGAAAATGGAGCCGGGAATGATGTACTGCGTCGGTCCCGAGGACCGCCACAGCATGCATGCCCGCAGTGACCTCCGCCTGCTGTCCGTCTTCTGCCCGGCGCTGACGGGAGACGAACAGCACGATGCCGAGGGCACCCTGGCCGCCAGCGGCGATGCGCTGCCTCCAGGCCCGGCGTCAGGCAGCGAGAGGGTGTGACCCGTTCTTTCGCACCGTAGTCCCTGGCTGCGTACGTGCAGCGGTTGTCCCGGAATGCCACGTCACCCTTCGACCAGGTCCAGCACGCCTGGAATGACACCTTCTCGCAGTGCTCGAGAAGGAAGAAGGTTCAGCACTCCGCGGCTCTCGATATCCGGCAATCCGACTGGTGAAGCCACGATTGGCGCCGGGCGCCCTGATTCGGGGTGCGGCGGCTCGATGTCGGCGAACCGCGAGGCCGCATGCGCCAGTTCGTCAGCCGACGTTCCCCGGCGTGGAAAGAACAGGACCTTGTGTTCGAGCCAAGCCTCGCGCAAGCGCCGCGACCGTGCCGTCGTCAGGGTGCCTGAGACCGATTCCGGAGATCTCCGCGCAGATATGATCGGTCAGGGGACGGATGTTACCCATCGCCACCATGTCCGGCCCCATATCCTGCAGACCCACCAACGCGGGCGAGGACGTCATGCCGCCAGGGGACGGGCGCCCTTCAGGGTCACGCGGTGCATGATCCGGTCATGGCGACCATAATCGAAGGCGGCGTAGTGCATGGTAGAGCGGTTGTCCCAGATCGCGACATCGCCTCTCGACCAGGACCAGCGAACCTGGAATGTCGCCTGTTCGCAATGCTCGATCAGGAGATTCAGCACTCCGCGGCTCTCGATGTCCGGCAGTCCGAGGATCCGCTGGGTGAAGGCACGGTTGACGAAGAGCGCCCGGCGGCCTGTCTCGGGGTGGCGCACCACCACCGGGTGAACGCATCCGGCGTGCTCGCGCTTGAGATTGTCCAGACGCCGGGGTCCGTCCGGCGTACCCGGATCGAGAAGGTAGGGGGTGAAGTTGGGAATGCCATCATGGAATGCCTCCAGGCCCTCGATTGCCGTCTTCAGGCGCTGTGACAGTGCGTCGAAGGCCGCCTCCATTGACGTGAAGAGTGTGTCTCCGCCCACAGGGGGCAGGGTCTCGGCCTGAAGCATCGAGGCTGCCGGCGGCTTCTCGTCGAATGTGACGTCGCTGTGCCAGATGGCGTTGTACTTGCCGCCCCCATGCCCCTTGCGGCTCGCCGCGATCATCACGGCGCAATTGTCGGGGTGGTGTTCAAGTCCGGAATGCGGCGGATCGACCTCGCCGAAGCAGGACGCCGCACGCACCAGTTCATCGGCCGACAACTCCTGGCGCGGAAAGAACAGGACCTTGTGTTCGAGCCATGCCTCGCGCAGGGCCGCGACCGTGCCGCCGTCAAGGCGCCTGAGATCGATCCCGGCGACTACCGCGCCGATATGACCTGCCAGAGGCCGGATGTTGCCGGTTTTCGCCATGGCCGGATTCTCCCGTCAGTGGCAGGAGTTGGGACTCCCGCACTGTGGCATGGAGTGCCGTCCCGTCAATCCAACTCTTCTCGTTCGATCCAGCCGCCGCCGAGAACGCGGCTGCCGTCATACATGACGCAGGCCTGGCCCGGAGCGATGGCCTCGGCGGGCCGGATGAGTTCGACTCTGGCGCGGTTGTCTCCAAGGGGCAGCACGCGCGCCGGCAGGCGCTCCTGGCGCGAGCGCAACTGGACGTGGCAGGCCATGCCATCCCGTGGCAACGCTCCCCGGCCGAGCCAGTTGACGTCACGCATGGTGAGAGCCGACGACACGAGGGCCTCGCGGGGACCAACGACCACCTGGCGGCGTTCCGGGTCCAGGCGAACGACAAAGAGCGGTTCACCCGTCGCGATGCCGAGCCGCCGCCTCTGCCCGACCGTGTATTGGGCGACTCCGTCATGATGGCCCAGGACGCGGCCCGACAGATCGACGATCGTGCCCGCTTCCATGGCGCCGGGACGAAGGCGGTCAACGACATCGGTGTAGCGCCCCTGCGGCACAAAGCAGATGTCCTGGCTGTCCGGCTTGGCAGACACCGCAAGCCCGAACCGACTGGCGCAGGCGCGCACCTCGTCCTTGGTCATGCCGCCGAGCGGAAACCGCAGGTCCTGCAACTGGTGCCGGGTTGTCCGGAAGAGAAAGTAGCTCTGGTCGCGGCCGGTTTCGGCGCCGCAGTGGAGTTCCGGTCCGTCACTTCCCTCGATGCGGCGTACGTAGTGTCCGGTAGCCAGGCAATCTCCACCGAGTTCCCGCGTCGTCCCCAGCAGGTCGGAGAACTTGACTCCCTGGTTGCAGAGCACGCACGGGACCGGAGTTTCACCGGCAAGGTAGCTGTCGGCAAACGCCTCCATCACGGATGTCCGGAACCGTGTGCGGTAGTCGAGAACATAGTGCGGAATGTCGAGCATGGCTGCCACGCGGCGGGCATCGCGGATGTCGGCTCCCGCACAGCAGGCGCCAGGACGCGAGACCGTCCTGCCCTGATCGTAGAGTTGCAGCGTCACGCCGATGGTCTCATGACCCTCATACTTGAGGAGGGCGGCGACTACGGAACTGTCGACCCCTCCGGACATGGCGACAATGACGCGGCCGCCCCTGGAACAGTCCGCAATCATGTCACTCGAAGAGCATGTTGCGGGTTTCCTGGGGCAACGTCACCGTCAGTCCGTCGAGTTCCTCGGTCAGCAGAATCTGGCATCCCAGACGGGAAGTGCGGGTGAGGCCGAAGGCAAGATCGAGCATGTCCTCCTCGTCCTCGCTGGGATCCTCAAGGCGCTCGAAGTCCTCCGCATCGACAATGACGTGGCACGTGGAACAGGCCAGGGATCCCTCGCAGGCGCCCTCGATGTCGATATCGTGCTGCCTTGCGATCTCGAGAAGGGAGAGTCCTTCGGGTGCATCGATCTCGACGCGCTCCCCACTTTGCACAATGAAGGTCATTCTCGGCATAGAACCCGTCCGCACACGCCAGTCTCAAGTCTAGTGCCAAAGCCCGGGTGACGGAACACGAGGCGGGGTTTGACCCTGACAGGCGATCCTTACGGCTTTCGACCGACAATCATCAAGGAGATTTGTTTGGCCTGAGCGCGCCGGAAAGCCTGCCCGACAACGAGTTCATCCTCGCTGCCACGGATGGCGAGGCCGAGCAGAGGCATGAACGCCTTTCCTGATTACGAATCAACGCCGCAAAGCTGCCGTCGCCGCCGCCGATTCCCCATAGCGCGGTGTCGTGCCGGGTCTGCCGGCAGTAGAGTAGCCGGTGGGAATGCCGTTGTCGGAGAGAATCTCGTAGTCCCTGAAAATGCCCAGGCTCCCGCGAAAGGCGCCCGCCCCTCCCGATCCCGCCGCGAGTTCCGTATTGAGAACACGTACGGGTGTGAGTGATTCCATGACCTCGGCGGACAGCAGCGCGCAGTTACCGCCATGACTGTCGACGGCGTCGAGGCCATCGCGTCCCTCGACGCCGCCCATGCCGCCGCCGATGAGGTCGAAGATCACGTAGTACGGTCGCACGACGTCGTCCCCGGCAGCCTCCGCGCTGTCGCCGAAGCCGCCCGAACGAAGCACGGGAAGGATGTATGGCAGCCTGCGGATGCACTGGATTCGGGGATCAGGGCGAAACTCGCGATTGCGCGGCACATGCAGGTTTCGTTGTAGTCCAGGCACTGCCGGCAGAGATCGCGAAAACACTCGTTTCCGTACCGTGCCGCCGGTGTGGCCAACCGGCGCTCGCCGTCACGGCAACCTGCGCTTCTACTGGGGCGACGTGTCGGAGATCGACCAGGCTCTCGCGGCAAGCGAACTCGTCGCGGCCTAAGGCAGGAACGACTCCAACGTGCACCTGCGGGCCCAGGAGGTGTCAATCGAGCTCGGCATTTCCATGAAGGCATCTTCACCTGGTGCTACGGCTCAGCACGCCCAAAGCCCTGCTCAACAACGGCATCTGCTTCGCCCCCATCGAAGGACATGTCGAACAGAAGTACGCCCGCCTGCTCAATGAGGTCACGGCGGGGTTCTGGCGTCGCCGTGCCCCGACCCCTCCCGGGCACTCGGGAGGGGTCGGGGCTCTCCACACAACCGCCTGCCATGACGAAATTGCAGAAAACTCTGGACACAACTTCCATTCTGCCTTGATGTTCACGGAGATCACACATTGCCGGATTGCTCCCGGTGCTTCGTCCATGCGCTCCCTGCAGGTTGATACGTGCCAGGTCAACCGGACACTCTGCCCGGCGGAGCTGTGATGGATATGGACGCCGGATCCACCGCACGGAGCCGGCGTGTCACGGGGCTTGCAGCCGTCATCGCGAGCATGGCCGCCATTGCCACCTTCTATGGTTTCTCCGGCCAGTTTCTTTCCTTCGTTCTCGAAGACCGGGGAGTCGGCGGCGCACTGATCGGCCTCAGCGGCGCCATGCAGATGGCCGGCATCTTCGTCATCATGCCGGTGCTGCCCGGTCTCATGCGGCGCCTGGGTCCCGCGCGGCTCATGATGATCGGTGCGGTGCTGGCGCTGGCCAGTATCGCTCTTATGGCGCTCTTCATCGACGTCTGGATCTGGTTTCCACTGCGCCTGGCCCTGGGGGCCGCACAGTCCATGATGTGGACGACCGGCGAGACCTGGCTCAACCACGAATCCGACGACCGGAATCGCGGCCGCACGATCAGTGTCTTCATGTTTGCGGTTGCCGTGGGATTTGCGGCGGGTCCCTTCATACTCGCGGAAGTGGGCTCGCAGGGTGCTACACCGTTCGTGACCGCGGCGATCATGATCGGCTTTATCATCCTCCCCCTCGTGGTCGCGCGGGGAATTCGGATCGCGCCCGGAGAACGGCCATCAGCAAGTCTTCACCAGTATGTCCGCCTGGCGCCGGTACCCATGGTGGCGAACCTCATGTTCGGCATGATCGGAAGCACCTTCATGGCGTTGCTGGCGGTCTACGGATTGCGTCTCGGCATGGACGAGGCGCTCTCCGCGCGCATGCTGGGATGGCAGGGATGGGGCGGTGCAGCCATGACCTTCCTGCTTGCCTGGCTCGCATCGCGCTTCGACCGGACGCTGCTGCTTGCCGTTTGCACCGCGGCAGGCGCGCTGGCGTCTCTGCTCCTGCCCTGGATCCCGGAAATGCGCAGTGTCGGGACACCGGGGATTCCATGGATCGACGATATCGGCGGAGTCCTTCTCATCAGCTATCTCATGATCTTCGGAGGCGTCCGGGCGGCGCACTACGGCATCGCGATCATGCTGGTAGGCGACCGGTTCCGTGGCGCGGACCTGCCATCGGCGACAACGGTCTTCGGACTGATGTTCTGTTCGGGCTCCATCCTGGGTCCCGCACTCGGCGGGCTCGCCATGGATCTGTGGGACCCTCACGGTCTCGCCGGCGCCGTGTTCTTGTTCCATCTCCTTCTCTTGCCCCTGCCGCTGGTGACATGGTGGCGAAGGCGAGCCGTGTCGAACCCGCGGCGCGGTTGATCGGTATGTAGTCCCGAAGTAAGCTGTGCTTCGAACGCGGAGGGATCGACTCCGCGCCCCGCCGTGCAGGGACAGACGGCACTTTTTCAACAACGGAAGACGGGGTGGATCATGTCAAGGAATACCAAACTCAAGCAGCTTGCTGCAGCATGCGCGCTCGGTGCCGCCACCAGCCTTGCCGCAGTCCAGGCAAATGCCGGCGAACTCAGTCTCCTGACATGGGTCTCCTATGCCGACGAGAGCTTTACGGCTGACTGGCAGGAAGCGACGGGCTGTGAACTCAAACCCACTCTGGTCGGCTCGAACGACGAGATCATCGCGAAGATCGCCGCCGGCGACCGGTACGACCTGGTCTCACCGTCAGTCGATACCACGACAATCCTCTGGAAACTGGGGAAGATCGCGCCCATCGACACCGGCAAGCTGGAGCACTTCCAGAATCTCTATGAGAACCTTCAGAACAACCCGGGCATAACCTTGGAAGACGGAACGGTCATTGCGCAGCCCAACGCGTGGGGATCGATCCCGATGATGTATCGAACAGACAAGGTGGACGAGGAACTTGATTCGATTGCCGTGATCTTCGACGAGAAGTATGCAGGCAGGATCAGCCTGTGGGATGACAAGTCGAACATCTATCCCGTTGCGCGCTATCTCTTCGGCACCGATGTCAACGTCTTCGATCTCTCGGACGAACAACTGGCCGAAGTCCAGCAGAAACTCATTGAACAGAAGAAGCTGTTGCGGACCTACTGGTCTCAGGCGGGCGATCACATCAACCTCGCCGCCAACGGCGAGATCTGGATTTCGAACACGTGGGGCGGATACCAGGTCGCCGAACTGCAGGCCAAGGGAATTCCCATGGTGGAATACCTGCCCAAGGAACTCGCTGACGGCTGGATGGACGGCTGGCAGATCACGACGGACGCCCAGGACATGGAGTGCGTTTACCAGTGGCTCAACTTTGCGGCGAGCCCCGAGGGGCAGTGCGGCATGTCCCTGTTCTCGGGTTTCTCGGCAGCCAGTCCACTGGTGGAATCCTGCATGTCGGAGGAGGAGTTTACCGGCCGTCATCAGCATCAGCCCGAATACATCGATAGCCTCGTGCTGTGGCGCGAACCCGCCCGGCCCGCGAAGATGATTGAAGTGTGGAATGCCGTGAAGGCGGCGGAGTAGCCCGCCGTCCACGGCTTGCGTTTGCGGAATCCGGTCCCGGACAGGAGACATTTTCATCGCCTGCCCGGGGCCGATACGCGATCGAGGAGCCAGGCGTGGACATCATCGAACTGCAGCAGGTCACGAAGACCTTCGGCACTCTGACCGCGGTCGACAATCTCAGCCTGAGTGTCAAGCACGGCAGATACGTGACGATGCTGGGGCCGTCAGGTTGCGGCAAGACGACGACCCTGCGCATGATCGGTGGTTTCGAATATCCGGATCGCGGCCACATTCTCCTGGACGGCGAGGACATCACAGATTTCCCGCCCCACACCCGCAAGCTCAACGTAATGTTCCAGGACTTTGCGCTGTTCCCGCACATGACGGTCGAGGAGAACATCGGCTACGGCCTGCGTTTCGGCGACGGCAGGAAACTCGATGCGGCGAAGGAACTGAAAAAAGCGCTGGACATGATCCAGCTGGGTCACAAGGCCCGGTCGAAACCCCATGAACTTTCCATCGGCCAGAGGCAGCGTGTGGCCCTGGCTCGGGCCCTAGTACGGCACCCCAAGGTCCTCCTTCTCGATGAACCGCTTTCCGCGCTCGACGCCGAGCTTCGCGCCACGATGCAGATCGAGCTTAGGGAACTGCAGCAGAGAGCGGGCCTGACCTTCCTCATGGTGACACACGATCAGGCGGAAGCTCTCGTAATGTCCGACGAGATCATCGTGATGAAAGATGGTGTCGTGGTGGAGTCGGGGTCGCCGGAAGACCTCTACAACCATCCCGCAACACCCTATGTCGCGAGTTTCCTGGGTGCATCGAACCTTGTTCCCGGCAGGGTTGAGTCGGCGACCGGCGGTTCCCTGCGAATCGCTTTCGGCGATGCCAGCCTTGAGGTGGCGTCAAACGGCCGGAGCGCCGAGGTCGGCAAACCCATCACCATGTCCATCAGGCCCGAGCGGATCGGCCTTCATCGGCGGGAGATCACGGCGAGCAGTTTCAGCGGCCGCGTGACCGAGAGTTTCTACCGGGGAGAAGCAATGCAGATCCTTGTCGATGTCGGAGCAAAGGCCCCGCTGTCGATGATCACGCCCCTGTCATGGAAAGGCGCACGGGGGGAGATTCCCAAGGTCGGCGATCGGATCGAACTTCATGTCGATCCCGATTCGGTCGTTTTGTTCGACGGTCACGTGGATGCTTCAGGCGAGGCCTGAACGATGAGCCGCCGGCTGAGGACCGCCCTCGACTTTTTCGCTGTCTTCTCGCTTCCCGCCCTGTGGTGGGGCGGAATCGTCCTGGGGTCCCTCGGTGTCATGGCCTCCATGAGTTTCTGGACCCAGGAATTTCCCACCTTCCGTCCGGATTTCCAGTTCGGCAACTACGAGGAACTCCTGACCAACAACCAGTATGTCGTGGTGATTGCCCGGAGCGTCAGAATCGCGTTGATGAGCTGTTTGTTCTCGTTCCTGATCGGTTTCCCGCTGGTCTATTTCATCGTCTTCAAGGTGGAGAGCAGGGCCGTCAAACTGCTCCTCTACATGGGGATGCTGATACCGCTGTGGGTCTCCTACGTTCTTCGTTCCTATACCTGGAAGACAATCCTCGGCACGGAAGGCGTGTTGAATTCGGCCTTGCTGTGGCTGGGCATCGTCGACGAGCCGGTCATGTTCTTCCTCTACAACCAGTACGCCATGGTCATCACTATCGGCTATATCTGCATGCCGTTGATGATGCTGCCCATCTATTCGTCCCTGGACAAGATTCCGAGAAGCCTCATAGAGGCATCCCGCGACCTCGGCGCCAACTCGTTCCATACGTTCCTGAACGTGACACTGCGCCTGGCCATTCCCGGCATCATTGCCGGCTGGACACTGGCGTTCTGCCTTGCCGTGGGAGACTTCGTGTCGCCGATCCTCGTAGGCGGCCCGTCCGCCAACATGATCGCGAACGTCGTGCTGACCCAGTACGGCATGGCGCTCAACTGGCCGCTCGGCGCGGCCATCACCGTCGTTCTGCTCGTGATCTTCGTGATCCTTCTCAGCGCTTCCAACCAGGCCGAACGGGTTGGCAAGGTGAACATCGAATAGGAGATCGGAATGGCTCTTGTTTCGACAATGACGGGGGTTTCGGTTCCGGGAGCCCGTTCGATTCTCCCGGAAAGGAGGAAGAAGCCGACATCGGCGACGACCTCTTTCGTGATGATCCTGGCATGCTGTTCGCTCGTCTTCCTCTATCTGCCCCTGATCGTCCTGATGGTGTTCAGTTTCAACACGAACGACCTGACCGTGTTTCCGCTGACCGGCTTCACGTTCTCGTGGTACGAAAAGGCCTTCCAGAACGCCTTCATGATGGAGGCGCTCTTCAACAGCATCGTTGTCGCCTTCGCGGCCGTCATCATCGCCAATGCCGTGGGCATCCCCACGGCTTTCGCGCTGATGCGCTGGGATTTCCCCGGAAAGGTCGCGCTGCAGCGGATCGTGCTGATGCCGATCTCCCTTCCGGCCCTGACGCTGGGCATATGCCTTCTCAACTACTTTACTTTCTGGGGCGTCAGTCTGGGGCTTCACACCATCATGATCGGCCATGGAACACTCATGTCATCGATCGTGGTGGCGAATCTCTTTGCGCGCCTGACCTACTTCGACCGCCGCATCGAGGAGGCGTCGGCCGATCTCGGAGCGACGCCGCTCGAGACATTCTGGTACGTGACGCTGCCCAACATCAGGACGACGCTGATCGGCTCCTGCATGATCATCCTGATCGTGTCGTTCGACGAGCTTGCGCTGACCTATTTCATCAACGGGAACACCAACACGCTTCCGATGTACATCTGGTCCATGATGCGCCAGGGCATCACCCCGGAGATCAATGCGATCGGTTCCTGTGTCATCTTTGCCTCGATGCTGATCGTCGGGGTGTCGATCTACATCCTTTCCAGGAAGCCAGAGATACGTTGAGCGGTCGGCGTTGCAGGGCCTTTGAAGAGGGAGAAGGCGAAGTGGGCCAATTTGTACTGCCTGAAGGCATCCATACCGTCTCCATGGGCGCAGGCGACCTCAACGGGATTCTCAGGGGAAAGCGGGTACCGGCATCGCGTTGGCCGGTCGTTCGTGAAAGTGGCATTGCCCTGTCGGCCGCCATCTTCGCGATCGACATGACATGCGACGTCTGGGACACCCCCTACTGCAACATGGAAACCGGCTATCACGACTGCCACATGTTTCCTTTCGGCAAGGTCTGGCGCCTGCCCTGGGAGGAGGGCGTCGCCTTCTGCATGGGACGAGTCGAGGATGCGGATCACAGGCCCGTTCCGATCGATCCACGCGGCGTTCTCCTCGACGTTCTCGAACGGGCTTCGGCGATGGGGTTCGAGGTCAAGATCGGCAGCGAGCTCGAATTCTATCTCCTGGATCCGGAGACCAAGCGTCCGCGGGACCGGGGGATTCAGGTCTACAACCTGACACGGGCCGCCGAGCTCGAACATGTCGTCGGACCGATACGGCGTCATCTCAACGACGTCGGCATCCCGGTCGAGCAGTCGAATCCGGAGTATGCCGCGGGTCAGGTCGAGGTGAACATCGAGTACGGCGAGGCCCTGGAAACGGCCGACAGGACTGTCGCCTTCAGGGGCCTGGTGAAACAGATCGCCCATTCGCAAGGCTATCTCGCCACCTTCATGGCCAAGCCCATCACCGGCGAGTCCGGCAGCGGATTTCACCTTCACCACTCGCTCTGGCAGGACGGCAAGGCCGTCTTCCACGACGAAGGCGGGGCGCTTTCCCGAACGGGGCTCTCCTATCTCGCAGGGATACAGATGAGAATGGCGGAAACGGCGCTGATCGGCTCGACAACCCCGAACGCCTACCGGCGCCGGCGTCCCGAGAGTTTCAGCCCTGTCAACAATTCGTGGGGATACGACAACCGGTCGACCGGGATACGCATCATCGGCCATTCTCCGCAGACCCTTCGGATCGAAGTGCGCGACGGGTCAGCCGACTGCAATCCCTATTATCTGTTCGCCTCGCAGATTGCCGCAGGACTCGACGGGATCGAACAGGGCCTCGAACCGACCCCGCCCCATGTCGGAAATGCCTATGTCGCGACAGGCTACGATGTGTTGCCGACGACCATTGACGTCGCCATCGTCAAGGCACGGGACTCGGGCTTCCTGCTCGACCTTCTGGGAGCCGACCGGCTCGAAATTCTCGTGAACCAGGCTGAACGGGAGCGGGATTTCGTTGCCGACGTTGTCACGGACATCGAGACCGAACGCTATCTTGAGAGTTTCTGAAGAAAAATGCGCGCAGCGGTATACGAGACTTTCGGTGGACCGGTCACGGTCAGGAACGTTCCCGATCCGGAACCTGCCCGGGACGGCGTGATCGTGAAGGTCAGGGCAAGCGGACTGTGCCGGAGCGACTGGCATGCCTGGTCGGGTCACGATCCCGATGTCAGGCTACCTCATGTTCCCGGCCACGAGTTCGCGGGAATTGTCTGCGAGGCCGGGGCGGATGTCAGCAACTGGAAGACCGGCGATCGCGTCACCATGCCGCCGATGGGGGTCTGTGGAGTCTGCGCATCCTGCGCCCGCGGCAACCACCATCTTTGCGACGACCAGTTTCAACCGGGCTTTCGCCGATGGGGTTCCCATGCGGAGTATGTATCCGTCGACCGAGCCGACTTCAATCTCGTCCATGTGCCCGAATCGCTTTCATTCGAGGTGGCCGCGGGATTGGGGTGCCGGTTCTCCACATCCTTCCGCGCCATCGGAATGCGGGCGAATGTTCAGCCCGGCGACTGGGTCGCAGTCCATGGAGCAGGCGGCATCGGCCTTGCCGCGATCATGATCGCCGATGCGCTCGGCGCGAACGCCATCGCGGTCGACATCACGGAGGAGAAACTGGCCCTTGCGCGATCGGCGGGCGCATCGGCAACCCTGAACGCGAGGAGCGAATCCGACATTGCCGGTGCCATCAGGGAGCTGACGTCGGGAGGCGCACACGTGTCGGTCGACGCCCTTGGCAGCACTCTCACCTGTCGCAATTCGATCAATTGCCTCAGAAAGCAGGGCCGGCATGTCCAGATCGGGCTCATGCTGGAAGACGACTACCATGCTGCCATTCCAATGGGCGCGGTGGTCCGGAACGAACTCGAGATCGTGGGGAGCTACTGCATGCCACCTCACCTCTACCCGAAGCTCATCAGGATGATCGAACAGAACAGGCTGCAACCCGAACGGACCATCGCCCGGAGGATACCGCTCGACAAGGTGTCGCAGTTCCTTCCCCGCATGAGTGCGTTCCGGGATTCGGGAATCACCATTGTCGACCGATTCCATGAGCCGGACGAGTGACTTGAATCGCAAGAACGAGACTGCGGCTAAGACGGACGCCGGGTCGCTCGAAACCTTCGATGTCGCAGTCGTGGGCGCCGGGTTTTCGGGCCTCTACATGCTTCACAAGGCGCGCCGGATGGGCCTTGCGGCAGTCGCGTTCGAAACCGGAGACGATGTCGGCGGAACGTGGTACTGGAACCGGTATCCGGGCGCCAGATGCGATGTCGAAAGCCTGTTCTACTCCTATTCCTTCGACCGGAAGCTCGCCGAGGACTGGGACTGGACGGAACGATACGCCGCCCAGCCCGAGATTCTGGAGTATGCCCGACACGTCTGCGAGCGTTACGGACTGCGGCCCTTCATCCGCTTCAACTCGAAGATCAGTTCCGTCGATTTCATCGACACCGACGATGTCTGGCGCTTGGAAACCACATCCGGCGAGGTCGTCCTTGCGCAGTTCGTCGTGATGGCGACCGGCCCTCTCTCGGTACCGAAAAAGCCGCATTTCAAGGGCGAGGAGCGGTTTCGCGGAGAAATGTACCATACGGGCCTGTGGCCCCATCACGATGTCTCCTTCGACGGCAAGCGCGTCGCCGTCATCGGTTCCGGCGCGTCCGGAATACAGGCGGCAACAGCCGTCTCGCCGGTGGCCGGGAGTCTCCACGTGTTCCAGCGTGGCGCACACTACAGCATACCGGCCTGGAACAGGCCGTTGACGGACGCGGACCGCACCGTGTTCAGGGAGAACTTCGAGGACCTGATGGCGAAGCGCAGACAGTCATTCATGGGCATCATCCTTGACACCAATCCTGCGACCTTCCGGAAGGGCTGCAACCTTTCAACCGAGGACCGCCACGCGCAGCTCGAGTCCCGGTGGAACCACGGCGGCCTTCTCTTCAACATGGCGTTTTCCGATACCACCCTGAACGCCGAAACGAATTTCGAGATCGCGGAGTTCGTCAGGAACAAGATACGCTTGATCGTGCGGGATCCGGAGACGGCGGACACACTGTGTTCGATGCATTTCCCGATTGGAACGAAGCGCACTTGCGTGGATACCGGATACTACGAGATTTACAACCGGCCCAATGTCCACCTGGTGGACACCAGGAAGACCCCTGTCAGGGAGTTCACGGACGATGGGCTCGTTGCCGGCGACAGGGAACACGCCTTCGATGTCGTGATCGTCGCCACCGGTTTCGATGCGATGACCGGCGCCCTGCTGGCAGCCGGCATCACCGGCCGCGACGGCAGGAAACTGGCCGATGAGTGGAAGGACGGAGCGTCGACCTACCTGGGACTCGCCATGTCCGGATTCCCCAACCTCTTCACCATTACCGGACCGGGGAGCCCCTCCGTCTTCACGAACATGTTCGCCTCGTTCGAACTGCATGTCGAATGGATCGCGGACTGTATCGGTTACATGCGCCGGAGGAACCACAGGCGCATCGAGGCCGACCGGCATGCCCAGGACAACTGGACGAGCGGGGTTACGGAACTCATCGAGGACACGCTCTATCCGCAGGCCGATTCCTGGTGGATAGGCGCGAATGTAGCGGGCAAGCCACGCCGCTTCCTGGCGTTCACCGCGGGACACAAGGACTATTCCGATATCTGCCGCAATGTCATGGATAACGGCTATACCGGATTCAACCTGAACTGATCCGGTCCCTGGAGCGAGTGCAACCGGAGGCCGCATGGCGATTCATCCCAATCTCGCGATGTTCCTCGCAACGGCCTCCGGCGAAGCCGATTCGCTCCTGGGGGATCTGCCGGCATCTCGCGAAGCGCTACGCAGGGAACTCGCCGCGCTCGATGCCCCCAGGCCGACCATCTGGCGGGCGACGGACGTCGTCCTGGCTGGTGGAACCGGGACGATACCGGTTCGTGTCTACGAACCATCGCCGGGGGATCGTCGCCCCGCCCTGATCTTCCTTCATGGCGGCGGCTATGTCAGAGGGTCGATCGAAACCCACGACTCGATCTGCCGCCTTCTGGCCTCGAACGCCGGCGCAGTGGTCTTTTCCGTCGAGTACCGGCTTTCACCGGAAGCGAAGTTCCCCGAGCCCCTCGAGGACTGCTACGCCGCAGCGTGCCGAATCGTTTCTCGTTCCGCCGAATTCGGCATCGATGACGAACGGCTCGGCATTGGCGGAGACAGCGCCGGTGGCAATTTCTCCGCCGGCGTGATCCGTCTCGCGAGGGAACGGCAAGGACCCTGCTTCCGCCACCAGCTGCTTCTCTATCCCAATGTCGACATGAAGGCCGATACCGAGTCTTTCCGCCTCTACTCGAAGGGCTTCTTTCTCGACCTCATGCCATTCTATGTCGCGTCCTACACCCGCGACGAAACGGATTTCGACAGTCCGTTGTGCTCGCCTCTGAGGGCCACCGACTTCTCCGATCAGCCACCCGCCACCGTCATGGTCTGCGGTTTCGACCCGTTGCGAGACGAAGGTGTGGCCTATGCGGGAAAACTCGAGGCAGCGGGCGTTCCCGTCGAACTCGTCGAGTACGAGGACATGGTCCACGGGTTTCTTCTCTTGCGCGGAGTGGTGCGCGAAGAAGCCGACGCGGCGCTCGCCGCATGCGGCCGCTCTGTCTCCCGGGCCCTTATGCGGCAGTGACTCCCGCCAGATGACGGCGGCCGCGCCCGAAGCGGTGTTTGCCGACCGGACCGCAACCTCTAATCTTGGCGGATCAAGCAGGGCGAGCCGATGGAACAGATCGATACCGTCATCGTCGGCGCCGGGCTTTCCGGAGTCGGCAGTGCATGGCACCTTATGCGCCACTGTCCGTCGAAGAGTTTCACCATTCTCGAGGGCCGGGAGACCATCGGTGGCACCTGGGATCTCTTCCGCTATCCGGGCGTGCGTTCCGACAGCGACATGCACACGCTGGGCTTTGCATTCAAGCCGTGGCTGGAAGCCCGGGCCATTGCCGATGGCCCGTCGATCCTGCGGTACATCAACGAGACGGCGGACGAATTCGATATTAGGCGCCATGTCCGCTTCGGCCATCGCGTGACGGCGGCATCGTGGTCGAGCAGCGAAGCCTTGTGGACCATCGAGGCGGAACATGAGGACACGATCGTTCGTCTGAGGTGCAACATGCTGCTGCTGTGCGGCGGATACTATGACTACGACGATCCCTATCGGCCCGCCTGGGAAGGGGAGGACCGGTTTTCCGGAACCATCGTGCATCCGCAGTTCTGGCCGGACGATCTGGATTGCCGGGAAAAACGGTTTGCCGTCATCGGTTCCGGTGCAACGGCCATGACCCTGGTGCCGGCACTGACGATGGCCGGAGCCGCTCACGTCGTCATGGTCCAGCGTTCCCCGACGTACGTGTTGTCCTGGCCGAGCGTGGACAGGCTCGCCAACCTCCTCGCCAGATACCTGCCGAACCGTCTGGCCTATGCCATCACGCGGTGGCGCAACATCAGGCGGGATGTGCATTTCTATCGCAGGACCCGAACCGAACCGGAGAGCGTGAAGGCCGAACTCGTCGGTCTCGTACGCCGGGCGCTCAAACCGGACATTGATGTCTCAAAGCACTTCTCTCCCCGCTATGGCCCCTGGGACCAGCGCCTGTGTCTCATTCCCGACGATGATCTCTACAAGGCCATCAACAGCGGACACGCAACCGTCCGGACCGACACCATTCGGAGGTTCACTCATGCAGGCCTGGAGCTCAGCGGCGGCGAGACCGTGGACGCCGACGTCATCGTTGTTGCCACGGGCCTGAGGATGAAGATCCTCAACGGCGTCAGGCTTTCCGTTGACGGTGCCGCCGTGCATCCGCCCGAACACTGGTCCTACAAGGGCATGATGCTCTCGGATGTCCCCAATCTCGTTCAGACATTCGGTTACATCAATGCCAGCTGGACCCTGCGCGCCGACCTGACAGCCGCCTGGGCCTGCCGCCTGATCAACACCATGGACAGGACCGGCAAGCGGCAGGCCACACCGCGGCTTGGCGACGAACACCGGTGCATGACACCACGGCCGTGGATCGACGACTTTCCGGCGGGCTACATCCTGCGCGCCCTCGACTTCCTGCCCCGGCAGGGGGACCGCGATCCGTGGCGCAACACCCAGGACTACGCTCTTGATGTCCGTCTGGTGAGACGCTCACCGATCGAGGACGGAACACTCGAACTCACCGGCACGCGATGACGGCGGCTGAAGACGTGCCGCAGCTGCGCCCTCCTGGCGAGGTCATGCGCCTCGAACGCATGGGAGCATCCTTCCCCACACGGCTGAGCTTCATGCGCCAGCTGGTCCGTCGCATGATCCGGGAACGCTGGCGTTTCGAGAGAATGCGCCTCGATCTTGATCACAACGGGACAGGTGTCACCCTCCACGCCGTCCACGGCCGGCACCGGACCTACACCCTGGTGGGGTTTTCGGGGTCCATCGACCCCCGGGAGAGAACCGACCGGGTCATCGCCAACGTCTGGGACACCACATTCTCGCTCTTTGACGGTGTCCCCGGCGCCGCCGACATCGAACGCCTCGAAGCGAATACGCCCCGTCAGGAGGCGGGGCGATTCAGGGCCAGTGAACTGGTCCTGGCGCGGGCCAACAGGAGCGGCAGGATCTTCGATCACGTGGTGGACAGCCTGGCCGGCGGCCGGCAGCCCTGTCGCGATCTCCTGCGCGACGTGGGTTACCTGATGCGTACGACAGCGGTCTACGGAAGCGGAAAATTCGGCTGCGCCGACCGCGGCCGGATCGCCGGACGGGAGGAACTGCGGGGACCCTTCCAGGCCGAACTTCTCGCCGTCTATCTCATCCGCTGGATGAGCGTCGATCTCGTCAATCACATGGCCCGGCAACGGTCAGGGCTCAAAGCAGCGGAACTCTCGGAAGATCTTGCGAGAACGCTCGGTATCGGCAATGCCACAGGCCTGGGCATGGCTCCCTTTCTTGTCAAACACCCCCTGTTGATCAACAACTGGGTCATGGCGCGGGAAAACGCCCTCTTGCGCGTGCGGAAGGTGGAACGGGCCACCCCCGACACCATCGCGGAGTTCCGCGAACTCCTGGACGACGCACGGCGCCATGTCGCTGCCTGGGCGGTCGACGATCCCGAGCAGTCGGCACGCATCTCGAGGCTCGGCGACGATCTCGCCCGCCTCGACACGTGGTGCGACGACGGGCTCGACGGCGAACGGCCCTTTGATGCTCTCTGGCGTCTCGCGTCGCGGCGATTCTCCCTCGAAGGCCAGGAAATGGTGGTGGCCTTGTTGCTTGAGCACCAGGGCACCCTGATCGACGGGCTGTGCGAGTCCATGAGTTCCGGCGGTCTGCCGGCCTTGAAGGCGGCCATGCCGCTGGGCGACCTCATCAACCTCATCGACGACAACTACGGCTGGGCTCTCGCCATCGACCATGCCGCCCCGGAGTCCCGCCAGCGATTCTGGTACTACTCGCAGGAAAAGCTCGAACCTCGCGTGGGGGATCGCTACACCGAGCCCGGTGCCGACCTGGAAATGGCCGTGGCCATCGGCCGCGATGTCGCCATGCTAAGGGCGGGACTCCTCGATCACGATCCGCGGATCAGCGTCGCCGACTTTCTTGTCACGGCGCCGGAGTGGCGAAGCACGGTGCGCCGCGTCCAGCACCTCGCCCACCTGCCCTACGCGGAAATTCGCGACAATCTTCTGGCGGCTGACCGGCGTCCGGTCGACATCCTGCGTTTCAAGCTGGCCTTCTTCGGCGCCAACGGATTCGATCCCAAGTCCGACCTCTGGACCCGCGTGACCATGTATCAGGGGGCACCGCTCCCCGCCGACATCACCGGTGGCACGGAGCCGCAATGGATCTTCCCCTGTCCGTGACAGCGTCTCGTGACCTTCTCTCGCTCAACGAGGTCCTCTTCCACCTCGCCCGTGCCGCCGCCGGCGCCGGCGCCCCCGTCGGCATCTGCGAGGAGTTTGCCGCCACCGCATCGTGGCTTGCCTTCATCCGCATGGACCCGGCCCGGGCAGCGCTGCCGGCGCTCGATGCCCTGGCCGGGGGTCAAAGCAGCGGTGACCTCGTGATCCGGGAGGGTCGGATCGCCTGCCGCGAAGGCCGGATGGTGTCGGCGATCTTCGCCGGCCCCGTCATCATGGACCGGCTCTCCATGGAGCCGGCCGAACCTGTGACACTCCAAGTCGACGAGGTGGATGTCCCGCTTCTTCTTGCAGGCGCCGCGGCCGCTTCCGGTTTGGGCCACGCCCGCCTTGTCATGCATGCAGGCGCCGGAACGGTCATCGACGTCGCCGGGGGAAAGGTGGCGGTTAAGGGAGGCGCCACCTGCGACCGGGCAGCAGTGACGATCATGGCGAATGCACCGGGCGCCGCCGTTCCCGACTGCGCGCCCCTGCACGTCATCGACGAGGGAAGAAAAGCGGCACTGGAACACGGAATTGCTGTCGACAGCACGGCCTGGTCCGGCATTCTCGCCTACTACTACAAGACACTGGTGCCCTCGACCGAGCGGTCGCGAAGCGCTGGCGCGGGGCCGGCCGACGGGACCTGACAGCATCATCATGCTCCCCTTCACATTGTCCGGTGTCTTCGCCAAGATGTGGTGCCCGTCACCCACCAATCCGGACAGCCGATGAAGTGTGCAGTATTGCGGGAGCGTCACCCCGGCGAGACCAGGGTTGCCGCCTCCCCGGACATGGTCAAAAGGCTGAAGAACCAGGGTGTCGATGTTGCCATTGAAGCGGGAGCAGGCGAGGCCTCGGGCTGGACGGATGACACATTTCTCCAGGCTGGCGCCATCATGTCTGCCGATGCTGGAGATGTACTGGCAGGTGCCGACGTCGTCTTCAAGGTCAGCCGACCGGTCACGACGGACGAAATCGACGAGGTGGTCCTCATCCCGGAAGGGTGTGTCGTCGTCGGTCTCATCAATCCCCTCGTCGACCGCGAACAGTATGCCGGATACGCCGCCAGGCGGCTGACCGTTCTGGCCATGGAGCTGATCCCTAGAATCAGCCGCGCCCAGTCCATGGACGCCCTGACCTCCCAGGCCAGCCTGGCCGGCTACAAGGCGGTGCTGGACGCCTGCATGTTCTTCGGCCGCGCCATGCCCATGATGATGACTGCCGCCGGAACCATCGCGCCGGCGCGGGTGCTGGTTCTTGGCGCCGGCGTGGCGGGGCTCCAGGCCATTGCCACCGCACGGCGACTTGGCGCCGTGGTCGAGGCCTTCGATGTACGGGCGGCCGTCAAGGAGGAGGTGGAGAGCCTCGGCGCCAGCTTCGTGGAGGTCCCCGGCGCCGATGACGCCGAGACCCGGGGAGGCTATGCGCGGGAGATGGATGATGCCTTTCTCGCCCGCCAGGGTGAGGTGATCGCGGGCGCCCTCAAGAAGGCCGACATCTGCATCACCACCGCGCGCATCCCCGGGCGCCCGGCGCCGCGGCTCGTGACCGCCGCCATGGTCCGGCACATGAAACCCGGTTCGGTCATCGTCGATCTCGCGGTCGAGGACGGTGGCAATTGCGATGGCAGCCGTCGTGACGAGGTGGTCGATGCCGACGGCGTCACCATTGTCGGATTCTCCAACGTGGCGGGACGCCTGGCGGCCGATGCTTCGAACTTCTATGCACGCAACCTCTTCAATCTCATCACGCCCTTCATCGATACCGCAGCCGGACGCCTGGCGCTTGACCACGCAGACGAGGTCATCAGCGGAATGTGCGTGATGCGTGACGGCGTGCTTGTCCACCCCCTGCTCTGCGACACGAAGGAGAGCTGAGTTCATGGAAGCCGCTGTCGATCCGTTGTTCTTCCGGTTGACGATCTTCGTGCTCGCCATCTTTGTCGGGTACCACGTTGTCTGGGCCGTGACCCCGGCACTCCATACGCCCCTGATGTCGGTCACCAACGCGATTTCCAGCGTCATCATCGTCGGTGCGCTGATCGCTGCCGGCCCGGCAGGAATGGACCTCTCGGGGGTCCTTGGTTTCATCGCCGTCACCCTGGCGGCCATCAACATCTTCGGCGGCTTTGCCGTGACCCAGCGCATGCTGGAGATGTTCCGCAGGAAGGACGGCGCCAGGGGACAGGATCCATGACCGCCGACCTGGCGGCCCTCGCCTATCTGGTTGCGGCGGTCTGCTTCATCCTGGCGCTGAAGGGCCTCTCGGCGCCGGGATCATCGCGCCGGGGCAATCTCGTCGGCATGATCGGCATGGTCATCGCCGTGGCGGTGACGATTGCCGATCCTTCCGTCATGTCCTACTGGTGGATCGTTGCCGGTCTTGTCATCGGCGGCGGCATCGGCACGGCCATCGCCTTCAACATCCGGATGACGGCGATGCCGCAGCTGGTGGCGGCCTTTCACAGCCTCGTGGGCCTGGCGGCCGTTCTCGTCGCCGCGGCGGCGCTCTATTCTCCGCAAGCCTACGGCATTGTCGGCGCCGACGGCGCCATCCGGCTCGACAGCAGGATCGAGATGATCCTCGGCATGGCGATCGGCGCTATCACCTTTTCCGGTTCCGTGGTCGCCTTCGCCAAGCTCCAGGGGCTTGTGTCCGGCGCACCGATGGTCTTCCGGGGACAGCATCTTCTCAACCTGCTGATCGGCGTCGTCATGGCCGCTGCCGGCGTGTGGTTTGCCGCCGACGGCAACACGGACGCCTTCTGGATTGTCGCCGCTCTGGCCTTCCTGATCGGTGTCACCCTCATCGTCCCGATCGGCGGTGCGGACATGCCGGTGGTTGTTTCCATGCTCAACAGCTACTCCGGCTGGGCGGCGGCCGGTATCGGCTTCACCCTGGAGAACGAACTCCTCATCATCACCGGCGCCCTCGTCGGTTCTTCCGGCGCCATCCTGAGTTACATCATGTGCAAGGGCATGAACCGTTCCTTCTTCAACGTCATCCTGGGCGGATTCGGTGGTGCCGGACCGGTGGACACGGCAGCCGGCCAGCGCAAGGTGAATCAGGGCAGCGCCGACGACGCGGCTTTTATCCTGCAGAATGCCCGCAAGGCGATCATCATTCCCGGATACGGCATGGCGGTTGCCCAGGCACAGCACGCCCTGAGGGACCTGGCCGACAAGCTCAAGGACAATGGCGTCGAGGTGGCCTACGCCATCCACCCCGTCGCCGGGCGCATGCCCGGGCACATGAATGTCCTGCTCGCTGAAGCCAACATTCCCTATGACGAGGTCTTCGAACTCGAGGAAATCAATTCACAGTTCGCCACGGCCGACGTCGCCTTCGTGATCGGCGCCAACGATGTCTGCAATCCCCTGGCCAAGACCGATCCGTCGTGTCCGATTGCCGGCATGCCGGTACTCAATGCGGAGAATGCGGCCGCCGTCATGGTGGTCAAGCGATCGCTTTCGCCGGGATATGCCGGCATCGACAACCCGCTGTTCTATCGCGACAACACCATGATGCTGTTCGCGGATGCGAGGAAGATGGTCGAGGATATTGTGAAGGGACTTTGAGAGGGGGTCAGGCGTTGCCTTCCCTCAGAGCCCGCTTGCGGGCCATCTTGCGGGCCCGGCGCACACCTTCGGCGCGCTCGCGCTTCTTCTTCTCCGACGGCTTTTCGAAGTGGCGGCGCAGCTTCATTTCACGATAGACGCCCTCGCGCTGCAGTTTCTTCTTCAGCGCCCGCAGGGCCTGGTCGACATTGTTGTCGCGGACAATGATGTGAACGATGGGTCTTCTCCTCAAGGTTCGGCCGGGCGGCCGCCGGCATCGTGATATGCTCGCACGTGTGCTATTAGCATGGCATCGAGGGACTTGTGAAGGGTGCATGGCAGAGGGAACCGATGACGGTGATGCTTGGAGATATCCGCCTCGACCGGATCGAGGAGTCTTCGGACATCGGCGACGTCCCCCATCTCGACTTTCCCGACGCCACACCCGAGGCGCTGACGCCCTACCTGGGGTGGCTGCAGCCGGCTGCCATCGATCCGGTGACGGGCGGCACCATCATGCCGATCCATGCCTGGCTCGTGCGCACACCCCGCTGCACCATCCTGCTTGATACCTGTGTCGGCAACCACAAGACCCACCCCTCGCTGCCGTCCTTTCACCAGCAGACCCATTACCGGCTTCTCGACGACCTGGCGGCACTCGGGGTTTGTGCAAGCGACATCGACATCGTGCTCTGCAGCCATCTTCACTACGATCACGCCGGCTGGAACACGCGGCTGGAGAACGGGTTGTGGGTGCCCACGTTTCCATGTGCCCGCTACCTCTTCTGCCAGGAGGAACTCGATGCCGCCGAGGCCGCGGCACAGCAGGGTGATTCGGTCTGGCGGGAAAGTGTCTCACCGGTACTCGAGGCCGGTCAGGGCGAGGTCGTCGCCATGGACCACGAACTTGACGACATGATCCGCCTTGAGCCAACACCCGGACACACGCCGGGTCACGTCGCCACCCATCTCGTTTCCGGGGGGGAGCGGGCCATCATGGTCGGCGATCTCATCCACTCGCCCCTTCAGTTGCCCCATCCCGAATGGAGTCCCGTCTGGGACCACGATCCGGTGATGGCGGCGGCGACCCGTCGCCGCATCCTCGAACTGCTGGCCGACACCGGCACCCTGATGCTGACACAGCACTTTCCGGCGCCCTCGGCCGGGCATGTCTATTCCGCCCGCACGGGTTTCGGCTGCCGCTACCTTGGAGGCGGCATGGTGCACGGCGAGGAGGCCGTCGGATGGCCTTGCTGAAGATCGCGCGCATGGGGCACCCGGTGCTGGCGCAACGCGCCGAAGAGGTGGCTGATCCGACGGCGCCCGAGGTGCGCTCCCTCGTCGAAGACATGATTGAAACCATGCACGATGCTCACGGCGTGGGTCTCGCCGCTCCCCAGGTCCATGTCCCCTTGCGCATCGTGGTGTTCATGCCTCCCGATGCCCCGGAGGAAGATCCGGTCCTGGCGCTTGTCAATCCGCGCCACGAGATTCTCACGGACGAGCGGGTCGAGGGCTGGGAGGGATGTCTCTCCGTTCCCGGGCTGCAGGGGCTTGTACCGCGAGCGCCCAGGGTGAGCTATGTCGGCACCACGCCTGACGGCACAGAGGTCTCAAGGACCGTGGACGGCTACCATGCGGTGGTGGTCCAGCACGAATTCGACCATCTCGACGGCATCCTCTACCCGCAGCGGATGACGGACATGCGACATCTCGTCTTCAGTTCGGAGCGGCACTGGCGCGTCGACGAGGACGAGACATGACGACGGCTTCCCCCGACAGGCAGGATCTCCGGCGGCGTCTTCTCGCCGCCACTCTTCCCCACGTACCCTTTGAAGGCTGGACCCGAGCGTCGATCGATGCCGGCGCCGGCGATGCCGGCATGGCGGTCGGCGAGGCACGGCGGCTGTTTCCGGAAGGGGCCGACGAGATGGTGTCCTTCTTTTTCGCCGAGGGGGACCGCGCCATGCTTGACGGGCTCTCCCGGATCAACCTGAAAGACATGAGGGTGCGCGACCGCATCGCCGCGGCGGTGAGATTCCGCCTTGAGGTCGATGACGGACATCGTGAGGCGGTGTTGAGGGCCACCGCCGTGAAGACCGGACCTTCCGGCGCCAGGGCTCTCTGGCGTACGGTCGACGCCATCTGGCATGCCGCCGGAGACACGGCAACCGACTTCAACTACTACACGAAGCGCCTGCTGCTGGCGGGCGTCCATACGGCCACGCTGCTGTGCTGGCTCAACGACGACAGCCCGGGCCGCGAAAAGACCTGGGCCTTTCTCGACCGACGCATCGCCGATGTCATGTCCATCAACGGGCTGAAGGCACGCCTGCCCCGACTGCGACCGGGACCGATAGCCCGTTTCGCGATGTCACGCTCGCCCTTTTCCGGCTGCCGGCCCAATCGATGATGATGCCGGCGTTGCCACGGCAGTCCCATCCTCTGGCGCGTTGTCGGCGTCAGGTTTCATGCTCCGCCACGTCTGTGGAAGGGCCACTTCGCCGATAATCCAATGACATCCGACGTCAGCAGGGTCGTGCCCGCAAAGGCAACGCAGGAAGCCTGACAATCAAGGGCTGGTCAGGCGTACGGGACGCCCGGCGTCAAGGACGTCCCGAAATCGCTTACTCGCATTCTTCGTAGCGTGATCCCGGAACTTCAATTCATGGCTGGCCCACGTCTGAACACGCTTGCACGGTGGCTTCTACCGTACGACAAGCAAAGCCGTGTCGCGGACCACTGACCGGATATTGAGAGGAGGTGACCTGTCACCCGGACAGGTCTACTTTCTCCTGATGTTGAGCCGTATCCGGTCATTCTGGGACGGTGTTGAGCTCCTGATCAGTCGCGGTATCCCTTGGCGTTTTGTCACACGCGCGAAGGGAGAGTTTCATGTCAGACAGCGGTGTTGTGCGCTCGCGGTCGCCGAGGA